>JACCDH011411102.1_pt1 | contig 22419 bp, 25 predicted proteins | sample 7442481 | NCBI WGS metagenome assembly JACCDH01 (sample SAMN15323433, study PRJNA562643) | freshwater metagenome | isolation source: river surface water | place: USA:Blue River Watershed | collected 2017-08-15
CGCACACAACACTCAGCAAACAACCAAATCCAGATTTGCGCACACAACAAAAGGAAACAACCAAATCCAGATTTGCGCACACAACACTCGGCAAACAACCAAATCCAGATTTGCGCACACAACACTCGGCAGATAACAAATCCAGATTTGCGCACACAACACTCGGCAGATAACAAATCCAGATTTGCGCACACAACACTCGGCAGATAACAAATCCAGATTTTGCAAGCACTGCGCAGTGGTTTGACGCCAAGCAAAATCTAGATGCACGTGAGGATGGTTGCCCCAATACCGAAGCGACGACAATTGTTCCAGATGTGGATTGGTCAAGTGTGTATTGTCCAAAGAACGGCAACCCTCATTGCAGCCTACGCATTTCCGCCAAGCATCATCACCGACAACAACATCCATTGCGCGCTGCGCAGGTACTTGTTGGGGACTGACGACCATCTAGATGCAATCACGGAACGTTTGGAGTGGTTTCCATACATCACATTTTCACCCCACGAACCAACCGTGCGCGAGTTCGGCCCCATCGAAGAATGGGACACATCTCTCGTCACCAGCATGCGCAATCTCTTCCTCATCAGGTCAGCGCACCATCGATGGCACTTCGTGCACTCGTACACAGCGCGGTTATGTTTGGCGCGATGGGATACATCGCGCGTGGTGGACATGAGCTACATGTTTGCAAACTGGTGGCATCTTCCCACCGGTATCGGTTCATGGAATGTCTGCAAGGTGCGCTCCATGCGCGGAATGTTTTGCGGCGCCAGTCGACATGGATTCACGGAGTGTTTGGCCAGATGGGACGTGTCGCAAGTCACCGACATGTCCCACATGTTCCAATCTTGCGGCACCTTCGACCAATCCATTGCCAAGTGGAACCTGCGGTCCCTCCAACATGCGCGCAACATGTTCAGTGTCACCCAAACCGAATGGAACCAGTGGCAAGACAGTCGACGACAACATACAATTGCCATACGACATCACAACCTTCAACATGTCATGCTTGCGTTGCCACCGCCATCGCAAAAACAAGAATTGTTCTCCGTGACCTCCGACCCACCCGCATCCTTCACCTCCGCCATGCTCTGGTGGAAAGAGTGCGCCGGATGGACCGATTGAGAGTATCTCATAATTTTCGATTTGTAACGGTTTTCAACAAGTGGGGAAGAGACAAACAAACCAAAAAAAGGGCAAAAAAAAGAGAAGATCAACGTGGGTTGATGGTGTTAATCATTACAGTGGAAAGCAGGATAAACATGTACATGCGCATACAATGGACACTACACTACGCTACACTACACTACACGCCGTGATGCAATCCCACTGCACCCCCATCTTCTATTGGATTGTCCACCGCATCGTTTGCGTTGCGCAAACTTGGGAAATGTTCCACCAACAATTTGCGAAACGGATCAGTTTCTGCTACCAAAGCGCGCAAATGAGGTGGATAGTGAACATCGTACTCGGTCCAGTTTTTGGCGGTCATGGACAGGATGTGCAACAAACATCCTTCGGGCAAAGCAGACATGACGCGAGAAGACTTCATCATGTCCAGGGTGGACATCAGCGACCAGTACAATCTGCAGTAATCGGCCAGAAGCAAACTGCACTTGTTCAAAGGGGTTTCTCGTCGCGTTTGATTGTCATCCATCCAGATAACTTCGGGAAACCGAGACAATTGCATCAAGCGCATTTCGTAGTTGCCTCGAACAAACAGCGAAGTGCCAGTGCGCAAAAAGTCGTGGAATTTGCCGTCGCTGATCATATCATAAAACTGTGCGAGTTCTGCTCCTCGCAACAAAATACCGGGCATACCAAGCACGCGAGTCATTGCATATTTCCAATTTAGTGCGACGGTGGCTCGTGTTTTGTACAACATGACGGTGACATTGTGAATGATGCGGTGAGTGATCTCTGGTGAAACATCCTCCGATGTGCCAAACATGTCCATCCAACGCACATCGGATCGAACCTTCCAATTGTCCACGCGGAGCTTGGATGCAGACATGCAATCGAAAAATATCTCTTCCATGGTCTTCACGGATTCCACATTCCAATCGAGCGGCTGATTGAAAGAGTGACATCCGGAAAACATTTCACGCATGTTAATGACACGAGCGACGTTCCAATCGTTCAACGGCTGGTTGAAATTGGCGCAATATCGAAACATGCCACCTGCTTCCTCCAACTTGTCCAGCTTCCACTTGTTCAGAGGTTGGTTGAAGGAACGACACGATTGAAACATGAATTGTGCACTCACCACGTTCGACATGTCCCATTGATCAATGTTCTCGTTGAAGGAACCCCACCCCGAAAACAGGAAATCCATGTTGGTCACTCGGGAGACATCCCACTGTCCGATCTTGATATCTCCATACAGCACACGGTACGAGTCAAAATCACAAAAATAAGTTTGCAAAAGTGTCTCCAACTCAGCTTTGGAATGCAATGTCAACGAGGCAGACGTCTTTCGGTCCTTAATAGCAAGCAACGTGTTGCATCTTTCCGTTCTCGCTCTCTTCGCAACAGGATTAGCCATCATCTTTGTTTCGGTCGCAACTGGTTCTGAATGAGAATGCACAACAAATCACGGTTGTGATATATCAACTATTAAGAGTAAAGCTTACTGTTTGTTAGTGTCAAGTGTGTTTTTTTGTTTGTTTGTCAAAAGTTGTATTTGTGTTAACTCTGCCAACCCACCCAACACTTCTGTTTTTTTTTGTTTCTGCACTCTCCTAAGCAAATGTGTGGTCTACAACACACGTTGTCTGTGAGGAGGAAGGGGGGGGACCCAACTCTCCGAAGACAGGATTTCCCAGGTTCCCCGGTCCGGTCCCACCCCACGTCATCACTCCGAAGACACAGACTTGTGTTCTACACCACACATTGTGGTGTGACCCTGTCCCACTACAAATTTGAGTCAGGATATTCCAACATCACTCACATAATTTTTCATTTTCTTCAAGTTCTTTCTCTGCTTTAGAGTTGTTTCTCTAGTGTTTTTTGCCCAGTTTTCTTTTGTTTTTTTTCGTATTTTTTGCACCAAAAGATGCAGTGTTCATCAAACCAACCAAATGCTCAACCTTTGTTTGCCTCCAACTTGGCAATGTTAGCACATGTTGCATCCGAAATGGCATTGCAACACAATGTGCAATCTTGTCAATTTCATCCTCGTAATGTTGCATCGCGAATCGTCATCGATTTAACGGGCGACGATCCAACGAAGAATTGCTCCACGCGTGTGTTTCCAATCCATCCAACAACAACCGAAATATGCCTTGGTTTTCCCCTCGGATGTTCAAGAATCAATCAATCCCATCTTCGGAAGACGGTGGAAGTGAAAGATGTGGATTTTATCCACCACTTCTTTAGCGGTGTTATTTCGACCCATGTATATGATTCTGATTCGACCACGATCGCGACGTTTTACGGAAGACATGTTAAACCGTGCAATAGTTTGGATGAGATTATTGCATTGTTTCCTGCGACCGACATTCAGTCGCGACACCAATTTCTGATGGTGACGATCGGATTGTGTCCTCGCAATCGGCCAACTTGGGTGCTGGAATGCACTTTTCTGTTGGCATTGAGCGTGATGGTGAACCGCGCAATGCAATTATTGAATGGTTGTGTGGTGCATAGATGTTCAACAAAAAGTGATTTTTTTGAAATGTTTCCGGAATTGAAATCAAAATTGCCGAAACGTGCGGAAGTCCCGTTCGCTGCAACCAACACGACATTCCTGTGTCAATATGTGCATTTGATGTTGCAATTGAAATCCCCACTCTTCAATATCGACAGGATTTTGACAATTGCATGCATTTGCGCTGACAATCGACTTCCGTTTGTCGATGTGTTCAAATTTAAACATCGGATAATAACCAAAATCGCAGGGAAAGATGTCATTCCATCCATCCATTTCTCTGCAACTGACGAACATCGTTGAAGAAAAGTGGAAGAGTCACACATTTAGTGTTTGTTTTTGAATTTGTGTAATTTGTTAACCTTGTAATTTGTTAACCTTGTAATTTGTTAACCTTGTAATTTGTTTTGTAATTTGTTAAAAAAACCCAAAAAAAGTGAGAGCACTATCAATGTTAAAATGTTACATTCAATCAATGAAAATTCTTCTTAATGTTTATTGTCAATCACGGGGAATGGTGGTATAACACTCTCGGACACCCCCAGTGTGCGCACGATTCCTCGTGAATCTTGTTGCAGAAGAATGGTGGCCATTTTTGCGCAAACGAGATGCAACAAAGGATGGATGTCCAAGAAATTTGCGGCATTGGCCAATGCGACCAATTCGGTGGCAGTCAAATCGTCCACCATTGCTGCAAATGTGTGACCCACTGTCTCCAATAACATGGAGCGATTGGACAGTCGTTTGTTTTCGAGTGGGTTCATCGGAGTTTGGTGATGGCATTCCACGAACTGCAGAACAATTGCCAATGTTCTGGCATTGATAGTGTGCAGGGGAAAGCAGGGGAGCTCGTTTGCAACAGTGTGTCTGGAGTGCAATTGTCGCTGGTCTTCAATCCACGGTTTCATGACAGTGCTCACCTTCGCCAACACACATCCATTGGTCTGAAATCGCTCGTTGTCCTTCGACAACAATTCGATTGGAAAGTCGCAATGTGAATCCATGGTTTGTTTGTTTGTTTTCAAGTGTTTTCAAGGTCTCAGTTAAAGTTGTGCTTCGCGCAGCCTCACACCACACACCACACACACACACACACACTGCACACCCTCACCCTCACACCTCGTTGTTTCACTTTGTCCAAAAAAACGGCCCTCCGCGCCTGCGTCCTAGAGTCCCAGGAAACAATGTGTGGACGGGCAGAAATCATCGAAGGTGTGCAATGGTGTGTGAAGTTGGGAGTGTGTGTGTGGTGTGTTGAGGGATAGTGTGTGGAGGACAAACACACCACTATTTTGCTTTTCTTCCAGTTTGGTTTTCTCAAGTTTGCTTTTTTTCCAGTTTGCTTTCCTTTCTTTCGTGCAATGTCGGACAGTGATTTGTTTATGGTTTCTGCGGAGTTGCTGCACCGTGATGCGGTGGTGGTTGCTGCTCTGGGCGAACTTGGATGTTGTGCGGATGTCGCCCATTTGGTGTGTGGATTCTTGCCAATGCCAATGACGACTGCACACATTGCTTCAACCGTGCGCCGGATATTGACCGTCGCCGACGACGATTTTCGGGCTGCGGTGGAAACCACGTTTGGCTGTATGGACGATTGGGACGTGTCGTACGTGACCAACATGAATGCCGTGTTCCGCGTCCCCAGCGCGACTCGAGTCCATTGTCACGCCATCGATCTCAGTCGGTGGAACACGAGTCGAGTGACAACCATGCAGGGCATGTTCCAGTGTGCACGTGGGCTGTCGTTCTCGTTTCGCAATTGGGACACCAGCAACGTGACCGACATGGCGTACATGTTTTCAGGATGCCAAACATTTGCCGCAACGGGATTGCGCTACTGGAATGTGTCAAAGTGCAGAACTTTCAACAACATGTTCTCTGATTGCGATGGGTTCGACGAGAACTTGCAAGACTGGAACACGTCCAATGCGCACACCTTCACCGCCATGTTCCAAAATTGCGCATCGTTGCGCACCATGGATTTGTCCTGGTGGGATGTCTCCAACGGAGTGTGTTTCAACTCCATGTTCCACAACTGTCGCCAGTTCACGGGAAATTTTGATGACTGGGATATGCGCTACGCCTTGAACTGCGAACGAATGTTCTGCCATTGTGTCGCGTTCCGCGGGTCCCTTGCCAAATGGCGCTTTTATGCCGAGCCGAAGATGGACGAGATGTTCACTGGATGCATTTCGTTTCGAGGGGACGGATTGGACACCTGGTACACATCGGACGACTGCGATGCAGTCGACAGTCCTTTTGTCTGTCCACAAAGTGCTTCCAACATGTTCGAAGGATGTCTGGAGTTCGACGCCGATCTCGGACGATGGGAGGTGAAAAATCTGTTGAACGCAGCTTGGATGTTTTGCAATTGTCGCAGCTTTCGCGGAACTGGATTGGAACATTGGCGACCGGAACGATTGCGCCACGCGGAGCGCATGTTCAGTGGATGCGCTGTGCTGCATGCCGATCTGTCGGCATGGCGCGTGCCCGAACTCACCTACGCAAGCTTCATGTTTGCGGGCTGTCGGCAATTTGCGTCGGACGTGAGTCGATGGAATCCCGTGGATTTGATGGCAACCGATCACATGTTTGCGCACTGCAACCAATTCAACTCGCCCCTGAATGAGTGGAACATGCGGTGGGTCAGCAACGCGCACGGGATGTTCGAACAGTGCAAAACGTTCAACCAACCCCTCGACAAATGGGTTGTTTCCTGTCTGCGCAATGCGTGCAAGATGTTTTACGGATGCAATGCCTTCAATCAGCCGATTGGATGCTGGCGCCTAAGTCCCGACTGTGTCACCATGGAGGGAATGTTCGCCGCCTGCACATCGTTCAATCAATCTCTGGCGGAATGGCGTCTGGCCTCCGACGTGTCTTGCATGTTTTTCCAGTGCGATGCGTTCGATCAACCCGTGGACTCGTGGGACGTATCGGATGTGTGCAATGCGACCTGCATGTTTTTGGGGTGCAAGTTGTTTCGCGGAGAGGGATTGGCCTCGTGGCAACCACGATCTTTGTGCAGCGCAACCATGATGTTCTTCAACTGCGAAAGGTTGCAAGCGAACCTTGCAAGTTGGAGACCGCGCCGATTGCGCACACTGACTCTCATGTTTGCAGGCTGCATCGAATTCAATGCGGACATTGCCAAGTGGGGTCCTTTGCCGCATCTTGAGTCCCATCCGTTGGATGCATTCACCTTGATGAAATGTGCAAAGTACAGTCATGCACCACCCCCTTTCCTTCCCGATCGGGCAAAGTTGGACAAAGCATCTCGTGACGATGTGAGACTGTTTGTGGACGACAGTGTGCGACTGTCATTGTACCAGTCACATTGAGTACGTTTTTTTCGTCCGATGTTGTTTTTGTTGCTAGATGTATCGTGTAATGAACTTAAATACAATCATCAATGCAATCGTTTGCTTTTTCTTTTCACACACACAGTGTTTTTTTTGTTAATATTTACTTTACATCGCATTCATTCTGCAGCACTTACATACCAAACACACATCAATTGCACACACACACACACACACATACACTAAACAAAACATCATCTACGGCAAATGTAAAAAACAGATGGCTTTCTTAGCGGCTGTTTTTGCTTCTCGCGGCGTTCCACTTGAATCTTGCGCAGATCACGAACGAGGGACATCGTACCTGGTTTCATATTGGTGTCGTTCTCTGGAAAACAAACCCCGACAATCAACTCGGTTGCAAAAATGCGCAACGGTTGAGGATAAAGTTCCCAATCGCCAATGATGTACTTGAGCATGTGGAGAATCAAATCGGACGACACGTGCATTCTGCGGGTCACCATTTCCACCTTCTCTAGGCCTTCAGTCAATCCAAAGTACAAATTGACCATCCGGCACAAATCCCGATATGCCTGGGCTGTTCCATCAAATTCATTGCCGATCAAACGTTCGTGGGTGTTCTTGTAGTACTTCAAGATCGGCAATGCATCCACACACAAAAAGTGGGACATTGGTCCATCCACACTCACACTGCTTCCATAAATGGGAAGGTCATTGAACAGGTCCACGAACGAATGATTCTTGGCGAATTTCAACAATCGTCGTTTGTGGTTTGCCCAACTATTTTTATCGTCCGCAGGTAGGTTGCCACTGGACTGTGTCATGACAGACACTGCATCATCAAATAGCATTTTTTCGATGATAAAAAATCGAAATTGTTCAGTCGTTCCATCCGGGTAGTCGTTCCAATATTGCACCAACATCGCAGCCCGGTTGAATTGTGCCACCAAATGATCATTGCCCTTGAAAACATTTTCTTGGATCACCCTGTCGTGCATCCACGTCCAGCGCAAGCAACTTTGTTGGTAACTTGGACAATATGCCAACATGTTCCCAACACTTGATTCCAAATATCGCATCTTCCACGAATCTAGGGGCTGGTTAAACGCGGTGCAATATTCAAACATTCCATCGGCTCTGCTGAAGCATTTGGTATCCCATTGGTCCAGCGGCTGGTTGAAGGATGTGCAATGCCGGAACATCCAGGACACATTACTCATTTTGCCTGTCCTTGCACCCCAGCCATTCAGCGGTTGATTGAACTCGGTGCACTCGCGGAACATGCTGTCGGCGTACGACAGCTTGGAAACATCCCACTGTTCCAATGGTTGATTGAAGCTGACAGCACGAAGAAACATGCATGATGTGGAACAAACCTTCCGAGTGTTCCATTTGTCCATGGGCTGATTGTACTGGTGACACCCTTTGAACATACCCTCCATCGTGATGACATTCGAAACATCCCAATCGTTAATGTTTTCGTTGAAGTCCGGATACTGAGCAAACAGGTTGTCCATCCTTGTCACTCTGGACACATCCCACATTCCAATTGGAGTGTCCCCGTACACTTGAACGTACGAGTTCACCAGCAGGGTGGGATTGTGGCGTTCACGATAGATCGATATCAATGTGTCCAAATCGTTTTTATCGTGAGGAGCGGGGATTCGGTTCGTGATGCGAGCCCGTTTCGATTGGTGTGCAGCAGGAGAAGCCATCATTGTTGAAAATCACAGTCAAATGCAAAAAAAAGAGAAAGAAGACAAGGAACAACCAGGAAGAACAAAGAAGAAACAAGACACGAAAGTCAAAGTTGCCAAAAGAAGCAAACAAAATGGAGTCAAAAAAATCAAAGTAAAATGTAAAATTGTGATGTGTAGTTCACTGCTGTTCACCTCTCCCAACCTCCCCCAATTTCTCCAAACCACAAGTGTGGTCTGGAACACACATCGCATCTCCGAAGCCCCCCCCCCACCCTGGGTCCCAGCCAACCACAGTCCTCCCTGCGTCCTAGGCTCCCAGGCTCCCAGAAACCATGGTTGACAGATTGATCCGGAATGTCGAAATCCCAATTTATCCACCACGACAAACGGTATGGAGAGGTTTTGAATACGAAGATCTGCAGCCTTCCCTCGTCCTGCGACAACGCATGCCATCGTGGTTCTCATCCCCTTCCTCTTCCTTCACGTTGTCCATTCACCGCAAAGCAAACAAAAAACAACAAAAACAGTGTCGGCGATGCGGAAAGACGATGATCGTTTGATGAATTTACTGGGCAACAAAAGAATATACTACCTTACGCATACTGCACACAACTACATCTAATCGCGCAACTTGTTTTTCTTCGCGAGAGTCAGTTCATCCTCAACGATGTAACGACGTTTCTTGGTTTCATAGTAAGTGCGTTGCTCTGATTGCAAATCGTGGTCATTCACCACGCAATCTTTGTCATCCGGATCATCATCATCCTCCGACGAAACCAAATCCACGTATGCAACACAGATGGCGCCGCTGCTTCTCCCTTCGTCGCTTCCGTCCCTTCCATCTTTTCGCAGCTCTCCTTCCTTGTCCTGTTCCTTTGCACGTCCCTTCGTCTGTGTCTTCTTTTGGTTCTTCTTCTGGTTTGCCGCCGCTGCGGCCACGGATGTAATGCTTCGTTCTTCCAATTGCAGCAATGCGTGATACATGGAATCGTCATCAAACGATTCGATGTTCAAATCGCTCACGTCTTTCGTGCGCTTGTGTAAACACTGCATGTACCTTCCGGGAGTTGGATAAGTTGCGCGATGACTCATGTGTCGGTGGATCCAGATCACCGGATGCGGCCAATCGCGGTGATGTTTGGGTTCGTACTCCGAGAAGAATCGAACCACCATCCGCGAATACTGTCGCTGTTCGTCCTCTGTCAAGATACCATCTTTTTCCATGTCGTGCATGGTCGTCTTGGTCGTGAACACTGTGCGAGGGCCTTGTCCATCCAGATACCCCGCCGCTTTCCAGTTGAAAAAACGAGACATCTTTCTTCTTTTCCAGTGTGCAATCTTGATGTGTTACCCACCAACTCTGAAACAAAAATGTGTGTGACCAGGTGTGCGGGGGGGGGGGAGTGGAAAAGGAGAGGGCACCGAATTGCTGTGTGAGAGGGAGAGGAGGTGGTGGGAAGTGGTGCCTTCTGCGTCCTAGAGTCCTAGAGTCACAGTAATTGTGGTTTGACGCGACTCCAGAGGAAAGACACAATGTGTTGTCGCAAGAACAGATTGTCGATGCGCAACCGTCGCCGCATGCATTGCGCAGCACGCTGAATAAAAAGCTCGCGCTGGCGTTCAACGATACGATCGTACAAATGCATGAACTCCCTCCTGCGTTGCGAGAACTTTAATTCCCGTAACATTGATTCCCACGACCTTGATTCATCAATGTTGCAATAACTTCCGTACGCAATCAGTTGCCATGTGACATCGCAAAAAAAAAGCGGCGGAAAAGAAAATCAAAGTTGAATTGTGAAGCATCATTCAATGTCGTTGTCGCCGCCTGCGCGCAGTGCCGTACACCAAGCTTCCACGAAGTCGGCTTGCACCACGCCCTGTCCGCCCTCTGGTTTGGCGATTCGTCGATCTTCGTGCTGCGATCCGACTTCTTCTTCTCCTCGAACACAGCCGTGTTCTGTATGCTCTAGCGCGGCCGCCACCCATGATGCGCGTGACTTTGGCAACTTCGATTTCCGCGGCCAATGCGCGTTCGCCAACCATCCTGGACACTGCGGAGGCAAGTCCCGCCGTTGGCATTGGCGACAATGGCACGTTGCTGCCGAACCACACACATCGACGCAACGTTCCAATCCGTTCGAAAAAGGCGCGGTCCTCGACGCACAACGACTTGACGAACACCAAGTTCACAAGCGGCAGCACCGCCGACGACAACGTCAGATAATCCCGCACGAAGTCCGCCACAGACATCTCTTCATTCGACACCATGCCCGTGTCCATGAACTCCACGCGCACCGTGATTTCCATCTCTTCGCTGGGGCGAGTCAGTCCCAAGGGAACCTCGGAGTGCACCAATCGACGCGTCTCCAACACCCCATTCATCCACTCGCTGAGCACAATGGTGGTAGCTTCCTTCAATGCGCCCATTTGTGCAATCTCCAACGTCCGAATTCGTTCGCGATACATGATCGGAAGAAAATAACCGCACTTAAATGCGCAAAGCGCCTTGAACAAGATGAACAACACCCCCCCTCCCACCGCACGCAATGATCATTACCACATTGTATCTGTCGCGCGATGACACGGCGTGAGTACTGTGCCCAATGCAAGGAGATGGTGGAAGATAACGCACCAAGGTGTCGCACGTGTTTTTGCGCAACATGCGTGCGGTGTCTCCGACGACACCATCCCACCTTGGCTGCGCTGTGGTTGGAAGTGTGGAAAGTGCTTGATGGCGATGAACCTGCCACCGCGCACCAGCCCGCGGCGCAGTTAATGCACGATTGCTTTCAATTCCTGCTGAGCGACAGAGTTGATCCCACCACGCTAAGAAAGCCAGTCGTGCCTTGCAGCACTGCATCAGCGGCGGAGGAATTGGAACTCGAGCAATATTACGTGTTCGAAGAGCACATCGAAATCTTGTTCCGTTGTCGCAATTGCACCACCATCGCCGCATTGGAAACCGATTGCGCAAGGCTCAACGTCCACCGAAAACCCGAAAAATCGAAAACCCGAAAATAACACACCTCCTTCTATCTGTGTTCCACAACACACTCCGTCCTGTCCTCCCAGTTTGGGCGGACTGGCGTACACGTGTTTTCACCCCCCACTCACATAATTTTATTTTTTTTTCCTGACTTCGATTGAGCGGCCAGGTTTGTCTTGCCTTTTGTCTAGTCTTTTGTCTTGTCTTTTGTCTTGTTGAACCATGACCACTACGATGCCCACCACCCCAACGTTGATGATCACGGACACCCTTTGCTCCGGCGTGGTTGCTCCTCATTGCCCAGTCTGTCAGGCATTCTTCGACGAAGTTCGATTCCATCCCGAGGACAACGGTGAGTCGCAGTCGATCCGAAAGCGAGCCAAAACCACCTTCAAGGCGTACTCCAGCAGCCACCTCAATGAGCACGTCGCCATGTACGTGTTGCGGCGCGACGAGTTTCGCACGTATCATCCCGACTGTCCAATTGGGGACTGGGATGTGTCCGACGTCGCCGACATGAGCTACCTGTTCGCCAATCTCTTTTTCAATCGCGGATTGGACGACGGGGACGATCTCTCGCGCTGGGATGTGAGCAAGGTGACGGACATGACCGGCATGTTCGAAGACTGTCGCTGCTTCAACAGTCCCCTGAACACGTGGGATGTCAGCTCAGTCCGCACCATGCGAAATATGTTCACGCGATGCACACTGTTCAACCAGCCGCTCGATCAGTGGAAGGTGCGCGAATGTGTGGACATGCGCGAGATGTTTGTCGGATGCCACTCGTTCCGCCAATCCCTCGCCACTTGGGATTGCAATCCTTCCCTCCAGTGGAACCATCTCTTCTTCGACGAGCGCGACTTCGAATCCGATTTTGTTGACGATGCCATCCTGCAGAACCTTGCCCACTTTTTGCGCTGCACGCGCGATGACTTTTTCCACCGCGCCATTGAAGCATTGAAGAATCCAGCCACCTCCTACTTTGCCGAAGTGCGCCATCGCGACTTGTCCAAAGACGATCGAACCCAACGCATGGTTGCCGCATTGCTTGGAGATAACATTTCCGCATTCCTGCATGCGGTTGCACATGCTTCCTTCACCTTCGACCCTGATTCCGACGCCGACCCTGATTCCGACGCCGACTCTGATTCTGATGCTGACTCTGATTCCGACGCCGACTCTAATTCCAACACGGACGACGATGGAGAACAAGAAGATGAACCAGACAACGATGACGATGGTGACTCCACTGCCTTCGAAGATGATGATGCGTACACTGCGGACGAGTGGATCGACGAAGAGAATGCGGACACGGACGACGATCACCCCGCCGTCGCGCAATTGCCAGTCCAACAGCAAGTAATGGATGTCCGATTTCTTCCGGACTTCAACACCTTCGTGGACATTCACGAAAAAGGAGCCGCGCATAACCTCGTCACTCTCGTTGACATATTGAAGAACACTGTGTAAGTTTTGTTGTGTTTGTTTGTTTGTTCGTTCATCTGTTGGTATGTTTGTCAGTAGTTCTCATAACTTTGCATTTGCGGAAAATCAAATTGATGTAACTTATAAGTTGATTAATCACATTACACACATACATACATTGCACTGCACGTACATACACCTTGCCAAACTTTCATTCGTTCGTTCAGTACACACTTTGATTCATCGCCGACTCGACTCCCACTTTGATACAAGTGCATGTATCCACGCAGGATGGTCTTCCCCACTGCAGACACAACAGCTCGTCTGCAATCAAACATGCAGCACTTGCGCATTTTAATGGGCAAATGGTAGTGCACAACAGTACGCCGAACAACGGATACAACACGACCGTGTCAACCACCTTCGCCGCAAAGGTCATGCATTTGAATCCAATGTATTCACATCGATGCATGCAACAGGTCAAACGCAAATTCATGTTGGACGGCATGCATTCGGACCAAAAAATGCCAGAATCAAATGCATTGAAATTTTTCTGCAATCGCGGAACGTGCCATCCCACCACACTTGCCGCATTCTGGGGAGACATGTCACTGCCGAAAAACATGCTCGACATGTTTTCCAATCGGGTCGGCTTCCATGTGCGCAACGGCTGGTTGAAGGAATGTGCGCGCAAAAACATTCCCTCTGCATCGATCAGCTCCGCCACATTCCACTCATCAAGTGGTTGGTTGAAAAATGCAGCGCTCCTGAACATGGTTGTTGTTCTTTGCAGCTGCCGCACATCCCATTTATTCAACGGCTGATTAAACATGCGCGCACCCTCAAACATGTTCGACATGTCAGTCACCTTCCCGACATCCCAGTCCCCAATTGGTTGATCAAAATCGGTACAATACTGAAACATACCCGACATGTCCGTGACGTTGCTCGTGCACCACAGGTCCACACGCAATTCCGACAAAAACGACGTTCCACAGTGCCCGCTGCACAAATTGCGCATGGACGTGACTTCGCTCGTGTCCCACCATTGGTGTGGTCCACACTCCTCGTGCTGTGGGCCATGTATTAGCTGCACTCCAAACATTGGTTTCATGGCCGAACGTAATTCGTCATTTGAGATCGGTCGCCAATGAAAAAAAGACACGAAGGTCGACACATGTCGCGCCAAATGCGGAGACGTGATGCGCAGCCGCTTCTCCATCCACCACACAAAGCGCCGACGATATTCCGCGAAGGTATGCGGGAAATCGCGAATGGACGGCACTGGAGTGGTGTAGTCTTTTGCAGTGAACAACATTGCGATACAGCAGTTGATTTATTGATGCAAACAACAATTGAGTTGTGTCCAGCACACCCCCCTGGAAGAACATCGATGAAAACTTAAACACATGTTGCCACACTTTGCGCACACACACACCAATCTTCCTGCCCGTTTGCACACTCATCTCAAACCAATCCTCCTTTTTCGAACCATGAAATCCGTTCCACAACCATCGTCCACCCCGACATCATCTCCATGGTCCGAGACAGATATTCTGTTGCACGATGCAAGTGCGCCATTCGAGATGGTTGGCGTGTATCAACCAATCATGGGCAATAAATTGATGACTTCATGGAAACACCGAATCACGGGGAAATATTACCTCTCCAGCGACCAGCCCCTGGTGTACCAAGCGTTGCTGCCATCAAGTCCATTCCTCATCCTCCACCAGATCCGCACCGAGAATCGACAGTCCAAATATCGCCACACTCTTTCTTCGGATGCCACCGAGATCAGCGCGTGGGAAGTTGCATCGACCCACATTCTGTATGGCGGTGAACGATGGAGTCACCCCGTAAACGAGACCACAGTCAGCTGCATAGAATAAAAGCAATGAATGTAATAGTGTAAAACAATCGATGATGATCATCCGTGTGTTTTTTTTGCGCATTAATCCATTTACACGTTTCTACTAACTACCACACTGCACCGCGTGCGACAAGTGCATCATGCGCACGCACACATACACACACAAATACACAAACCCCAAATCACGAACACAAACACACGCAAACAAAACACGAAGGAAACAAATAGAAGCAAACAAGGGAATTGCGACGGCGTTCCTATTGCAATCGGCGTCGCGCTGAACCATAGAACCATCGACTTTCCACTTCTTCATGGGCATATTCACCGCCACAAAACATGTCGCGGTTTTCCAAGGAAGCACTGTCGGCATTGTTGCAGCAATTGGGGTCGGTGCATTGTTGCCACGCGCGTTTGCGGTTGATTTTGGTCGGCAGGGCGCTGCGCGACATTTGATGGCATCCGCACAACATGCCGCGCACATCCTTCACGCACGACAGATTCCATCCGGACATGTCGAAGGACAATCCGCGACATTCGCCGAACATGTACCATGCGTCGCGCAAGTTGAGAATTTGCCAGTTCGCCAAGGACTGTTGGAAGGAATGGCACCCGAAAAACATGCTGCATGCTTCCGTCAACGCCGAGACATCGCACTTGTCCATGGACTGGTTGTACATGCGGCAGTTGCGGAACATGTACGAGCACGCTGGCGCCAACTTCCACCCATTGATGGATCCGTCAAAGGCCGTGCAACTGTCGAACATTCCCACCATCGTGTGACACTGGGGGTTGATGATGCACTCGTCCATCGGCTGATTGAACGCGGTGCAGCCCGCAAACATGCAATCCATCTTGCGCACTCCCGAGAAGTCCCATCCGTTCAGCGGTTGGTTGAAGGCGATGCAGTCGCGCAACATGGAACTGGTGTCTGTCACATGATACAAGTTCCACGTGCGCAACGGTTGGTTGAACAGAGTGCATCCATCGAACATGTGACTGAAGTCGTGGGCCATGAAGGTGTTCCAGCGACTCAGGTCGCGGTTGAATTGGCCGCAATGTTCAAACATGCGCGTGAAGTAGCGACCTCCAGACACGTTCCAGTCGCCGATGTCGCCGTTGAATCGATGACACCACGAAAACATGCGCGAAAACTCCTTGCCGTAGCGCACATTCCATCTCGACAAATTGGCCACGAATTCGCCGCAGTTGCGGAACATGTCGGAGAACACCTCCCCATTGCGCACGTCCCACTCCTCCAGATCGGCGCCGGTCACGTTGGAAAATTGGAACATGCCTTGAAAGCTCGTCACCGACCCCACCTCCCATGACGCAAACAGTCCCGCGCGCAGATAGCGGCATTGGCGAAACATGGACGAGGTGGTGCGCAAATTGGGTCCCAACGTCCACAACTGCAAGCCAATGCCTTGGAAACAGTGGCATCCGTCAAACATGTGCGCCACGTCGGTCGCCGCCGTCAAGTGCCAGGCGCCGAAGCGTCCATCCATCACGTGGCATCCAAAGAACATTTTGCGAAAATTGACGACCTTGCGCACGTTCCACTTCAGAAACGACGGGCAGCGCAGGGAGGTGCATCCTTCAAACATGGCTTCCATGGTGCGACAGGAAGACACTGACCACCCAGAGAGACAGCCGTCAAAATGCGCGCAATAGCGAAACATACCTGCCATGTCCTGACAGGCACCCACTTGCCATGTCTGTAGCCCGTCGCCATCAAAGTGCAAGCAGGATTCAAACATGCTGCGCATGTTGATTACCTTCGATGTGTCCCAGCGACTGAAATCAAAGCCCACGTTGGAAGCGCGCGCGAACATGGAGCGCATCGTGAGAACATTGCCGACATTCCAGCGCGACAAATCCACCCCGCGCAAATCCACGCCGTCGAAGGCCTTGGACATATCCGTCACGGCGCTGACGTCCCAATCTTCGATGCGACCATACTGCGCAATCAGTTCTTTGCGCTCTTGTGGACGGTAAATGTACGCATACAGAAAGGTGTGGAACTGGTCCGAGGGAATCATGCGCGGCAAGAACGATGCCACCATCCGAAGCACATCGGAATGATTGATGCCTTTGCGATGAAACGCTTTTCCGAGCATGTAAATGCGCTCTTTCTCTTCAGGAATGAAACTGGATACAACAATCGACATTCTCGTCTTCTTTTTTTTTTCGTTTCCGAAACGACAATCTGCAGTGAAAATCAACACCCTACCAATGTGAAAAAAAAAATTGTGTGAGAGGGTGCTAGACCACCCAACTCCATTCCCTCCTGTTGTCCCTGCGTCCTAGGCTCCCAGAAACGACATGTGTCTTCTGGAACACACATGTCGTTTCTGGGAAATAAGTTGTTACACACGTGTACCGAACGAAGAAACAAACACACGAAACCACCTTTTACGAGTTACACACACGTACACACACACACACACGTACACAAACACACACACACGTACACAAACACACACACACGTACACACACGTACATGCACAAACAGAACAAAATACCAAAACATGAACACCAACGCCATTTCCTCACGCATGTTGACACCCCCTTTCCGCGACAACGCCGTTGTGCTGCAGTCGCCTGACGCGATTCGCTTCCTCAAAAAAAAACAGCAAACCACTCAAATTGGGCACCATGCACCCAATGCAATCTTCGATGCAGCCTGGTGAAAAACAGCAACATGCAGTGTAAAAACACGAGGATGCACCACGTTGCAAACAACACCACTCGTCAACCATCATGCACAGAATGCAAGCAGGGTAGCACGCCGTCCATTTGAATTTGCAGCAAAGAACATTACCGTGTTGCTTCAACCGACACGTTTTCGTCAGATCATGGAATCGGTGATGATGCACTTCACAACAGTTCAACCACAGGAAAACTGGTGCGGCCACCAGAGGAACGTATAAGTACGTACCAAGACACGCCCACACACTGCGAACACATCCCATTGCAATTTCCAACCACAACCCTTCTTTCCAACCGGTCGATGCAAAGCATGGACAAAATTGTTGCAACCGCAGTGGACAGTTGGAGGGAAAACAGGTCGCGGCGGTCTCGTATGCGTAGATGTTCCTGCGAAGACGGGGCACATTCCAACCCAATGTGCTCATCTGGTTGCGATTGCTCATTCCACTTCGGAAAAACATGCATTCCATGTTTTCCAACTGTTCCGGCTGCCAGTTGCGCAGCGATTGGTTGAACGACGAATCTTCGAACATGAACGACATGTCCCGCACCTTGCGCACATCCCAATCGCCAATCGGTTGATTGAACTTGGTGGATTGAAACATTTTCGACATGTCCACCACATTGCTCGTGCACCACAAATCCAGTGGAAAATGGTGCCATAAATAGCGGTGGCCGTTGGGCCCCGCAAGCATAGAAAACAACGATCGCATAGACGTCACTTCGCTGGTGTCCCACCAGTCGGGCGGTCCGTACAAACGTGCATTCTTCAATTTTTGATGCAACGTTCCCCACGCTGCATAGTCCACCTCCACTTCGATCAAATTCTTCAAACAGTCATTTGGGATTGGCTTCCAGTGAAACAATTCCATGTACTCCGCCACGCAAAACACCAACGACGACGACGTCACGCCACGACGCGCACACCATCTCACGAATCGTTTTCGATATTCCGCAAACGTGTGTGGAAATGTGCGTGTGGAGATGAACAGCGCTGGCAATGTGCGATCCTCCTCCATCTTGGTGCATGCAACCAACACATTAAATTGTAACACACCACGTCTCGACACAATCTTGGGAAAAACAACAACACGTCACCACCGTACACGACACTCTACCGTAGCGCAAACAACACACCTCATCCACACACTGAGACACAGACACGACCGTGTTGTACGGGTACATGCACACTATCCCCAAAACGCACGCTGTGCCGACAATGCAGCACTCGTTCATCGCCGACCCCATGCGCGACAGCCATTTGCACCATCGCCACGAGCTTGGTCGACAACATTGCTCCAGGCGCATGTGAGGATTGGATGGAAACCAAGTAAATGCAACATAGTCAAATGCACAGTCGTTCTTGCGCAGGCGCGGAACATGCCACATCACCGTGCTCATCCGGTTCCGCTGCGACATGCCGCTCATTTCAAACATGCTGTCCATGTTTTGCAATTGAGACACATTCCAGGTGCGCAGCGGCTGATTGAACTTTAGTGCACCGTGAAACATGGACTGCATGGTCACCACGTTGTCCACCGCCCAGTTCGATAGCGGCTGATTGAATTGCGTTGCGTGCTGGAACATGTAATCCATCCTCGTCACATTGCGCACATCCCAATCACCAATGGGCTCATTGAACCCAGAACATCCACGGAACATATCCGACATATCCGTAACACTGCGCGTGCACCACCGCTCCACGTGCAATATGCGGCGCGACGCACTGTCCCGGAACGCAAACAATTTTGCCATCGAAGTCACCTCGCTGGTATCCCACCACTCCAGCGGACCGTGACTCACCACAACACCTATCGGTACGTACACAATCTCTCCACTGCAGTTGAGGATGTTCACCATTTGAAACAAGGTCTTGTCGGGAATTGGTTGCCAATGGTGCCAGTCAGTGAATTCCTGCACGTACTGCGCCAAATGCATGGTTGACAAACCCAGTGTTCGATCCAGCCACACGAGAAACCGACGTTTGTATTCGGCCAAGGTGTGTGGAAACGTGCGAATGGAGATTTGTGCACCATGGTTTTCCACGTCGACATTGTCATCCGCGTCTTGGTGCGGTTGCTGAATGGCTTCCATTCTGTCGAAGATTTGTCGTTGCGAGGAAATTGGAAATTAGATTATAGGGCTGCTGCGCAGAGGGATGGTCACCGGGAAATGCATCCTGTTACACAACTCTCCGCGATGATCAATGTACACGCCCAAGATTGTGCAGCGGAAAAAGGAACTTGGACAAACATGACTCATGATCGTGCGCCGCAAAGAGACACGTTCAATGCCCACGTCAAACATCCAAAAATTGACAAGTCGCGCAAATTCCTTTGCGCTCTTCACAGAACACAGCGACCAACACGCCAACCAATCTTTTTCCAACGGCGATCGCTTGCCCGGCGGAAGGGTTGCGCAACACTGCGCCACCAACTGCACCAAGTGATCCGCACACACTCCGCGGGATTGCATCCATCCGCGCATCAGAACCAGTCGGATTGAACCGGTGCGCATCACCTCGTTGCGCGGCAATGGTGGCATCACCATCGTTCTACTGGGTTCGTCGTTTGTTGCGCAGAGGCGACACTTCTTTCACGATGTCACACATTATCGATGGTGCAAAATGCCTTTGTTTAAATCACGTGGTGTTTTTGTTGGTTCGACGCATAACACTCGGTGGACTCCTGTGGGGGGGGCCGGATACTTCGGTTAAGACCGCAGGCGTGAGTTCTCATGTTTGTTCGGGTTTCGCAGATTTGGATTTTCGAGGATTCGGAAAACTGTGTTCTACAACAGAGTTTGTGGTGAGTGGGATTCTGGAGACAGCCAAAGTCCTAGGTGTCAGTATCTTTTGATTTGTGTCTGGTTGTTCTGGATCTCTCCATCATAATTTTATTTTTTTGTTACATTTTCATTCCAACACAAATACACCCCTGCTTGTCACAGTGGTGTATTTGCGTGTATTGATTGTGTTTCTTTTTCGTTGTGTTTTGTTTTGTTTTTTGTTTTGTTTTGCATCGGGAAGCAACAGGACAACAATGCGAATCGATACGTCGAGTGGCACACCCAAGCTGCTGAAGGCCAAATCCTCCCCCAAAACACATCGCAAAGCAACGGTGACACCCACCCATCATCGTGCCAAACACGACTTCACGCCACCTATTTCCACCTTTTTCAGTGTTCAGTCGGCAGAACAGCCACTTCCTCACGACGGCAAGCGGAAAAAAGGAAAACGCAATGCCTCCGTCGCGAACACTCCCTCTCCCACCACCACGTCCACTGCTGCCACCATGCACCTCCTGTCTGTGTCACCACGATCTCCATTGCGCATGATGCCCCCGCAGCCGATTCCAATCAATGCTGCTGGTGTGCCGCAGCCCGCCACCAAAGCACAACTCCAATTCTTGGTGAACTGCTATCTCGACTGCCCAGAAAGCTACCACATCCTGTTCGGCGGCGTCGTCATGGATGAGTGGGACGTGTCCCGCATCCACGACATGAGCGAACTCTTCGCACACCGCGAAATCTTTGACGAGTATATTGCGTCGTGGGATGTGTCCAACGTGGTCACCATGCAAGAAATGTTCGTGCGCTGTTCTGCGTTCAACCAAAGTGTCCAGGAGTGGAATGTGCGCAAATGCCAAAACATGCGCCACATGTTTGCAGGGTGCACCTCGTTCAACCAACCACTGTGGAAGTGGTCGGTGCACAATGTCCTGCACTTTGACGGCATGTTCAGGGATTGCACGCAGTTCGACCAGTCCATTCTCCTCTGGATGTTCCACCCACGTGCATCGGCGCTGTCCATGTTTGAGCATTACGTGGAAGGAGGCCATGCGCGCACCGCCATTCTCCGAAACATCGCATTCCTCGCTTGTCGCGAGCGCGATACGGTGATCAGCCTTCTGGAGGAACATCTCGACGGAACACCCACCTTCCCCCACTTTTCCACGCATCCACGCGGCACCTTGAAAGAGCATTGGACGGAGATGCGCTGCGAACTGGAACTTGCCATCAGTTGCTCCGACTTGGTGGACATCCTGTCGTTGGTGCACTCTCTTCCCGAAGATGCCCAAGGCCGCCCCTCGTTGCACCTCGATTTTTCCAATCTGGCGCGCCCTTGGTATCGCAGCGACAAACAATTTCCGTGCGCCCTTCAACAAATGCACGCATTCTTGTGCGAACTTCGCACATTTCAATTCATCATGGACGGAGACGACAACATCAGCTTGCTGCGCAGTAAAATGTTACGCGAACCATCATCCGTCTCCGACACCACCAACACTGACCATGATTCCTCCTCCTCCAAAATGCCGTCACTTTCGCAGCAGGAACAGCAGACACGAACGACGTCGCCGACCAGCGTTGCTGATGCACCATCATCCAGTTCATCGCCGCCAACCCTTCCCGTGCCAACCCCGAAGCTTCTCTTGTTGGACGTGCCCAACGAGGTTAAAAACGGAGCAGGAGGAACGAGCGAACAACACTTTGCAGACTTTGACATCTTCGACCTGAACGATTTTGACAACTTCATTGCCAACCTTCACCACTTTGACTTTTCCCCAGGAACAACTGTTTAATTGAGACCACTGTTTGTAGTAGACATATATACATTTGGTACACGGTAGCTGTTGTTTATTGTTGTTTTTTTTGTGCATCATGTGCATGTATTGCCTCGATTGTGTAAACGACTGAGTTTGCTTGCGTGTGAAACCTCGCATGCTTTCGTCGCATTTAACCGAAATAGAAC
>JACCDH011825795.1_pt1 | contig 22419 bp, 14 predicted proteins | sample 7442481 | NCBI WGS metagenome assembly JACCDH01 (sample SAMN15323433, study PRJNA562643) | freshwater metagenome | isolation source: river surface water | place: USA:Blue River Watershed | collected 2017-08-15
AAGGCTATAGGTATCGGCTCTACTTATTGTAAAAATTAAAGCCAAACAGTAAGATTACTCAGTTGTGTTGATTCTGTATATAAGAGTTAAAGAAAGACAAGGAAGTTTGTTCTTTATAGTGGATCTGGGTTATAGATGAATATATTATAAGTTCCAACTTCCTAAGTTAATTACTCCTTCTATTTGGTTTTCTATACCATCTTCTAGCTGTGGAAAGAAGTTTATTCCAGTTCTCCTTTCTATCTCATCAACTGTAACTGCAAAGTTTCTTATTGGTAAAGATGATCCTGAGTTAGAAAGAATGAAACCTATTACCTTTGGATTACTGCCTCCTTTGAAAGCTATTTTATAGAATGAACAAGGAATAATGATTCCACCTGATAGAGATCCACAACTGCCATTTAGAATAGGTCCTGTAACAACATAAAGACCTCCATTGGATAGTGCTGATTCTCTTACCCAGGACTCTACTGATGACCAGATACCCCGGTTAAAGGCCGGGGTCATTGGTGACATGTTGGACATGTAGAAAGTCTCAGACATGGAAGTTTGGTTCAAAGCCATATCAGCTGCAGGACATAGGTGGCCACGGTCATAACCACTTCCTTGATAAGCTGTACTACTTACTGGATTAGCCTTAACTAAAGGGTCTATACGAAAGTCATCTGTTCTTGATTGTGCACCATTAATGCTTTGGGGTGAAAGATAGTAGTAAGCAAATTCTGACTGTCTATCTGAGATGGAATATGATAAGGTGTAATAGGCATGTTTTATAATATAGCCTTTGGAAGTTGTTGGAGTATAATCACCTGAATCAGGTGTAAGGGATTCGTCCTTGGTGCAGGATACCAGAAAGAAAAAACAAATGATTATGTAAAACCTTAAGTATTGCACTCTTTTTAATTTGATAGATGAGCTGTTGGAAATGAGCCCAGCCTTTTCTAATATTTTTTTCTATAGCTTATTTTCTGGTTGAGGATTACTTTAACGTTTATTAATAATAAATGCTAGTTTAAGTTTTTGCTGTAATATATCCGTTACCTACAGAACTGTCTTGTTTTATAATTAGTTGGCTGTATAAAATGTTTGATTCATCTGGCATATCAAAGAATGAGAACCAAGGCTTATGAACTATATCTTCAACAAGTAGAGACTTTGATCCAGACAAGGTTATTCCTGTATAGATAATTAATTCTGCTATTAAATTGTTTGATATGGTAAGCTTTTTTCCTTTAAGGTAAAGCCCCACTTTTTGTCTATTAATTAATTTAATGTCAATAAATAAAGGCACAGTTTCATCTACACCTATTATCATGGCACGATTGGAACCATACATCGATCCCATTTTTTCTAAAATAACTCGTTTACTTATAACATCTTGTATTTTAAATACAGATGAGAAGGCTATTAAAATATCATATGCAATTGGGAATGTTAGTGTAAACATGCATACAAGCAATCCCATTTGGTCATTTTGACTTAAACTTGTAAAGTTTCTATTCGTTCTCAATGAAACTAAATCTAGCAGTTTTATATTTTTTTTTAATATTAAGACTAATTGATTTAGAGACTTATTTGCCCTGTTTTCCCCATTAGTGAATTCCTTAATGTAACTAAGGTAGGCCTCCGAGTTTATCTGTCCTGTGCTGATATAATCACTCACTGCATATTCCAATACAACTAATGGTATACGATTACTAATGCCTATATATTTTCCTTTACTACTCATTGATGCTGATAAACGGGATTATGACCTCCCAAATATGAGAGCCGCCATGTGTAATCACTTGGCTGTTCTCTAATGTAAATGCTTCTTGTTTTTTTAGATAAAGGGATAAGCCTTTTCTCCCTACTTCTATATTGGTATTTTGTCCCTTGAAGTTGTCTAGGAGTGTTTCATTTGTAAAATGCAAAAACCTTTTTCCTCGACTTAAGGCCCCTATTTTATCCTTTAAAGTTAAATTTTTTATTCCTGTTGCTTCTATGTTTCCATGATCTGATGTTATGTAAATATTGTATCCAAAAGATTTTAAAGTGGCGATGATTGATGCAATTTTAGATTTTGCAATCCATTGCTCGGTAGAAGTTTTTAGTTGTCCGTTACCTAATATAGAACCATGCATTATTTCATCTAAATCATTGCAAACTAAAGCAAGCATTTTTGTGTCCGGAGAAATATCAGCCAAATTTAGCGGGGCATTTATACTAAATTTTTTATAAGTAATTTGATAACTTGATAAGCCGTTACTTAACCAATAATCTTCAAATAGCTTAGATTCCTTTGAATTATCAGTTGACAAATCAGGCTTATCGCCTTTAAAAATCGCTTGTCTAGACCAAGCTGTTATAGTTGGAATGTATCCGAATGATGCGTTTGGTGTAAATCCAATACTTTGACTAGTTAACGTTTTTCCTAAAATTTTCCATTGCCAAAAATTCATGCCATCTATTACTATAAGTGCACTTTTGTGGGCAGGCTTCGATTTTATATGTTCTAATATTCTTGTTACTACTACAGGATTTCTTACTCCACTTAGTGAAAATAAACTATTGTATGCATTATCGATAAATCGCTGAAATCGATTGTTTAAGTCATCCTCAACCTTTAAATAATTTCCCTTTAGCACATCATTAGATGTTAGTAAGTACTTCAATTTTGCATTAGACATTACTTGTATAATATTAAACCATTGGTCAGCAATGTCTTCAATAATTTCTAGCTGTTGCTTCAAGTATTCTATTAATCCTTCAAGTTCATTATCGACATGTTTATCAGTATCAACAAATACTCCAATTTTTAGTGGCTTGGAGAATCTATTGTGAGTTTCAAGCGAAACATGAACAGGGGTTAAATATTCAAGAGCAAATAAGTATCCCAAACTCTTATTTAACAGAGATTCATTAAAATCAATTTCTGTGATATCCTTATCAACATAAGAATGCCATTGATCTTGAATATAATTTATAAGTTTACTCTTGGTTAACCCATTGGTGACAAATACTGGGAAATATGGCTTGGCTATTGTTGATAGAAAGTTTGTTAGCGGCTCATTTATTCCATTTTTTTCTAATAAAACTGTTATAAGAGCAGTCAATATTCTTTCCTTTGCTTTACTACTAGTTAGAGTGTCAAAATCTACATTATACAAGTTTTCTAGAAGAAATTTTAAGGTTTTCTCATAGCTAAGTACTTCATAAGGCTTGATGTTGGAAAGATGGCTTAATGCATTAAAGCTTAATCCTTTAATCGCTTTTGCATCAAAGTTTGGAAACAATCTGGATAATCCAATGGCTTCAAAATGTACTAACATTTCTATGTCAGGCAGAGGGTAGTAATTACCTGGTGCTACAATTAGGTATTTTTCTGAAGCCTCTCTAACCTGCAACTCAATAGCTAGTCTAACGGAAAGTGACGAATTACATGTTAGGAGTGTGAAGCCTTCATTTACAAAAGCTTGTTGCAATTCCTCATAACCAAAAAGGCTATCTTGATCGGCAATCACAATGTGCCGTTTGTGACTCGAAATCACTAGATTTTTATATTTATCTACCCAGTTACTCATTAATAATCTTTACAATTAACAAGCATGATAGGTTAGGCACTATTTGGATAGAAGACTGAAACGTATCTTTCCAAATTTCTTTTTCATTATATATTCTAGTTAATCTAGACTGTTTAATATTCTCGATACCAATACGGTTTATCTGCTTCTCTTGGAATAAAAATGACTTCTCTTTATTAGATTTAATTATTTCTGCATTAGTAGTTATAATGTCTTCAAACTCTTCGTATTTCTTTTGCATCAGATTTTCTGATTTTTCAGAAATATCAACAAATACTTGATAAGATTCTTCCTTTGTTAGAACTCCTTTACAATCAAAATAATCGTTTTCTTGAATCAATTTATCCCAAATATTTTGAGCATAAGCTGTAAAGGTTTCACCTTCTGTGGAAATGAAAATGGGTTGAATAACCTGGCATGTTTCTAACTGATTTTTTACTTCCAAATGCCATAATGACCAATAACCAGTTGATACATTACCTTGTTTTAGTCTTACAATGGGAATTTGATGAGAACTTATGTGTGGAATTGCTTCCTTTAGAATGAGTTGAATAAATTCATGCTGTAACGAGATAGGCTCTGGAATTGGATTATTGACACTTTCCTTAACGTTAAAGGTGTAAATTCCTTCCTTATGACCAGGAAACTTGAATCGTATTCCATCAATCAAATTATGGTATTCAACATGTTTAATCCTTAGGAAATGTTTTGTTAAAGTTTCTAACCAGGTAGGCAACGGACTGTGCTTGATAGCATCAACCTTATCAACACTAATATCTTTTGAAGCCATTGTTGGTAAAGCACCTTCAGTACTTTTATATTCTTGCAATTTACTCTTGATATCTTCTAACCAACTATTACTTTCTTGCTCAAAGCTTTTAGGGTTTAGTAAGGATGTAAGGTATAAATGGTTCAACTGGTCTCTTTCCAATGTACTGTCTAAAACATCTGATGTTTTATCAATACCAAGTTCATTCATAATTTGATTAAGCTTGGTTTCAATAACTTCATAAACTCTTTTATCAACAGAATTATCGAGCATCATATTTAGAGCAAGAACTTCAAATGATTGGCCAATCCTGTCAACTCTACCAATTCTTTGTTCTATTACCATCGGATTCCAAGGCATATCATAATTGATAACAATATGAGCGAACTGCATATTAAGTGATTCCCCTGCTGCATCGGTACAAATTAAAATTTGTGACCCTTCTTTAAATTTCTTTAGTGCATTCACTCTTTGGTCAAAATCCATGGATCCATTTATGGCATCACATATATAACCTCCTTTTTCCTCCAATACTTTTTTCAACATGTATTGGGTGCTAGTAAACTCTGTAAAGATTAAAAACTTTAATTCAGGATTCTGCTCGTTTCGTTTTAATTCTGTAAGCTTAGTCATCAAAAACTCTACCTTAGCATCCGTTTCTTTGTCTAAACAATCTTTAGCATCTCTAATTAAACCTTGAAGTATACTAAGTTCTGTATCGTAGTTTGCATGAGCCTCCTCTACTAATAAAAACACTTTTTGCTCAAAATCCATTTCCATCTGACCCTCAAAGTCAAAATCTACCAAATTGTTGATAATATTTTCTTTATTTACTTCTTGCCTTTCACCGGAGAGCCTATCTGCCCTTTTTTGCATAGCATCCAAAATTGCCTGTGTTGAGCTGCTCATCATCCGTTGAAAGAGTATCATCACAAACCCATATGAACTATTTTTGGTCTGTTGAGCTAAATTAAATCCAGTTACTACATATTCTGTGACAGCATCATATAATGCTTTCTGTTTTCTGTGATTTACTTCGTGTAGTGTTACTTCAATTTTCTTGGTATGCCTTTTATTAAACAAAGCTTTGCCATTATAATCTATGGCTTGTCTTTTTTCTGTTCTTACGACGTATGGTTCTAATTCTGGTATAGTAGGCATGCCTTCACCAGCAAAAGCGTCTGCATTGAGGAGTTGCAGGATTCTTCGAAAATGATCACTTTTTCCCCTGTGAGGAGTCGCTGAAAGCAACAATACATTTGGAATTGCATTGCAGAGTACATCCGCCATTTGGTAACGACCAACTTGTGTACTGCTTCCTCCAACTTTGTGACATTCATCTATAACCAACAAATCAAATTCTGCTTCTAATACACTTTGGATACGATAACGATTATACTCCTCAACCTTTTGCTTGCTCCAACCTTGACGAGTTTCTATGGGCTTCAAAGCATCCATTGAAACAATAATTTGGTTGTGCTGAGTAAATAAGTTTATCTCATTATCTGCTTCTAATCTAGCAAATGTCCGACTAACTGTGTTTATATAATCTGTATCATAGATGTGAAAAAGTTCATTAAAATGCTTCTTCATTTCCTGTTGCCATTGACCCATTGCAGACTTTGGGACTACGATCAAGGTACGCTTTGCAATTCCTCTTAATTTTAGCTCTTTTAGTATTAGGCCCGTTTCTATGGTTTTACCCATACCTACTTCATCAGCAATCAAGAAACGAAGGAATTGCCCTGACATTACTTTTTCTAAAGCCAATATTTGATGGGGCAAAGGGATAATGTTGCTCTCAATGGGAGCCAACATTGACTGCTTAAATACCTCACTTCTAATTTTTGCTGAAATGGCTTTAAATGCTATATCGGCATCGGTAGGCAATTTGGTTTCATCAGATAATTCAGAAAAAGGAACAGATTTTACTTCACAAGTAGACAGTATTTTAATCTCGGCAAGTTGTTTGCCAAATACCGATTTCTTGGATAGTATCTCTATTTCTTTTCCTTGATAAAGCATATTAAACTCTGTCTTTTGCTATATCGTAATACATTAACAATTGCTCATCTTCCAACAAAATATTTTGTGGAATCATATCGCCAAGTGTTACGATGGTTTTAAAATCTTTTTGCTCCCAACTGTTTTTGAAACCTGCTCGCAGGGCTTCAACTCTTACTTCTTTGAGTTTCTTAGCCTTTGGCTTGCTTATGGCTGTAACATAAGCAGCAAACTCTTTTAGTAATACTTTAGAACGTAATGTTTCTCTGTCTTTTGCTTCATTAGGATCTGGTGTTCGCCATTTACCATCAGCTTCTTGAATGAAGCTTTCATTGAGAATATCTTGTAATTCTGGTAAAGTATCTCCCTTTCGAAGAGATTGTGTAGCAATACGGAAGTCAGGCATGATGTCTTGGTATTTTTGTGCCTGCTTACGAAGTCTGTCCTTAATCCATTCTATGGCATCACTCTCATTGGATACAATTAATGACAACTGAACAAAATTCGGCGATTTGGCTTTTTTCTCATCATACTCAGCCGCTTGTTCTGCTGTGAAATACATACCATCTCTTTCAATAAATTTTTGTTTTAATCCTTCCTGAAAATCTCTTGCATCAATAGGTATAGGTAACCCTCTCATTAAATAGAATGTGATTAACCTATCGAATAATATTTTTGGACTTCTTTCGACAATTGCAGTTGTATTATAGTCTTTGCCTAGATGAGCTGGTAAATGTTGCAAATGCTCATATACAAAATCCCAAACAACCGTTTTGTTTTGTTCATTATTGAAAATATGCTCAAACTCAAGAGAGGGTTTATAACAACTGATTACTAAATCTTGCTTAACTGAAGTGGCATTTGTTACTGCGTTAAAGCTTCCTTGCTTTTTATCTAAACCTGCAACATTAGCAATTACAAAACCCACTCTTTGCAAAGCAGTTTGAATGCCATTCCAAACTGCAGCACTTGTGTTACTAAACTCTACAGTCATCCATTTATTTGGTTTCAATATTCGATAATATTCACTAAAACATTTAGTCATTATATCTTGATACTCCAATGTTGATTTATTTTGAGTTCGATTTTCAATTGCTTCCATTTTATTATTAGTCACGACCTTTAACCAACTTTCCCAAATGAAATTCAATTCAGAGTACATTAAATTGGCACCAAATGGCGGATCTGTAAATATGTAATCAATTGTTGAATCTGAGAGTTGAATTTCACTAGCACTCCCAACGTAAATAGCAGCATCATTTGATAAAGTATTTATTGAACCAAGTACATCCCACAAATTTGATTTGTTTGAAAGCAAATTGAAAGGGTTTATTTCAAAAGTTGCAGAAGCAAGATATATAGTACCCATCATAGGTCCAGCTTGATTTTTGCTCCATCTAAATAGCTTTGATGCCCGTAGTAATATTGAAGTCAAATAAATTCTATCTATACTTTCCGTAAATTTTGAATAGAACTCAGATAGAATAATAAGTGTTCTTTTAAAGAAAAGATCATCAGTGTAATAATATCCATTTCTGAAATACTCAGACGTTTTATCACCTTCATTTATCTTGTAATGGGGTAGCCAGTTAATTATATCATAATTTGAAATTTTCTCTATTAATTCCAAGTCTATTTTATCTGGTTTTTTATAATATCTCCTGCCATTAGCCTTATAGCAAATCACTACCGGAATTTCCTTTTTGACTTTGTATGCTTTATTCGTGATTTGATTATACTTAGTAACAAAAACCTTATCAACTTTTCTTTTGGTTAGAATTGAATTACATTTATCACAATTGAATTCATCTTTAATGGTTTCATTTTCTTCATCACGGGCAACATCCCAAAATATTAACTCATTTGCACATACAGGACAAGAGAAAACATCACTCCAAATAGTATACTCAATTCTCCCTAATAAATTATTTGTATGTTTTGTTTCATATAGCCACTTAAAATCAGTTTGGATTTTATTAAGAATATTTAAAAGCCGATTTTTTAATTCTTCCACATTTTTTTTACTATTTAATGAATAAGAAATAAATGATGCAATAGGACTTAAGTCGCCAAGTATTACTTTTCTGTTTCCTTGGTTAATCTTTTTTCCACGTTTTTTAAAATCCTCGTCAATTAAATATTTTAAACCTAAATCAGGTTTGTTGCACATTTGACCTGCTACTCCAGTCATTCCAGTTCCACTAAAACCATCCAATACTATATCTCCAGGTTCAGTATAATGATATAAGTAACGCATAATTGCTGTATGAGGGACCTTTGTATGGTAACTATGTGCCATATAAATAGGATTATTTTTACCTTCACTCACATCCGCTGCATAAGGTTCATCTACATGGAAATTATTATTTCTCCCTAAAATATTTTCTTTCTCTTTTTCCCATAATGCAATAAAATCATTCAACCAAGGGTTAGGGCAAGCAGTGTAATAAGGAGGGTCGCTTAAATTTATAATATCCTCATCTTCCCCAATAGGAAAGCCTTCTATCTTTTTTAACTCCGGAAGTTTAGAACGAAGTTTATTACGGTAGTATTCTCTACGTTCTTCTTCAGAGTTAAATTCTTTCCCTAGGCATATTATTTTTTCCATTTCAGTCTAGTTTTATAATCGATGTAATTTCACTAATCAAAATTTTGGTTCCAATATCAGGTCCAATTCCATCTGGGGTAGTTTTAACTACAATTGATAATTCATTATTCCTTTCATGGATTATGCTAATAAGAACCTCACGATTTCTTACAAGTTCAAATGGAATAAGTTTTCCACTAATTACATTTACGGTAGTAGATACATTAACAGTGTCTCTTGGTACTATATTCTGGCGAGATAATTCTTTAATAAAATTTTCTAATTCCATTATTATATTATTTAATAATTATACGAACCTTGTTTCTTTCCTTACCTGCACACAAGCCATCAATATAGCTCGTAAGTGTATCAATAGCTTCCTGTGGCGTTAATGGCTTACTCAATTGCTTGCGTATATCTTCAGTTGTGATTTCTACTTTATCTATGCCTTGTGCAAACTGAGTAATTAAATCCCTAAGCCTAGAAGCATTATCAGAAGTAAGTTCTACATTGCCAGCTCGGAAATCTTCAATTAATTGCCTGTCATTGGTATTGAGAATATCCATGTTATCTTGCACTGTCGGGTCTTTAAATAAAGAACGCATGGCAATAGTCCATTTGTCTAGGATCTCTTCTAGCTGATCTTCCAATTGCTGAATATTGTGAGTAGCTTTTCCATAATACTCTCGTGGATTAAAGTCGTGATATGCTTCGTCCAATACTTTTGACTTAGTTAAGGATGCGTCTGCTTCTCGCAGTGAAGTGATATTGTTTACCCAATTTTGATACTCTGTAACAGTAATAAACTCCGAGTCCTTGATGATATCACAAATTCGTTTTTTCTCACTTTCTAATATCCTTATTTTTGCTAAATTATCTTGATTAGACAATCGACATTTTACATATTGCTTAAGGTAATAATCTGCATAAAGGTCAATAAGCGAATTGAGTAAAGCTTCATACTTTTTAATGTCTGCTTCTTTGTTGCTCGCCAAAACGCTTGGCAATAGTTCAATGGCATCTTTCATCTCATCAAACAATGGTTTCTCTTGCTCCACCACATAGGATTGTGCAGTGTAGAGATAAGCTATCAATTTCTCAAACTTCTCAGCTTTGGTTTGTAGTCCTTCTACTAAATCAATGTAAGACCAGGCCCTAAAATTCGTCGTTAATTCTTCCTCAGTATAATTGAATGACTTTAACTTTCCATAAGAATTGTAAGACTGTATTCTATCAAGCATTTCGCCTAATTTTTCCAATTCCGTTTTCATATTCGCACCATCAGCCTCACTTAGCAGGGCTACATTACGGCATTTTAAACCTTGTGCCACAGTAGCTTTTGTTTTGATTACTCGTTCCGCTTTAGTTTTGGCTTCACTAATAATCTTGCTAATAGTTTCAGGCTTTTCCAGTTCAGAAGTATAATCAGGTAAGCCTAAACAGCTAAATAAGGCTTTTAAGTTCTTAATAGGAATTCCTTGTGGTTGCTTTATATGTTGGAAAGTAAAGTAATCTTCTTCGGTAAGAGAAAGAACTGTATCAATATTTGTAGCTGCAAGGTTTTTGCTTCCTGACCAGTTGATTTCAATATCACCTTTGTAGGCTAATGCAGCCAATACTATAAATTCTAGTTGATAGTCTATATTATAATCAACAGAATACCATAAGTTTTCGGGTGTATAATGAGCAAAAATAATTTCAGATCTATTTAGTACGGCTGATTCACCCGCTTCCTTCATTTTTGACTTAATGCTTTCAGCATATTTACTATTATCTACCACAATGTTTTGCCCACTCCATAAACCGAGGCCACTTAAAATAGCTTCTCCATTTCTATTGGGGCTAGATGGGTTAGTGATTTTTTTAAGTGCATTATTAATCGTCCCAGTATAATTATCTTTTGATAGAGGAAGTAATAAATCTGTAAATGCAGGATAATTCGGAAACTTATCATTAAAGGCATTGTTCAATACCCTCGCAGCTATTGACCGAAAAATCATTTCTTTTGTGGATCCTTCACCAGGAAGAGGAAATGATTTGAGGGCCTTGCTTTCTCCTTTATAAATCACATTAGTTTTGTCAGCATATTCTTTATTAAATAATGCAATAGCTTTACTCTGATATTCTTCGATTTGACTACTAAACAACGCTTTTTGGTTAGTAGGTGCTGAACCATATTTTGCCTTTGCCGCACCATATAAACATATAAGATCTTTAAACTCATCTGATAAACCTGCGACATCAAAATAAACTTCATCCGATTCATCATTTCTATTGATACTACTGAATAATGGACAAAAGAAAATATAATATTGCTGTACAGGCTCTGTTGTACTTCGTTCATTAGGGTTTCCAAAGAAGATATAACCTAACCTAAAACTCTTTTTATCTAACCATTCTAATGAGTGTTGCCAAATTTTAAAACCAGTACGATAAGAATCTTGCTGAATTTCTAACATATATTGTAGAAAATCAAAGTAATATTGGTCAGCTTGATCGGAATCTTTTTTAATTACTTCATCAGCATAATCACGAATCAATTGAGGTATATTAATTCCACCTTCAGTACGAATATAGTAGTCTGAACTTACAGGATCTTGGTCTACGTATTGTCCAGAAGTTGCACTAACTAATTGTTTGGCAGTATTATCAATTGTTGCCAAAAGAAATTCAGGTTCTTCCGCATTAGGGATGCTTACACATAAGTCCTCTTTTAAACTATGTGCACTTGCACCATTCCTTTTATCTAAGTCATCGCAAAGTATACGTATAGCTAGTGCCTGAGCTATGCTTTGTGCTATTTCTTTTCTGTTTTGTCTCGCACCAGTAAAGTGGTTTGTAATCCTATCTTTAATAATATCCACCTTATCTCGAACTATTCGTATATCAGGTATGGCGAGCATTGCTGGATTACTGGCTAAATCAGGCCAATAGGTATCATAAGTTATTAAACCAGGATTGTTTGTTGGTACATCCTTTTCTAGAATATCTCCAAACCTAACTGATAAAACCTTCAAAATTTCTCTTTGGCTTTTACCATGCTTTATTTTCTCAAAATAACTTACGTAATTTGGATGAACAGGAAATAGGTCTATAAATTCATTCAGATTAGTATTAATACCTTCAAAAAGGTGGGCAAATTGCAATAAATGTTCTCTGATTCTCGCTTTTTGATATATATCTTTTTTTAACAATCTCTCCTTAACAACGAATGAAACATCTTCTTTAGTGATGTTTAGATCGGAATATCGGTCTTCAATTTTATTTAGCATATCTGCCTGAAATTGGAATTCTGGCGATCTATAAAGTAGTTCTTGAACACCAAACATCAACTTGAATCGTGAGTTATCACAGGCTTCACCTAACTGACGTAAAAGCATCAAGTCATTATATAAGTCATTTGGTTTGCGGCCTTTTAAATATTCTAATAACTCATCGATAACAATCAGAAAGTGGATATTGGGGAATTTTTCCTCAAACTCAGCCATCATCTGTTGAATCAATTCTTTCCAACTAAAATTGTTGTCATCAAACGTGTAATCCAAACCTTGCTGTTTAAGAAATCTTTCTATTTGAGCAAAAACAATATCTTTTAATGGTCTATCTGTTCCTATTTCAAACCTTAAGACCTTGTATTTACCAGCAATTGCACTAAACAAATTTCTTATTTCTTCATTCTGGATGTGTTTGACCAAGTCTGAATTCTCTGCGATCGAAGAAACTAAGGACATTAAGTGGGACTTTCCTGTACCATAACTACCAACTACTTGAATGCCTTTTGTTTCATAATTAGGTTCTGTTACTAGATTTTTTATGATTATCTCTTGTAGATCTTCTGTCATTTTCTTGGAAAAAACAAAAGTCTTAACAAGATTTTCTGCTACAGTTAGGTCACCAGCATTAACCAATTTTACTACAGTAGTTATTGGTTCGAATTGTATTAGTTCTTTATATTTCATGTTTAAGTTCTTTCAATTGTATATCTGAAAAATCCAGGAATATACTACCAGATTGGGTAGGCCAAGTTAATCTATGGGCTATTTCCAAATTATTTTCCCACAGGATTATTAGTGATGAGGACTTAGAAAACTCTTTTAATATCGAGGTTACATTTAGCTCAAGAGATGCCTCCCAAAGGATTCCAAAATTGTAAATGGCCAGAACATTATTGCTGTTTTCCTTAAATTCCGATTTGCTTTTATCTAATAGTTTAATGACAAAATCGTATACATCAATGGTTAGGTAACTAAAATCATCTAGGCTATCTATGTAAAGTGATAACTCTAAACCTAAATTGATAACATTTATTTTCGAAGCATTAAGAAACTTAATTTTCTTCTCTAAGTCAGCGGCTTGATACCTTAATAAGTATATCTTGTGCCGGTCGCTTGTCGTTAAAATATCTTTAAAAAATTGGTCAAACATTGATTTTATAATTAAATCTAGACTACTTCATCTTTGATAGTTCCAAATAAACAATATTACCCAAGGCTATTAAATTTATGTAAACTGGATCTAAATAGTAATTTAATGATTATAATCGGTTAATTGAAATTGTTTGTTATGAGAATTTCCCCAATTAATTCGAAGAGCATTAAGCGATAAAAACCATTTCGGACGTTTTCTAAATTTTTTATCTTAAAATTTAAACTAAAACCCAATTACTGATCTACTTCAGATCATCAAACATAGCCCTCATTGTAGGGTTATTATGCGTTAACTTCTTTATCGTAAGATCCTCTGTTTTCTCATTCGCAAGACGAAGGTTGTTTTCAGAGGATAACAGGGCAGCCTTAGTCTTCTCAAGCTCCTTGATGGTCTTATCAATGCCTTCTATAGCATCTTTAAATTTGCGACTTGCTAGATCATAGTTTCTTGCAAAGCCTTCCTTGAAGGTGTTCATTTTTTCTTCAAAGTTTGTAATGTCTATATTTTGGCTTTTAACTAACGCTAGTTCAGCTTTGTACTGCATGGATGTCATTGCAGCATTGCGAAGTAGCGTTATGATTGGAATAAAAAATTGAGGTCGAACTATATACATTTTACTATACTTGTATGAAACATCAACAATACCTGTGTTGTAATATTCATTATCTGTTTCTAACATAGACACTAGTATGGCATACTCACATTTCTTCTCTGTACGATCCTTATCTAGTTCTTTTAGGAAATCTTCATTCTTCTTCTTAGTAACTGTTTCATCCCCCTCATTCTTCATCTCAAACATGATGGACAAAATTTCATTGCCAGCCTCATCGTTCTCACGGTAGATAAAATCTCCTTTGCTTCCAGACCTAGAGTCATTATCTTTCTCAAAGTATGCTTTCTGGAACGCTGTTGCACGAAGCTTGTTGAACTCTACTTCACAATGTTGTTCAAGTGTTTCACCGAGCATCTTAGTTGATAACTTTTGCTTCATTTCTTTAACTCGGGCAATTTCCTCATCCTTGTATTTAATGATATCTTCCTTGGATTTAAGTTCTGTATTAAACTGATTCTTTAAAGAGTTTTCTAGGTTTTCCTTTTCGAGGTCTTTGGTAGCTAACTCATTTGCTAAAGCGTCCTTTTCCTTTTCTACTTTTTGAACTGCCAAAGTAACAGCAAGCTCTTTTTCAACATCCACGTTCTCTATCCGTGATTTTAACTGGGATATTTCAGAGTCTTTTTGAGTAAGCTTTTCAGTGTAATATAACTCGGCTTTAGCTTTAAGTTCTACCAGTTCTTTATCCTTTTGAGCTAGCTGCTCTTGAATTGCATTCCTGGTATTGGCTACTGCTAGCTGCACGGCACTTTCCTTCTCTTTGTTTGCTAGATCCAGGCGACTTTGCAGCTCCTCTTCAAATTGGTGATCTCTGACTTGCTTTAAGATACTAGCAAAGCCAGCTTCATCTACCTTAAAGGCTTTCTTACAGTTGGGACAAATAATTTCGTTCATACTTTTATTTAATCAAATCATCATTACTTCACCCGGCATACTCCTAACAATCCTATTAACCGGCTCCATACTATTAACCTCTATTTCCAATAGCCATGAGCCATCCTCTTGTTGACTTAAATATTCAGATGCTGCTGGATAATCATCGACTAGGAACAGCATCGCCCTCATTGACATTTTTAGTTGAACAGAAAACCTTTCTCCAGATTTATTAAAGCCAAAAACATCGTGGTCAAGCAGTTCATGTTCTTTTTGAAATTTAACCATTTCTGGCAAAATCTCAATAGTTCCTATACGGTCTATCTTGAAGTATTTATTCTGTTTTGATTCCACCTCATAAGCACATAGATACTGGTAGTTGGTAGTAAATCCTACAGGTTCCACCAACCTATCTGATACACTCTCAGTACTAGCTGATTGATATTTGACCAATAACACCTGACATTTTGCTTCTAAGGCCTCTTTGATCCTAGATATGATCTTGGAGTAGTGGCTAGCTACGATCTCGTTAGACGCAGCGTTAAGTTCACTCATTGAGTCAAGCTTGGCCCTGATAGATCTAACCAAAGGTTCGGCCTTGTGATTAGATGTTATTGATTGGTTTATCAGCTCAGCTTCTTCTTTTGTAAATGATTCTATGTTATCATTCTTTATGAAGTATCGGTTGAAGTTATCTTTTTGAACATCAAATCCAACCTCTACCAATAAATCGATATATCTATACAATGACCTTTCTGATACATCCATAGATTCTGAAAGTCGTTTGATAGACTTTGTGGGCGAACATTTAAGTAGGTTAATCAACCGGAATACTCTGTATATTCTATTTTGATTGAACATAGGTTTAGAATAAAAACTAAAACTATCAAATTATAGATCTACAAAGCAATAGAAAAATATGAGATTATAACGCAATAATGACTTAACGGTAAAATATTTCGCCATATAAGTTCAAACTTAAGATTGCGACCTCATTTGGCAGAGACTTTCACAACCTTTGAGTCCAATCAAAACATATAACAATGAAAAAATTAGTCTTGACAATCGCTTTACTAAGTGGTTCTTCATTAGGATTCTCTCAATCACAGATTCCCTCACCTTGCAATGACTCATTATATGTTGCACTGAAGTCTAAAACTATAGGGCAAATGACAGATCGTGAGTTTGCTTACTTTAATCAAAAGGAGAAAGATTGTTCTGAGTTTAGAAAGGCTCAGATGCAAGAAGAAGTTAAAGTAGAAACACTCAACATCACAAAGAAGACAATGAACACCTACTGGACTGTAGCTGTAATAGGGGTTGCATTGTCTTTGATTCCATTGTTATTGCTTAAGTAGTCAAATCACCTTTTAGCAACTTCCTACTGTGCCTATTACTTTGGTAATAACACTTTGAGTTGAGTCTGTTTTTGAAAGCTCGACTTGAAGAACTTATTCCCATTCTTAGGTGTGATCTCATTAACCGGCCTGTTTGCGTTGAACTAGCTCAAACGTATGACGATTTATGGGTATACTTGTCGTAGTCTATTGGTTTAGCATCACAAGCCAATAGAATTAGAGCGAGTAAATAGAAACCTATTAGTCTTGTCATTAAACCTATTTTATAGCATACCATCTTTAACTAAATAGGTTTAAAAGGCCCGGGCTAAAGATCTTCAATCAAATCGTTTTAACTACAAAACTACTTACTGAATATTTAAGTAAATATTAAACAATTTATTGAGATCTGGATTAAATGAGCAAATTATACCAAATCAACAATTAGTATATTTTATGATTACTTAATTAGGACGTTATAAAATGTGAATAAAGTAGATCATATTAACTTTTCATCTATTGTGGCCGTCTATTATTATTAACTATACCTTCTCATTGAATTACTTTTGATATAATACTTAATATTAATCTAACTGAAGTCCGTAATCTTGTCTTTGACCAGCGTTATAAATTTTTCTAGTATTTCCGTTAAATTCTAATAGATCATAAGCCCCCACTCTTCCATCTCTGTTCTTTAGGATTGTGGTGTAAATTTTCCCCTTTTGAGAGACTCCTATTTTGTTTATTTGATTTATCTCTCCATCTGTTCCTATGGGTGGAAAATTGCCGTTCCAGAGCCCAATAATTAAATTAGCTATTCTCTCTATGTTTCCGGCTTCTACTAAATTATTTAGTGTTACTCTTAAAGGGTTTGTAGCCGTACTATTGAATTGAGCTCCTACGATCATAGGTAGTCCGGTTTCTACAGCCACATCATTTAAGACTTGGCATATATTCTTTACTTCTTCTTGGCGTGAAGAGGTTTTATATTTCCTTTCTGGTGGGCTTATTAATTGAATATGGTCTATAAAAATAGCACCAACGTTTGTGTTCTTGTGTAGATATCTTATAGCCTCAGTTAAGGTTTCTGAGTTATAATCAATGTATTTTAAGTTTAACTTTTTAGTATCTATTATATTTTTAAAAAAATCTTCTAACTCACCAAAAAACACATTTTGCATTAAATCGTGGATATATTCAACTGAGCCTGTAGAAAAATAGGTTTTAAGCGTTTTAGTATTATTACTGCTCCAATTAGTATTTGCACAAACATTAAAAGCATTAATTAAAAGGCTGTCCGAATCCTCCTCATAACTAAAGAAATAAACTTCTTTTTTCGGGTTACTAAACTCAATATTTAAAGCCAAATTTGTTAAAAATGCAGTCTTTCCGTGCGAGGTCGGAGCTCCAATAATTGTAATGGCTCCAGAGGGTATTATTAATTCTTCTCCGCCGATTGTATATCCTGTTTTTAAACTCTCTGGCTTTAATGCTTGGCGTTTCCTTACTGCCTCCTCTGTAGTAGGTATTAATAACTCCTCAAATTGTGTTTTCTTATCTTGGAGCTTTACATCTTTTACAGGCTTGTCTAATAACTCCACAGCCTTATCTATATCCCCTTTGGCGTGTAAATTTGTGGCCTCACTTATTAACTCCTTAAAGTCTTTAGGCTGCTTCTCTTTGTCTCTTGTAGAGCTGATATTTTCTAAGGTAATGTCAAAGGCTTCCTGTGTTATTCCGAGCTCTTTAATGGCCTCTAAAGAGAAAAATAAACTCTTATATCTTTCTTTGTCTTGGGCGTTAGGTATTACGGAGGCTGTCTCTGTAATATCTTCTATAAGAGAGTCTATTTCTTTAGGCGTTAATTGGCCTTTTTCTTTTTGTATCTCTCCGTATTTAGTTAGGGTAGCCTGTAGTTTGTATTGATAATATGGGATAGCGTTGTTTATAGCTTCCTTAAAAGCCTCCACTCCCTTTAATTTTATTAAGCTGCCTGGGTCCGTTTTGTCTATAGAAAAATGTATAAAGCCGTTAGGCTCTATATGTTCTCCACTTACTTCCTGCAATGTTACTATGTAAATACTGTTTACCCCCTCACTTAGTATTACTTCAATAGCCTTATTTATCTTCTCAAAAGAGCCTTTCTCTATATCAAAACAAATACTAAACATCTCAGCCCCTCTTCTTAAAGCATCTTTTATCATTTCTGGACTTATGCTATTTCCTCCGGTTGCTACAACGTTTTCAATTCCTCTGGCGGAGGCTATGAGGCTGTCTAATTCTCCTTCCACTATTACTAAATCTTTATTTCCTTTAATTCCAGATATGTTAAAAAAGCCTGTGTTTTTATCTAATCCGGTAGAGTTTAGATATTTAGGTGTGTGGTCCATTACTGTTCTAAACTTAAATCCCTTTATTTCGCCTCCGCTCCTGTATGGGATTGTAAGCTTGTGGGTGGACCCTATGGCTTTATTTAGCTTTAATGTCTCGTCTATGAGGCTCAAGCTGTATCCTTTACTAAGTAGGTGGATTATTAATTTCTCTTGGCTTGGTATGTATCCTAATTCCATAGCCTTTATATCCTCCCTTGAGTATTTCCTTACACCGGCTAAGTAATTGTCTAGAGCAAAAACAGAAACAAATCCATCAAAATCGCCTTTTTTAAACTCTACATCAAATCCTTGATTATAAGCGTCTATAAATCCTTGCTGATAGCCCAAAGAAAGTAAGTGGTTATCTGTTTCCTCTAAGCCAGAAACATTATAAAAACAATAAATAAAGTAATTATTACACTCCTCTAATAGCGTTAGTTTCTCTTTATGAGCTTGGTAATTCTCTTGGTTTAATTCTCCTTTTGGTAGCTCTAAATTCACTACATTAGCTAATTTCATTACAGCTTCAATAAAAGATAGATTATCCTTTCTTATTACATAATCTATAAGTGTAATAGTATCTCCTCCCTGTTCTATAATGTAATTAGGAGACTGCTTTTTTATTACTGTTTTGTCTGATCTATGCTTCTTTGGCTCGCTTCCATCCATTTTATATTTACTTCTCCAGCTTCCATCATTTTGCAGAAATTCAAGCTCTGGGAAAGCCAAATCAATGCTATTGAATAACGTAGGATAAAGTTCGTATTTAATCCACTCTATAAAATTGATCATGTAATTGTGTATTTAGGCCATTTTTATGCCTTTAGTTCAAAAAAGGCTGGGAATTATTTGATAAATATATTAGTAAAAATGACCATTTATAAAAATTCTTTTATTTTAAGAAAAATGATTCAGTGTTAATAGCATAATTTCTTCATAGTAACTGTTTTGTCATCAAATTAGCAAACCTTTAAACGTATTTATAGGTTAATTAAAAATTATATACATATCTAAAACTAATATAAAAATAGAAAGAAGCGTAAATATGACTTTAGCCGTCAAAATATTTTTCAGCATGAGTTTAATAGATCCTGACTAAACTCCTAAATGCACAAATCTTTAGTTGGTGTGAACCTATTAGCTTCAAATGTTAGGTGATAACTCAATTCCTCATTTTTCTTGTAGTAAGTACGATCAACTAGCAATGGCTTGAACAGGATTCTCATATGCCTTTTGAACTCTTTTCCATGGCTTGTTATATGGATTTTCTTCTGTTTTGCCTCTTTTTCTGCCCTTAGATGAGCGATTTCGTGGATTAGCACAGCTGTCCTATGCTTCCTATTAGTTGATGCATTGATATAAATCTCTGGAATTAGCCTAAACCTGATAAAGCCATTTAAGTCCTTATTCTTGCCGTAATGTCGTGTTAAATCATTGGTAATGGTCAGATTGAACTTATGTAGGATCCATAGTTCCAATAGGTAATCAACTGCGATAAAATAAGGTGAAAGTAGTTCCTTGAAGTTCTCATTAGTCAATTCTTTCTCTTCCCTTGAGCCTTTGGTCTCAACTGTAAATGTTTGATTTTTGACCTCCAAATGAGTGGTTCTAGGCGATTGTATTACTGGCTTATTTTGAGGCTTAAGAACGGGCTTTATTGGCTTCTTTTCAAACAGTTTGGCTATCCTGTCATAAAGAAATACAATGATAGAAAGAAGTATTACAAAAATGATAAGAGCTATTAAGAATAAGCCAAATTGCAATAGCATATATATGTTCTGGAAGCTTATAAATGTATCCTCAAATTAACACCAATTACATAAGTTGTCAAATAATTACTACTCATAGTTCTAGGTTATTTATACAATAGTTCCATTTACAAGTAATTTCCCAGAATATACTTATATCTGTATATATTACTTGGTCCTACTTATCACACGAAGAGGATATAGTCATTTTATCAAATTTTATTATTACTCTTTAGAAGTGTTATACCATTGTAGCTCATAGTAGTAAGTTTTACTGTAATCTACTATAGAAGTTCTATAAGCTATTCTTTAAAGCTAATGTACTATCTACCGTCATGTGGCTATAGGTATTTATTAGCTGGATTATTAAATAAAGGTTAGGGATAAAAAGGATTACTAAGTAGTTGCCCATGTAAAGGAGTACATACTCCTTGCCTAGGGTCTTGCAGAATTACTATTATTATAACTAGAAGGAAAGCTCTTACTTAGGTTAAAGTTTAAAGTAAGTTGTAGAAAAAAGAATTACTTCCTTTTGGTTAAAATAATTATACCAGCTAAAATTATAAACAAGCCACTTGTCAAGAAATTATATTTCTTACTTAAGTGATTCACAGTTATTCTGGAAGTAGTTATGGTAGAGGAATAAAATTCCACTTGCTTAATATCCTTATTATTTTAACTGGATTATTATATTAGAAAAGTTTAATTTCTAAGCTCCATTTATCTTATTCAGAACCATGGTAAAAGGAATGTAATTCCTTGGTATGGTCCAGCCAATATTCTCACAGTTAGTACTTTGGGTAAGAAAATAACTTTTAACTTAAACTCTAAAACTTAAGACCAAAGGATTCCTACTACTAGTTTATATTATTAATTCCAGCTAAGAATACAAGTTGGCCTCATGTATAGGGATACCCTATCCCTAGGAATGAGATCTGAATTAATACAGTTAGATTATTGGCAGAGGAATAGCTATTCCACTTTCAGCTTTACTCTTTTTCTAATTCTTTAGATCTTAGGACAAAGAACTACTTATTTTTAGTTTTTATAAATTAGTTTCAGCTATGAACTTGGCAAGCATCTTGTAATGGAAGGACTTCCATGGGAAGATACCTGTAGTAAATACTTAAAATGGTATGGGAAAACGGAGGCAAATAAAACAAACAGGTTATCTCGACAAATATTAAAGTGTAATAATGATTACTTCAGTAGTCCTTTGAAACCTACTTCACGCCCCCCGTATGTGTAAGTTTAAGATGAGTTTGTAACACTTTTTCAGTTACTGACCATCTAAGAAGGAATTTCAGCTGGGGCGTATAAAGGTTATATTCACTTGGAAACTTACAAAGACTGAAGCTAACTTAGAGGGATTTGTTTTACCTGAACCAATCATTGTATTATAATGAAAGTATCGTAGTTGTTTGATTCTAAGGTATTCTACACCACCAGGGCACTCTATACCTATAAATATTATGCAGATACTTAAAAGGCTAAAAATAAGTTACAAATTTTAAATAAAATTATTAAACAACTGGCTGTCAGATAGTTATTGAAAATATTTTTTATTTGAGTTATCCTTAAATTATTCATATCCATTTAGTGAATAAAAGGTATTATTGGAAGTACTGAATCCTCCGAAAATCCGAAACTTCTATTTTTTACATACAGAGTTAATGGGACACTGTCACTAACTTACAACTTTCTTTCTACCTTATGCCCCTTGCATTCTTATTAACCCAAACAGACGAAAACTGGCAGCTATCAAAAGCCACAGAAACTGTAGTAATCTTCAAACCTGTTAAAACCTCAGATGATCCCACTGCAGCCATCTGCTTTGTTCCCAGGGAAGATAAGCCTGAGAAAGTCTACGCCATCCTACAAGGGAATGGAACTCAACAAGATCTTATTCTAAAGAAGGAAATAGATCCTTCTAGCTATCTTGCCGTAAGTATAAGTATGTGGGAGCTTATGTTTCTGGATGATGGATTCGAGTTGTAACAGATCCACTATAAAGAACAAACTTCCTTGTCTTTCTTTAACTCTTATATACAGAATCAACACAACTGAGTAATCTTACTGTTTGGCTTTAATTTTTACAATAAGTAGAGCCGATACCTATAGCCTT
>JACCDH010105779.1_pt1 | contig 22412 bp, 19 predicted proteins | sample 7442481 | NCBI WGS metagenome assembly JACCDH01 (sample SAMN15323433, study PRJNA562643) | freshwater metagenome | isolation source: river surface water | place: USA:Blue River Watershed | collected 2017-08-15
CCACCACGGTGTAGGCCCGCAGGATGGCTTCGGCATTCACCAGGTCACCGGCCAGGTTCACCTCGTTGACGACGTACTGTTCGCCCTCGGTGACATTGATGGTGATGTAGATCTGCTCGTTGTCCGGCGTGATGGAGACGGGCGTGGAATCGACATTGAAGCTCACGTAGCCGTTGTCCATGTAATGCGAAGTCAGCCGTTCCAGATCCCCTGTGAACTGCTCGCGCGAGTAGCGATTGCGGCGGCTGAACGGGTTGTACCAGGGCTTCTTGCCCAGTTCGAACAGTGCCAGCAGCTCCTCATCGTCAAACGCATTGTTGCCGACGATGTTGATGTACTGGATGCGGCTTTCCTCGCCTTCGTTGATCGTCATGTTGATGGCGACACGATTGCGGGGCTGCTCCTCGATCTCGATGTCGACGGTGGTGCCGTAGCGTCCGCGACCGGAATAGACTTCCTGAATGCCCTGACGAATGGCCTCCAGCGTGGCGCGGGTGAAGATCCCACCCTCGCTGATGTCGGCGGTCGCCATGTTCTCCAGAATGTCTTCGGTCTTCAGCACGCGGTTGCCGGTGATGTTGATCTCGCTGACAGACGGCCTCTCGAGCACGGAAATGAAGAGCACGTTGCCTTCGCGGGCCACCTCCACTTCCTCGAAATACTCCGACTCGGAGATGGCTCGGATGATCTGCGCCGGCACCTGATCACTGACTTCATCGCCGATGCCCACGGGCAGCAGGCCGAACACGACTCCGGAGGAAATGCGCTGCAGGCCATCGATCTGAATGTCTTCGATCACGAAATTTTGCCCGTAGGCACTCGTTGCCGCGATGGAGGACAACACCAAGGTACTGAGTAACTTTCTGGTCATGAATATTGTTTCAAAAAGGAAAGAGAGTAATGCGCAGGATCCCCGGTGTCACAAGAGACGACTCACATCGTTGTATATCGCCAGCACCATGACGCCCGAGATGAGCAGGAGCCCCAGCTGCAGCCCCATGGCCTGAATGCGCTCCGGCACGGGTCTGCGAATGACGGCTTCCACCGTGTAGTAAAGCAGGTGACCGCCATCCAGCACGGGGATCGGCAGCAGGTTCAGCACGCCGAGACTGATGCTCAACACAGCCAGGAAACCGAGATAGACCTCCAGGCCGTAACTTGCCGTATCGCCCGCCACCTGAGCGATGGTGATCGGCCCGTTGATGTTCTTCACCGAGATGAGCCCGACCAGCATCTTCTGCATGGACTCGAGCACAAACACCGATTTGTCCCACGTTTCCTGCACTGCAGGGATCAACGCAGTGAACACGTTATAGTTCACTTCGCGAATGCGCTCCGGCGGCAGGCTGGCATAGAGATCGAATTCCTGCACATAGGCGCCGATGCTGCCCATGCTGCTGCCGTCCTCGGCGGTGACCCGATCCGGCACTACCGTCAGGGACACTTGTTCACTGCCCCGTTGGACAAGCACGTTCAAGGGGAGTTCCGGGCTGGCGCGCACCAGTTGCACCCACTGCACCCAGCCGGTCACGGCTTGGCCGCCGGCCTCCAGAATCCTGTCACCCGGCGCGAGACCGTCGCGCTGGGCGGCGCCGCCGTCGACCAGCCCTTCAATCACCGGGGGAATCTCGTACTGCACCAGCCCGAGCGAGCCCAGCGGATTTGGCTCGGCGGTGTCGGACTGCCAGTTCACCAGGGCGACATTGAATTCACGCGGCGCCGTTTCGCCCGCAGGAACGGCCTGAATCTGCAGGGTGCCGGTTTCGCCCAGGCGCTCGAGCAGCTGCATCGTCACCTGCTGCCAGATGCGGGTGGGCTCACCATCGATGGCAGTGATTTCATCGCCGGCCCGCAGGCCTGCCTCCCAGGCTGGAGAATCCTGCGTGACGGTCGCGATGACCGGAGCAGTGCCGCTCAGGCCGTAGCCGACATTGATCACCCAGAAAACGAGAATGGCGAGCAGGAAATTGGCGATGGGACCGGCCGCCACGATGGCCATGCGCTGCCACAGGGGCTTGCAGGAAAAGGATTGCTGACGTTCCGTGGCGGGGATGGCCTCGAGGTCGGCCAGGCTGGTGTCTTCCTGACCGAGCATCTTGACATAGCCGCCCAGCGGAATGGGTGCGATCACATATTCGGTGCCGTCCTTGCCGATCCACGTCTTGACGGCCTTGCCGAAACCGATGGAGAAGCGCAGCACCTTCACGCCACAGCGCCGGGCCACCCAGAAATGGCCGAACTCATGCACCGTGACCAGGATGCCCAGGGTCACGATCAGTGCCGCGATGTTGATCAGGAGTTCTTGCGCCATGCTGCCTATCGCTTCCGACTTCTGTCTGCAGCAGAGCTGCACGTGTGACCCGCCGAGTCAGCGTCAGCGCTGCTGCGGGGCCGCTGTATCAGGTTCAGCGCCTGTGAATCAGGCGTCGTGCAAAGGCTCTCGCCTGCTCGTCGACCTGCCGAATCATATCGACTGACTCCGCTTTGCGACAAGTCATTTGTGCCAGCGTCTGTTCGATGATGGCGGGAATCGCGGTGAAAGCGCTTTCGCCCTTGAGGAAGGCGTCCACCGCCACTTCGTTGGCTGCATTCAGGATGGTCGGTGCCGTGCCCCCTGCCCGGGCCGCTTCCATGCCCAGACGCAGACAGGGGAAGCGCTCGAGATCCGGCGTGAAGAACTGCAGGGCGCTCTGCCGCGTCAGATCAAGGAAGGCCGCGCCCGAGGCGATGCGCTGAGGCCAGGCCAGACAGTGCGCGATCGGAATCCGCATGTCGGGGCTGCCCATCTGGGCCAGCACCGAGCCGTCGGCATACTCGACCATGGAGTGCACGATGCTCTGCGGATGAATCAGCACATCGACCAGCTGGGGTCCGACACCGAAGAGGAAGCAGGCCTCGATCACTTCCAGACCCTTGTTCATCATGCTGGCGGAATCCACGGAAATCTTGCGCCCCATGCTCCAGTTCGGATGCTTGCAGGCTTGCTCCGGCGTGACCGCATGCAAGTGCTCCAGCGGCCACTCGCGGAAAGGACCGCCCGAGGCCGTCAGCACGATGCGGCGCACGCCCTGCGCCGGCAGCGCGTCGGTGCAGGAACGTGAATTCTGCGGCAGACACTGGAAAACGGCATTGTGCTCGCTGTCGATCGGGAGCAGGACGGCCTGGCTCTGTGCGAGCGCCTCCATGAACAGATCCCCGGCCATCACCAGGGCTTCCTTGTTCGCGAGCAACACTTTCTTGGAATGCTGCACCGCCGCGAGTGCGGACGGCAGACCGGCTGCCCCGACAATCGCCGCCATGACAGTGTCGACCTCGGGATGACTCGCCACCTCGACCAGCCCCTGCGGACCAGCGAGCACTCGGGTGGCACTGCCATGGGCCGCGAGCGCGCGAGCCAGTTCCTCGGCCGCAGGCTCGTCCACCATGACCGCGTAACGCGGTGCGAAGCGCAGACACTGCTCGAGAAGCAGGGCGACATTGCTGTTGGCCGTCAGCGCGAACACCGCGTACTGCGGATGCAGCGCAATGACTTCCAGCGTGCTCTTGCCGATGGAACCCGTGGCGCCCAGCAGGGTGATGCTGCGCGTGACACTGACACGCGGAGCCTGATGTACCTCATGGCTCATTGCCAGTGCCACTCCCCGAATGCCAGCAGCAGCAAGAACACGAACACGGGAGCGGCCGCGGTCAGACTGTCGATGCGATCCAGCACCCCGCCGTGTCCAGGCAACAGGTTCCCGCTGTCCTTCATGCCCTGGCTGCGCTTGAGCATGCTTTCGAACAGGTCGCCGAAGACACTGAACACGGCGACGACCACCGCCGTGAGCAACAGCAGGGTGACGGCAAGCGGATTCAGGGGCTCGACCAAGGTGTTGACCGGAATCAGCAACAGGCAGGCCAGCAGTGCGGAGGCGCACATGCCCCCCCAGAACCCGGCCCAGGACTTGCCGGGGCTGACCAGCGGCGCCAGCTTGCTGCGGCCCCAGGCGCGACCGACGAAATAGGCGCCGATATCCGCGATGCTGACCAGCGCAATCACGGCCAGCACGAGGTAGCCGGCATTGTTGAGATATTTCAATTGAATCAGGGCACACCAGACAGGCAACAGGGTGAACAGCCCCATGAGTGCCGTGCGGGGACCTGTGCTCCAGAGCGCTTGCGTGGCAGGAAAGCTCATGACCAGGAAGGCCGCCATGCACCAGAAGAGCACCCCGCCACCCGTCACCGCGAGCACCACGGAGCGCTCGAGAGCGAGAGCCGAAGGCTGCAGGCCCATGGCGACGGCCAGTCCGGCCATGCCTGCCAGCACCAGCAGCATGTAGCCGCCCCGTTGCACGGGATTCGTGAGCCCCATCAGGCGGGTCCATTCCAGCACCCCCAGAGCAAGCACGACGCTGACGAACACGGCGAACTGGAACGGGCTTGACCAGAGGGTGACCGCCAACAGCACGGCCACCAAGACCAGCGCGGTGATGACCCTGGTCCTAAGCACCGCCTGCACTCCCCTTGCCCGGCAGCTCGTCACTGTGCGACGGCGTGTCGAGATGACCGAAACGGCGCTGCCGGCGACCGTAATCCTGCATGGCGAGCTCGAACTGGGCATCGTCGAAATCGGGCCAGTAGCAGTCGGTGAAATACAGCTCGGTATAGGCAAACTGCCAGAGCAGGAAATTGCTGATGCGACTCTCGCCGCCCGTGCGAATGCACAGATCGGGGGCCGGACAATCGCCCAGCGAAATGACTTTCTGGACCTGCGCCACGTCGATGTCGGCGGCGGCGAGCCGGCCCTGCTCCACCTGCTGCGCCAGCAGGCGTGCCGCGCGGGCGATATCCCACTGCCCCCCGTAGTCGGCCGCCACCGTCACCACGGTGCCGGTGTTGTGCTGCGTCAACTCCTCGACCTCACGCATGTGACGCTGCAGCACCGGCGCGAAGCTCTCGCGGTTGCCGATGAAGCAAAGGCGCACGTTGTTGCGGTGCAACTGCATGATTTCCTTGCGCTTGAGAACGGCAAGGAAGAGCGCCATGAGACCGCGGACTTCCTTGTTCGGGCGCAGCCAGTTCTCACTGCTGAAGGCGAAGAGCGTGAGGTACTTGATGCCGCGGTTGAGACAGGAGTAGACCACCTCCCGCGCGGCCTCGGCGCCGGCACGATGTCCCGCGGAACCCGACAAACCCTTGACCCTGGCCCAGCGGTTGTTGCCATCCATGATGACGGCCACGTGTTGTGGCAACTGGCCGGCGTCCGGATTGATCGAAGTCGTGGTATGCATCGGGCAGGTCTGTCTCTGAAGTGAAGTGGCCGTACTTACATGGACAGCAGATCGGATTCCTTGACGCCATAGCTGGCATCGACTGCCGCGATGAACTTGTCCGTCAGCTTCTGGATGCGCTCCTCTGCACGACGCTGGTCGTCCTCGCTGATGGCTTTCTCTTTCAGCAGGTCCTTGATGTCGCCGTTGGCATCACGACGGATGTTGCGGATTGCTACCCGGGCGTTCTCGGCCTCGGAGCGGGCCTGCTTGGTGTATTCACGCCGCGTCTCTTCCGTCAGGGCCGGCATCGGCACGCGGATGGACTCGCCGTTGTTGGACGGATTCAAGCCGAGATCCGACTTCATGATGGCACGCTCGACCTCGGAGATCAGCTTGCGCTCCCAGGGCACCACCACCAGGCAGCGACCATCCTCCACCGTGACGTTGGCCAGCTGGTTGAGCGGCGTGTCGGCGCCGTAGTACGGCACCATGATGGTGTCCAGCAGACTGGGATGCGCACGGCCTGTGCGGATCTTCTTGAAAGCCGTGTCCAGCGCGACAAGACTCTTGTCCATGCGTTGTTCGGCGTCCTTGATAATGTCGTCAATCATCGTGCTGTCCCCATGGTTGCGGGCGAAGAAATAGGAATTCGCGGTATTCAGAGATTCTCGATGGTGGTTCCGTCAGGCACCCCCATGACGTTGTTCAGCAGGGCACCCGGCTTGTTCATGTTGAACACGCGCACGGGAATGTCATGTTCGCGGATCAGGGCGATTGCCGTCAGATCCATGACGCCCAGTTTCTTGTCCAGCACTTCGTCGAAGCTCAGACGATCGTACTTGACGGCGTCGGGCACCAGATGCGGGTCGGCAGAATAGACCCCGTCCACCTTGGTGGCCTTGAGCACCAGTTCGGCATCGATCTCGATGCCGCGCAGGCAAGCGGCGGAATCGGTGGTGAAGAAAGGATTGCCGGTGCCTGCCGCGAAGATCACGACGTCGCCGGCACGCAGATGCCGAATGGCCGTGCGTCTGTCGTAATGCTCGACCACGCCGCTCATCGGAATGGCCGACATCACGCGCGTGGCGATGCTGGCGCGCTCGAGCGCATCCCGCATGGCCAGCGCATTCATGACGGTGGCCAGCATGCCCATGTGATCACCGGTGACGCGCTCCATGCCCGCGGCATGCAGCGCAGCCCCGCGGAACAGGTTGCCGCCGCCGATCACCATGCCGATCTGCACCCCGAGCCCCACGAGCTGACCGACTTCCACGGCCATGCGGTCGAGCACCTTCGGGTCGATGCCGAAGTCGGCATCGCCCATCAGCGCTTCGCCACTGAGCTTCAACAGGATGCGTTTGTACTTCTTTTCGGTTTTCAGCATGGGCATGACGTCCTCTCAGTGCTCGATCCAGACTTGCTTACAGGCCTGCAGCAGCAGCCACTTCAGAGGCGAAATCCACTTCTTCCTTCTCGATGCCTTCGCCCACTTCGTAGCGAATGAAGCTCACCACGTCGGCACCCGCCTTCTTCAGCAGGGCGGCCACGGTGATCTCGCCATCCTTCACGAAGGGCTGGTCGAGCAGGCTGACTTCGGCGACGTACTTGCGCAGACGACCCTGGATCATCTTCTCGATGATGTCCTCGGGCTTGCCGCTTTCACGGGCCTGGGCAGAGTAAATCTCGGATTCCTTGGCCAGCAGTTCCTTGGGCACATCCTCGGAACGCACGACCAGCGGGTTCACCGCCGCGACGTGCATCGCGATGTCCTTGGCCAAGGAGGAATCGCCGCCCTTGAGCGCAACCACCACGGCAATGCGGTTGTTGCTGTGGATGTAGGAGTCCACGATCCCGGCGTTCGGGTCCTTGAATTCCACGATCTGGATGCGGCGCACATTGATGTTCTCGCCGATCTTCTGCACCAGCGCCTCGCGCACCTTCTCCAGCTCGCCGGCCATCAGCGCAGCCACATCGGCTTCGCGACGGGTGAAGGCTTCCTGCAGCACCTTGTTGGCGAAACCCAGGAAGTTCTCGTCGCGAGCCACGAAATCGGTCTCGCTGTTCACTTCAACGATGATGCCCAGGTTGCCGTCCTCTGACACCTTGGTCAGCACCACGCCTTCGGCGGCGATGCGGCCGGCTTTTTTGGCAGCCTTGAGCCCGCTGGCCTTGCGCAGGTCGTCAATGGCTTTTTCCATGTCGCCGTTGGCTTCCACCAGCGCCTTCTTGCAATCCATCATTCCCAGTCCGGTGCGCTCACGCAGCTCCTTGACCATGCCTGCTGTAATTTCTGCCATTTGCTTGCCTCGTTCAATTTTCAGAATGAATTCGATGTGATCAGGCGGATCAAAAAAAAGGGGCCTCGCCCCTCTTCTTTCCCCCGCTTCAGCACTGCTGCCACCGCGTACGCAGGGCAGCAATATCATGGGAGTGAGGGCGCCGTCGCCGGCAGCCCTCTGACTGTCGGCGCGACTCAGGCGCCGGTGGCGCTGGCCTGCTCGGAGGCGGCAACGCTGTCGCTGACTTCAACGAACTCGCTGTCGCTGCTCACGGCATTCAGATCGCCACGGCCTTCGATGCAGGCATCAGCAACGGCACGGGCGTACAGCTCGATCGCGCGGATGGCGTCGTCGTTGCCGGGGATCGGGAAATCGATACCGTCCGGGTTGCTGTTGGTATCGACGATACCAATGACGGGGATGCCCAGATTGTTGGCTTCGGTGATGGCGATGCGCTCGTGGTCAACGTCGATCACGAACAACGCGTCAGGCAGACCGCCCATTTCCTTGATGCCGCCGATGCTGCGCTCGAGTTTCTCCATGGCGCGACGACGAATCAGGGCTTCTTTCTTGGTCATGCGATCGAAGGTACCGTCCTGCGCCTGGGTTTCCAGGTCGCGCAGCTTCTTGATGGAGCCACGGATGGTCTTGTAGTTGGTCAGCATGCCGCCGAGCCAGCGGTGATCGACGTAGGGCATGCCTGCGCGCTCTGCCTGCTCCTTGATGATCTTGCCTGCCGCACGCTTGGTGCCGACGAACAGGACCTTCTTCTTGCGGGCCGCCAGGGTGTGCACCTGCTCGAGAGCGGCATTGAGTGCCGGTACGGTGTGCTCGAGGTTGATGATGTGAATCTTGTTGCGCGCGCCGAAGATGAACTTCTTCATTTTCGGATTCCAGTAACGTGCCTGGTGTCCGAAATGGACGCCCGCCTTGAGCATTTCCTTCATTGAAACAGTAGCCATGAGATTTCCTTTGTGTCGGGTTAAGCCTCCATACACCCCATGATTCCACCCCGTGCACGCTGCCGCGCGCGAGGCACCCAGAAAACATGTGTCGGTATATGTGCGACGTTGATGTTGATAATGAAATGCGCCTTGGAACCCCTGGGAGCTTCAAAGCGCGCAGCTTTATACCACAACGCCCCCGCGACATAAAGCGCCGGGATGCAGGGCACTGCCCGCAGGGCTGGCTGCCGGGCGGTGTCAATCGCGCATGTCCTGCTTTACAATGGCCCGGCCCCAAACATCACGGCAGTGAGCTGCCCGAGCAACAAACGACTTCATACCATGGCAATCAGCATCAAGACGCCGCAAGAACTGGAAAAAATGCGCGTGGCCGGCAGGCTCGCGGCAGAGGTCCTGGAAATGATCGGGCCTCACGTCAAGGCGGGCGTCAGCACCGGCGAGCTCGATCGCCTGTGTCACGACCACATCGTGAATGTGCAGCAGGCCATTCCGGCCCCGCTCAATTACAACGGTTTTCCGAAATCCATCTGCACCTCCGTGAATCACGTGGTATGCCACGGCATTCCCAGCGATGGCAAGATCCTGAAGAAAGGCGACATCATCAATATCGACGTCACCGTCATCAAGGATGGCTACCACGGCGATACCAGCAAGATGTTCGTCATTGATGAAGTGCCTGCCCATGTGGGCCGCCTCGTCGAGGTCACGAAGCAATGCCTCTACCGTGCCATCGAGATCGTGCGTCCCGGCACTCGCCTCGGGGATATCGGGCACCTTATTCAGAGCCTTGCAGAAAGCAATCATTTCTCGGTGGTGCGCGAGTACTGCGGGCACGGCATCGGCAGGATCTTCCACGAGGACCCGCAGGTGCTGCACTTCGGCAAGCCGGGCACTGGCGTGGTGCTGCAGGAAGGCATGACCTTCACTATCGAGCCCATGCTCAACGCGGGCACCCATCACACCAAGCTGTCGAAGTCCGACGGCTGGACGGTCACTACCCGGGACCGCCGTCTGTCAGCGCAGTGGGAACATACGCTGGCAGTCACGAGCGACGGCGTGGAAGTGCTGACGCGACGCAGCGATGAACACTTCTGAGCCGATGGCGTCACCCCTGACGCAGCCCGCCACCCCCCCTGCCTTCGTCATCGCCCCCATGCACGCCGACGTGGCGCTGCGCGAGGCCATGTTCGACCCGGCCGCCTTCCGCGAGCGCCTGCGCAACAGTACCCAGCCGGTACCCTTGTTCAAGGAGGCGCTGGCACATGCCCGCCGCGTACTGGATGAACGTTACCGGGAAGACGCCGACATCGTGCAACTGGTCATCGGCCGCTCCTGGTTCATGGATGAACTGCTGCGCTGCGCGTGGGAGCGTTACGAGTGGGGCAATGCGCAGGACATCAGCCTGCTCGCCGTGGGCGGCTATGGCCGGGGCGAACTGCATCCGCATTCGGACATCGACCTGCTGCTGCTCACCCGGCACGACAATCATCAAGAGTATCGCGCCGTCATCAGCGGGTTCTTCACCTTTCTGTGGGACATCAATCTCGAGATCGGTCAGAGCGTGCGCTCCATCGCGCAGTGCCGTCAGGAGGCGCTCAAGGACATCACGGTTGCCACCAGTCTGATGGAGTCCCGCACCATCGTCGGGCCGCAGTGTCTGCGCGACGCCATGATCGCCCAGACCCAGGACAACGACGTCTGGCCCGCCAAGGCCTTCTTCAAGGCCAAGCGCGACGAGCAGATCGCGCGGCATGAGAAGTACTACGACATCGACTACGCCCTGGAACCCAACGTCAAGGCTTCGCCCGGCGGCCTGCGCGACATCCAGACCATCGCCTGGATCGCCAAGCGCCACTACAAGGCGGACACGCTCGCCGATCTGGTGAGCCTGGGATTCCTGACCCCTTCGGAGTACCAGGACCTGGTCAATGGCGAGCGACTGCTGTGGAAAATCCGCTACGGCCTGCATGTGCTGGCCGGCCGCAAGGAAGATCGTCTGCTGTTTGACAGACAGAAGGACCTTGCACGCCAGTTTGGCTACGAGGATGACGAGAAGAGCCTGGCCGTCGAGAAACTCATGCAGGAGTACTACCGCGCGGTGGCCACGCTGCGAGGCCTCAATGACGTGCTGTTGCAGCATTTCGATGAAGCCATCCTGCGCGCGGGCGAGACCGAAGAGATCACGCAGATCAACAAGCGCTTCCAGATTCGCAACCGTTACATCGAGGTGACCAACCCCGGCGTGTTCCGACGCTTCCCCTTCGCACTGCTGGAGATCTTCGTGCTGATGGCGCAGAACCCGCAGATCAAGGGCGTGCGTGCGGCCACCATTCGTCTGATCCGCGAACACAGCGTGATGATCGACGAGAAGTTCCGCAAGGACCTGCGCAACATCACCCTGTTCATGGAACTGCTGCGCTCCCCGCACGAACTGACCTCGCAGTTGCGCCGCATGTCACGCTACGGCGTGCTCGGGCGCTACCTGCCTGAGTTCGGAGCCATCACCGGAAAGATGCAGCACGACCTGTTCCATATCTACACCGTGGACGCGCACACCCTGCAAGTGGTGGAGAACATGCGCCGCTTCCGTTACCCGGGCGCGGAGGAGCACTTCCCCATCGCGGCGCACATCGTCAAGCGCCTGCCCAAGGTCGAGCTGCTCTACATCGCCGGGCTCTATCACGACATCGCCAAAGGGCGCGGGGGCGATCACTCCACGCTCGGCATGGTCGACGGCGCGGAATTCTGTCGCCTGCATCATCTGAGTGCCTGGGACACCAAGCTGGTGTCCTGGCTCATCGGCAAGCATCTGCTGATGTCGATGACGGCCCAGCGCATGGACATCGCCGACCCGGAAGTCATCCAGCAATTCGCGCTGGCGGTGGGCGACAAGCTGCACCTGGATTATCTGTACTGCATGACGGTGGCGGACATCTGCGCCACCAACCCGAATCTGTGGAACACCTGGCGCGCCTCGCTGCTGCGCCAGCTGTATCTGAGCACCAAGCGCGCGCTGCGCCGCGGTCTGGAGAATCCCATCGACCGCGCCGACCGCATCAAGGACAAGCAGCAAAGCGCGATCCTGAAACTCACTGATCGCGGGCTCAGCCGCCAGCAGATCAAGCACATCTGGGCAAATGTCGATGACGAATACTTCGTGCGCGAGTCCACCGCGAACATCGCCTGGCACACCGAAGCCATTGCGCGCAGTGAAGGCCAGGAGACGCTGATTCTGGTCGATGACGTCAGCGAGTCCCCCAACGAGGGCGGCACGCAGATCTTCATCTACACGGTGAACCGCAACCATCTGTTCGCCAGCACCGCCTCCGCCATGGAGAAGCTCGGGCTAAACATCATGGATGCGCGCATCTTCACCTCGGCCAAGAACTACTGCATGAACACCTTCACGGTGCTGGAAAGCGACGGCACGGCGGTCAGCAATGATCCGAAGCGACGCCAGCAGATCATCAGCCTGATCGACGAATACCTGCAGGACCCGAGTCAGCACCTGAAGGCCTCAACCAAGCGCATTGACCGCAAGCTCAAGCACTTCAGCCGTCATGTGGAAACCGAAATCATCAATGCCGATGACAAGCCGTGGACGACGCTGGAAATCAGCTGCATCGACCAGCCCGGTATCCTGGCGTCCATCGGCAAGATCTTCGCCGATCACAAGATCCAGTTGCAGAATGCCCGCATCGCCACGCTGGGTGAGCGCGTGGAGGACTTGTTCTTCATTCTCGATGCCGACAACCGCAAGATCACCGACCCGGAGCTCATCGAGAAGCTGCAGAATGACATCCGGCAGGAACTGGGTGACTGAACCATGCTGACGCTTTATGGCATTGCCAATTGCGACACCATCCGCAAGACGCGTCACTGGCTCGACGCCCATGGCGTCGCGTATCACTTTCACGATTACCGCAAGGACGGCATCGACGCCGCGCTGTGCACCACCCTGCTGCAGGCCCTGCCGCTGGCGACCCTGATCAATACCCGGGGCACCACCTGGCGCGCATTGCCGCAAGAGACGCGACTGGCACTCTCCATCGACACGGCCCCCGCTCTCATGCAGGCTGCGCCAGCACTGATCCGTCGCCCGTTGCTGCACACACCCGCCGGGTGGCTCAGCTCAGCCGACCCAAGCGTGCTCGCCACTCTGCTCGAGCATTCCTGATTCACGCAAGCATCCCACAGAGGTTTCCGACATGACGTCATCCCTTTCCCTGCACAGCCTGGGCATCGGCCTCGGCACTCGCAACAGTCGCGGCGAGATCATCGAGGTGTACTACCCCATCGTGCTGCGCGAGCCCGACCCGAGCTTCGCGGCGGCCGTGGCAGCGGCGAGCGCCTACGCGGGCGGCAATGCCGTCTGCGCGCTGGCACCGGCCACGGTATCGGCCCTGGTGCCACTGGCGCCACAGAGCGTGCAGGACACGCTGCGCGCGCTGACGGCGGCACGCCAGGATCTCACCGTGATGTTCATCGCGCAGGATTCGGCCCCGGCGTCCATTCCCGAGGTCTATCTCAAGCTGCATCTGCTGTCACACCGCCTGCACAAGCCGCATTCGCTGAATCTGACAGGGGCCTTCGGGGTGCTGCAGAATCTGGCCTGGACGAATCAGGGGGCGATCGATCTGGCCGACCTGCCGGCGCGTCAACTGCAAGCGCGCCTGCAGGGCGAGCTGCTGGAAGTGATGTCGGTGGACAAGTTCCCGAAGATGAGCAACTACGTGGTGCCCAAGGGCGTGCGGATCGCGCACACGGCGCGTGTGCGGCTGGGCGCCTATATCGGGGAAGGCACCACGATCATGCATGAGGGCTTCGTCAACTTCAACGCAGGCACGGAAGGCCCCGCAATGGTGGAAGGCCGCATTTCGGCGGGCGTCATGGTCGGCCCCGGCAGCGACCTGGGCGGCGGTTGCAGCACCATGGGCACCCTCTCCGGCGGCGGCACCGAAGTCATCTCCATCGGCCGTGACTGCCTCATCGGCGCCAACGCCGGTCTGGGCTTCCCGCTGGGCGATCGCTGCATCGTCGAAGCGGGTCTTTATGTGACAGCCGGCACCAAGGTCCTTCTGCTCGACAAGGACAACCAGGTGGTCGGCACCCGCAAGGCACGCGAACTGTCAGGCAAGTCTGACCTGCTGTTCCGCCGCAACTCGGTGACCGGCGCCGTGGAGTGCAAGGCGAACAAGACGGCGATTGCCCTGAACGAAGAACTTCACACACACAATTGAGAACGCAGTGCTCGACTGCAGAAAGGAAAAGCATGTCCCCCACTCTGGCTCTGACGATTTCCCTGATCGAGAAAGCCTCGGTCACCCCCAGTGACGGCGGCTGTCATCAGCTGCTGGCCCAACGCCTGGAAGCGCTGGGCTTCGTGGTGGAAGCGCTGCCCTTCGGCGATGTCCAGAACTTCTGGGCAAGACTCGGCACCGAAGGCCCGGTTTTCGCCTTTGCCGGCCACACCGATGTGGTGCCACCCGGCCCCCTCGAGCACTGGACCTCCGCTCCCTTTGTGCCCCAGGTGCGCGACGGCTTCCTGTACGGCCGCGGCGCCGCCGACATGAAGGGCAGTATCGCAGCCATGGTCACGGCCTGCGAACGCTTTCTTGCCAGCGGCAGAAAGCCACGCGGCTCCATCGCCTTCCTGATCACCAGTGACGAAGAAGGCAGTGCCGTGAACGGCACCGTCAAGGTCATGGAGGTGCTGGAAGCGCGAGGGGAAAAGATTCACTACTGCATCGTCGGTGAACCCTCCAGCACCACTCAGACCGGCGATGTCATCAAGATCGGCCGACGCGGCTCGCTGCATGGGCGCCTGACCGTGCATGGCATTCAGGGTCACGTGGCCTACCCACACCTCGCCCGCAACCCCATTCATCGCGCCATGGCGCCGCTGGATGCCCTGTGCCGCGAAGTCTGGGACGAAGGCAACGAGTCCTTCCCGCCGACGAGTTTCCAGATCTCCAACATTCACGCCGGCAAGGGCACGGACAATGTGATCCCCGGCGAGCTGGAAGTGGCATTCAATTTCCGCTACTCCACCGCCCTGACCGAAGAGGCCATCAAGGCGCGCACCACGGCAGTTCTCGACCGCTTCGGCCTGGAGTACTCCCTGAGCTGGCATCTGTCCGGCAAGCCCTTCCTGACACAGCGCGGGGCATTCATCGACCTGGTCGCGGACAGCATCAGACAGGTGACGGGACTGGAAACGGAATGCTCCACCACCGGGGGCACCTCCGATGGCCGCTTCATCGCACCCACTGGTACGCAGCTGGTGGAGCTGGGGCCCTGCAATGCCACCATTCACAAGGTTGATGAGAACGTGCGTGTGGCCGATCTGGACGCGCTCAGCAACATCTACGAAGACGTGCTGGTGCGATTGCTGGGCTGACAGAGATAGACGTCGAAACGGCTCGAGGAACCGGGCAATTGGTATGACGGCTTGCACGCGTCGAGAAAGCCGGCAATCCGCGGGCGCTTGACGACCACGCGCTTCGCACCCAGCCCCATGGCCCAGGCCAGCATTCCAGGGGCGTCCGGTTCAGCCTCCAGCAGCAACTGCAGCATGGCCATGTGTTTCTTCACTTTGGCGGATTTGCGCCGACGCTCGGGAAACATCGGGTCGAGATAAACCACATCCGGCACTTCTCCCAGCGACTCCCGCGCCACCAGGGTGCTGTCTGCGTGCAGCAGATGCATGCGGGACACCGCCTTGCGCACCCGCACATCGTCGCTGCCCGCCGCGCGTTGCAGGCCATCGGCCAGCAGGGCGTGCACCCAGGCGTTGCGTTCCAGCATCTGCACTTCACACCCCGCATTGGCGAGAATGAACGCATCGAGACCGAATCCCGCAGTGGCATCGAGAATGCGCAGGGCCTGTCCCGTGCGCAGCCCCACCGCCTTGAGCAAGGCCTCGGGCTGTGCGGGATGACGTTGGCGCCAGGCGAGTGACTTGTCATCAAAATCGACGCTGACCGTCCCCAGTGACGGATCGCTGCGGCAGCTCAGCGCCAGTTGCCCCTCTTGCCGCTCAAGCTGGAAGTTCGCCGCAAGGGTCATAAAGGCATCCGTCAGGCCTGCAGGGAAAAGTGAACGAAGAGCAGCCCGATGCCCATCAACACGCGATAGATCACGAAGGGCAGGAAGCCCATGCGCTCGATCAGCTTCAGGAAATAGTGAATGCAGGAAAACGACACGAGGGCGGAGAGAAGCACGGCATAGGCGAGCACTCCCCATTGTGCCTGGGCATCGTCCTGCAGCAGTTCACCGCCCTTGAGCAGACCACTGGCCATGATGATGGGAATGGCCAGCAGGAAGGAGAAGCGCGCAGCCGCCTTGCGATCAAGCCCACAGGCCAGCGCTGCCGTCATCGTGACGCCGGAACGCGACGTGCCTGGAATCAGGGCCAGCACCTGGGCGAAGCCGACAATCAGCGTGGTGCGCAGCGTGAGCTGCTCGATGCCGACACGCACCAGCGGTCGATTGTCCGACCACCACAGCAGGATGCCGAAGAAGATCGACGTGAAGGCAATCAGCAGCATGTTGCGCGCGTAGAGTTCGATCAGATCAGAGAGCAGCAGACCGGCGATGCCGGCCGGAATCGTGCCGACCACCACGAACCAGGCGAGGCGGGCATCGGGTGACATGGCCCCTCCGCGCAGCGATACCTGCCACGCCTGAAAGAGTCGCAGCAGATCGGCGCGAAAATAGGTGAGCACCGCCAGCAGACTGCCGATGTGCACGGCCACATCGAACACCAGCCCCTGATCGGGCCAGCCGAGCAATTCCTTCGGCAGCAAGATGTGAGCGGAGCTGGAGATGGGAAGGTATTCCGTCAAGCCTTGCAGGAAGGCGAGAAAACTTATCTGGAAATAATTCAGTTCCATATCAGGCCTGATAATCCATTTGATCCTTGAGGTAGATGGGGAGCACGGCAGAGGCTGCCACACCCGGTTCGCCGCGAAGTGCCTGCGCGAGCGCTACGGCCGCCAGTGCCACGGCATCGCTGCGGCAGTCGATCAGCAGAGGCTGTGTGCCTGGCAATGCGGGACACAGGGCCCATCCATCACCCACCGCGACACCCGGACCCTCGAAGCGCAGCTCCTCGGGCTTGCAGACGCTCTCGGCCCCCAAGAGCACGGGGCAGTCGTCCTGCATCGCATAGGACGCGGCATAGACTTCGTCTTCGCGCGCCTGCAGACAGACATGGAATACAGTGCCTGAATGTGCGAGGTGCGCCCTCATCGCCATCACAGCCAATGAAGAGATGCAGAACACGGGGACACTCGTAGCGAATGACAAGCCTTGCACGACGCCCGCGCCGATGCGCAGCCCGGTGAAAGACCCCGGCCCGATCACCAGAGCGAATGCATCCAGTTCCCGCACACTGATCTGTTGCTCGTCCAGCAGACTCTGAATCATGGGCAACAGTTCGCGAGCATGCTGGCGTGGCTCGGCGCTGCTGCGTGAAGAAATCAGGGAATCTGCTGTCAGGGCCACGGTGCAACGTGCATGTGAGGTGTCGATGGCAAGAATGCGTTTCATACGGAAAGTATACCGGACACAATGAAAAATCCCTCAGCGCTTTTCAGCACTGAGGGATTGGATTGGCTCATCACCTGGCGGGTGTCGGCAATCAGCCGGCGGCGGGCGCAGGTGCTGCAGCGGGTGCTGCGGCTGCAGGTGCTGCAGCAGGAGCGGCGGCCTTCTTCGCGGCGGGCTTGCGCGCTGCCGGCTTGGCAGCAGGCGCGGCCTTGCTGGCTGCGGGCGCCTTCGCTGCCTTGGCTGCAGGCTTCGCTGCGCTTTTCGCGGGCGCTGCCTTCTTCACGGCGGCCTTGGCAGGGGCTGCAGCCTTCTTCGCCGCAGCTGCCTTCTTCGCAGGGGCCTTGGCTGCAGGCTTGGCTGCGCTCTTCGCGGGAGCTGCCTTCTTCGCAACGGCCTTGGCAGGGGCTGCAGCCTTCTTCGCAGGGGCCTTGCCTTTCACGACAGCAGTGACTTTTGCAGCCACTGTCTTCGCTGCGCTCTTCACTGCCTTGACGACTTTCTTCGAGGCGGCTTTCGCTTTCACTGCCGCACGGCGTGCAGCTGCCTTCTCCTTCATCGCAAGTTTCTTCGCGGCGGTGCGTGCCTTCAGCAGCGCGCGCTTGGCGGCGATACGCTCACGTGCGATGCGCTTCTTCGCAGCGGCCTTCGCTTTCGCGGCGGCCTTCTGTGCGGCGGCTTTCGCTTTCACGGCCGCTTTCTTGGCGGCGATCTTGCGCTTGAGTTCTTCCTTCTTGGTGCGAGCGGCTTCCTTGATGGCGTCCGCTTTCGCGCGCTTCTTCTTCCAGGCAGCGGCAAACGCTTTCACGGCTTTCGCCAGATCTGCCTCTGCCTTGGCAGCGATGGCGGCCTTGCGGGCTTCTGCGCTGGCCTTCAGTTGAGCGGCTGTCTGAGCGGCCTGGAGCTTGACTGCAGAGGCGCGTGCCTTGGCTGCTGTGGGCTTGCTTGTTGCGGTAGAGTTCTTGGAAGCTTTAGTTTTAGCAGAAGCGGCCTTGCCTTTCGCTGCGGCAATCGGCTTGGCTTTCGTGGCTGCAGCCTTGGTCAGTTTTGCCGCTGCTGATGAAACTTTTGCTGGAGCAGCAGCAGCGGATTTCTTCACGGCCGATTTGGCAGGCGCCTTCTTTGTCGCTTTAACTTTAGCCATACTGATATCTCTCCAAATATGTGGAACAAAACCACTTTAATTTCTTCAACAGAGGCTATGCCTTGTTTGAACGGCACCATAGCACAAAAAAATTGTGCATACAGCATGCGCCGTTTCATTAGTTGAAAAAAATCAATTTATTTTCAGATTCTTTTTGCGAGAGTTTCGACAAGGTATCGACGAGATCAGTGCGGAAAAGCCGGTGGGAAACACTGTAGTGCAACAGGAGTGTCAGGCTTGCACTGACACTCCTGCAATGGCATCACATGGCGGAGAGCAAGCGGGTCAATTCAACACGCACTGTGTCGACACTCAAGGCGCCATCCAGCTGTTCCACTTTCACGGCGTTGCCGGCGCTTTGCAGGTTCTTGTAGAAATCGACCAGAGGACGAGTCTGCTGATGATAGACCTGCAGACGCTTGCGAATGGTTTCCTCCTTGTCGTCATCCCGCTGAATCAAGGGTTCGCCACTGACATCATCAATGCCTTCGACAGCCGGAGGATTGAAGACAGTGTGATAGATGCGACCCGATTCCGGATGCACACGTCGACCGCTGAGTCGCTTCACGATCTCTTCGTCTTCCACTGCAATCTCGACCACCACATCGATGTCGATGCCTGCATCCACCATCGCCTGCGCCTGCGGAATGGTGCGAGGAAAACCATCAAACAGGAAGCCCTTGGCACAATCGGCTGCAGCAATGCGCTCCTTGACGAGCGCGATGATGATCTCGTCGGTGACAAGGCCACCGGAGGCCATCACTTCCTTGACCTGCAGACCAAGAGCAGTGCCGGCCTTCACGGCAGCGCGCAGCATGTCACCCGTGGAAATCTGCGGAATTCCGAACTCGGACACGATGAACTGTGCCTGTGTCCCCTTGCCCGCGCCTGGGGCCCCCAGCAATATCACTCGCATAAAACACTCCTGAATGGTGTCTGACTGCTGTCAGACAAACTTGCCAATGAAAAAATGGTGGCGACTCCGAGCGCTCGACCTTACACCAAAGGCAAGGATCGAGACAAGAAAGGAGCTGCGCCGAATCCTGAGCATCCTGCAGTCACTCGCTGCGCTGCGTTGTCTTCACTTCATCCCAGAGCACATCGAGCTCGCTCAGCGTCATGGCAGGCAGTGACAGTGAACGCGCCTGCGCGAGCATCTCCATCGCTCGAAAGCGCTGCTCGAACTTGCGATTGGCTGCACGCAGCGCTGACTCGGAATCGATGTCCAGATGACGTGCGAGATTGACGCAACTGAACAGCACATCGCCGAATTCATCCTGCATCGCCTGGGAGTCTGCAGTGGCCATCGCGCCCTCGAGCTCGGCAATCTCCTCGCGCAGGCGGGCCAGAACAGGTGCGGCCTCCTGCCAGTCGAAACCCAGCGAACCGGCGCGCCGCTGCAGCTTGCGCGCGCGCTCCAGTGCCGGCAATGCCGCAGGCACATCGTCCAGCACACTGGGCAGGACAGCGGCCGGTGTGCGGGCCGCTTTCACCTGACGTTCAAGATTCTTGATCTCTTCCCAGCGAATCGCGACGGTCTCCGCGTCCAGTGCAAGCTCGGAGCTGCCGAAACTGGCAAGCGTGCCATCAGGAAACACATGGGGATGTCGATGCAGCAGTTTCGCGCTGATCGCCGCGGCGACCTGATGGAAATCGAACAGCCCCTGCTCGCTCGCGATCTGCGCGTAGAACACCACCTGGAACAGCAGGTCGCCCAGTTCATCGCGCAACTGTGCGGCATCCTCGCGCTCGACGGCATCGATGACCTCGTAGACTTCCTCCAGCGTGTAGCCCGTCAAGGTCTTCAAGGTCTGCTTGCGGTCCCAATCGCAGCCATGCGTGCTGTCGCGCAGATGGCGCATGATGGTCAGCAACTGCTGCATGGACGTGTCATTGTTCACGAGTTGAAGTCTCCTGTACCTTGCTGTCAGCGGCGCTCTGCGGCGCTGCGATGGTGTCGACGCCCTCTCCTGCCGCGATTCGACGCGCCTCGATGATGTTGTTCAAGCGACTGATCTTCTCGAGCACGCGCGAGAGCACGGGATAGGAATCCACTTCCACCTGCAGCTTCATGCGTGCCGTTCCGGAACCGCGATCGGTGCGCGTGTTCACCTCCATCACCTCGATGCCGGCATCCGCCAGAATCGTGGTGATGTCACGCAGCAGACCCGCGCGGTCATAGGCAAGAATGTAGAGGTCGACCAGCATGCTGATGCGGCGTCCATCGCCCCACTGCACCTCGATGAAATTCTCGTGGCTCTCCAGCTGATAATGCAGGGCCACCGGGCAGTCGGGCTTGTGCACCACCACCTGATTGTCCGCACCCAGACAGCCCACGATCGGATCGCCTTCCACAGGACGACAGCAACTCGCCAGCTGCGTCGAGAAGCGGCCCGCGCCCGAGACGTGCGTGGCCGACGCCGGCGCTTCGGCGTCCTGGCGCGAATCGTCGAGCACACACAGCAGCTGCGAGAGTTCCTGCGCCGCAGTGATCACTTCTTCCACGGTGATCGCACTCACGCCGACCGCGGCAAACAGCGCCTCATTATTGCGACAGCCCAGCTTGCGCGCCAGGGCACGGTAATCGGGATGCGCCACGGCAAGTCGTGCAAATTCCTCGGCCAGCAAGGCGCGACCATTTGCGACATTCTGCTCACGTCCCTGCGTCTTGAACCATTGCATCAGCTTGGCCTGAGCACGCGGCGTGTTGGCGTAACCGAGACTCGGCTTGAGCCAGTCACGGCTGGGCGTGCTGTGCTCATCGGCCAGCACTTCCACACGATCACCCGTCTGCAACTTGTAGTTCAGCGGCACAGTCTTGCCATTGACGCGCGCACCGCAGCACTTGTTGCCGACCTCGGTATGCACGTAATAGGCGAAATCGAGCGGTGTGGCCCCTTTCATCAAGTCGACGACGTGCCCTTCCGGCGTGAACACGTAAACACGATCCGGCGTCGTGGAATCGCTGCGCAGCTGCTCGGCCAGCCCGCCGACCATGCCCATCTCGTCATGCCAGGCCAGCAGCTGACGCAGCCAGGCGATCTTCTCGTCGTAGCTGTCCTTGTAGTGAGGATCCGTGATGCCTTCCTTGTAGCGCCAGTGCGCGCAGACACCCAACTCGGCATCCTCATCCATCGCATAGGTGCGAATCTGCACCTCGAACACTTTCTTGTCCGGGCCGATCACGGCAGTGTGCAGGGACTGGTAGCCGTTCTCCTTGGGGGTGGCGATGTAGTCGTCGAATTCATTGGGAATCACGCGCCACAGATTGTGCACGATGCCCAGAGTGGCGTAGCAGTCGCGGATCTCGGGCACGAGAATGCGGACCGCCCGGATATCGTAGATCTGCGAGAAATCCAGCTTCTTGGCCTGCATCTTGCGCCAGATGCTGTAGATGTTCTTCGCCCTGCCCGTCACTTCGGCATCGATGTTGGCGCGATCCAGCTGACGCCGCAGCTCCTCCGTCACCTCCAGCACGAAACGCTCGCGATCCACGCGGCGCTCGTCCAGCAGGCGGGCGATCCGCTTGTAATTCTCTTCCTGCAGATAGCGGAATGAGAGGTCTTCAAGCTCCCATTTCAATTGACCTATGCCCAGACGGTGAGCCAGCGGCACATAGATCTCGAACACTTCACGCGCCACGCGCTGTCGGCGCTCCTCCGGCGCCCCCTTGACCGCACGCAGTGCGCAGGTGCGCTCGGCAAGCTTGATCAAGGCCACACGCACATCGTCGATCAGCGCCAGCAGCATCTTGCGGACGTTTTCCACCTGATCGTCGCTCTGACCGAGCACGCGCGTGCGCGAGGTGTCCGTTTCATTGATGGCTGCCATGCGCAGGACGCCCTCGACAAGCTTGGCCACTTCCTCACCGAACTGCTCGCGCACGACTTCCAGACCGACACGTGATTCGCGCACACTGCGATACAGGATGGAGGCGATCACGGCCTCACTGTCCAGCCGCAGGTCGACCAGAATCTCGGCCATTTCCAGCCCGGTCAGATAACTGTTGCGCCCTGCCCACACGGTATTGGCGGCGCGGGCCTGCTGTTCGAGAGCCCAGCTCATGTCACAGGCACGACGTATGCGCTCGATGTGCTCCAGCGTGCCGCGCGACTGCAGAGACGCCATCCACTCATCGAAGCAGATACTGCCGTCTGGATTGAACTTGTGCGTCTCTCGTACCTGGACCATGGGGGCAGTTCTCTTGTCTTGCGTCAGG
>JACCDH011513039.1_pt1 | contig 22408 bp, 8 predicted proteins | sample 7442481 | NCBI WGS metagenome assembly JACCDH01 (sample SAMN15323433, study PRJNA562643) | freshwater metagenome | isolation source: river surface water | place: USA:Blue River Watershed | collected 2017-08-15
CTGCGTCATCAGAACGGAAAATCAATCCTGCCCAAATTTTATTGTTGAAAGTTCCTTTTAACATTCCAGTCCATTGAACAGGAATTGGGCTTGTATACTTCAGCATGAAACTCGGTTGAAGCTCAAATTTCTTCTTAGGAAAATCGAATGTATATCCAACAATCGCATTGTAATGGAAGGCCAAATTCGAATTATAACTTGTAAATTGAATTTGTTTCGTCAGTAAGTGTTGCATTGAACCCATTAAAAAGAATTTCTTTGAATACAAATGGAAACCTGCATTTACATCAATTGCGTTGGCTGAATAGACACTTCCTGTTAACACCTCATCACCTTGATCTGCCAAAACAGCATCATACAATTTCACACGGTATTGAATGTACCCAGGTTGAATTCCAAATCCAAGTTTCAGTTTCTTACTTAACTTGAAATGTTGTGCATAATTCAAATAAATTCCCGTGTTGTTCACCAAGCCCGATTTCTCAGAAACAATTGATGCTCCGTAGCCTGCTTTTCCTTTGTTTCGAACAGAACCATAAAAATTAGCATTCATATTCACAGGAGCATCTTCAAATCCAACCCATTGATTACGGTAACTCAAATTTGCCACATGAACATCCTTACTTCCTGCAATTGCTGGATTGTAATAATAATCGTTCATCAAGAAATTTGAATACACTCCTTGTTGTTGAGCTTTTGCAAATGAGCAAAGACTCACAATAAAAATGATTGTCAGTAGTGATTTCATAGCTTATTTTCTACTTTTTAATACCAATAATGCACCTTTAAACTGATCGACTTCTAAGCCAGCATTCAGGTTAATGATGTAATAATAATTTCCGTCAGGAACGAGTTCACCTTCATATCTTCCGTCCCATGGAGTGGAATACCCCGTAGAATAAAACAATTGTTGTCCCCATTGATTGTAAATTTCAACTGTGGCATTAGGGAATAACAAATCGATAAATTCTAATTTCCAAACATCATTTTTATTGTCATCGTTTGGTGAAATAGCATTCGGAATTAAAGTATTGATTTCAGTAGTTACCGTATTAATCGTAATTACAGTACTCGTACTATCATAACAGCCTAAAGCACCATATGCGTATTGTGTAACAAGGTATTCTCCATTCGCAAAATACGTATTACTTGGATTTTGTAAAATGCTTGAATTTCCATCTCCAAATTGCCAGGAATAGTTTGTACTATAAAGTGATGTGTCAACAAAATTGAAAATGGCTCCCACATTCATTCCATTGCTTGTATTGTAATAAAAACCAGCAACAGGAATTGCAGGAACAGAAATCATTTGTTCAACTGTATCCGAACATCCGTGAGTCGTTGAAACAATGTGCGTAATCGTATAATCTCCATCTGTATTAAACAATTGCGTTGGATTAGCACTTGCATTTGAACCTTGTCCACCAAAATCATAGAACCAGTAGTTAATCGGATCTGTCGAAGTTGAATTGTCTGTAAAATTGATAATCACTTGGTTACCCGGACAACTCGCCGCATAGGTAAAAGATGCATTTGGTTGATCAAACACTTCTACTTGTTTTACAATCGTATCAGAACAACCAATTGAGTTCGTTACAATTAACTCAACGTCATAAGTGCCAAAAGCAGAATATACAGTTGATGGATTTTGATTCGCTGAACCATTCCCATCATCAAAATTCCAATCCCAAGTAGCTAAAGTTCCATAACCTGGTAGTGAAAAATCTGAGAAACTTGTCGTATTACCTAAACAAACATCTGTACCATTAAAGTTCGCGAATGGCGGAGCAACAAAACTGATTTGCACAATGTCATTAACTGTTATACAATTTCCATTGTTCGTTGATGTTAATGTTAAAACCAGATTTCCGCTTGCAATTTCTGAAGCTGTTGGAGTGTAGTTAGCATTTAAATCTGTTGCGGAAGTATTATACGTTCCCGCTCCACCACTCCATGTTCCTGTAGTTGTTGCTCCTGAAACACTTCCATTCAATTGAACAGTGGCATCATTCGAACAAATCAATTGATTCACTCCTGCGTCTGCAACTGGAGACGGCGCAAATAGGATCAATAAACTATCCTGAACAGGCAAACAATTACCATTAGAAGTTGATTCCAAATACAACAATACTTGACCAGCAGCGATATCATTTGAACTTGGTTGGTAATTGGCATTTAACGCCAAATTATTTGGAGTGAATAATCCATTTCCTGTCGTAATCCATTTACCAGTCGAACTTGAACCTGAGACTGAACCACTTAATGCAACTGCTGCATTGTTGGCACATACTGTTATTGTATCCACTCCAGCATCCACAGTCGCTTGATAGGTAAACGCAATGTTCATGGTATCTGTGACTACTGAACAAGCTCCGACATTTGTTGATGTTAAAACAACATTTACCGAACCATTTGCAATATCAGTCGATGATGGGATATACTCAGCATTGAAGTCCGTTGCTGACGGTGTAAATGTTCCAGTTCCCAACGTTGACCAAACTCCTGTTGAAGCGCCACCCGAAACAGATCCATTTAAACTTACAATTGAGTTGTTCGCACATACCGATTGATTCGCAGAAGCGTTGACCATTGGCGCAGGACTAACGTGTAAAATCAAGGTGTCTTTTTGTACAGGACAAGGACCTGTTGATGATAAAATTAAATGTATTGGCGTAATTAAAGAATCCAATGGACTAGGCACATAAATATTCGTAAGTGCTGTATTTCCTGAAGAAAATGAACCATATCCTGAGCCGCTCCAACTACCAGTAACAGAACCACCGCCAACAATTCCATTCAAATTGAAAGGAACATTCGCACAAATGGTATCGTCCAATCCAGCGTTAACAAAGGGATACGAATTGAATTCTGAAAAATAACCGTACGATGCACCATTGTTGTTATTTCCTGCTAAAACTCCTAAACCAAAAACATCTCCTGTATTTTCAATTATGTTGTATGAGTTCACAGGTACATCTGCTGTGCTCAAATTTATCCGTGCAACTTTGAAATTTCCAGATGTTCCTGGTACAGTTGAAAACGCACCAGCGCTAATTATACCAGTTGCTCCATTCAACGTAAACGCATTTTCAAAACCACTTCTTGTATAAAGAATTACTGCTAAAGAATCTGCTGATGAACGTGTAAAAGCAGTTGAATATGTTCCCGCACAATATAAATTTGGTACCTGGGCAGCAGACATTTCACAACCATAACCTGAAACATGCAACAGGTAAACTGGTTTTGATGTTTTTATATAATTTACACCTTCTGTTAACGCATATTCATACGTTTCACTCCAATTGATTAATGTTGTCGTTGTTGTTGAATTGTAAACTGAAACACTCGTTCCGTTTTGTGTTGCCAAGACATACACGCGATCTGAAGAGCCAGTTCCTTTGTGAACGATATAATCTGTACCAATATAATCTGTACTTGTAATTTGATCTCCAGAAACATCTGTACACGTGCTGTTACTTAATGCTCCATCAAAAGTTGTCACTGCAACTGGATGATCCGCCGAAACAATAGATCCTGCCAGCGAACTAGCTGCAGTATTGTTCATGTCACGTGCACTGTACGTTTGGCCCTTATTCAAAACTACCGAAAATGTGACGTTAACTGCGTGACCTGTTATAGCTGTTCTTGGTGTAATAAGTACTGTTGTATTGTCTTCTGTTGCAACAATTTCAAACGATGAAAAGGAAACAGGAGCAGTTACAGCTGTACTCCAAAATTTCTGAAAAGGTGTGTAAAAATTGGTTCCTAGTGCTTTTGTCCCTTTTAATGAAAAGACTTCCTTGTTCGATGCTGTTTTTACCTCGTAGAATGCTGAAATTTCACTTGTTGAACTTATTTTTAATCCTGTAGTTGCAACAACATTTGCTGCAGGACTTTCTATACTTGCAATATAAGCTGTTAGGTTCACACTGTCAAGACCGTTTGCAGGAAGATTAACTGTGATCGGTAGAAAGGCTCCATTTGCAGGCTGACTTATAGTTACAGTGGCAGGCGTGTCATAAGACAAAAGCCTCAAATAAATTGGGGATTCACCTATTCCAGAAGAAATGTTTGGAGCAGCAAACCAAAATAAAGTATCCTGTTGGGAGTATCCAATATTTAAGCAGAAAATCGTTAAAAATAGGACAAGAATCTTCTTGTGAGCTAACATAGAGTGGTTAAAATGTAGTTTGTTAAATTTCGGGTAAAAATTCAGTGGCGCAAAATTAGGTCATTTTCAACGATTAAAAAAAAAAATCTTACATCCATGATGATATTTAGTTGTTTTACTGAGATTTTTTTCCTTTTTCATTGTTTTTAGAGATTAAAATTCGAATTCAATTATCTTTGTTCCATACATATTCATTCAACAATGAGCACACTTCAAGGAAATTTAGTTGTTTACAACAGTTTAACTGGACAGAAAGAAAAATTCGAACCAATTCACACGAATCATGTGGGAATGTATGTTTGTGGTCCTACCTTGTACAGTGAACCTCATATGGGTAATATGCGCACGTTCATTAATTTCGATATGATCTATCGCTACCTCTTAGTTTTAGGTTATAAGGTGAAATATGTACGAAACATTACAGATGCCGGGCACATAACCAACAGTTTGGGCGAAGCGGTTGATAGTATTGGAAATGCTGCTCGCTTAGAACAAATGCAATCATTGGAAATTGTCTATAAATACAATGTAAAATTTCAAGAATTACAGCGTATTTACAATTTGTTGCCTCCAAGCATTGAACCAACAGCTACAGGACATATTCAAGAACAAATCGAACACATTGAGAAAATCATTGAAAATGGATTTGGGTATGTTGTAAATGGTTCAGTTTATTTCGATGTAAAGAAATACAGTGAAAAGTTTGAATACGGAATTTTAAGCGGAAGAAAAGTAGATGAATTAGCGGAAGAAACACGTGTATTAAATGCACAAGATGAAAAACGTTTCTTTGCTGATTTCGCATTGTGGAAAAAAGCCAATCCAGAGGACATGCAAATCTGGCGTTCACCTTGGGGAGATGGAAATCCAGGATGGCACATCGAATGTACGGCTATGAGTACAAAATACTTAGGCTCCCACTTTGATATTCACGGAGGTGGAATGGATTTAAAATTCCCGCACCATGAAGATGAAATTGCTCAAAACTGCGGTTCGTTAGGTTGTAATCCAGCCAAATATTGGTTGCACGCTAACATGCTGAATGTGAACGGTCAAAAAATGAGTAAATCCTTTGGGAATTATTTCTTGCCAAAAGAAATTGTGGATGGTACAACTGAATTGTTTGATAAACCATACAGTCCAAATGTAATCCGCTTCTTCATGATGCAAGCTCATTACAGAAGTAATCTGGATTTCACATCAGATGCTTTGAATGCTGCTGAAAAAGGATTTACACGCATGTCAGATGCTATGCAATTGATTTCCAAATTAAAGGTTTCATCCACTAGTTCATTCAATGTCGATGAATTGATTGCCTCTTTTTATGCTGCAATGAATGATGATTTCAACACTTCGATTCTTGTTGCCAATTTATTTGAGGCAGTTAAGCGCATTAACTTGATCAACGACGGAAACGATACAATTACGAAAGAAGATTTATCAAAATTGGAAACAGAAATGCTTCGTTTCATTTATGACGTACTTGGTCTTCAAATTACAACTGAAAATAGCAACGAAAAGTTAGCTCCAGTGATGGATTTAGTGATTGATTTACGTCAACAAGCACGTGAAAACAAAGACTGGACAACATCCGATAAAATACGTGACGGACTAGCGGCAGCTGGAATTACAATTAAAGACGGAAAAGAAGGAACTACTTGGAGTTAATTACTTCTTTTCCATTTGAATTTTTTCCAAAACAACCGACTGAGAAGTCGTGTAATTCTTTGTTGAGAAATTCATCGCATTTGGAATATAACCACTCATCTGCGTCTCAATGTAAAACTCATATCCGAATGGCAAATTGCACATAAATTTGCCGTTTGCATCCGTAACAAGATTCAATGCAGCTAAACTACCAGACACATCCTTTATTTCAACAGCTGCTTTTGCCAAAGGTTTCCCATCCGCACCAATCACTTGTCCAATGGAAGCGATTAGAATTTGATCGTTTGTGAATTCAAGTATTTTAGTCGGATACACATTATCCTCAGAATTACGATCACTTGTCAAAAAACCATTCAACATGAGTGAATCAATGATAAAATAAACATCATCTTTACTTGAATTGATGCTTTTACCAAGGTTCATTGGTGCAGCGTACGTATTTTCTTCAGAATTATATCCCGCTTTAAATACATCGTATCCACCCATTGAGTTATAGCCATTTGAACTGAAAAACAAGGTATTTGATAGCGAATGAACAAAAGGACAAATTTCGTCCATGGGTGAATTCACTTCTGGTCCCAAATTTACAGCAACACCAATTGTTCTACCTTGATCATCAATTGGAATTTTCCAAATATCCATTCCACCAAAACCTCCATCACGATTACTTGAAAAATACAATGTTCGACCGTCTTCTGAAACAAACGGTGTTATACTCTTTTTTCCTGGGTAATTAACTGGTGATTCCAAGGTGTATGATTCATAGAATTTGAAATCGACCATTCGCGCTAAATGAATGTATTGGTCTTTGCGGAATTTATCGTTCCATCTCGTATAATAAATGACATTGTTGTTCGAAATCGTTGCCGTTGCATCATGTGAGGCAGAATTCAATGGGCGACCAAAGTTAACCGCTGGCTTCCAAGTTGAATCATTGCTTTTTTCCGTCCAATAGATGTCGAAAAGCAATTCAGAATTTTGTTCAGGCTTCAAGATAACGCCACCTTTACGAGCACTTGAAAACATAAGGCGGTTTTGTCTTCCAAAGAACATGGTTGCCATAGAAACAGTTCCACGATTAAACACACTTGTATCAGCCATTTTCACATGAGCATTCCAATTTTCAGGGTGATTTTCCAAGGCGTATTTACATCCTTCCAACTCAATCTTAGCAATTGACGTAAGTGAATCCGTTGGGTGCGCAGCAATAAATTCTTCAAACAAATTAGAAGCTAAATGATAATTTTCATTGCTTTTCATCGCACGTGCGTAGTGAAACTTATCGCTTTCGTAGTATGGCAAAGCAGCAGAAACTTTAAATGATTGCTCAGCCAATTGATAATTGTGTAAATAGAAATGACACATTGCAATTTGATGAGTAACATATTGATTCATAGGAATCACGTGGGTAGAATCAAGACGAATGCCTTCAACCGTTAATTTCTGATTCGTCAATTCTACTTCATAAGGAAGAACACTTTCCTTCTTAATTAATGAATCATTTTGAGCATATTGATACAACACCAATGCATTGTAATAATCAGCATTTGCATAATAATTATCCGCATTGTGAATCCAAGCCATTTTCGATTGTGAAAAGGAAATTACAGGCAAAAAGACCAATACTAAAAGCAATTTATACATAGAAATAATTTATAATCGTGGGATAATTTTCATTGTTTGTGGCTTGTCTTTAATTCTCGTGTACGTCAATGAGAATTCAATTCCTCCCCTTCCTTTTGAAGCAGTTGTCAGCTTAGAAACGTTGATGTCGTAAGCAATTCTGAAGATAAAATTCAATTTTTTCACGCCCAATGAAAGTGCAAAAGCATCCTTGTAACGGAACATCATGCTTCCAATTAAAAAGGTTTCAGAGCTTTTCAAGAAATAACCAGATTCAAGCGCTAATGTTTGCTCATTGAATTTTCGCTGATGCATCAACAACAGCTTCGGAGCAAAATAAAGAAGTTCATTCACATTGATTCGAGTACCTAAATGCAAGTACCCACGAATGGGTAAGCGATTCTCATACCCGAAAAATGACTCATTTGGACGCAATAAATTAAACAAAGACAAACCAGCAAAATAATTGTAGCGACTTTGCTGTTTCCCTGAATAATACATAACACTTGCATTCACTGTTGGCATCAATTTAACTTGAGCACCAACATTCTCACCAGATGGTAAAGTGTTATCATAACTTCCACCGTTCGTTAATGTATATTGATTGTTGAACGTCAATAATGGCAATTCGATTGATTTTTGAATTGCACCAGCCTGTAGTCCAAATGATAAATTGTGAAATTTATTTTTATCTACAGCAATACCGTAAGAGGTAGAAACAAGTCCTTGAAGAACATTGAAATTTCCATAACCTGCTCTGAAATTGTGTAGCTGAATTCCAAATCCCCATTTTTCTCCTATTGAACGGTCAAAACTAAACAAGGAAGACGTGTAAGGCTTGTAATTAACCGAACGCCATTGTGTTCTATATTGGGTATGTAAACGCCAATCTCCTTTAAAAAGACCTGTTAATCCTGAATTCAAGAACATTGGTGCAGCGTCGTACATTGTTAAATGTGGATCCTGCGCCCTGCCTAAAAAGGAAATCAAACTTATCGATAAAACTAGTATTCTATTTCTCATAATCAATGTAATAAAGTCACATCACCAGATTTCGTGATGATTTTACCATCTTTCATTTCAACTGTTAATACCCACGTGTATACACCAAGCGGCGCCTCTTTGTCATGGTACATTCCATCCCAACCAATTGCTGCATCTTCACTTTTGAAAACAACCTGTCCCCAATTATTGAAGATTTTAAAATCAACCTTGTTGAATGGTCCTCCATCGATGTACAAAACATCATTTACACCATCATGATTTGGTGAAAAACCAGTTGGAACAGAAGGAATTAAAGCAACTTCAATAAGTGCTTTTGCTGTATCTTGACACTCAAATTCGTCAGTGATAATTAAAGTAATTGTATTGTAACCACCATTCGTGAAATTATGGATGGTATTCTGTTGATTGTCTCCAGTTCCATCTCCAAAATTCCAGTACCAACTATTGATATTCGAACCAACAGAATTATCTGTAAATTCGACGTTTTCCAATACAACCGCAGGATTCGGATTCATCGTAAATGCCGCAACAGGTTTTGGTTTAACATCTAAATTAAGCGTAACACTACCTTGACATCCAGCAAATGTTGTAACAGTTAATGTGACAGGAAAAATTCCCGATCCACTGAAATCGTAAGATGGATTTGGTAAATTGCTTGTTAAGGTATCTTCAAAATGATAATTCCAAGCAACGATACTTCCATTTGAAATAAATGATTGATCATCAAAATAAACCAATGCATTTTCACAAGGTGCCGTAAAGTTGAAATCCGCTATTGGAATTGGGTCAACAATCACATCTTTAATCAATGTATCCGAACAGCCATTTGAAGAAGTCACAACTAACATTGGTGAAAACAAGCCATTTCCATTGTATGTATGTATTGGATTTTGACCCGTTCCAGAGGTGAAGTCACCAAAATCCCATGACCAACTAACAAGTGTTCCCGAAGATGTTGTTGAATTGTCATTGAATGTTACTGGAGCTCCTTGACAAATTTCACCTCCATTAAAATCGGCTATTGGTGATGGTTTGAATGTAATATGAACAGTATCGTCCATTGGCATACATCCTAAATTTCCATCTGCGGATAATAGTAGATTTACACTTCCAACAGCAATGTCAGATGCAGAGGGCAAATAATACGTATTCAGCAATGCAGCAGAAGGAGAAAAATTACCAGTTCCAAGACTCGACCAAGTACCTTGAGGATTAGCGACATTGATCGTCCCAATTAATTCAATGGGTTCATTCGCACATAACGTTTGATCTATCCCAGCGGAAAGCACTGGCGGTGCAACCAAATAAATACGAATCGAATCATCTTCTGCTGGACACAAACTTGTACTCGACAGCACAAAATCTACAAATCCAGTGGCTATGTCTCCCCCTGTAATTGGATAGAAAGTTGTCAGTGATGACGGTGATACAATTGAACCACCACCTGTTTCAGTCCACAAGGAATTAAATCCTGGTGTTACAAATCCTGTCAACGGAATTAAAGATGCGGTTGAACAAAGCGTGTCATTGGTCAAAATTGAAACTTGCGGTTGACTTATAATGGTAACTTTCAAACTATCCTTTACAGCTAAACACGTTCCATTATTGGTTGATTCCAATGTCAAATAAAGCTGATTAATACTTGTATCATTCAGATTAAGATTATACAAGGAAACCAAATTTGTTTGTGAAGGAGAGAAACTTCCATAACCTCCTGTTGTCCAAATTCCAGTTGTTGTAGGGCCAGAAATACTTCCATTTAAATTCACTCCGGCAGCGTTCGTACAAACAACCACATCTGGGCCAGCTTGAACAACTGGTGCATCTGTAAAATATACTTTTAAACTATCTATTGCATTTGGACAAGCATAGAAACTTCCACTTGATGTTAAGAATAAGGTAATACTATCAGCATTTAAATCTGCTTGTGATGGCAAGTAAGTGGTACTTAAATTTCCACTGTTTGCAATTGAACCACCATTTCCACCAGACCACACAGCTCCTGACGCAAAACTCATTACGCCATTCAATTGAACGGTTCCAACATTGTTTTTACAAAATGATGCATCAGCTCCAGCATTGACAAACGGAGCTTGAATGAACGAAACGGTTAAAGTGTCATGCACTGGTTCACAAAGTCCAGTTGAAGACAATACAAATTTTACATATCCTTGTGTAAAGTCACTTGGAGATGGATTATAGGTTGTTGACAAATTTGTAGGAGCAGAAATAGTTCCTGTTCCATTTAAAAGAGTCCATACTCCAGTTGAAACGCCTCCAGAAACACTTCCATTTAAAGGTATTGAGGTAACATTGTTACACAAGGTTATATCATCACCAGCACTTACAGATACTCGTTTAATGAACGATGACATGTAGTGATACAAGCATCCTGTTGTTGTACCTCCATTGATAATACCCATTGCAAAGTTTCCAGCGGAATTTGTTAGAATATTAGAGGAGTTTGAAGGAATAACGGTTGTATTAAAGGTTATTTGGGCTGCTGACCAAGCTCCTCCAGTACCAGGTACCACATTAAAATTGGCCGCTGGAATCGATGCGGCATTTCCATTCAATTGGAAATTTCCTGTTATACCCGTTGGACATAAAATATTCAACGAAAAATTTTGCGGATTTGTACGTGGAAAGGTTACAATATCAGACCCTGCACAATTTAAAGGAGGCAAAATATCCGAACCTAATTCACAACCATAACCGGTCATGTGCAAAACATAGACTGATTTGTCCGCTTGAACATGTGTTCTAGCTTGCGCCAGTTGATAACGATACGTATCTCCTTGATTTAAAATAACCGTAGAAACGGTTCCATCATTTACCGTTACAGTGGTGAAATTCTCAGTAGCCGTAACAAACACAGATTCCTCAGAACCGGCATTCAAAAAGCCTTTTAAGACAATGTATTCCTTTCCAATAACATCGGTTGGAACAATTTGATCTCCCATTAAGTCATAACATCCACCACCACCAGAAGGATTCACTGAATCATCTCCTACAGTTACAGAAACAGGTTTGCTACTAACGATAATTGTACCCGCCAGATTGTTCCCAACTACGGATGTGTTTTGCACGGCATTCTGAACTGTATAAACATTTCCTTTCACTGGCAATGTAACGGTATAAGTCACATTTGCTGGGTGTCCAACAACCGCACATCTTGGAGTTATATACAACACTGTATTATCTTCACTTGCCACAATGTTGATTTGCTGGTAGGGCTGTGTCACAACGCCATCACCATTTAAATCGCCGCCCAATGTTTGATTGTTCCAACGTGTTTGAAACGGTGCGACGAACTCCTTCCCAAGTCCATTTTGACCTTTCAAAGAAAAGGTTTCGGGGTTGTAGTAATTTGGCGCACGCGTAATAACGTCATATACAACTGTGATTGGGAAATCAGATGTAATCTGAAAACCAGAATTCAAAATAGTATTTGCCGGTTTACTTTCGATAGTATTCATCATGAAATCCACTCCTTTTGAAAAAAGCGAATTCGCAGGAATATTGATCGTTGTATCATAACCATTCGCAGGCATTCTCAATCGAACGGCTGTTGGATTATTAAACGTCGAAAAGTGAAATTTGATTGGATCTCTCCAATGGTGATCGGGTGTCACCCATGGTGCCGCAAACCAAAAAACGGTATCGATTTGAGCTTTACTTTCTCCACAATTTAAGAGAAAAGTTAAAAGCAACAGAATTAGTGATTTTAGTGGTGTTTTCATAGTTCGATTATTTCTCCTTCTTGTCCATTTTTTTCTTCATGTCTTCAAGGATACTATTGTTCAATTTGTCGTCCTCTTCTTCCAGTGTTGGACGTTTTTTATTGATTGCATAGGATAAAAATACCTCGTGAGAACCGCTGTTGTATTTGCGAATTTTGGAAACACAGATGTCGTATCCATAGGAAATATTCAAACGATCTTTTAACTTAATTCCTAAACAAATTCCAACAGCATCATTCGTTCTGAATAAAAGTCCTAACCAATATTTTTCTTGGTAAACACCCTTCACCATCAATGTTGCTTGAACAGGAACAGGTTTTACATATTTTATCATCAACGATGGCTGAATGTCGATTGGCTGTTTTTTAAGTCTAAAGTTATAACCACCAACAAAGTTGTAATGAAATGAAAGACTAGAATTGTAACTAGTCAATTTAGAACTGTTTCCTAACAAATGTTGAACAGCTCCCATTACAAAGAACTTTTTGTGGTACAGATTAAATCCTGCATTGACATCAAATGCACTCGTTAAATAAACATTGCTATTAAACACCTCATCGTTTTGATCTGCCATGATTGCGTCATACATTCGAATGCGGTATTGTAAATAACCTGGTTGTATTCCCAAACCAAGTTTTACCGTTTTTGATAATTTAAAATGATGGGCATAATTCAGGTAAATCCCTGTAGAAGCAGTCAAGCCAGTTTTTTGGGAAACAATTGATCCTCCATATCCAATTTTTCCTTGATCCTTGTATGAACCGTACAAATTAGCATACATATTTACAGGTGCATCATTAAATCCAACCCACTGATTTCTGTATCCCACACTTGCAATGTTCACGTCTTTCGAACCAGCAATTGCAGGATTATAATAGTAATCGTTCATCATAAAGTTGGAATAAATTCCTTGCTGCTGACCAAACAAAACTGAATTGGTAAGCACTATAAAACTGATAATTAATAGCTTTTTCATCCTTATTTTCGTCCTTTAAATACCAACAAAGCTCCTTTGAACAAATCATCTGTTCCTCCAGAATTCAAATTAATTACGTAGTAGTAATTTCCTTCAGGTACAAATTCACCATTGAACTTTGCATCCCAAGGTGTTGCATAACCTTCTGAATAAAATAGGCGTTGGCCCCATTGATTATATATTTCTACTGTTGCTGTTGGATAAAGCAAATCGATAAATTCCAACTTCCAAACATCATTTTTACCATCACCATTTGGTGAAATAACATTTGGAATTAACTGTGTAATATCATCTGTTACTGTGTTAATCGTAATCGTCGTAAAAGCGCTATCAACACAGCCAAATTGATTGTAAACGAATTGATAAACCGTATAATCGCCATTCTCAAAATAGGTGTTTGATGGATTCTGAATACTACTAGTATCTCCATTTCCAAAATCCCAGAAATAACTTGAAGAATAGAACGAAGTATCAATGAAATTAAAGGTCGCCCCAATGTTTAAGCCATTATCTGAATTGTAATAAAATCCAGCTTGCGGCAATTCAGGTATTGTAACAGTTTGTACAATTGTATCCATACAATTATGTTCGGTAGAAATAATGTGCGTAATCTGGTAATCACCACTTTCCGTGAACAATTGAGATGTTGATGGCGCTAAAACAACTCCTGTTCCACCCAGATCATAATACCAGAAGTTAACTGGGTCAGATGAAACGCTATTATCATCAAATTGAACAACTAAATGATTATCCGGGCAAGAAGTTTGAAACGTGAAACTTGCTTGCGGCAATGCATACACTTCTATTTGTTTTACAATTGTGTCAACGCAACCTGTACTTGATTCAACAGCTAATTGAACATCATGTGTTCCAGCAGTAGGAAATAAAACGGTATTATTTGGAGTTATTGAGGTTCCAATTCCAAAATCCCAAGACCATGAAATAATTTGTCCACTTCCTGGCAATGAAAAATCGGTCAATTGTGTTGAATCACCGATACACACATTTGTGTTACTGAAGTTGGCAAATGGTACTGATACAAAATTGATTTGTACTATGTCGTTTTCTAGGTTACACAAACCATTATTTGTGCTAGTCAATGTTAGAATTACAAATCCATTCAACAATTCGCTTGCTGTTGGTGTATAACTTGAAGTTAAATTAGAAGGAGATGAGAATGCTCCTGCTCCACCAGACCAACTACCGGTTGTTGTAGGGCCAGATACTGAACCTGCAAGTGTAACACTCGATTCGTTGGAACAAAGCAATTGATCTGTTCCCGCATTGACAATCGGAGCAGCAGAAATACTTACTAAAATGCTATCGTAAACCGTAAGACAGTTTCCATTTGATGTAGACTCCAAATAAAGCATTACGGAACCATTCGCAATATCAGCAGTACCTAACTGATAAGAACTTGATAACTGTAAATTATTCGGCAAAAACACACCATTTCCAGAAGTTGTCCATTTGCCTGTTGTAGTCGCACCTGAAACAGTTCCTGAAACATTAACTGTTGTATTATTAGCACAAACATTGATAGTTGAAGGACCTGCATCCACAACTGGTGCTATTGTAAAGTTTATTTGCATGGCATCACTAACCGCATTACACGTACCAATATTCGTTGCATTCAACGTTAAACTTACGTTACCTGACTGAATATCTGCTGCGGATGGAACATAACTGGCGTTCAAAGTCGCTGCAGAAGGAACAAATGTCCCAGTTCCTGAAGTTGTCCACGCACCAGTTGTTGAGCCTGCGTTAACGGAACCATTTAAATCAATAGAGGCATTATTTGTACAAATTGTTTGGTCTATCGATGCGTTTACTAGAGGAGAAGGATTGATGTGCAAAGTCAACGTATCTTTCTTCATTCCACAAACATCATTCGTTGATAAAATCAATAAAATTGGACTATTCAAGGTGTCAACTGGACTCGGAATGTATGTATTTACTAGACTAGTTACAGGAGAAGAAAAAGAACCATAACCTGTTGAACTCCAAGACCCAGCAATTGAACCACCGCCAACTAGACCATTTAAATTAAAATCAACATTTGCACAAATCGTATCATTTGCACCTGCATTAACAAAAGGTGAAGAAACAAAATCATTCATGTAAGTGAATTCTGCACCAGCAGAAGCAGAGCCAGAAAGCACGCCCAATCCAAACACATCACCTGAGTTTTGAACGACATTGTAAGAATTCACAGCAATGTCCGTAGTTGAATAAAAAATTCGTGCGGCTTTGATTGTTCCCAATGTTCCTGGCACGATCGTAAAAGAAGAAGCTGGAATTAATGCCGCGTTGCCATTTAATGTAAATTGATTTTCAAAACCTGTTCGAACATACAACATCAAGCCCAATGAATCTGAACTTGTGCGTGTAAAGGCCGTTTTGTAATCGCCGGAACAATAGAAAGGAGGTATTTGTGACTCACTTAATTCACAGCCAAATCCGGATGTTTGTAAAACATAAACTGGTTTGTTCGTTTTTACGTAATTGTGAACATCCGACAAATTGATTTGATACGTTTCTCCCCAATTCAATACAGCTGAGTTCGTTGTTGAATTGAAAACTGAAACCGTGGTTCCATTTTGAGTAGCCATTATATATGCCACATCTGAAGAAGTTCCTTTTTCAACTACATAATCTGTACCTAACACACCGGTATGGGTAATCTGATCACCAACTGCGTCATTACATGTCGATGAGGAAAGTCCACCTTCAAAAACTGTAATTGCAACCGGCTTATTAGATGATACGATGGATCCAGCTAGTGAAGTAGCCGCCGAAACGTTCATGTCTCTTGCACTATATGTTTGGCCTGCATTTAAAGTTATAGTAAACGTCACATTTGCCGCGTGACCTGTGATTGCAGTACGAGGAGTAATTAAAACTGTTGTTGCATTTTGGGTAGCAACAATTTCAAAGGAAGAAAAAGAGGCAGGTGTTGTCGTTGCTAAGCCATAACTTTTTTGAAAGGGAGTATAGAAATTTGTTCCAAATGCCTTATTGCCTTTTAAGGTGAACGTTGCTTTGTTTGCTCCTGATCTCAATTCATAAACTGCTGAAATCTTTTTAGTTGCAACAATTTTTAACCCGTTATTCGAAACAACGTTGGCAGCTGGACTTTCGATTTGTGCTATTAATGATGATAAATTTACACTATCAAGACTATTCGCAGGAATTGTCAAAGAAATGGGTGTAAAACTTCCATTTGCAGGTTGGGAAATTGTTACAGTTGAGGCATCTTCGAATGTCATTAAACGAAGATATATTGGACTTTGACCTACACCAGAAGATACATCTGGAGCAGCAAAATAAAATAATGTGTCTTTTTGAGCGTATGATGTAAAATTGATAAACCCACCTACCAATAATAACAAAATGCTCCTGATAATTCTCATCATGCAGTCGTTTTTTGTTAAAATCGCGAGTGGATTCGGGCACAAAAATAAGGCAATTAGAGTATACCAAGCAAAATTATTTTTCGAAGAGTCAATTTTACTTCTTTTTGACTCGTTTAATTTCCAATAATTTATGCCTAAAACAAAAAATAATCTAGCTTTGTATACACACAAAATCGTTCATACATGCTTTCAAAAGATATTGATAAGAAACTTTTCTTATTAGATGCATACGCACTTATTTACAGAGCTTACTTTGCTTTCGCGAAAAATCCACGTGTCAATTCAAAAGGTCAAAACACATCAGCTGCTTTTGGGTTTACCAATGTGTTGATCGATGTAATAAAAAATGAAAAACCAACACATTTAGCAGTTGTTTTTGATCCTCCCGGAGGTTCGACGCATCGTATTGCTGATTTTGAAGCCTACAAAGCACACCGCGAAGAAATGCCAGAAGACATTCGTTCGATGATTCAACCCATCAAACAAATAGTTGAAGCATTTAACGTTCCCATTCTTGAACTTGCCGGTTACGAGGCAGATGATGTAATTGGAACATTAGCAAAAATTGCAGAACGAAAAGGTTACACAACTTATATGATGACACCCGATAAAGATTACGGTCAATTGGTGTCTGAAAATATCTTCATGTTCAAACCTGGTCGTGGCGGAAATCCACCTGAAATTATGGGTGTGAAAGAAGTGTGTGAGAAATTTGAAGTGACTGATCCAATGCAAGTAATTGATATTCTTGGCCTTTGGGGAGATGCTGCAGATAACATTCCGGGAATTCCTGGAATTGGAGAAAAAACGGCCAAAGCATTGATTCAAAAATATGGCTCTATGGAAGGCATTTTTGCGAATGTTGAAGACCTGAAAGGAAAACAAAAAGAAAATGTCATCAACTTCCAAGATCAAGGAATCATCTCTAAAAAATTAGCAACCATTATCACGGATTTAGATGTTGAATTCAACGAAGAACATCTGGTGATGTGTGATGTGGATACTGAAAAGGTAAAAGATATTTTCACTGAATTGGAGTTTAGAAATCTTGCTCGTCGTGTGATTGGTGAAGAGATAGTTGTAACAGCACATCCAACATCCAACTCAGGTGAATCTGCTCAATTGGATTTGTTTGGAATGCAAAGTATGTTGGTGGAACAAGATCCAACTCCAACAGCTGAATACAAAACGATAGCAACTGAAAAACCGAGTTATCATCTTATTACAAAACCTGAAGAACGCAAAGAACTTTTAGATCTTTTGTTACAACAAACGCAGGTTTGTTTTGATACCGAAACAACAGATATCGAAGCCCTGCATGCAGATTTAGTTGGTTTATCTTTCTCCTACAAAGCGCGCGAAGCATTTTATGTTGCAGTTCCTGCTGACTTCAACGAGGCAAAATCAATCGTTGAAGAATTTCTTCCTTTCTTTTCATCGACAACCATTGAAAAGATTGCGCACAACATCAAATACGATTTGAAAGTGTTAAATCGCTATGGAATTTCTGTTTCGGCACCAACGTTTGACACCATGGTTGCCCATTATTTGATCAATCCTGAATCCAAACAAGGAATGGATTTCTTAGCAGAATTCTATCTAAAATACCAACCGATTTCCATTGAAACTTTAATTGGTAAAAAAGGAAAAGGTCAAGGAAACATGCGTGATTTGAAACCAGAAGAAGTTTCTGATTATGCCTGTGAAGATGCAGATATCACCTTCCAATTGAAGCAAATTTTCGAACCTGAAATTCAAAAAGACCATTTAAAAGAACTGTTTTACGAAATGGAAATGCCTTTGGTTGAAGTATTGAAAGATATGGAACAAGAAGGAATTGCTATTGATGTTGCAGGCCTAAAAGATTATTCAAAACAAATGGAAATTACACTTGTTGAGCTTGAAAAAAACATCAAAGCTGAAGCAGGAATGGATTTCAATGTCGATTCTCCAAAACAATTAGGAGATATTTTATTTGATGTCTTGAAAATTTCATCGAAAGCGAAAAAAACCAAAACAGGTCAATACGCCACGTCTGAAGATATTCTTCAAAAACACGAAAAAGATCATCCGATCATACCAATGATATTGGAATACAGACAATTGCGTAAATTGAAAAGCACGTATGTTGATCCACTTCCAACGATGACAGATAAAATCGACGGTCGAATTCATACCAACTACATGCAAACCGTTACTGCAACTGGGCGTTTGAGTTCGAACAATCCTAATTTGCAAAACATACCAATTCGCACTGATAAAGGAAAAGAAATTCGAAAAGCATTTATTCCTCGAAATGAAGAATATACCTTGATGGCGGCGGATTATTCGCAAATCGAGTTGCGCATTATTGCTGCGTTGAGTAAGGATGCAAACATGATTGAAGCATTTAGCAGTGGTCAAGATATTCACAAAGCGACAGCAGCGAAAGTGTTCAATGTGTCGTTGGAAGAAGTTACGCGTGATCAGCGAAGTGCCGCAAAAGCTGTAAACTTTGGAATCATTTACGGCCAATCCGCATTTGGTTTAGCACAAAACTTGAACATTTCAAGAACCGAAGCAAAATCAATCATCGACGCGTATTTTGAACAATATTCGACCATCAAAACGTACATGGATGGAGCTGTTTCGCAAGCAAGAGACAAAGGTTATGTGGAAACCATCATGCAACGTCGTCGTTATTTACCAGACATTAATTCAGCCAATGCTGTCGTTCGTGGTTTTGCCGAACGAAATGCAGTAAATGCTCCGATTCAAGGTTCAGCTGCTGATATCATCAAAATGGCAATGGTTTCTGTTTACAGAGCAATGAAACAACAACCCTTGAAATCAAAAATGATTTTACAAGTGCATGATGAGTTGGTGTTTGATGTTCACAAATCAGAAATGGAATTGATGAAAAAATTGGTGGAAGAAGCGATGGAACATGCTGTGAAATTGGTAGTTCCAATGGAAGTTGAATTACAGTTTGGTGATAATTGGTTGGATGCACATTAATGGAAGGTTAATTTCCATCCACGATTTTCAAGCACACCGACAAGTGTAACCAATTCTTCCGCATCATTTATTTTCTCGTAAACGCGGTCAATTGTTAGCTGATTTTTTTCAATTACTGGATTTATTCCAAAAGGAAATTCATTTTCTGATTTTATGGAATTGTTCTCCATTTGAAGCAAAAATTGGCGCAATAAATTGATTGCTTCATTTGAACTTAACTTAAAATCGCTTGCTTTCACCGAAGAGAAAAAGTCCATTTTTTGACGTGCTCGCGTTAATAGAACGTTCAGACGTTTACTGCCATTTTTCGAGTTCATTGGACCAAAACGCATGTGAAATTCATTGTCTTCAGAATAGCCGTATCCGAAACTGATGATCAAATGATCACATTCTTCTCCCTGAACATTTTCCAATGCCTTGAAAAAAGCTGAATCGTTTTCAATTCGCTCATCCAATTTTTCACGTGTTTTGGCATTCAAGCAGGTACTTATCTCGTTCAATTGAGTTTCAGAGAAAGCAACAATTCCTAATGATCTTGGACCATCAATTACTTCTTCAATCAATCTTGCAACTTCTTGTGCCTCTACCTGGTTTTTTCGATTTTCAAAACGCCCTTTCTCCAAATAATGCCAAAAAATCGGCTGTTGCTCTTGTCCATAAGATGGAAAGGCAAGCAAGTCATTCTTGTAAAAATGTTTGTTTGAAAAGTGAATTAGTGCCGGATGTTCACTGCGATAATGATGCTTCAAGGCAATTGAATTCCAATAAAAACTTGCTTGATGCAAGACATCAATCACCTCCGTACTTCCTGATTTGAAGTAGGAACTTGGACCCATTTGTTGCTGGTCGCCAGCAATTAAAATTCGTTTTGCACGCTGCAAGGTACCCAAGGCATTTTGCACAGGTAATTGACTAGCTTCATCAAAAATAGCGACATCAAACAAACCTTCTTGCATTGGAAAGCACTTCGCTATTTGCGTTGGATTACTTAACCAAATTGGTTTGAACAATTGAATCCATTCACGTGCATCGGACGCAAATAATTCGCGTAGACTTGGATGATTGCGCGATTTAGAAAATTCCTTCACCAACAATGCTTTACCCTTTTTCAATCGAGAGCGTAATTCCTTTTGTTCTTCTGTTAAACGAGCTGGAACGGTCTGCAACAAAGCATGATATTCCTGGAATTTTTCCAATTGTTGCTGTTTTATCTTTAATGCATGCAAACGCGCTTCATTGTTTCGTTCGTGTAAAATTCGTTGACTCTTTTCCAATAAATCATTTGGATTAAACGCAGCCAATGAAGGAAATTGTAGTGAAAATCGAACCCAAGAACTTTTAAAACAAGCCAATTCCAAGTCTTCAAAACTGCTGTATTTTTTCAGTGCGCGTAGGAAAACTTCAGGAAGCTGTTTAACCGAGTCATGAAAACTAGAAATTGCTTCAAAGTATTTACAAAAATCATCTAAAAACTGCAAAATTGGTTCTGATTCTTCCCAACGAAATGTTGTTTTCATCTGAACATACAAGTTATTCAAACGACTGTTTTCTTGTGCATAATGCAAACGCAATTCGGGTGATAATTCTTCCCATTTGATGCGTTCTTCGTGACTCGTATAATGCAATTGTTGTTGAATTAATTCAAGGTCTAATGGCAAATCATCAACTCCAATTTCGCATAATTCAACTTTTACTTGCGACAATGACTTGTTTAAGCTTAAATATTGCTTCCAATGATGTAAACTATCTTCAGCTTTTTCAAGTGGTAAAACAGAATAACTTGACCATTGTTTTTTCAATTTCCATTTACCAATCAAGGAAGAATTTTGAAGCAATTCCAGTAAATAATCAACTTCAACAATCGAAGGTTCTTTTTTCCAAATGGAACGTCCGGATTGATAAGATGTTAGTTGATGTTCTAGTTTTAAATAGTGCTTACGTAATTTCTCAAAACGCTTTTGTTCCTTGGAGCCGTCTTTTAGAATTGCAGCGTGCTTGCGTACAACAGGATTGGAAAAATTCTGACTCAATGCAGCCAATTTCATTGCCTGATGAATATCGGACCAAACGTCTAATTTGAACAACTTTTTAAGTTCTAACAAATCCTTTTTCCACTCTGCTATCGATTGATCAATTTTCAGAAAACTTCCCTGTTGAATGCTTCCATAACTACAACTTCCTAAAAGAACATTGAGCTGTGCATCATAAATACCTTGTAAAACAGCTTTATGCTGAAGCAGTTCTTTCACTTCAGGCAAGTCACTTGAATAAGCGGAAGCTTCCAATGAACGTTGATCGAGTAAGCGAATGAATTCAGAAAAACTCAATCCACCAATTAAGTCAGAACGTTTTAAAACATCCAACGAAAATTGCAACTGATCTCTAAACTGCTCAGAAAGCAGTAGGTTAGATTCAATTCCTTGATTGCTTGCAGATTCCAATGCAATCCACGCTTGTTTCAATTCATCCAACACATCTTTTGATAAAGTTTCAGATGTTGCAATGAAGCACATAGCATCCAATTCAAAATGCGCCAGTTTCTTTACTAATACTTCTAAGGCAACACGTTTTTCGGAAACAACAACGGCAGAAGATTGGTTGATCAATAACTTACCAAGTAAATTCGCCAATACTTGTGATTTACCGGTTCCTGGTGGACCTTGAACCACAGTATTTCCTTGTTGAAACGCAGAAAAAACGTTTAATTGATCTGCATCGGAAGGAAATAAAAGTTCATTGCCAAGTGTGAGTGAACTAGTAGTTGAAACATGCTCATCACCTAATAATTGAGCAAGCGTTGAAGACAAAG
>JACCDH010320892.1_pt1 | contig 22403 bp, 24 predicted proteins | sample 7442481 | NCBI WGS metagenome assembly JACCDH01 (sample SAMN15323433, study PRJNA562643) | freshwater metagenome | isolation source: river surface water | place: USA:Blue River Watershed | collected 2017-08-15
CGAACCACCAGTCCCACAGAGCCATCCGCCAAGGTGGCCTGCACCGCCTGTCCGGCCGACAACTGGCCGACACGCGTAAGGGCATGCCCGGACTCGTCGCTCAGCCAGGCATAGCCGCGCTCCAGCACCCGGTGCGGGTCCAACGCTGCCAGTCGCAGTTCCAGCCGTTCGCAGCGCTGCGCATGCAGTTGCACCGAGCGGGTGAGCCCGTGCTGGAGCCGATCTGACTGGCGATCCAGTGCATGCAGCCCATGGGTCAGCTGGGACGACGGTGCGGCCCGCAGGCGCAAGGCCAGCCGGTCCAGTGTCTGCGACTGTCGCGCCAGCACCGCCTGCGGGCGGCCCAGCCGGGCGGCCACCGTGTCCAGGCGCTGGGCCTGGCGGTCGAGCAGGCGCTGCACGGCCTGCGCCAGCCGATGGGCCAGGTGACCCTGTGCCGCCAGCAGTTCGTCCCGGGCGCTGGCCGCCATCTCGGCGGCGGCCGTGGGCGTGGGGGCACGCACATCGGCCACAAAATCGGCGATGGTGAAGTCGGTTTCATGGCCCACCCCGCTGATCACTGGCACCGGGCTCATGGCGATCACGCGGGCGAGGTGTTCGTCGTTGAAGGCCCACAGGTCTTCCATAGAGCCACCGCCGCGCACCAGCAGGATCACGTCCACCGGCGGTTCGCTGGGGTGGTCTTCGGCCGTCCAGGCGTAGAGGTTCTGCAGGGCCTGCGCGAGCGTGGCCGCTGCGCCTGCCCCCTGCACCAGCGCCGGCGCCATGCGCACCGGGATGTGCGGCACACGCCGCTGCAGCGCGGTCATCACGTCGTGCCAGGCGGCTGCGCCGCTGGAGGTGACCACGCCAATGGCGCGGGGCTGCGCAGGCAGCTGGCGCTTGCGCGAGGCCTCGAACAGCCCTTCGGCTTCGAGCTTGGCCTTGAGCCGCAGGAACTGCTCGAACAGCGCCCCCTGTCCGGCGCGGCTCATGGATTCGACGATCAGCTGCAGGTCACCCCGGGCTTCGTAGACCCCCAGACGTCCTCGCACCTCGACCAGCTCGCCGTCGCGCGGCGAAAAATCCAGCATGCCCGCCGCGCGGCGGAACATGGCGCAGCGGATCTGCCCGCCCTCGTCCTTGAGCGAGAAATAACAGTGTCCGCTGGCCGCCCGCGAAAAACCGGAGACCTCGCCACGCACGGCCACCGGGTTGAAACGGGCATCGAGGGCATCGGCCACGGCAGCGCACAGCTGGGACACGTTCCAGACTGCGGCGGCGGCTTCATTTCGGAGGTTCATGGGGACCTTGAAAACTCAAAAAAGTGCAAATCATCAGGTTTGATACAAAAAGAAACAAAAGTATTCCACAAAAAACGCCTACCGGCATGGGTATGGCAATGAGGCAGGACCGTACACCGCAGAAAAATCCTAACCCTTTGATTTTTAATCACTTTTTGGGGCATCGACCAGCTCGGCCATCCATCACCCACCAAGGCTTGAATGCAGCGCGGTGACCGTGCGCTGCCTGTTGTTCACAAAGTTATCCACAACCCCGTCGGCATCGAAAGCGATTTCACCTTCGGCCATAATTCCTGCGTACGACTGCCCCAATAAGGAATTCTTTGTGCTCACTGTGCTGCAAGCCGCCGGCTGGCCCATCTGGCCGCTGATGCTCTGTTCGATACTGGTTCTGGCGATGATCATAGAACGCTTGATCCAGTTGCAATCGCACAGGGTCATGCCGCCCGACCTCCTGGATCGATGCATCCAGGCCACTCGACAATCTTCTGCAAATCACTGGCCTGCCCAATTGGCTGATCAGTTGCAGGGGGCAGGCGTGTTCGGACCGGTGCTTGCAAGCGCGATCAAGGTGCTGCAGGACAATCCGGCTGCCAGCCATGAAGATGTCCGTGGCGCCATGGAAATGGCTGGTCGCGTGGCCGCACAAAAACTGGAGCGATACCTCAGCACCCTGGGCGTGATGGCGTCGGTTGCGCCCCTGCTGGGTCTGTTGGGCACGGTGGTCGGCATGATCGAGATTTTTGGAGCCCAGCAGGCCGGCACACAGCAGCCGGCCCAACTGGCACACGGCATATCGGTGGCCTTGTACAACACCGCCTTCGGGCTGATGGTTGCCATCCCTGCCTTGCTGTTCTGGCGTTATTTCCGGGGCAGTGTGGACCGCCACCTGCTGAGCATGGAAGTGGCCGCTGACCGCTTCGCGCGTCACCTGGCCAACCTGCGCAAGTGAAATGACACAGCAATGAACTTTCGAAAAGTCCGCCCCGCCATGGAGCCCGAGATCAACCTGATCCCGTTCATTGACGTGCTGCTGGTGATCATGATTTTCCTGATGCTGACCACCACCTGGTCACGGCTGACCGAGATCAACATGAATCTGCCTGTTGCCGATGCCCAAAAGCAGAAAGACCATCCGCGGCAAGTCATCCTGACCGTGACCGCACAAGGGGCTTACGCTGTCAACCGAATCCCCGTGCCGGCGCAAACGAGCGAGGCCCTCGGGGCTGCCCTGAGGGCCGTGACCTCCCGAGAAACCCGATTGATCATCAGCGCCGACTCCGCGGCCACCCACCAGTCGGTCATCCATGCCATGGAAGCCGCCCGTCTGGCCGGGCTGAGCCAGATCACTTTCGCCACGCAGTCCGGTCGCTGACCATGCCCAAGCTGCACGACCTGTTGCCCCGCATCTGGATGGGCCATGGTCTGCTCTTTTGGCTGCTCATGCCCCTGTCCTGGCTTTACGGTGCCTTGCTGCAGGCCCGCCAGATGGCCTATCGCCTGGGCTGGCTGCGCTCGGGGCATCCGGGGCGAATGGTCATTGTGGTTGGCAACGTGGTGGCCGGCGGCGCCGGCAAGACACCCACCACCATCGCGATCGTCCAGCACTTGCAGCAACTGGGCCTGGCCGTGGGGGTCGTCTCACGAGGACACGGTCGCCGTGACCCACTGATCCGCTGCGTGCAGGCCAACAGCACAGCGGCCGAGGTGGGCGACGAACCCCTGCTGATCCATCGCCACACCGGCGTGCCGGTGTGGGTAGGTGCCGTGCGGCTGGAGACCGCACGGCAATTGCTCAAACACCATCCTGAGGTACAGGTCATCGTTTGCGACGACGGCCTGCAGCATCTGGCGCTGCAGCGCGATCTGGAAATCTGCCTGATGGACGACAGGGGCGTGGGCAACGGCTGGCTGCTGCCCGCCGGACCATTGCGCGAAGCCTGGCCACGGCCGGTGGACCTGCTGCTGCACACGCATGGCTACACCGACGGCAGCGGTTTTGCCGCCCATCGGGAGCTGGCTCTCCAAGCCGTCAATGCCCGGGGCCAGACCTGCCCCCTGCAATCGCTGGCCGGTCAGCCAGTCGATGCGGTGGCAGGACTGGCGCGGCCACAGGCCTTTTTTGACATGCTGCGCGCGCGCGGCCTGACGCTCGCTGACACCCACACCCTGCCCGACCACCACGACTTTGCCGACTGGCAGCCCACCACCACAGGGCGCCCCCTGGTGTGCACAGAAAAGGATGCCGTCAAGCTCTGGTCACACCAGCCCGAAGCCTGGGCAGTACCGCTGCAGATGAGGCCAGAGTCGGCCTTCTGGCAGGCACTGGACGCCCGGCTGCGGCGGCAGGGCCTGACCTTGCCGCAGAGCACACCGCTATCATCGGCAGATGGACAACAAACTGCTTGAACTGCTGGTCTGCCCGGTCACCAAGGGCCCACTGGACTACGACCGTGACCGCGAGGAACTGCTTTCGCGCAGTGCCCGTCTGGCCTACCCGATCCGCAACGGCATCCCCATCCTGCTCGAAAACGAAGCTCGCCCACTGACTGACGAGGAGCTTGACAAGCTCGCCGCTGTCCGCCCTCCCCTCGTCTGAGCCGCATGGACTACACCGTCATCATCCCCGCGCGGATGGCCTCCAGCCGCCTGCCCGACAAGCCCCTGGCCGACATCGCCGGTCTGCCCATGGTCGTGCGCGTGGCGCAGCGTGCTGCACAGTCAGCAGCCCGCCGGGTGGTGGTGGCCGCCGACGACGCCCGCGTGGTGAAAGCCTGCCAGGTCCACGGCATCGAGGCCCTGCTCACCCGCCAGGACCACGTGAGCGGCAGCGACCGGCTGGCAGAAGCCTGCAAACTGCTGGGCCTCGCCGGTGACGACCTGGTGGTCAATGTGCAGGGCGATGAACCGCTGATCCCGCCCGTGCTGATCGACGAGGTGGCCCGCGTGCTGGCCGAGCGTCCCGAAGCGAGCATGGGCACGGCTGCCCACGCCATCCACGAACTGGCCGAGTTCACCAACCCCAATGTAGTCAAGGTGGTGATGGATGCCCGCCAGATGGCGCTGTACTTCAGCCGGGCCCCGATCCCGTGGTGGCGCGACGGGCAGCTGGCGGGCGTTTCTGCCGGCAGCTTCCAGGCCCTGCCCTCACCCGCACCGCTGCGCCACATCGGCATCTACAGCTACCGCGCCGGTTTTTTGCTGCAGTTCCCAGTGCTGCCGCCCGCGCCCATCGAAACACTGGAGTCGCTGGAGCAGTTGCGCGCCCTCTGGCACGGCCACCGCATCGCAGTGCATGTGACCGATGCCGCACCAGGCCCCGGCGTGGACACCCCAGGGGATCTTGAACGAGTGCGTGCCATCTTTGCCAGGACGGCGGCGTAAGCCAGCCGAGGGGGCATGCGTGCTATTCTCACTGCAGCGTCAGGCTGGCCCTGACTGAACAGAATCCCCAAGCTATCAGGAAAACACCATGAGACTCATTCTGTTGGGCGCACCCGGCGCCGGCAAAGGCACACAGGCCACATTCTTCTGCCAGAAGTACGGCATCCCTCAAATTTCTACCGGCGACATGCTGCGCGCCGCCGTCAAGGCCGGTACCCCGCTGGGCCTGGAAGCCAAGAAAGTCATGGACGCCGGTGGCCTGGTCAGCGACGACCTGATCATCAACCTGGTCAAGGACCGCATCGCCCAGAGCGACTGCGCCAAGGGCTTCCTCTTCGACGGCTTCCCCCGCACCATCCCCCAGGCCGAGGCCATGAAGGCTGCCGGTGTCAAGCTGGACTACGTGCTCGAAATCGACGTGCCCTTTGACGCCATCATCGAGCGCATGAGCGGTCGCCGCTCGCACCCGGCCTCGGGCCGCACCTACCACGTCAAGTTCAACCCACCCAAGGTCGAAGGCAAGGACGATGTGACCGGCGAACCCCTGGTGCAGCGCGACGACGACAAGGAAGAGACCGTCAAAAAGCGCCTTCAGGTCTACAGCGACCAGACCCGCCCGCTGGTGGATTACTACTCCGGCTGGGCCCAGCAGGACCCGGCAGCTGCCCCCAAGTACCGTGCGATCAGCGGCACCGGCAGCGTCGAGGAAATCACGGCCCGCGCTTTTGAAGCCCTGGCCCACTGAGCTTCAACTGTCCACCCCACAAAGCCCCGCATGCGGGGCTTTGTTGTTTGCGCCTCAGGCCATCAGGTCCAGCATCAGGCTGATGCGGGCCTTGAAGGCGTTGAGCCCATGCGGCGCAGTCTGCAAGGCCGCTGGCTGACCCACGATCTGCCCTTCGGCACAACGGGTAACGAGGCGCACGGCCACCCCCCTGGCTTGAGCGTCTGCCAACGCCGTGAGAAGCTGCTGGTGAACCGTGCCATTGCCGGTGCCTGCCACCACCAGACCCCGGATGCCGGAAGCCACCAGGCCTTGTACTGAGCGGACGTCTGCACCGGCACGGCTGTGCACGATCTCGACCCAGGGCCAGCCGGTGGCGGATTGCGTGAGGGCATGCAGGGCATTCGGATGCTGCGCCAGGCTCTCGCCCGGGTCGGCCCAGCGCACCCGCCCCTGCTCCACCCAGCCGCGCGGGCCGGCTTCACCCGAGCTGAAGGCATCGAGCCGGTAAGGGTGAACTTTTTGCAGATTGTGGGCGTCATGTATGCGGCCAGCACAGACCGCAAGGACGCCCCGCGCCATCGGATCGCGCACCACAGCAAGCGCGTCCAGCAGATTCTGAGGCCCATCGGCCGTCAGGGCGGTGGCCGGGCGCATGGCGCAGGTCAGCACCACCGGCTTGTGCGTGGCCAGCACCAGTTGCAAAAACCAGGCGGTTTCCTCAAGTGTGTCGGTGCCGTGGGTGATGACCACGCCACCCACTTCGGGCTGCGCCAACCAGTGGGTGCAGCGCCTGGCCAGGGTCTGCCAGGTGGCGTGGTCCATGTCCTTGCTGTCGAGCTGGGCCACCTGCTCGCACACCAGCGCGTCGCCCCGAATCACCTGATGCAGGCCCGGCACCGCGTCCAGCAGTGCCTGCACCCCCAGCTGCCCGGCCATATAGCCGGTGTGGTCACTGGCACTGGCGGCGGTACCGGCAATGGTGCCGCCTGTGCCCAAAACCACCCATTGCTGCGATTTTTTTTCGTTCACCACTTGCACGTTTCCGAAAACTGGTCAAAAATACAGTTACTGGATGAAAAAACAGATTCATCCATCCTCTTCAAGGAGTCCGCCATGTCCGACAGCCCCAAACTCACCGCCCGTCAGCAAGAGATTCTGGACCTGATCCGCAGCACCATCGCCAACACCGGCGCGCCGCCCACCCGGGCCGAAATCTCCGCCATGCTGGGCTTCAAATCCGCCAATGCCGCCGAAGAACACCTCAAGGCGCTGGCGCGCAAGGGTGTGATCGAGCTGGTCAGTGGCACCTCCCGCGGCATCCGCCTCAAAGGTGGCAGCCGAAGCCCATTGCGCACTGACGGCGATCCTTTCAGCCTGTCGCTGCCAGGACTGGGCCAGCTGAGCCTGCCCCTGGTTGGCCGCGTGGCTGCCGGATCGCCCATTCTCGCCCAGGAACACGTGGACCGCACCTACCATGTCGAAAGCACACTGTTCAGCGAAGTGCCCGACTATCTGCTGCGGGTGCGCGGCATGTCCATGCGAGATGCCGGCATCATGGACGGTGATCTGCTGGCCGTCAAAGCGACCAAGAATGTGCGCAACGGCCAGATCGTGGTGGCCCGCCTGGGTGACGAAGTCACGGTCAAGCGCCTGCGCAAGCTGCCCGACCACATCGAGTTGCTGCCCGAAAACCCCGACTACCAGACCATCGTGGTCCAGCCCGAGGATGCCTTCGACATCGAAGGCCTGGCGGTTGGGCTGATCCGCAACAGTCTGCTGATGTGAATACCAACCGTCCGCACCAGGTGGCGGGCGTTTGCTGACAGCAGCAAACCCTGTGGCGAGACGGTTCCTCCTCAATCCTGCCTGTGTTCAACCTCCAGCATCTCCGAAAGGTTTCACATGGGAATCGCACTGCTCACCCTCTCCAGCCTGTTCCAGGGTTTTTCGGCATTCGGCCGCAAACCGCTCGCCCGCACCGAGCCCAAACGCTCACACGCGGTACGCGTGCTGCGCATGGCCCGCCCCTCGGCCGAGCGCCCTGCCATCATGCCGCGTCCGGTCAGCCCGGTCTGTATCCCGCGTCCTGCTGCATTGCGGGTGGTGCGTGTGTGTGACACACACAGCCCCTCGGGCGAGATGGGGCGCCTGGTCATCTCCGGCCGCATGGCCGATGTGTGCGCCGAGCTCGACCGCCTGGTCGCACGCGAAGCCACCCAGCAAGCGCACAACACACGGCACTGACCCGGGTCAATGGCCCTGAGTCGGATGGTCGGCGAGGGGGAGAGGCCGCTCTGACGCAAGGCACAATGGAGGGATGAACATTGTGATCCTTGACGACTACCAGGACGCTGTACGCAAACTTGAGTGCGCCTCCAAGCTCGAGGCCTATCCAGCCAAGGTCTACACCAACACCATCAAGGGACTGGGGCAGCTGTCTGTACGTCTCAAGGACGCCGACATCATCGTGCTGATCCGTGAGCGCACCGTGCTCAACCGGGCCCTGCTGGAAAAGCTGCCCCGCCTCAAGCTGATCGCCCAGACCGGCCGGGTCGGCAAGCACATCGATCTGAGCGCCTGCACCGAACGTGGCATTGCCGTGGCCGAGGGAGTCAGCTCACCCGTGGCACCCGCCGAGCTGACCTGGGCCCTGATCATGGCGGCAGCACGCCGGCTGCCCCAGTACATCGGCAACCTCAAGCACGGCGCCTGGCAACAGTCGGGGCTCAAGGCCGCTTCCATGCCCCCCAACTTCGGACTGGGCACCGTCTTGCGTGGCAAGACCCTGGGCATCTGGGGCTATGGCCGCATCGGCCAGCTCGTCGCTGGCTATGGCCGTGCTTTCGGCATGCAGGTCATGGTCTGGGGCAGCGCCGAGTCTCGGGCCAAGGCTGCAGAGGACGGCCATGTGGCTGCTGAATCGCGCGAAGCCTTTTTCAGCCAGTCGGACGTGCTCAGCCTGCACCTTCGCCTAAGCGAAAAGACCGAACACATCGTGAAGGGCGAAGACCTGGCCCGGATGAAACCCACCGCCCTGTTCGTCAACACCTCGCGTGCCGAACTGCTCGACACCAACACCCTGATCCACGCGCTCAACAAAGGCCGTCCTGGACTGGCCGCAGTGGATGTGTTCGAGTCCGAACCCATATTGCAGGGAACGGCCTTGCTGCGGCTGGAAAACTGCATCTGTACACCACACATCGGTTACGTCGAAAAAGAGAGTTATGAGCTCTACTTTGGCGCCGCCTTTGACAACGTGGTGAACTTCATCCGCGGAACCCCGACCAACATCATCAACCCCGGCTCACTGCAGGTCCGGCGCTGATGAGCCCCCACCTGTCCGAACGGCGTCTGCCGGCGGTGCTGTGGCCACTGATGTTCGGCAATGTGGTGATCGGAACGGGCGTGATGGTGGTCTCCGGGCTGCTCAATGAAATCCGGGCAGATTTGGACGTCCCGATCAGCACCTCGGGCCAGCTGATTGCATTCTCGGCATTGCTGGTTTGCCTGGGGGCTCCGCTGCTCGCGATGCTGGTGGGTCGCTGGGACCGCCGGCGCCTGTTGGTCGGCAGTCTGCTCTGGTACGCACTTTGGCATGGCCTGGCGGCATGTGCGTCTGGTTTTGATGGCCTGCTGATCGCGCGCGTGCTGGCCATGGGCTCTGCGGCGGTCTTCACCCCGCAAGCCGCAGCCTGCATCGGGCTGCTGGTGCCCGAGCATCAGCGAGGTCGCGGCATCACTTTTGTGTTTTTGGGCTGGTCGGTGGCGTCTGTACTGGGAACCCCTCTGGGGGCCTGGGTGGGAGGACATTTCGGCTGGCGCTGGAGCATGGGGCTGATGGCCATGGCGTCCCTGAGCGCCGCCGTATGGCTGCAAACGCGCATGCCCGGCGGCGTCATTCCGGCGCGACTGCCCGCCAGCGCATGGCGTCAGACACTGCTTTCGCCCACGCTGGCGCCTGCGCTGAGCGTGACAGTGGCCTCGGCGGCGGGGCAATTCGTTTTCCTGAGCTACCTGGCACCTTATCTGGCCGAACGTTTTGCAAGCGGTCCGAATGCATTGAGTCTGCTGTTGCTGGTTTATGGTCTCTGCGGTTTCGCTGGCAACGCCTGGGTCTCGCAGCGCATCGACAGGATGGGTGCGACACGGGCAGTAGGATGGGCGCTGACCAGCATGGCACTGGGAATGCTCCTCATCTGCCTGACGTCTGATTTCGGCTGGATGCTGCTGGCGGTGGTGCCATGGGGACTGGGTGTTTTCGCATCCAACTCATCTCAGCAAGCACGGCTCGTTGGACTGGCGCCCTTGCTGGCTCCAGCCTCCATCGCACTCAACACCTCGGCCATGTACGCCGGGCAGGCCATCGGCGCAGGCACCGGAGGTTGGCTCGTTGAGCACGCCGGACCGACCATCCTGCCGCTGGCCGCTTGTGCCGGTCTGCTCCTGGCAACAGCACTGAGCCTTTGGGCCACCCACCGGGCTGGCGGCCATGCCCCAGGCCATTGACACTGAAACTGGCACGATAATTGTCAGTTTTCATACAGCCACAAACTGTTTTCCCTGAACCAGCACAACAACAGAGACACTCTGTCATGACTCTTTCTTTCTCCAAAGTCGCCGTCATCGGCGCTGGCGCCATGGGGCGCGGCATCGCCCAGATCGCCGCCCAGGCGGGCAGCCAGGTCTGGCTGTTTGACGCGCAACCGGGCGCCACCACCAAAGCCCGCGAAGCCTTGGCCCAGCAATGGGACAAACTGCTCGAAAAAGGCAAGCTCACCGCCGAGGCGGTTGCCGGCCACAAGGCCCGCCTGCACGAAGCCAGCAGCCTGCAGGACCTGGCAGGCTGCGAACTGGTGGTCGAAGCCATCGTCGAGAAGATCGACATCAAGAAAGCTGTGTTTGCCGACCTGGAAAAGGTCGTTGCCGCCGACGCGGTGCTGGTGACCAACACCTCTTCGCTGTCGGTCACAGCGATCGCCGCAGGCATGCAACACCCGGGCCGCTTTGCCGGCTACCATTTCTTCAACCCTGTGCCCTTGATGAAGGTGGTCGAGGTGATCGCGGGCCTCAAGACCGATGCCGCTGTCTGCCAGCGCCTGTCGGACTACGCCAGCCAAATGGGCCACACCCCGGTGCAAGCCGGTGATACGCCTGGCTTCATCGTCAACCACGCCGGCCGTGGTTACAGCACCGAGGCCCTGCGCATCGTCAGCGAGGGCATTGCCGACTTCGCCACCATCGACCGCATCCTGCGCGACCAGGTGGGTTTCCGCCTCGGCCCCTTCGAGTTGTTCGACCTCACCGCGCTCGACGTGTCCCACCACGTGATCGAGTCCATCTACCGCCAGTACTACGACGAGCCGCGCTACCGCCCCAATGTGATCACCGCCCAGCGCCTGGCCGGCGGCGTGGTCGGCAAGAAGGTGGGCGAAGGCTTCTACAAATACGTGGACGGTGTGCAGCAGGTGCCCGCCGAGCCGCCGGTGCCGGTGGTCGAGAACATCCCGCCGGTTTGGGTGTCGCCGCGTGCAGCGCGCCGTGCCGAACTGTTGCAGTTGCTCAAGGACCTGGGCGCCAAGATCGAAACCGGCCAGTCGCCCTCGCCCGAGGCGCTGACCATCGTCGCCCCGCTGGGCTTTGACGTGACCACCGTGGCCGTGGTGGACCGGCACGATCCGGCACGCACCATCGGCATCGACCTGCTGGTGCCCGATGCCGCCACCAAGCGCCGCGTGATCGCCACCAACCCGGCCACCCGCGCCGACATGCGCGACGCCGCGCACGCGCTGTTCGCCCGAGACGGCAAGCCGGTGTCGGTGATCCGTGACAGCGGCGGCTTCGTCACGCAGCGCGTGGTCGCCACCATCGTCAACATCGCCTCCGACATGTGCCAGCAGCGCGTGTGCACGCCAGACGACCTGGAAACCGCAGTCACGCTCGGCCTGGCCTACCCCATGGGCCCGCTGGCCATGGGCAACCGCTTTGGTCCAGACAGCATCCTCGAAGTCCTGTTCAACATGCAGACCGTCTATGGCGACCCGCGCTACCGCCCCAGCCCCTGGCTGCGCCGCCGCGGGGCCATTGGCCTGTCGCTGATTCACGAAGAAAACCCATGACTTTGCGGGACAGACCTTCAGCTCTGTCCCCAACTGACTAAGGAGTGAGCATGCCCGCACAACTGATCAGCACCAGCCAGGGCCAGACCATGGTCCTGACCCTGTCCAACCCGGAGCACCGCAATGCCCTCGGGCCCGAGATGTATGCGGCAGGCGTCGAAGCGCTCAATGCGGCCGAAACCAACCCCGAGGTGCGCTCGGTCATCATCACTGGCGAAGGCAGCATCTTCAGCGCAGGCGGCAACCTGCAGCGCCTGCAGAACAACCGCCAGCAGCCCCCCGAAGTGCAGGCGCAAAGCATCGAAGGCCTGCACAGCTGGATCGAAGCCATCCGCACCTTCCCCAAGCCGGTGATGGCGGCGGTGGAAGGGCCGGCGGCCGGCGCCGGCTTCTCCCTGGCCCTGGCCTGCGATCTGATCGTCGCCGCCAGCAACAGCGTGTTCGTCATGGCCTACAGCTCGATCGCCCTGTCGCCTGACGGCGGCGGCAGCTGGAGCCTGTCGCGCCTGGTGCCCCGTCAGCTGGCCACCGAGCTGCTGATGTGCGGCGAGCGCATCGGTGCAGAACGCCTGCACCAGATGGGCATCGTCAACCGACTGACCGAACCCGGTCAGGCCCTGCAGCAGGCCCTGGCCTGGGCAGCACAGCTCAACGCCCGCGCACCGAATGCGCTGGCCAGCGTCAAGGAACTGCTGAGCGAAGCCGATGGCAGCAGCCTCAACGCCCAGCTGGCGCGAGAGCGTGACCACTTCGTGAAGAATCTGCACCACGCCAATGCCGGCATTGGCATCGGCGCCTTCCTCAACAAGGAAGCCCCCAAGTACATCTGAAACAGGCCTTGCTTGCCGACACCGGCCTGACAAAACCCCGTTTCGGTCCCGCCCGCGACAAGAACCACCAAACCAGTCACTGACAGGACAGACCATGGACGAACCCATTCTGACAATGGAAGAACGAGAGGCGATCAACAACGGTCGCTGGTTTTCTTCCCTTTCTCCATCGCTTCGGCACGACATTCTTCGATGCGCCTACGTCAAACGCTACCGGGACGGCGACATGATCGCCGCACGCGGGGATCCACCCGAGGTGTGGATCGCCTGCGCCAAGGGCGCGGTGCGCGTGAGCTCGACCTCGGTGTCGGGCAAGCAGATCACACTGACCTATGTGGAGCCGGGCATCTGGTTTGGCGATGTGGCGATCTTCGACGGGGACCGCCGCACGCACGACTGCTATGCGCATGGCGAGACCACCATCCTGAACGTGGCCAAGGCCGACTTCAAGAAAATCCTCTCGCAGCACTCGGAGTTCTACGAAGCGCTGCTGCGCCTGCAGTCGCGCCGCATCCGCCAGCTCTACGGCCTGGTGGAAGACCTCAACACCCTGCCCTTGCGCGCCCGTCTGGCCAAGCAGCTCAACCACCTGGTGCGCAGCTATGGTGCTCCGAGCTTGTCGGATGCCAAGGCGATCCGCATCAGCCTGCAGCTGGCCCAGGAAGAACTGGCCCAGCTGCTGGGCGCATCGCGTCAGAGGGTCAACCAGGAACTCAAGCAGATGGAGCGCGAGCAGATCATCCGCATCGAGCCGGGCGGTCTGCTGGTGCTCGACCGCGAGGGTCTTTTGGCCATCGTCAACGCCGATCACTGACACCATTTGAAGCGGGGCAAGCCCCCGCACAACGAGGGCCCCATGAGTGGATTTGAACATTTCGTGGGGACCCGACCTGTCTCGGGCGCCCACGCATTCGACGTGCCGGCTCTCGAAGCCTGGCTCACCAGCCACCTGCCTGGATTTGCCGGCCCCCTGAGCGTGGAGATGTTCAAGGGCGGCCAGTCCAACCCGACCTACAAGCTCATCACGCCCACACAACAGTACGTGATGCGCGCCAAACCCGGCCCGGTGGCCAAGCTGCTGCCCTCGGCCCACGCCATCGAGCGTGAATTCGCAGTGATGAGCGGCCTGGCAGGCACCGACGTCCCGGTCGCAAAGATGCATGTGCTGTGCGATGACGAATCGGTCATCGGCCGCGCTTTCTACGTCATGGAGTTCGTGCAGGGTCGCGTGCTCTGGGACCAGTCCCTGCCGGGCATGAGCCCGCAGCAGCGAGGCGCCATCTATGACGAGATGAACCGCGTCATGGCCGCGCTGCACAAAGTGAAGTTTGCCGAGCGAGGGTTGGCCAGCTATGGCAAAGCAGGCAACTACATCGAGCGCCAGGTCAGCCGCTGGAGCAAGCAATACGCAGCCTCCATCACCCAGCCCATCCCTGAGATGGACCGGCTGATCGAGTGGCTGCCAAAAAACATCCCGGACAGCGCCAGGGACGACTCGCTGGTGAGCATCGTGCATGGCGACTACCGCCTGGACAACCTGATGTTCCACCCCACCGAGCCGCGCGTGCTGGCCGTGCTGGACTGGGAACTGTCCACCCTGGGGCATCCGCTGGCCGACTTCAGCTACCACTGCATGGCCTGGCACATCACGCCCGGCACCTTCCGTGGCATTGGCGGACTCGACCTGGCGGCGCTGGGCATCCCGTCCGAACAGGCATACATCCGCCGTTACTGCGAGCGCACCGGTTTTTCCACCCCCGAAGCACTGGCTCAGGACTGGAATTTCTACCTGGCCTACAACATGTTCCGCATCGCTGCCATCCTGCAAGGCATCGCCAAGCGCGTGGAAGACGGCACTGCCTCGAGCGAGCAGGCCCGTGCCTCGGGCGCAGGTGCACGGCCCATGGCCGAGCTCGCCTGGCGTTTCGCCCAACAACACTGATCACCCAACCAAGGAGAAAAGACCATGGATTTCGATTACAGCCCCAAGGTCAAAGACATGCAGGCCCGTCTGCTGGCCTTCATGGACAAGCACATCTACCCCAATGAGCAGCGCTTTTTCGACGAAATCGCCGAAAACCGCGCCAAAGGCAATGCCTGGATACCGACCAAGATCGTTGAAGAACTCAAGCCACTGGCACGCCAAGCCGGGCTCTGGAACCTGTTCCTGCCCAAGTCGCACCGTGCGCCCGAAGGCCTGTCCAACCTCGAGTACGCCCCCTTGTGCGAAATCATGGGCCGTGTGCCCTGGGCGCCCGAGGTGTTCAACTGCTCGGCCCCCGACACCGGCAACATGGAAACGCTCGAGCGCTACGCCAGCGAGAGCCTCAAGGACCAATGGCTCGAGCCGCTGCTCAAGGGGGAAATCCGTTCGGCCTTCCTGATGACGGAACCCGAGGTGGCCTCTTCTGACGCGACCAACATCGCCTGCGAGATCCGCCGCGAGGGCGACGAGTACGTGCTCAACGGCCGCAAGTGGTGGTCCTCCGGGGCAGGCGACCCGCGCTGCGCGGTCTACATCGTCATGGGCAAGACCAACCCCGATGCCCCGCGTCACTCGCAGCAATCCATGATCGTGGTGCCTGCCAACACACCTGGCGTGAAGGTGTTGCGCCCCTTGAGCGTGTTCGGTTACGACGACGCACCCCATGGCCACATGGAAGTGCTGCTGGAGAACGTGCGCGTGCCCGCTGGCAACATGCTGCTGGGTGAAGGCCGTGGCTTCGAGATCGCCCAGGGCCGCCTCGGCCCGGGTCGCATCCACCATTGCATGCGCTCCATTGGCGCCGCCGAGCGTGCGCTCGAACTCATGTGCAAGCGCCTGAACAGCCGCGTGGCCTTCGGCCGCGAGGTCGCCCGTCAGACGGTCTGGCAGGAGCGTGTGGCCGAAGCCCGCTGCATGATCGAGCAGGCCCGCCTGCTGACCCTCAAGGCCGCCTACATGATGGACACAGTGGGCAACAAGGTGGCCAAGGCCGAGATCGCCATGATCAAGATCGTGGCCCCCAACATGGCCTGCCAGATCATCGACTGGGCCATCCAGGCCCACGGCGGTGGCGGCGTGTCGCAAGACTTCCCGCTGGCCTATGCCTACGCCCACCAGCGTACCCTGCGCCTGGCCGACGGTCCGGACGAGGTGCACCGCAACTCACTGGCCAAGCTGGAGTTGGCCAAACACCTGGCCATGCCCGGTGAAATGGACATGCCCATCACACGCGGCAGCTGAGAGCGCCACGCGCCCGCCCCAAACGGCCTGCCTCGACAGGCCGTTTTGCTGGACAAAAGGTTTTGACAAGGTTTTGATAAATCGCCGTCGCACCCGCCTGTTGACGGCAAGCCGAACGATGCGGGTGTGACTTTTTTGCGGCTTGCGCCCGGAATGGCCGATTTGGAGGTTAGAATATGTGCAGTCGGAGCGTAGCGCAGCCTGGTAGCGCATCTGCTTTGGGAGCAGAGGGTCGCGAGTTCGAATCCCGCCGCTCCGACCATTTCCCCGGAATTCACGTCCAGGGTAATCACTCCAAAAATAGCGTCACAGACGCCATCAAAAAGGCCCATCAGGGCCTTTTGTGTTTCTCGCGAGTATTTACTTCTGCCCGTAGCTCAGTTGGATAGAGCAACAGCCTTCTAAGCTGTGGGTCACAGGTTCGATCCCTGTCGGGCAGACCAATCGGCCTTGCCCGATCCCACACCCCATCAGTTGGCGTAGTGCGTCTTGCGGCCTGTATCCGCCAACAAATTGGGCAGGGTCTGCCAGGCTTGCGAAATATCCCTGATCAAGGTTTTCACTTCTTCCAGTGCGCTCAGATCGTTGTGGGCGTTGACATGGAACAGGCGACGTGTGATGTAGGCATACAGCTCGTTCAGATTTTGAGCCAACTCGCCGCCACGCTCAAAATCCAACGCACCTTGCAAACCCACCACGATGCGTCCCGCACGGGCCAGGGCTTTGGATTTTTCTTCAATGGCGTTGTTCTGGATATGGCCTGATGCCATTGAGAGACTTTCCAAAAGGCCATCAAATAGCATCTGAATCAGCTGAATGTTGTCCGCTGTCGCCACACCTGTGGAGACCTGAACGGAACCGTAACTTTCAGCAAATTTGGAATAAGCACGCATGGAAAAACCCCTTTACTACTTCAGTATCAGAGGTATCGGCGGTGTGGCGGAAAACTTGAGTCCGACCCAGCCCATCCATGTCAATTCTTCAACGTGCAGCTGAGGGGGGAGGCTCGCCCGTAGATTCCGGTTCCAGTTGGTGCAGCTCAGCCTCGCCTGCCATGGCTTGAACGGGCATCAACCAGTCAGACAAAGGACTGCTGGCATCCAGTTGAGTGGTGCCCAGCAAGAACTGCCCTGCTTCGTCCATGGATGCCCGGATCGGCCACCATTCACTCTCAGGCGTTTGGGATGCATTCAGCCCACATTGGTACAGGGCATTGGCCTGGGCCGAGGGAATCCAGGACTCCACCAGACCTTTGGATGTGGAAATTTGCTTGGTATTTTTAGGTTGTCCGGACAAGCCACGCTGACCATCTTTGAAACCTTCCTGGTACAGCGCCTCCATGTGTTTAGACAGCACCACTTGATACTGGTTGCGCAACTCGGCGATGGCATCGGCATCCAGCCCCTCAGACAATCTGCCCGTCATGGTATCCCACAACTTTTTGGACGACAAGCCCATGAACGGTGCGGACGCACGCGCCGACTTTTCATGGATGGACGTCATCACCTTGCGAGTTTCTTTTTCAATCGCGTTGACACGGTCAATCAGGTAGATGACCAGTATCAGGATCAGCAGCAAGCTGATCGCCATCAATGCGTTGACCAAGGCGTCCATGAGGATCAAGCGGAGCCAGGGCTACCTGAAGGGGTTTCGTTTTGATCTGCGCCATCCAAATTGGCTTGCGCACCCTCTTGCGCTGCCAACTCGTCGCGCAAGAAGCTCAAGACTTGAAAGGGTTCTTGCAAACGCAAATCGTAATAACTGATTTGATTCGCCAAAGCCTGCATGGCTTCAATGGCTTTTTGTGCAGACAGTTCCATTTTTTGGTATCGAGCCCCCATCGCAAACGCTTCTGTCGCATATTCTTCAGGCAAATAGGCATAAACATCCGACTCACCAGCGCGAATTTTTTGAAATTTCGACGCCACAGGCAGTTCTGGTACGGGCTTGCCAGCCGCAATCGACAAGCTAGCCAACTCCTGCCACGCAGCTGTCTGCTCAGCTCCGGCAACGAATGTCTTGTCTAGATGCGCACGGCAAAGCATGCCCATGCGCATACGCAAGCTTCTCGCCTCGCGCGTGTCTGAATCCAGAGATACCACTTTTTCAAACGCTGCCACAGCGCGCTTCATCTCGTCAGCCGGATTGTTGCGATTGAAAATACTGAGCATCGGAGTTTTAAATGGTTTTAAGAAATTTGCAGATTTTGCCGCAACTTCTTTACAACGGTCGAAAGAATTTGACTGACCCTGGACTCGCTGACCCCCAAAACTTCACCAATCTCCTTGAGATTGAGTTCTTCAACGTAATAAAGCGACATCACCATGCGTTCACGCTCTGGCAATTGATCAATGGCTTGCACAACAGCCTCCATGAACTCGGCCTCTTCGACCATGACCTCGGGCTGCATGGCACTGTCGCCGGGCATGCTCATGACCTCGTCATTGACCACTTCCATCGAGAAAGTTTCAAAACGCTTGGCCTGCCCCCGCTCCTTGTGGAACTCCTCAATGTCTTTGCCCATGAACACAGCCAACTCGGACTGGGTAGGTGCACGCCCGAGCTCTGCGGCGAGGACATGAACAGCTTCGTTCTCGTTCTTATTGAAAGCCACTGCCGAACGCGGCAAAAAAGACTGTCTTCGCACTTCATCCAGAATGGCACCGCGCACCCGGCTGAGTGCGAAATGCTCAAATTCAAAACCTTTGGTAGGGTCAAAGGACCGTGCGGCCTCGATCAGACCGACCATGCCCACCTGAACCAGCTCGTCCAACTCCATGAAAGGTGGGAGGCGGGCCTTCAGATGCACGGCCACCCGCTTGACCATGGGCATGTGCGCCAGAATCAATGATTCGTGCCGATTACCGACTTCTTCGTACAAGGAGACGTTGGTGTTCATGCGCCTTACCCGCCCACAGGACCGCGGAGCATGCGCTCCATGAAAAACTGCATTCGCCCAGAAGCTGTCTGGATCGGCGGCAATTCAGTCACCGCTTCGGCCAGGGCACGGAAATCCCTCGCTGCGGCACTGCCGGGTGCGTAATCCAGCACAGACTGATATTTGCGCAAGGCCTGCAGCACCAACTCGTCGCCCTCGATGGCGTTCAAGTAGCGGATGGACACCCCCAAAAAACGGGTACACACGTCGTTCAGACGTCTGTACAACTGCCGTCCATCATGGGCACTGCCAACCATGTTCGGAATAAGGTAAATCTCATCCAAGGATTGCTCGGTGGCCATGACTTTGATCAAGCCATAGGCATCGGCAATCGATGAGGGCTGATCGCACACCACCACAAAGCGTCGCTGACAGGCAGCCATGAACTCCAACACGGCAGGCGCGATGCCTGCAGCGACATCCACCACAAGGTAATCGACAGGTTCGTCCAGACTGTCAAAGGCATGGATCATGCTAGCGATTTGCGCCGAGTCGAGTGCGGCAATGTCGCGCAAACCAGAAGCACCGGGCACCAAGCGCACCCCTTGCGCGGTAGTGATCAGCACCTCTTGCAAGGTTTTGCTACCGTTGAGCACATGGCTGATATTAAAAGGCGCATGCGCACCCAGCGCAATCTGTGCATTGGCCATGCCCAAATCGGCGTCCAGCAGCATCACCTTGTAACCCCGCATGGCCAAAGCCACCGCCAAATTGATCGACACAGTGGTTTTACCGGCCCCCCCTTTACCGCTGGCGACACCGATGACTTGGGGGAAACTTGTTTTATCCATGAACAGCTTTGGCAGCCGACTTGGCCGTCACAGCCCTTGGCCTGACGGCACGGGTCTTGGGTTGAACTTCAGGGACCGAGGCCACCTGTTTTTTGATACGGGGATTACGCGCTGCCTTGGTAGGCTGGGCAGCAGCTTGCACATGCGCGATCTCGGGTAACAAGGCCCGCAAGGGCGTCATCGCCAGGCCAACCAAGCGCTCGGCACCAAAACGCAGGGGTGGCACATTGATATTACTGTCTTCGGCCAGGCAGGAGACAGCCAAGGGCTGGTCGCACAGGCCTTTGATCAAAGGCCATGGGTAAGCAGCTTCGTCCACTTTGGTCAGCATCAGGGACGCCCAGTACATGTCTGAATTCAAAAGGATTTTTTGCACACTGGTCACTGTAGCATCAACGGGCAAGACCGCATGGATGCCCAGGCCAGAAAAGGACTGTTTCAGCTGCTGTGCGTGGACCACAAAATCGGTGCCAGGCGTGTCGATCCAAATCGTTTTGCCCTGCAGCTCATCAAGCAAGGTCTGCAGCATGGTCAGATCGGCCGCGCGATAGCACGATGCGCCCGCTTGCGAAGCCAGCAACTGGATTTGCGACCAAGCACCGGGGCGCTGGTCACCGTAGCTGATCATGACCTGTTTTTCAGCACCGTGGACCTGCGCTGCGGCGTAAGCCAAACGGCCCAGCATCGAGGTTTTGCCGGCACCCGACGGCCCGCACAAAGCGTGCACACCGGCATCAGGGACTTTCATGACCGGGCGGCTGATGGCGTCGGTCAGCAGACCCTCAACCACAGGCAACGCCTCACCCAAGGTCTCCAGGCCTTGGATGCTGTCGGTCAGCAAACTACGCAACTCTACCGGCATGCCCACTTCCTGCATGGCCAAGGTCAACTTCTGGATATCGGGCGACTGGCCCTGCGTGGCCTGCCAAGGCTGCATTTGACGCGATAAGGCGAACTCCTTGCGCAAAGCCGACATTTCCTGGCGCAGCATCTCGACGATTTCCTGGCTGCGTTGCTGTTCATAGCGGGCCGCCTGGATGGCCGCTTGATGGAAGGCTGCCTCGCCTGGCACCGGAGTCGGCGTGACCACCACCGCCTCAGGCTGAACAGACAGACTGCGTACACGCAAACCTCCCTGTGCTGTCTGAAAATCCAACCCGACTGCTTCTTGTGGTGCGTCCTCTGCCGCAAGGTCTGTTGTGACCAGGCCATTGACGTTTTGAAACACCTCGGCAAAGGGCAAGGATCCGTCTTTGCCTGTCTGTAAAGACGCATCCTGCGCCGCAGGCTTGAGTGCAGACTGCGCATTCGCTGCGGGCTGTACCGCTTCGCTGGCCACGTCGACCGCCACGATCAATTCGGTCTGTTGGTCCACCCTCTGGCTTGAAATGATCAGCACATCAGGGCCATACATCTGAATGGCTTTCTCGTTGGCTGAGCGGCTGTCACGGGCGATGATGCGTTTGAGTTCCATGATTTATCAGACTTGGGTAACAGAAGGGTTGCTGCGCGGATCGGCTTGCACGGTGTTGATCACCTTGACAGCCTGATCGTCAGGAATTTCGCTATAGGACAACACTGTGAGGTCGTTCACACGGTAACGCACAGCACGTGACATCCAGGGCCGGATGGCCGGCGAGACCACGAGCACAGCGGGCAAACCCTGCTCTTCGGTGGCCCGGGCGCTCTCACGCAGGGCAGCAAACAGGCTTTCGGCCAGCCCTGGCTCCAGCACCATGCCGGCCGAGTTGGTGTTTTGTTGCAAGACGTTGTGCAGCAGCTGTTCCAGCTGAGGGTCCAGGGTCAAGACCGACAAGGTGTCGCGGTTCTCTGTCAAGCTTTGCACAATCATGCGACCGAGCTTGGGACGGACCAATTGGGTCAATTGGTCAGGGTCTTGCGTGCGGCCACAGACTTCGGTAAGGGCTTCGACGACCGTACGCATGTCGCGGATCGGCACCGATTCCTGCAACAGATTTTGCAAAGTGCGTGTGACCACGCCCAAAGACAACTTGCCGGGCACCAACTCTTCGACCAGTTTGGGCGATTTGGCGGCCAGCTTATCCAGTAACTTCTGGGCTTCGTCGTGGCTCATCAACTCGGAAGCGTTGTCACGCAGGACCTTGTTCATATGGGTCGCAATGGCGGTACTCGGGTCCACCACGGTATACCCCAAGGCTCGAGCCTGGTCGCGCCAGGCGGGCTCAATCCAGACAGCCTCAAGACCGAAGGCGGGTTCTTTGGTCACCTGGCCTTCGAGCTTGCCATACACCTTGCCCGGGTTGATTGCCAACTCGCGACCGACCTTGACTTCGCCGCGGCCCCGCACCACACCGTTCAAAACGATGTGGTAAGCGTCGGGCTCCAGATTGAGCGCATCGCGGATGCGCACAGGTTGCACCAAAAAGCCCAGTTCAGCGGAGAGTTTCTTGCGTACGCCCTTGACTCGGGCCATGAGTTGACCACCTGACTCGACGTTGACCAGGGGAATCAGGCCATAGCCAATCTCCAAGCCGATCAAATCCACCTGCTCCACATCGTCCCAGTCCAGCTCTTTGGGCGCTTCGTTCACAGGCAAAGCCGGCGCAGCCGAGCTTTGCTCCAGCAACATTTGTTTGCGCATGACCATGAAGGCCACGCCGGCCGTGGCAGCCGCCAAGGTCAGAAAGACCAAGTGCGGCATACCGGGCACCAGACCCAGAATAGTCAAAATACCCGCTGCGATGAACAGGGCCGGTACGTTCGATAACTGGGTGGTGGCCTGCTCGGTCATCGACTCGGACGTGGTCACCCGGGTCACGATGATGGCTGTGGCCAAGGATAGGAACAAGGACGGAATCTGGGCGACCAGACCATCACCAATGGTCAACAGGACATAGATACGGCTCGCCTCTGCAACCGGAAGGTTGTGTTGGCCTATACCGATGGCCAAGCCCCCCACGATGTTGATGATCAAAATCAAGAGGCCCGCCATGGCGTCGCCGCTGACAAACTTGGAGGCACCGTCCATGGAGCCGAAAAAGTCCGACTCCTGAGCCAATTCTTCGCGGCGTTTTTTGGCTGTTTCCTGGTCGATCACCCCGGCATTGAGGTCTGCGTCGATCGACA
>JACCDH010656308.1_pt1 | contig 22399 bp, 20 predicted proteins | sample 7442481 | NCBI WGS metagenome assembly JACCDH01 (sample SAMN15323433, study PRJNA562643) | freshwater metagenome | isolation source: river surface water | place: USA:Blue River Watershed | collected 2017-08-15
AGCTTTCGACCTTGTCTCTATTTAACAATACTTCAACTTCGTTGAAGGCATTTGTAGCCTCGCCCAGGATCGAACTGGGATTTAGCGCTTCGGAAACGCTTGTACTAACCATTGTACGACGTGGCCATGGTATGAATTGAATTGACAATTTATACAAAATTAGCTCCGCCGAAATAATACTTTCAGTGCTGCGGGTAAAAATATGCGAGTAGGTAGCGATCTCATTATTTGAATATCCTCCCAAAGATCGGAAGTATTAGATAAAAATTTGAAAATGGTGGCTGCTTTGTTTTTTGCAAATATGCGTTTAAATATTTCACTGCCCTCCATTAAATTATGGTCTAGTATGTATAACAACACTGCATCATAAAAAGAATGTCTAGTGTTATGTATGCTTGTATCTATGGACTTACCCTGTTCTAAAGCGGATACAATTTTTGCCACCTGCTTTTGTATAAACTGAAATGCATATCCAGTACTCGCTTTTACCGCATTCCCCAGGGTTCCTATAACATAAATGGGATGTTTACTGTGCTCAAATACCTGCGAAGTCATTGGAATAGCGCCAATTTCCTCATGAATTATGGAATAAGACTTATTGGTAAAATGAGTGGCTATATATTCTTTAATGACAAGATCATATTCTTGACTAGGAAGTACTTTTTTTGAAAATAAAGTATACTCTAATAAAGCGGTACTTGCATCTAAAGGCAAAGCATACATAAATCCAGTGGCCCCTTTTTGGTCTACATTAAAATCCATTAACCTTGCGATGTTTTCATCAAAAACGGGCTCATCAAACTTTACTAAATGTCCTTTAAAATGCTGCCATAAAAAAGGAAGGCTTGTGGGAGATTGACTAATTGCATACAAGGACGAGAAAGGAAGCAAACTAGAGAAAATATAATTGCTCAACGCATTGCCCCCATTCCAATGTACATGTCCCTTGTTTTCTTGGACATTTATAGACTGAATCTCGGCAGCCACCCACTCAACATTCGAACTCTTTTTTGCAAAAGAAATAATGTGTTGGTAAAAATCCAGGCCTTGCAACATTTTATAGGAAAAGGGAGCTGTTGGCAATACGGTAGAAAAAGATTGCTTATGTATTGAAATTTGATTCCAGGATTTACATACCAAAGATTCATATAACCCAGCTTGATCTTCCCAAAAACACCAGGTACGATCGTTTGATTTTTCGAAAGTTTTATCAATCACCAATATTTGCTTGGATTGTAAACTGGGCGATTTTAATAATGCATACAAAAGTGACAGGCCTGCGCAACCCGCACCTGCAATGATAAAATCATACGTTTTGGAGCCTATATTAGTTGGAGAATTAGTATCCATCTACTTATCCATTGGCTTGTATACGCTCGTCTTGTCGAACTTTATCCCAATATTTTTTAGCCACAATCAGCATGCCAAAACTTTCACTGTCTTCTTTGCCTAAATGCTTATGATGCATCTTGTGTGCCCAACGAATTGCTTTAATATATCTGTTATTAGACTTTGTAAACCATTTGATACGTTGGTGTATGATTACTTCGTGTACAATAAAATAAGCAAAGCCATACATGGCTACCCCAGTCCCAATAGCTGCAATCCAACTAGGGCCTCCAAAATTGCCGTAAAAAATACACGCCATGCTTGGAATCGCAAAGATTAAAAAGAAAGCATCGTTCTTCTCTAAAATATGCCCAGTGGGTTGATGATGGTCCTCATGTAAATACCATAAAAATCCATGCATAACATACTTGTGTGTCAACCAAGTAATTCCTTCCATAATGGCAAAAGTCAACAACATAACAGCTATAAATAACATATTTCTAATTTTACGCGTTTACAAATTTTAAATCATACCAGGCTTCAACCCTCGGGAATGCAATCCTAAACCAAACTGTGAATTCCTCTGGCGTTGCTGCCATTTTAGTTTTAATCTGCTGAAAACTTAGGTAAAGATAATCACTTACTTCTTGTTCATTGTGATTAATTACTCCATCATAAGTTCCAACATAAACATGATCCAACTCATGCTCCACCATACCCTGATCCAATTGGGCATCATATATAAATTGAAAAGCAGGTTCAATTGAAGTAAAGATACCCATCTCTTCTACCAACCTTCTTTTTGCTGCATCCCCCACTAATTCTCCAGGCCTTGGATGGCTACAACATGTATTGGTCCAAAGGCCAGGACTATGGTATTTCCCTAAGGCTCTTTTCTGCAATAACATTTCCCCTTTGGCATTGAATAAGAAAACACTGAAAGCACGATGCAATAAACCCTTTTCATGGGCTTCCATTTTTTCCATGACTCCTAATGCATTGTCTAATGCATCGACCAAAATAACTTGCTCTTGCTTCAACATGTCTATAATAAATTAAGTTGGCTTCGAATACTTGCGTTCGCCAAGATCAATAATTTTTTATAATCAGGAATACGAATACGCATCTTTAGGATAGAATGATGCTTGGTCTTTTTAATTTTCTTATACAAAGTATAGTAGTACTTAAAGGCGACATACACACCAAATCTAGCTTTTAATGGAAGTCCTTTGATACCATCTAAGGCAGCAGAGAAATCTTTTTGAATATCTGCCTCAATTTGATGCTTGTCTTCCTCTTTAAAATTGGTGAAATCACAATTTGGAAAGTACATGCGCTCCAAACCTTCAAAGTCAGCTTTAATATCTCTTAAAAAGTTTACTTTTTGAAAGGCCGACCCCAAGCGTTGAGCAGCGGGCTTCAATAATTCATATTGTGCTTTATCCCCGTCACAAAATACATGTAAACACATAAGTCCCACCACTTCCGCACTACCATAAATATAAGTTTGGTAAGCAGCAGCATCATATTCTTGCTTACTTAAATCCATTTCCATACTTGCGAAGAAAGCATCCACTAAATCATACCCAATATTGTACTTTCTAAAAGTCATTTGAAAGCGATGTAAAATTGGATTCAGACTCACTCCTTGTTCAATGGCTGTATAGGTGTCTTTTTTAAATTGATCCAATAAGGCAGCTTTATCGTAATCATGGAAAGTATCTACAATTTCGTCTGCAAAGCGAACCAATCCATAAATATCATAAATAGGCTGACGTAAGTCTGCATGTAATAATTTAATGGCCAAAGAAAAACTAGAGCTGTACATCAGCGTAGTTTGTTTACTGGCATTGGCAGTTACTTGATTATATAATTGTACTGAAGACATGCAATTAATTTTTATGATTATTGTGGACAAAAGCAGCTACCACTTCCCCGCTAATTAAGCTAGGAGGAACTCCAGGACCTGGTACTGTTAATTGCCCAGTGTAATATAAGTTTTTTACCTTTTTACTTTTGCAAGAAGGCTTTAAAATTGCAGTTTGTAGCAAAGTATTGGCAAGTCCATATGCATTTCCTTTAAAGGAGTGATATTCAGAAATAAAATCGGCTACTGCAAAAGATTTTTTATAAATGATTGAATCCGAGATGGTTTGACCCAACCTTGCCTCCATTCTTGCAATAATTTTATCAAAATATTCAGCTCTTACTTCCTCGGTATCCCCAGACAATCCAGCAGCAACGGGAATCAATAAAAATAAATTTTCACAACCAGCTGGTGCCACGGTTGGATCGGTCACAGAAGGAACACTTGCATAAAATAAAGGATCCTTTGGCCAGGATGGATGCGTGTAAATTTCTGCACCATGTACTCCAAAGTCGGTATCAAAAAATAAATTATGATGTAAAGCCCCGGTTAATTTCTTATTCAATCCTACATAATATAAAAGAGAGCTTGGAGCCATTAATCTACTATCCCAATAGGCGCTAGAATAAGATTGGTATTTTGTATCCAATAATTTTGTTTCTATATGATGGTAATCGCCTGCACCAACCAATACATCAAATTCATATTCCACTTGCGCACCTGTAATTCGATGATAACTTAATACCGATTTCGCCACTCCGTTCACCACATTAATACGTTTTACTTCCTCATTCAATTTAAATTGCACTCCTTGGTCCAAAGCAACTTGATACATTGCTTTCACAATACTGTACATGCCAAATTCTGGATACCAAGTACCTCCTTTTATGTCGGCATAATTCATCAAACTATATAAAGCAGGTGTGTTCCCCGGCAAGGCTCCTAAAAACAAAACAGGAAACTCCATAATGGATTTAATATACGGATGTTTGAAAAAACGTGCAACGTGTTTTTTCATTGACTGAAAAATATCTAATTTAAAAACTCCTGTAACCACTTCCCAGTCTATAAATTCAAACAAGGACTGGCCTGGCTTATGCACTAATTTTCCAATACCCACATCATACTTGAATTTGGCTTCGTCCATAAACTGATCCAAAGCCTTTGCTGCACCGGGTTCTACGCTTTCCAACAATTGTTTTAAATCATCGTAGTTTGCGGGCATATCCCAATGTGTATCTTCAAAATACACTCTATAAGAAGGATCTAATCTTTTTAATTGATAGTAGTCACTTACTTTTTTCCCAAATTTTTCGAAATATTTTTCAAAAACATCTGGCATCCAATACCAACTTGGTCCCATGTCAAAACTGAAACCTTCGGCCTCAAATTTTCTTGCTCTCCCACCAGGCATATCATGTTGCTCAAGCACAGTTACTTTCCAACCTTTCTGTGCTAAAAAAGAAGCTACAGAAAGTCCAGCAAATCCAGCACCAATTACCAATACATTCTTAGGGGAGGAGGTCATATCTTTATTAATATCTTTCAATTTTTTGTTTCAATATTTTTCTGGCAAAGTGAATTCTACTTTTAATAGTACCTAAAGGCTCATTTAAAGCATCTGCGATTTCATTGTATTTATAGCCTTCAAAATACAAATTAAATGGCGTTCTAAATAATTCTGGTAATTCACTAATCATTTGGTTCACTTCACGCATGTTTAAATTGGTGATCCCCTGATTAATTACTTTGGTGTGCGTTTGGTCAATGATATAATCGTTGGGTGTACTATCAAAAACAATCGCTTGCTTACTACGCTTACGGTAATCATTAATAAAAATATTACGCATAATAGTGTATAACCAAGCTTTAATGTTGGTTCCTACATGGTACTTGTCTTTGTTGGAAAAAGCACGAAATAAAGTATCCTGAAAGAGATCTTTAGCAGACTCATGGTCCTTTGTTAAGTTGATAGCAAAAGGCCTTAAAAACTCTGCATTTTCGGTAAGTAACAAACTAAACTCTGCGTTTGACATATTATTTTGTTTAACTATTATTAAATAATGTTAAACAAAGCTAAGGCCTTATTTCGAATTTTGTTTAATTTTTTAAATAAATTATTAAACAAAAAGGGGCTTTTGTATAAAGTATTGACAATAAATGACTTAGAAGGCTACAATTCGAACAAGAAAGACATGGTTTCTTGTAGGTTCCTCTTTAAATGGATGTGCTTTGGTAGGGCACCCTTAAATTCTTGCGCCATTTGTCCGGATACCACCACTGGAATATGAGGATTTATATGACCCAATTGATCCATGAATTTAGGCATCTTGAATCCCTTTATCGGTGCAGTAATATGGGTATATAATAAATCTACCTTTTTTATTTCCGTTAAATATTTCAAATCTACAATTGGCACATTGGCTCCTAAATAATCAACGCCATACCCTTTTTGTTTCAGCAAAAAGTGAACAAACAATAAACCAACCTCATGGTATTCTCCCTCCGGCATAAACAATACAATTTGCTTAGGCACCTGAATAATATGTGGCAATCTTTCAATGCCTAGGATTATCTTTTGTCTGATAATATTGGTGGCTAAATGCTCTTGTGCAGGGTTAATATGATTGGTAATCCACAAAACCCCAACGCGTTCTAGGAAGGAAAAGATAATATCGGTAATGGCTTTTTCAATGCCTTTCTGTGCAATATAAGTATCCAATTGTCTTTCAAAAGAAAACATGTTCAAGGAAACCATGTCCTTAATTAACCCATTCACCAATCGCTCCTTTTCTGCATCCAACTGATTCAAACCCAATATCTTTTCATCAATATCAGCCGGAGACATCTTGTCTATATGGGAAATTTTGTAACCATATTTATTTAAGAGGGAAACGTTCAGAATCACCTTTAATTCATCGGCAGAATAGGAACGGATATTCGTTTCCGTACGTTGAGGTTGCAGGAAATGATAGCGCTGCTCCCAAATACGAATTGTATGGGCCTTAATCCCCGAAATTTGCTCTAAATCCTTAATGGTATAAGATGACATACCCCTAAAACAACAAAAAAGAAGAAAGGTTCAGTAAAAGTTTATTTTTTCAAATTCCTTAGATACTCCCCATAGCCGCTCTTGGCGTATTTATCAGCTAGTACAAGTAACTGCGCTTTATCAATAAAGCCCATTCTATAGGCCACTTCTTCGATACAGCCTATCTTTTGACTTTGGCGCTTTTCAATCACTCTTACAAATTCACAGGCGTCTGCTAAGGACTCAAAAGTGCCCGTATCCAACCAAGCAGTCCCTCTATTCATGATACCTACTTGTAATTTTTTGCGCTCTAAGTATACTTTGTTAACGTCGGTAATTTCGTATTCCCCTCTTGGTGAAGCGGGTATGTTCTTCGCAATTTCTACTACATCATTATCATAAAAATACAAACCAGGTACTGCATAATTGGACTTGGGTGTTGGAGGCTTTTCTTCCAATGACAAGGCATTGTTGTTCGCATCAAACTCCACCACACCATAACGCTCAGGGTCATTCACCTCATATGCAAATACAGCCGCCCCGTCCACATCATTAAAAGATTGTACTAATTTACTGAAGCCCGCACCATAAAAAATATTATCGCCTAGTACTAAAGAAACTTTGTCCTTACCAATAAAATCAGCACCAATTACAAATGCTTGTGCTAACCCATTGGGCACGGCTTGCACCGCATAACTAAATTTGCATCCAATTTCTGAACCATCTCCTAACAATCTTTTAAATTGGTCATTGTCCTCGGGAGTGGTAATGATTAATACTTCCTTGATTCCCGCTAACATCAATACAGACAAAGGATAATAAATCATTGGCTTATCATAGATAGGCATTAATTGCTTGCTAATTCCCTTGGTAATTGGATACAATCTAGTGCCTGATCCGCCTGCTAATATAATTCCCTTCATAATAATTACTTTAGTTGTTGTTTATGTTTTCGCAATTGTTGCTCAAATCATAATTTTAATTTATAAAGAAGCCGCGTACTGCGCGAAGCTTCCAAATACTTTGTCTTTTTCTGATAATATCAATTCAGCCTCTGGTAATTTCCAGTCAATATTTAAATCCGCATCATTGTACATAATACCCACTTCATTACCGGGCTCATAAAACTTATCTACTTTATAAAAGAAGGTAGCCGACTCACTTAATACCACAAAACCATGTGCAAATCCTGCAGGTACAAAAAATTGTTTATGATTATCCTCCGTTAATTCAATAGCATAGTGTTGGCCAAAACTTGGAGAACCTTTTCTTAAATCCACTGCCACATCCAACACCGCACCCGCAATCACACGAACCAATTTAGCTTGTGCCGAAGCCCCTCTTTGCATATGCAATCCTCTTAGTACCCCTTTACTAGACTTAGACTGATTGTCTTGTACAAACTGTATATCCAATCCCGTTGCAGCTTTAAAATCTTTTGCATTAAAAGTTTCAATGAAATAGCCTCTTACATCACCGTTCACTTTCTCGTGAATAATAAAACAATCTTTTAAAGGGGTCTGCTCTATTCTCATTATCTATTCGTGTACATTTCGTTATAATATTGTTGATACGCTCCACTGGTTACATTTTCCAACCAAGCCGAGTTTTGCAAATACCAATCAATGGTTGCTGCCAAACCTTGTTCAAATGTTACCGATGGACTCCAGCCTAATTCTTTATTCAACTTTGTGGCATCAATCGCATAACGACGATCATGCCCTGGACGGTCTTTCACATAGGTGATTAAGCCTTCGCTTTCTCCTTTTGCTCTTCCTAATTTTTCATCCATTTGTGTGCAAAGCAATTTTACTAAATCAATATTCGTCCACTCGTTAAATCCACCAATATTGTAAGTATCTCCTTTTTTACCCTCATGGAATATCAAATCAATGGCACGCGCATGATCAATTACATACAACCAATCACGGGTATATAAACCATCCCCATACACAGGCAATGCTTTTTTATTAATGATATTATGAATGAATAATGGAATTAATTTCTCCGGAAAATGATTTGGGCCATAGTTATTAGAGCAGTTAGAAACTACTATCGGTAAATGGTAGGTTTCGCCATATGCTCTCACAAAATGATCACTCGCTGCTTTACTTGCAGAATACGGTGAGTTGGGGTCGTAAGGAGTGGTCTCTTTAAACAAACCTTCCTTGCCTAAACTTCCATATACTTCGTCCGTAGAAATATGATAAAATAAATGATCTCTTTTTTGATCCCAAGAACCATCATGTGCATTTTCGTAACTTAAATCTCCTTTCCAAAAATCCTTTGCCGTATTTAATAAGTTCACCGTGCCAATTACATTGGTATACACAAAGTCCAATGGAGAGATGATAGAACGGTCCACATGCGACTCCGCCGCTAAATGGATCACATCCGTAATGCGATGCTTTTGGAAAATATCCTTTAAGGCTTCCGCATCTAAAATGTTGGCCTTCACAAAATGATAGTTAGGCAATTTTTCAATATCCTTTAAATTTTCTAAGTTGCCTGCATACGTCAAGGCATCCAAATTAAAGATTTGATAATCAGGATATTTGGTCACCATTAGGCGCACCACATGCGACCCAATAAATCCTGCTCCTCCGGTAATTAATATATTTTTTTGCATCTGAAATTGTATCTTACAAAGATATTATTTTGACCATATATATAAGAAAGTAATTTATCCAATTACGCTAATTATTACAGCATGAAACCCGAAAGATACCCCTCCTTAGACGTTTTCAGAGGTGCAACCGTAGCCCTGATGATACTGGTGAATAATCCAGGTAGCTGGGCACATATTTTTAGCCCCTTGGAACATGCCAACTGGCATGGATGTACCCCAACGGATTTAGTATTTCCTTTCTTCCTGTTTGCCGTGGGCAATGCCATGTCTTTTGTGATGCCAAAATTGACCTTAGGGACAAGTGCAGATTTTTGGAAAAAAGTGGTCAAAAGAACAGTTTTAATATTTGCAATCGGCCTTTTCTTGAATTGGAGCCCGTTTGTAAAATGGTCGGATGGTCAATTGGTTTTTAAAGTTTGGGAGAATGTTCGCATATTAGGTGTCTTACAAAGAATAGCCATTTGTTATTTCTTCGCTTCTGTAATTGTGTATTATGGAAAATCTAGAATGGCTTTATTGATGGGGATGATGATGTTGATTGTATACTGGGCACTTACTATTGTATTCGGTGCAACTGGACATCCTTATAGCTTATCTGGCTATTTTGGTAATGCTATAGACCAAGCCATCTTGGGCGTATCTCATCTTTACAAAGGCGAAGGCGTTCCTTTTGATCCAGAGGGATTGGTGAGCACCTTCCCCGCCATCGTACAAGTTATTTTAGGCTTTTTAGTGGGTGAGTATATACAAGCTAAAGGAAAGAATTTTGAAATGCTAAGCAACCTGTTATTAACGGGAGCCGTTTTTGTACTAGCGGGCTACATATGGGACTTTAGTTTTCCAGTGAATAAAAAAATATGGACCAGTAGTTATGTTTTATACACCACAGGCCTTGCTATGCTTACGCTTGGCATGTTTATTTATCTATTAGAATTCAAAGAAGCCAAAGGAAAATGGAGTCACTTTTTTGATGTGTTTGGGAAAAACCCTTTGTTCATTTTTGTATTAAGTGGCTTTTTACCTAGGGTCGTAGCTTTATTCAGATGGGTAGATCACACCGACGAAAAAGGCGAGCCTATATATACTTCCGCACTTCCTTGGTTTTACGAACATGTTTGTAAACATATTTCAAGCGACTTAAGAGTTGGATCGCTAATTTATGCCTTATGCTTTATTGGATTCATGTTTATACTTGCTTATGGCTTAGACAAGAAAAAGATTTATATTAAAGTATAAGTGATTTTAGAATTGCATTAATAAATTCAAGTTTATGCAAATAAGAGAAATCTAATGCAAATGGATTGTGTGCCTCTGACAATAAAGAACTAGGCTAATTAAAAATAGTTGCTGCTTTTTCTAAACTCTCCGGCTTCCCTACATCTAATAAGATGCCATCACTATGATCATAATAATGAATGGCGTAGTGCTGTGCCAATTGTAAATAAGCATCAATTAAAGAAAACTTTCCGCGCTGCACTACCGCCTCAAAAAACGGTGCATGTACTATTTGGATACCGCTAAAAGCCTTTGGCACAGCGGTATTGGGGTCTCTTAAAGGAAGACTCCACTTCTCCTCCCCTGTTCCATTATTTTTCCAACCGCACAAGGTACCTGCTTGATTGAATATTAGATTTCTACTAGAGTTTCTATTAGTAACTGCTAAAGTAGCCATTAAATCTCCTTCTGCTTTTTGCGCATAGGCTTCATCCGCCTCCATCATTTTATGCAAATTCAAATCTGTTAATATATCTGCATTCATTACTAGCCATCTTTCTTCCCCCTCAAAATAAGGGGCAGCACGCAATAAACCGCCTCCCGTTTCTAGTACCTCATAGGTTTCATCTGAAATGGTAATGTTAGCACCCCATCCATTATTATGATGGATGGTATTCACAATTTGATCTGCGAAATGATGCACATTTACAATGATATCTGTAATGCCATATGACAATAAATACGCTACATTTCTTTGTAAAAGCGACTTTCCATTGACTGTGGCCAATGCCTTAGGATGATGATCTGTAAATGGTTTTAGCCTGGTCCCCAATCCTGCTGCCAATATCATTGCTTTCATATACCTTATAATTTATTTAACCCAATTTTGCTGATTGGTGTGTTCTAGGACTACTTTTACTTTGTACTTATTTTTCAAATGTCTTGCCGTTTGCTCCGCAGCAAAAACACTTCGGTGTTGACCACCCGTACATCCAAAATTAATTTGCAATGATGCAAAATCTCTGGACAAATAATTCTCTACCGTAATGTCTATTAAATCCCATACACTATTCAAGAATGTATTCATTTTTGTTTTTTGTTCTAGAAAATCCTGCACAGGCTTGTCAATTCCAGCCATTTTTTTGTACTCATCAAACCTACCTGGATTTAAAATTCCGCGCATATCAAAAATAAAACCACCTCCATTTTCGGTTTCATCTTTTGGCAAACCTTTTTTATAACTAAAGCTATTAATGGTAATTACCAATGGGGTTGTTTCAGTAGCCACTGGAGGATTAAACCTTTGCATGACTTCCTCAGAAACCATCCAGTTTAAAATGCCTGCAAATACAGGCGTATCATGGTTTACAGGGGTGATTGCTAAAAAGTTTTTTAAGTTGTTTAGACCCAGGGGAATGCTCGTTAAAAAGTGCGCTTTGCGCTCAAACAAACCTCTAAATCCATACGCCCCCAACACTTGCAATAAACGAAGTAACACAAAGCCCTTGTATTGCTTCTTAAATGCATCCACGTTGAATGAATTGGGTAATAAGGCTTGTACTTCTGAAATATAATAATTCAATAATTTTTCTTTCCATTCATTGGACAACTCTGCTTTTGCTTGCCACAATAAAGATGCTACGTCATAAGACAACCCTCCTTCCATCCCCCCCTGAAAATCAATAAAGAAAACCTCATCATTGTTTACAATGATATTTCTACTTTGAAAATCTCTAAATAAAAAATGATTTAGTTCTTTACTAGCCAACTGATCACTCAATAATTCGAATTCATCTATTAAAGCTTGTTTGTCATATGGATATTTCAAAGCATCTAAGAAATAATATTTGTAGTACAGCAGGTCAGTTAAAATAGCATGTTTACCAAATTCCTTTGAGGTTAAGCAATAATGATAATCTAATCCTTTTGCTCCTTCTACCTGAAGTTTAGCAAGTGCTTTCAAACTTTTTTGAAACAACGCAAACACTTGATCTGTCTTGCCATCTTTTTCCAAAACTTCTAATAAGGAAACAGATCCTACATCTTCCTGTATATAATATTGTTTATCCTCACTAATGGCCAATACTTTAGGAACGGGTAAATCCTTTTTACGAAAATGAGTAGAAAAATAAATAAAGGTTTCATTTTCCTTTAAATTTTTGTTGTAAGTCGCAATCCAAGAATTCCCTCCCTGTGTAATTCTAAAATACATTCTATCCCCTCCACTTTGTGGAATCTTTGCAATTTGATCCCAAGCAACAGGATGAATAGTCGTATATAATTTATTTATATGTTTTATAATGGTGTCCATAGGGAGAATTGTGCAGCTTTTAAAGTCCTTAAAAGTAATTAATTAAATGTTATGTTAAAAAAAATAGGAAAAAGTGTTAAATTCAAATCAAATTATAAAACATGCATTCAATGATTAAACAAATGAGTACAGTTACTTTATTTGTGCTTTTTACCCTAGGGGCTTTTGCACAAACTCAAAAAGTAACAGGAACGGTTGCTGACAACAAGGGCAATCCCCTAGACGGTGTTACGGTTAAATCTACTTCTGGAAAAGCAGTGGTAACCACCAACAAAACTGGCGTATTTGTCATCAACGCCCGCGTAGGAGAAACACTTAGCTTTAGTTCGGTAGGATACGAATCCAAAACGCTTACAGCAAGCGCCGATAACTTAAAAGTTGTTTTAGAAGCGACTACCTCCGATCTTCAAGATGTTATTTTAGTAGGTAGCCGTGGAGCAGGACGTGTAAAAACAGAATCTCCTGTTCCGGTAGATGTGATTAAATTATCTGACGTAGGAATGAATACGGCTAGAATGGATTTAACTTCTACACTTAATTATGTAGCTCCTTCATTCAACTATAACAAACAATCTGGTGCCGATGGTGCTGACCATATTGATATTGGTACTTTAAGAGGTTTAGGCCCTGACCAAACCTTAGTGTTGATCAATGGAAAACGTAGACATAGCACTGCTTTTGTAGGCCTATTTGGAACAAGAGGTCGTGCAGGTTCTGGTGTAGACTTGAATGGTTTCCCTCAGTCCGCAGTAGATAGAATTGAAATTTTACGTGATGGTGCATCTGCACAATATGGTTCCGATGCCATTGCAGGGGTAATGAATATTGTATTAAGAAAAAACACAGGTGAGTGGAATATTACAACTGGACTTGCGGGTTACTATGATCAAAAATTCAATACGCATCAATTTAGAGACCAAAAAGAATATTTATCATCAGGCCCAATTGATGGTGTAACCAAATCTTTCAATGCCAACCGTGGTTTTGAGTTAGGCAAAAAAGGTGGATTTATTAATTTATCCTTTGATGTTTTAGACCAAGGTAAAACCTTCCGTCAAGCAGCAAGCGATGATATTTCCAAAGCAGACGGTTTACCAACCAATACCTGGAGACGTGGTTTTGGGGATGGTTCCATGCAATCTTTTGGAGCCATGTTTAATATGGAATTGCCGATCAATGATAAAATTAAAATGTATGCTTTTGGTAGTATGAATTCTAAAAATTCAGAGGCCTACGCCTATTCTAGGAACTGGTCTGCAAAGCCTTCTCGTTTCCCAGTTACAGCAAGCGGTGGATTAATTTACACCTCTAATATCATGTATGCTACTGGTTTAGGAGACACCACTTTTAACCCACTAATTCAAACGAAAATACAGGATCTCTCCTTTACAGGTGGATTCTCTGGAAGAACCAGTGGTGGTTGGGATTGGGATATTAGCAATAGTGTAGGTAGAAATAATTTCCACTATTTTGGACATGGCACTTTCAATGCATCTAATATTAGCAATATCAGTCAAACACATTTTGATGATGGCGGTTTTAACTTTTTACAAAACACGTCTAACTTAGACTTATCAAAACAATTTGGTACCGTAAATCAAGGAGGTGTTAAATTAGCTTACGGAGGTGAATTGCGTTTTGAACAATACAATATTTTTGAAGGTGAATTAGCTTCCTACCACGCTTATCCAAATAGCTTTGGTTTAGAACAAGCTCCTGGAGCACAAGGCTTCCCTGGCTTTAGCCCTGCAGATAAAGTAAATGCTACAAGATGGGTAGGTGGTATTTATACAGATGCAGAATATACACCTAACGATGTATTGTTGTTGACAGGTGCTTTACGTTTTGAAAACTATTCCGACTTTGGTTCGGTAGCTACTTTCAAAACATCTTTCCGTTACAAAGCAGCTGACAACTTTAATTTCAGAGGTTCCTTTAGCACTGGCTACCGCGCTCCTTCCTTACAACAAAAGTATTTTAGTAACACCCTAACTTCCTTTTCTGGTGGAGAGTTGGTACAATCTAGAATTGCCAACAATGACGACGAACTTACTAAACTAGCAGGTATCCCTTCCTTAAAACAAGAAACTTCAATTAATACAAGTTTAGGATTTACCTGGAAGCCGGCTAAAGGCTTAACGGTAACTGTAGACGGTTATAATATTAAAATGAAAGACCGTGTAGTATTATCTGGAACATTCAGTGCTGGTGATGCTAGCTTACCAGTAGCGCTAACAAATAAATTAAATACAATGGGTGTTTCAACTGCACAGTTTTTTGCGAATGCAGTAAACACAACCAACACAGGTATTGATGTGGTTATTGACTATCAAAAGAAAATTTCCAACAAGGAACGTTTCAAATTATTATTGGTTGCGAACCTTCAAGATATTTCTATTGACGATATCAATGTGCCAGCGGCTTTATCAAGTACAAAATTTGCTACAGATCCCTATTATACAGATAGAGCAAAATTCTTTACCAATGAAATACCAAGTACTTTTTTCAGCACCAGAGAAATTTATTTCTTAAAAGCCTCTGCTCCAAAATCTAAATTTTCTTTTTCTGCCGATTACACTAAGAATAAAATTAGCGTAGGGGCTAGAATCACTTATTTTGGAGATGTTACCTTAACTGGATTTGGAGATCCAGACTATGATGGTGTTTACCCAATGGTGCCTGCTGATGATCCAAGCACTGCAACCAATACCTTAGATTTTAATGGTGGAACCTATGTTCCTGAAATTTTCAAATACAGCGGCAAATTCACTACCGACTTGTATATGAATGTACAGGTAACTAAAAAAGCTTCATTGATTCTTGGTGCAGACAATATCTTTAATGTACATCCTGACTTTGCCGTTAACCCTCAAGCTAAATGGTGGGCGGGTGACAATGAAACAGGAGGTCCATGGGATGGTGTCCAAATGGGTTACAATGGTTTAAGACTATTTAGCAAATTAGCTTTCAGATTCTAATGAGCTAATTTTTCGATAACTTTAAAGTCCAGACTCGTTCTGGACTTTTTTTTGATAACACTTAATTATAAATAATCCATTAAAAAATCCCGAGACGAGCTTTCGAGCCACGCGCAGGGCGAGACGAGGGCGTATTTTTAATGGATTGATTTATAAAATGAGTGAACTTAATTTTAACAATGAATGGTATGAAAAAAATAAGCTACTTATTATTACTGTCTTTATCCTTCTGCTTAAACAGTAAGGCGCAAAATGGCATCGTCGTTTTTCAAACCGATTTTGGTACCAAGGATGGTGCTGTGTCGGCCATGAAAGGCGTAGCTAGTAATGTGGATGCTAGTTTAAAACTATACGACCTCACGCATGATATACCTGCTTATAATATTTGGGAAGCGGCTTATCGATTGGATCAAACCGTTCCCTATTGGCCAGTGGGCACCGTGTTTGTTTCGGTGGTAGATCCTGGCGTAGGTACGCATCGGAAATCAGTAGTTGTAAAAACTAAAACAGGACATTTTATTGTGACCCCCGACAATGGCACCCTTACTTTAATTGCACAATCCTTAGGCATTGACTCCGTTAGAGAAATTGACGAAGTAGTAAATAGAAGGAAGAATTCTGGCGCTTCTTATACTTTTCACGGACGAGATGTATATGCCTATACGGCAGCAAGATTAGCAGCACATACCATTACTTATGCGGAAGTAGGAAAAATAAGTACCGATCCCATCACTGCTTTGACTTATCAAAAAGCCATTTTACAAAATGGAAAACTAAAAGGGAATATTTCTATTTTAGATATTCAATACGGAAATGTATGGACCAATATTGATCAAGAAAATTGGAAAAATTTTACCGCACTTGCACATCCTAAAAATGAAATTCAAGTACAAATTTTCAACAAACAAAAATTAGTATACACGGGCACCATGCCTTTTGAAAATACTTTTGGTGGTGTTGCAGTTGGAAAGCCATTGGCTTATTTAAATAGCCTAATGGATTTATCCTTTGCACTAAATCAAGGAAGCTTTGCTAGCAAATACCATATTGAAACCGGCAATGACTGGAATGTTGTGGTAAGTTGGTCCAAATAAATAAAGGCTCCAAACGGAGCCTTTATTTATGATTTTACTTTTTTATATTTATTCCTGCTCTTACTGATTGATAAAATCAGCTAGCAAACTATGAAAATGATGGGTCCCTTGTTCACGCTGTGTTGCGTAGCGACCAAAATGATAGAAGCGAGAACGAATCCCTTGTTGTACATTCTCCACTACTTCCTCATCTTCCCTCTCTACCGTATCCAGTCCACTACCAGCACCCGCTCCTAACTTACTTTCATCAAATACAAAACTCAAGAAGCTTACCTTGGTATGGCCTTCATCTATAGGCTGCACTACATTTAAAGATAAACCCCAAGGATAAAAATTAAACATCATGTTAGGGAATACCCAAAAATAATAAGCAGCAATATTTTTTCCTTCATCCGGATGTCCCGCAGGCATATCAAAACAATGCTCGTCTCCCTTTGAAATACCCAATTGCAAATTGGCATATTTAAACACCTCCGTTGAATAGTCTTTAAAATCTAAAAAAGCATTCAATCCCGGATGCACAAATGGAATATGAAATCCTTCTAAATAATTTTCACAATACAATGCCCAATTGGCTTTAATATCATAGTCTTTAGAGCGCGAAGTATCAAATACTAATTTATCAATTGGCAACCAACCAATACGCGTTTCCATTTCTCTAAAAAACAATTCAGGCCCTAAACCTTGTTGCAATTGCGTAAACAATAAAGGGCCCCATTGGTATAATGGTAAATGATGTAAGTGATTGTTTTCTGGAATAAAATTTTCAACGTCCTTAAACTCTGGCATGGAAATAAATTTTCCATCCAAGTGAAAAGCACGACCATGGTATTTACAACGCAAATGTTTTTGTGCACTACAAGGTTCATACACCATTAAATTTCCACGATGCGTACATACATTCGATAAGCAATGAATATGGCTGTCCCCGTCTCTGGTCAGCACCAAGGGCTCGTCAATATAATTTTCTAAAAATTTAACTGGATGCGCATCTCCTGCATTAGGCACCATACCCGTATGGCCAATATATTGCCAGCTAGGGGCAAATATTTTTTCCTTAGACGCTTCTAACCACTTGGTTTCTAGGTAGAAACTAGTATCAATGGTCTTGGCCCTTGCAATGTTCGGGTCAATAAAAAAGGGTTTATCCATAACACACAATTAGACCCCCAAGTTACAAAATAGGAGCTAGAAAATATTCACAATAATACTAAATAATTTAGTTAATATTGCTAATAAATTTAGTTTTATGGAATATATAGATCAAGAACCTGCCGAGGGAATTGCCACCCAGCAGATTAATAAAAACTACCAGGCCAGCCAGGTAGTGCAGGCCAATGCCACGGGATTTGGGGCCGCATCCGACGATTTTATGGAAAGAGGGATTGACTTAAATGAGCAACTCATTCACAACAAACCCGCTACCTTTTTCTTTAGAGTGAATAGCGATGCCATGATTGGTGCAGGGATACATATTGGAGATACTTTAATTGTGGACCGAAGTATTCCGCCAGGTTCCGGCAAAGTAGTCGTTGCTATTTTAAATGGAGAATTTTTAGTGCGTCGTCTACAAATGCAGCCGCATAGCATTACCCTACTGCCCGAAAATAAAAAGTATGGAGCCATTCATATTGAACATTTATCCGATTATAAAAACTGGGGCGTAGTTACTTATGTGATTCATGGTTTATAAAATTTCAAACCTGTGCAAGCCATTATTGATTGTAATAGTTTTTATTGCTCCTGCGAAAGACTTTTCGCACCTACTTTACAAAACGCACCCGTTATTGTCTTAAGCAATAATGACGGATGCATTGTATCTCGTTCCGACGAAGCAAAAGCCTTAGGCATTAGTATGGGCACTCCTTTTTTTCAGGAAGCAGAGCGTATCAAAAAATTTGGAGTTCAATATTTTTCTTCCAATTATCATTTGTATGGAGACATGAGTTGGCGCGTCATGGAAACTATGAGATCCTTGCTGCCAAAGGATCAGGTAGAAGTGTATTCCGTGGATGAAGCTTTTGTAGACCTAAGCCATATTGCAGATAAGGATGTTTTTGATTTTTGCACGCACTTAAAAACAACCATCGAAGATTGGACCGGCATTTCTGTATCTATTGGTGCCGCACCCAATAAAGTGTTAAGTAAAGTGGCCAATAGATTGGCTAAAAAAAACAAACAACAAACCAATTGCATTGTGGTGCTAGACAGCACACAAAAAATACAAGCTGCTTTACAAAAAACGCCTATCGAAGATATTTGGGGCATTGGATACAGTTATAGTGAAAAACTAAAAGTATATGGCATTCATACTGCCTTTGCATTAAGCATGAAGGACCTGAATTGGGGTAAACGTTTTTTAGGAGGCATTAATGGCATTAAACTCATTAGAGAATTAAAAGGCTTACAAAGTCATGGCATGCAAGCGCCCCGTACCGAGAAAAAAATGATTGCCACTACCCGCATGTTTGGGCGCAATGTGACTGCTTGGCAAGAAATAGAAGAAGCCCTCGCTACTTACGCTACCCGTTGTGCCGAAAAACTAAGAAGGCAACATAGTGCCGCCCAAAGCGTGCATGTTTTTTTATTGCGCAAGGTGGCCCCTCAACCAGAACATACCCACTACCATCGAGGGAGCCAGGTAAATGGATCTGCCGTACTAGACAATCCAAGCAATCTAACCCCCGACCTTATTAAAGCCGTAGTCGCCATTGGTAAAACCTTATTTGAGGAAGGTGAGATTTATAAGAAAGCAGGTGTGATTGTAAGTGGGCTTGTCCCGGATAATGCCTTGCAAACCAATTTGTTTATAGCCCCTGCAGATGCAAGACGTAAAAAACTAATGAATGTTATTGACAATATGAATGCCGCCTACCGGAACGATGTGCTCAAATTTGGCACTTCTAGCACCCAAAAAAACTGGAAAATGCGCAGTGAAAAGCGCAGTAAACGCTATACCACCCGCTGGGATGAACTATGTAGCGTACGTTAAACAAACTTGGTGGAAAACCCTTTTATAAAAATTCGTAAAAATGGGTTGGCTGACGTATTTTTGCCCAATTTTATACTTATGAGCAACAATCTGAATTCCAACGAATCCATCCCCTCCAAAAAGAAGAAAATTATTGTATTAGGAAGTGGCCCTAATCGTATTGGACAAGGTATTGAATTTGACTATTGTTGTGTTCATGGATTATTAGCGGTAAAGGAATCAGGTTACGAAGCCATCATGGTAAACTGTAATCCCGAAACCGTATCCACCGATTTTGATATGGCCGATAAATTATATTTCGAGCCGGTATTTTGGGAGCACCTTTGGGAGATCATTGAATTAGAACAACCGGAAGGAGTGATTGTACAATTGGGAGGACAAACTGCATTAAAATTAGCAAAGCGTTTAACAGAAAAAGGCATTAAAATTATAGGCACCTCCTTTGACAGTTTAGATATTGCCGAAGATAGAGGTCGCTTTAGTGACTTATTGAAAGAATTAAATATTCCCTATCCTCAATACGGAACTGCGTATACTGCAGAAGAAGCCATTGAAGTAGCTAACCAAGTAGGCTACCCCGTATTGGTAAGACCTAGCTATGTAATTGGGGGGCAAAGAATGCGTATTGTTATTAATGACGCCGAAGTAGAAACTGCGGTAGTAAGCATTCTAAAACATATCCCAGATAATAAAATCTTGATTGACCATTTCTTAGATCGTTGTCAAGAAGCAGAAGTGGATGCTATTTTTGATGGGGAGACTTTTCACGTGATGGGTGTGATGGAACATATTGAACCAGCAGGTATTCATAGTGGTGATAGTAATGCAGTATTACCTGCATTTAACTTAACACCATTGATTGTAGAGACCATGGAATTTTACAGTGAGAAAATTGCACGTGCTTTAAACATCAGAGGATTAATTAATATTCAGTTTGCGATTAAAGATGATAAAGTATATGTAATTGAGGCCAATCCAAGAGCTTCTAGAACTACCCCATTCATTGCAAAAGCATACCAAATACCTTATTTAAATATTGCTACTAAAGTAATGTTAGGCGCTGCAAAGCTAACCGACTTTACCATGGAGAAAAAACTAGACGGTTACGCGATTAAAGAGCCGGTATTTAGTTTTGAAAAATTCCCTGGTGTCAATAAAGAATTAGGACCAGAAATGAAGAGTACTGGAGAAGCGATTCGTTTTATCAAAGACTTACGCGATCCTTACTTTAGAACATTGTACAAAGAGCGTTCCATGAACCTTTCTCGTTAATAAAAAAGACCTTAATTAAAATTTAAGGGCTTTTTTATTTTTTGTCTTATGATTTTTTCAATGCCACCTAAGAAGACGCGAGAGCGTCTGATGTGTAGAAAAGCTAATAAAATAAGCCCCGGAAAAATCGGGGCTTATTTTATTATTGGTATAATCGATGTTAAAATTTAAATGCTGAACGAGCTTTCGAGCCACGCGCAGAGCGAGACAAGGAATAGGTATTTTACAGTAAGCAATTAATTCACGCCGTGTTGATCTACTAAGTAAATGAATGCCGCCATATTTACCGCGCCCAATAAGAGTTCACGCTTATTTACATTTTCAAACACATCTGTTTTCGCATGATGTAAATCAAAATAACGTTGACTATCTGGCGTCAAGCTAGACATGATGGTGTTTTTATCATTGGCTGTAAGGTGTCCTATATCTGCACCACCACCACCTGAAGTAATCTCTGTGCCATAAGGCTTTAACAAAGCACTCCATTTTTGAAAACGCGCAAATTGAGCTGGTGTACAAGTAACGCCAATGGCTCTTGGTGTAAATCCACCTGCATCACTTTCCAATGCTAGGATATGTTTTTCTTTATTCAACTTAGCCAACTCTGCATATTTAGCACCTCCTTTTCCTCCATTCTCTTCATTGGCAAACAACACAAAACGAATGGTATGTTTGGGCTGATAATTTACCGCTTTCATTGTGCGCAAAATTTCCATTGTTTGTACAATGCCTGCCCCATCATCATGTGCACCTTCATTTACATCCCAGCTATCCAAATGGCCTCCAATAGTGATGATTTCTTCTGGATGCTCGGTTCCCTTTAATTCAGCGACAACATTATTCTCATCGGCATCTGGTAAAAAGAAACCATAGGTTTGCATTTGCGCACGTACCGTTCCCTTCTTTGTTTTTTGATACAATGCTTTTGCATCATTCGGACCTAGTGCTACAGCTGGAATTTTTGCATATGCTGAATCGTATACCATAACGCCCGTATGAGGAGCATTGTCAGGTGCGGTACTCAAAGAATGAATCATAACACCCACTGCACCATATTTTGCAGCTCTACTTGCACCACTTCTACGATAAATTCCTGAAGCGCCATATGCTCTGAAAGTTTGAATCAAGGTTGGATCAAACTCACTATGATAGTATACAATTTTACCTTTTACTTCGTCTTTGCGTTTTTCCAACTCCTCAAAATTGGCAACGGCCAAAACATCTGCCTCCACCAAACCATTGCTTCCCAAAGAATTACCCAATGCCAACACTTCTAGCTTCTGGGTAGTCGCTTTTCCATTTACATCCACAATGGCGGCAAAATCCTTTCCGCCTCTTTGCCAATTGGGTGTTTTACAAGGCTGCATATATACTTTGTCAGGATGATAGGCTTCCATATTTCGTTTACCCCAAACTGCAGCATTTTGTTGTTGAGGAGATCCGGCCAAACGCCCCCCAATTTTTTTAGTTAACTCTTCCAATAAATCATATGCCTTACCGTTGGTCATGATCTCATCTGCCATTTTTTTTATAGTCACACTGTCCTGATTTACCTGCGCTTGCGCCATCAAAGGCAAGCAGAAAAACAATAAAAATAATCGACGCATAATTGGGTATTTTAACATTCAAATAATTCTTAAATATAATTAAACTTTATCGGATAATTAGTTGTTAATTGCAT
>JACCDH011772066.1_pt1 | contig 22392 bp, 20 predicted proteins | sample 7442481 | NCBI WGS metagenome assembly JACCDH01 (sample SAMN15323433, study PRJNA562643) | freshwater metagenome | isolation source: river surface water | place: USA:Blue River Watershed | collected 2017-08-15
CAACATTCGGCAGGCTCTTGAGGTTTTCCATGTCTTGGGCAATCGCACGGCGAATCGCGATGAACTGCGGACGATCGGCGCGCGAGAGGCGGACATCGGCATTTTGCAAAGCGATCAGGGCACCGCGGATATTGCCGGCCAACTGCAGCTGCTGGCTGGCGGTCGAGAGGACTTGCTCGATCTCGGCCAGCGCCCAGTCATCGCGGTTTTTGGCGAGATCCTGATAGAGCTGCTCCAGCGCCAGCTGCTGACCCTGGGACTCGATCTGCTTTGCCTCGAGCACAGCGACTTTGCCCTGCAAGACCTTGAGCTCGTCATCGACACGGCTGGCGATCAGTTTAGTTTGACTGTTGGTTTGTTCACCCGTCTGAAGCCGCTGCGCAACCTCGCGACGCAGGTCGGTCACATCGGTACGGGCGTTCCACCATTGCAGTGCCAGCAGCAGCGCGAGCACACCGATGACGAGCTTCAGCCGGAATGCCGGCTGAAGCAGGAGGCCGGGTAAGGCCCAGTTGGGCGACGACGCGGCCCTGAGCGCATCGGCCTCTGCTGAAGCTTCAGCGGGCGATGGCGCTGTGGGTGGCGCAGCAGAGGATGACGATGCCGATTCGGCTGCAGCTGCGGCCGTCTGTTCGGTTGTGGATTCGTTCACCGTGGATTTGTCGCGATGTTCACTCATGAGCGGGATTGTATCGCGGCAATCAGGGCTTCGTCGCCTGATCCTGTGCGTTTGAGGTATTGAAAGCCGAGTGATTCAGCCGTCTGTGCAATGCGCTCATGCGGAACGATCAGCGAACTTTCCAACAAACGTTGCCAGCCCTCCTCACCCATGACCGCCAACGTCATCTCCTTCAGGTAGCGCAGGGCTTCGGAGCTGGTGATCACCCAGTCGCAGGAACCGGCAAGCAACTCCTTGAGCTCAGACGAGCGCGCATCATCCATTACCGGCGGGCCGCGGCGATAAGCAGCGATTTGTTCCACCTGAATTCCGGCGTCACGCAAACGGTCAGAGAGCAACTCACGGCCGGTCTCGGCACGAACGATGAGTATTTTTTTCCCGGCAAGCGCGGAAAGATCCAGCACTTCAAGCAGCGTTTCGGAATCGGTGCGCTGCAGATTGGTCGGACTGACAATGCGGGCTTTGTCAGGGGTCAGCCCGTGTTGGGCCAGCGCCTGCCGGCTGCCTTCGCCGACCACGGCGGCGATGACCGAATCAGGCCATTCGACGATATGCTCGAAGGCGGCGTCAATGGCATTCGGACTGACGAAGGCGACCATTGCGTAATCGCTCAGCCTGCCCAGCTTTTCGCGCAGCTCACGGGTGTCGGGCAGGCTTTGGATATCGAGGAGCGGGAAAATGCGCACAGTAACGCCGCTGGCCTGCAACTTTGCAGCCAGCGGTCCGGCTTGCGCCAGCGGTCGGGTGATGATCACAGGCCTGTCGGAGTGCTGCATGAGAGCCACCTTACAGAGGGACCGGTGTTGCCCGATCTGAAAAGATCGGGGCTTTTACTCGTCAGCCTTGCATTCGGCGAGAATCGAGCGCGCATCCTGCGATTCCAGCAGACTGGCAATTTGCCGGCCCAGTGATTCCGGCGCCGTTGCCTCGCCATTGATTTCAGCGCGAGCAATGCGTTTGCCGTTCGGTGTGGCGACCATCGCTCGCAGATGCATGGCGCCCTGGTCAACCGTGGCAAATGCGGCGAGCGGGATCTGGCAACTGCCGCCGAAAGCCAGGGACAACGTACGCTCCGCACGAACAGCATGGGCGGTATCAGGATGGTTAAGCGGTTCAAGCAGTTGCTGCAGATCGGTGCGACCGGCAGGAATCTCGATGGCCATGGCACCCTGCCCCGGTGCGGGCAGACTGTCTTCGGGCTCAATGACGGAGCGGATGCGGGAGGCCATGCCCAGACGCTTCAAACCGGCGGCGGCGAGGATGATGGCCGCGTATTCGCCCCGGTCCAGCTTGCCCAGACGGGTATCGAGGTTGCCGCGCAGCGGCTGAATGACCAGTTTCGGATAACGGGCAGAAATCAGGGCCTGCCGGCGCAAACTGCTGGTGCCGACAATGGCGCCATCCGGCAGATCGGCCAGACGCGCGTAGTCGTTAGAAACAAACGCATCGCGCGGGTCTTCCCGCTCCAGAATGGCGGCCAGCTCGAAGCCCTCGGGTAATTCCATCGGCACGTCTTTGAGAGAGTGAACGGCCAGATCCGCTTCGCCGTTTTGCATCGCGACTTCGAGCTCTTTGACGAACAGACCCTTACCGCCCACTTTGGACAAGGTTCGGTCCAGAATCTGATCGCCACGCGTGGTCATGCCGAGAATTTCTACGGTGCTGTGCGGATATAATTCGAGCAATCGCGCGCGCACATGCTCAGCCTGCCACATGGCTAGCCGGCTCTCGCGTGAGGCGATGACCAGTTTTCCGGAAAATGAAGCGTTCAATGCGACCTCTCTGAAGCGGGAATCGTGCGAAGAGGCTCTGCGCAGACGACCCGGTGCTTGCCACTAAAAATTCGGCGGATTTTAACATGCGTACCGCCCCCGACCCACCGATCTACCGACGCAAACAGCCCCTGCCCATGCCAACCAAAAAAACACCCGCAAGTACAAAACGGACCGCTGACAAGGATGCGCCACTGAAGGAAGATATCCGGCTGCTCGGGCGTTTGCTCGGAGAAGTCATCCGGCACCAGGAGGGTGAAACCGTCTTTGAAGTCGTTGAGACCATACGGCAGACGGCCGTAAGATTTCGGCGTGAATCCGATCCCCAGGCCGGCGCCGATCTTGACCGGCTGCTGAAAAAGCTGCCCCGCGATCAGACCAATTCGGTTGTCCGCGCATTTTCGTATTTCTCTCATCTGGCTAATATCGCCGAAGACCAGCATCACAACCGGCGCCGGCGCGCCTATCTGCTCGCAGGTTCTGCGCCACAGGCAGGCAGCGTGGCTGCCACGCTGCACAAACTCGATACGGCCGGCGTGTCGGGCAAGGCGGTGCAGTCGTTTTTTAACGATGCGCTGATCTCACCGGTGTTGACCGCGCATCCCACCGAGGTGCAACGCAAAAGTATTCTGGATGCCGGTCGTGAGGTTGCCCGGCTGCTGGCAGCACGCGATCTGCCGATGACTGCATCGGAAAAAAATCGCAATACCGAAATGCTTCATGCCGAAGTTGCCAAGCTCTGGCAGACGCGCATGCTTCGCTACTCGAAGCTCACGGTCGATGACGAGATCGAAAATGCGCTCTCCTACTACCGGATCACCTTCTTGCGTGAGCTGCCCGGTCTGATGGATGACATCGAATCGGAGATCAGCGCGCAGTATCCGCACAATCGCCGCCAGTCACTGCCGCCTTTTCTGCAAATGGGCAGCTGGATCGGTGGCGACCGGGACGGCAATCCGAATGTGAACGCATCCACGATGACACGGGCGATGTCCCGCCAATCCACAACGATTCTGGATTTTTACCTCGAAGAAGTGCATGCGCTTGGCGCGGAGTTGTCGATCTCGACGCTGCTGGTGTCCGTGAGCCCGGCACTGCAGGCCATGTCAGATGCATCGCCAGATCATTCGCCCCACCGCACCGACGAGCCCTACCGGCGCGCACTAATCACCGTGTATGCACGTCTGGCGGCGACAGCCCGCAAGCTCGGCGTACAGAATATTTTGCGGCAGGAGGTTGGCGCGCTCGCGCCTTACCATGATGCGGCTGAATTCATTACCGATCTGGATGTGATTGCCGATTCGCTGCGTGCCCATCATGGGCTGCCATTAATCCGCCCGCGGCTCAACACACTGCGACGCGCGGCAGACATTTTTGGTTTTCATCTGGCGACCCTGGACATGCGCCAGAGCTCGGATGTGCATGAACGTGTGCTGACCGAACTTTTCCGTGCAGCCGGCGTGGTCGCTGATTACGCGGCGCTGGACGAGGCAGCGAAGCGCAGCTTGTTGCTGGCAGAGCTGGCACAACCCCGACTGCTGTACTCGCCCTACCTCAGCTATTCGCACGAAACGAATTCCGAACTTTCCGTACTGCGCATGGCAAAAACCGTTCGTGAGCAATTCGGACATCGCGCGATACGCAACTACATCATTTCTCATACTGAAACCGTGTCAGATTTGCTGGAGGTATTCCTGCTCCAGAAAGAAACCGGCTTGCTGCACACGAGCGATGGCAGTACCGTTGCCGAGGCCGAGTTGATGGTGATCCCATTGTTCGAGACCATTCCGGATTTGCGCAATGCCCCCGAGATCATGGACGGTATGCTGTCGGTTCCCGGCATACGCGAACTGGTCAGTCGCCAGGGTGATTTGCAGGAAGTGATGCTGGGTTATTCGGATTCGAACAAAGATGGCGGCTTCCTGACATCGAACTGGGAACTGTACAAAGCCGAAGTCGGTCTGGTGCAGGTGTTCCGCCGCCACGATGTGAAGCTGCGGCTGTTCCACGGCCGGGGCGGCACGGTGGGCCGCGGGGGCGGCCCGAGCCACGAGGCGATTCTGGCGCAACCTGCCGGCACGGTGAATGGTCAATTCCGGCTGACAGAACAAGGCGAAATCATCGCATCGAAATTTTCCAATCCCGAGATCGGCCGACGCAATCTGGAACTCGTGGTCGCAGCGGTCATGGAAGCCAGCCTGACACCGGAAAAAACTGACAGCAAATATACCCGGCGACTGGCCGAGTTCGAAGGGGTAATGGAAATTTTGTCCGGTCACGCGTACCGTGCGTACCGTGATCTGGTCTATGAGACACCAGGCTTTACCGATTATTTTTTTGCAGCCACGCCGATTGCCGAGATTGCCGAACTCAATATCGGTTCTCGGCCAGCATCACGCAAATCGACACGGCGCATCGAAGATTTGCGGGCGATTCCCTGGGGATTCTCGTGGGGGCAATGCCGTTTGTTGCTGCCGGGCTGGTACGGCTTTGGCAGTGCTGTCCATATCTGGCTCAATGAGGGCGAATCACGCACCAAAAAATTAAGCCTGCTGCGTGCGATGCTAAAAGAGTGGCCCTTCTTTTCCACGCTGCTGTCCAACATGGACATGGTGTTATCGAAGACCGATCTGGCTGTCGCATCGCGCTACGCCAGCCTGGTGGCAGATAAAAAATTACGCAATGCGATTTTCAAACGCATCGTCGCGGAACATGAATTGGTGACTGAAGCACTGTCGTTGATCACCGGATCACGAGAGCGTCTGACAAACAATCCGACACTGGCACGCTCCATCAAGAACCGCTTCGCTTACCTTGATCCGCTCAACCACTTGCAGGTCGAGCTGATCAAACGTCACCGCAGCTGGAAAAATCAGGGCCGGGAACCGGATATTCGTGTGCATCGCGGCATCCATTTGTCCATTAACGGTATCGCGGCCGGGTTGCGCAACACCGGTTAAGCTGAAAGTCCATCCTCTATAATCGCGGGACTCTGGAAAACCAAAGCCTCAGAAACAACTTACTTATTTATGACAGAACAGTTTTCAAAAAAAAGCGAAGCCTGGTCCGCACGGTTCTCTGAACCCGTATCCGATCTGGTCAAGCGCTACACCGCATCGGTGTTCTTTGACCACCGGCTCGCCAGCGTTGATATTCAGGGTTCGCTCGCGCATGCTGAGATGCTGGCGCATCAAAAGATCATCAGCAGCCAGGATTTAGCGGATATCCAGCGCGGCATGGGACAGATACAGGCTGAAATCGCTGACGGAAAATTTGAATGGCTGCTCGATCTGGAAGATGTGCACCTCAATATCGAAAAGCGCCTGACTGAACTGGTCGGTGACGCCGGCAAGCGCCTGCACACTGGCCGCTCGCGCAATGATCAGGTCGCCACCGACATTCGCCTTTACCTGCGCACCGCCATCGACGACATCCTGCTACTGCTGCGCGGTCTGCGTATCGCGCTGGTAGATCTCGCCGAGAAAAATACCGACACCATCCTGCCAGGCTTTACGCATATGCAGGTCGCTCAGCCGGTGACTTTTGGTCACCACATGCTGGCCTATGTCGAAATGTTCGGTCGTGACGCCGAACGTATGGCGGACTGCCGTAAACGGGTCAACAGACTGCCGCTGGGTGCGGCGGCGCTTGCCGGCACGACCTTCCCGATCGATCGGGCAAGAGTGGCCAGGACGCTGGGATTTGAGGACGTTTGCCACAACTCGCTCGATGCCGTCTCCGACCGGGATTTTGCGATTGAATTTTGCGCGGCCGCCGCACTGATCATGACGCATATCTCCCGGCTTTCTGAAGAGCTGGTGATCTGGATGAGTCCGCGCGTGGGTTTCATTGATATCGCCGACCGTTTCTGCACCGGCTCGTCGATCATGCCGCAGAAAAAAAATCCGGATGTACCCGAACTGGCACGCGGCAAGACCGGACGGGTCAACGGCCATCTGGTGGCCTTGCTGACCCTGATGAAAGCTCAGCCGCTCGCTTACAACAAAGACAATCAGGAAGACAAGGAACCGCTGTTCGACACCGTCGATACCGTAATCGATACGCTCAGAATTTTTGCCGATATGGCAGGAGGTATCACGGTCAAGCCAGAAGCGATGCGTCTGGCGGCACTGCAGGGCTATGCGACGGCCACTGATCTTGCTGACTATCTGGTCAAAAAAGGGCTGCCATTCCGGGATGCTCATGAGGCCGTTGCGCATGCGGTACGCGCTTGCGAACAACGAGGCTGCGATCTGGCCGAATTATCCACGGACGAGCTTCGGCAATTTTCCGGGCTGATCGGTCCTGATGTGCACGCCGTGCTGACCCTCGAGGGCTCTGTTGCCGCCCGTAATCATGTGGGCGGCACCGCACCCGAACAGGTTCGGCTGGCAATCCGGCGGGTTCGCAGCCAGCTGAGCTGAAATCCCCGACCCGGGACAAAGCATTCGCGCCCCTTCTGGCCCGAATGCTTTTTTTTCGTGGCAATGTTGTGATAAAACGTCGGATCGGCCAAATAATAAATTCATTGATAAGGTAATTGGTCGGCTGCTGCAGAGCAGCACGGGTCAATATCCCGGTCTGGGCTAAATTTTCGTTCACACTTGCCGCTTCCTTTATCCCGGTTTTGCAATCCCGGGGAAATGCGCAGCAGTGACGAAACCCGGCAGTGAAAAATTAAAAATCAAGGAGACCCTGATGCAATCCACAGTCATTGATCAAATACTTCACGGGTGGGCCGCCGGGGATGAAAAATCAGTAGTTCATTATCGTTGCCCTCATCCCTCTGGTTTCTGATGATGGCAGAGCTACTACGGTACTGATTCTTAAGAAAATTTTCGCGAAAGAAAAACGATCATGTCATCTCTACTCTCTCTATCCAAATACATCGATGCGCTGAACGAACGAATTGGTCTGGGTATCAGTTGGGCCTTGTTACTCGCCGTGCTGATTTGCAGTGGCAACGCCATCGTCCGATACAGTTTCAATATCAGCTCGAACGCCTGGCTGGAAATTCAGTGGTACCTGTTCGGTGCCATTTTTTTGCTGGCATCGTCCTACACCCTGCGCCGCAATGAACATGTCCGCATTGATGTCATCGTAGGGCGTTTTTCAAAACGTACGCAGGCCTGGGTTGATGTGTTCGGATTCATTTTCTTCCTGCTGCCCGCCACGCTGCTGATTCTCTACTTTGCAGTGCCTTTTGCGATGGAGTCGGTGCGCAACCAGGAAGTGTCCAGCAATGCCGGCGGACTGATCGTCTGGCCCGCAAAAATTCTGATCCCGATTGGTTTTCTGTTGTTGACCCTTCAGGGTATTTCGGAGCTGATCAAGCGCGTTGGATTCCTGATGGGAAAAATTGATTCCAGCGTCTACGAAAAGCAAAGCACCACGCCGGCTGAAGAAATCGAGGCGATCAAAGCCGCCAACAATCTGAACTGATCTCATTCGGGACCCATCATGACTGAATTTCTGATTGCGAACATGGCGCCTGTCATGTTCGCCGCACTTGTCGTTTTCCTGCTATCGGGTTTTCCGGTCGCGTTCTCCTTGGCGGCCAATGGCCTGCTGTTCGGCCTGATCGGTATTGAGGTCGGGCTGCTCAAGCCCGAGCTGCTTCAGGCACTTCCAAACCGCTTGTTCGGCATTATGGCCAACGACACGCTGCTGGCCATTCCCTTCTTCACTTTCATGGGCCTGATTCTGGAACGGTCCGGCATGGCGGAGGATTTGCTCGACACCATCGGCCAGCTGTTTGGTCCGCTGCGTGGTGGCGTTGCCTATGCCGTAATTTTTGTGGGCGCGCTACTGGCCGCAACGACCGGGGTCGTGGCAGCTTCCGTGATCTCCATGGGCCTGATTTCACTGCCGGTTATGCTTCGTTACGGTTACGATCGCCGTATCGCCTCGGGCGTGATTGCAGCATCCGGCACACTGGCGCAAATCATTCCGCCCTCGCTGGTTCTCATCGTGATGGCAGACCAGCTGGGCCGTTCGGTAGGTGACATGTACCAGGCAGCCTTCCTGCCGGGTCTGCTGCTGACAGTAATGTATGCCGGGTACGTCATGCTGGTATCGCTGGTGCGCCCTGCCGCGCTGCCGGCCTTGCCCCTCGAGGCGCGCAACCTGCGCGAAGACAACGGCAGCAGCGGTGTTATTTCGCTGATCGTTGTCATTGCTGCGGGCGTGCTGGCGGGCTGGTTATTCAATACTTTCTATCTGAGCACCAAGCCTGCCCTGAAGGCCGACGAGGCGGTGGTTTACAGTGGCGTTGTAACCGTGTTGCTGACCTACACACTGGCCATAATGAACAGCAAGCTCAAACTGGGGCTGCTGTCCAAGCTGGCAGAAAAAGTCGTGCTGGTGCTGGTCCCGCCGCTGGCTCTGATCTTCCTTGTGCTGGGTACGATCTTCGTGGGTATCGCCACTCCGACCGAGGGTGGTGGCATGGGTGCGCTGGGTGCAATGATCCTAGCCATCATGAACCGCCGCCTGTCAGGCGATCTGCTCAAGCAGGCGATGAATTCCACCACGCGTCTGTCCTGCTTCGTGCTGTTCATCCTGATCGGCTCGAGCGTGTTCTCTCTCGTGTTTCGTGGTGTGAATGGCGATCTGTGGGTAGAGCATCTGCTGACCTCACTGCCCGGCGGCACGGCAGGCTTTCTGATCGTGGTGAACATCTTGTTCTTTGGCCTGGCCTTCTTCCTGGATTTCTTCGAACTGGCCTTCATTCTGGTGCCACTGGTCGGACCGGTCGCTGACAAATTAGGTATCGATCTGATCTGGTTTGGCGTGCTGCTGTCGGTGAACATGCAGACCTCGTTCATGCACCCGCCTTTTGGTTTCGCGTTGTTCTATCTGCGCTCGGTCGCTCCCAAAGAAGTCAAAACCAGTGATATTTACTGGGGCGCGGTACCGTTCGTCGTCATTCAGGTGTTGATGGTGGCTTTGATCATTGCCTTCCCTGCACTGATTTCGGTGGCGACCAAGACCGATATGAAGGAACAAATCGAACTGAACATCGACATGTCGGGTGACAGTCTGGATGACCTGACCAACGCCGAGTTCTCGTTCGACGGCGATACCGGCAGCGGCGATATCAAGCTTGATATGGCGGCAGAGCCAGCGAAAAAATAAAACACCTGCGGCGGCTTCAGGCTGCTGACAGATCTTTAAAAGCGCATCCGGGGTGATGCGCTTTTTTTATGGCGGGTCGCACCAGAGAAAAGTATTGTGCTGTGTTCTGCCATTTTCTGGCAGCAAGCGGACTTTAGCTATACAAGGCCACTACAGCACCCAAAAAATTACAACGCAAAAAAAATCCCGCCTCAGCGGGATTTTTAAAGAAGGATTTGTTTTATTTACGGCTGATCAGATAACCCTGCATCGGTGCCTCGGCCACCGAATACCAGTTGTTCTGATCCTGACGGAAACGACGCCATGGGTCCAGAACCTTCTTGAATTTGGGGTTCTTTGCCGCTTCTTCTTCGAAGACTTCCATCGCCGCCTTGTGGCAGGCATCCAGAATCGGCTTCGAGAATGAACGAACTTTCACACCGTTTTTCAGCAGTCGGGCCAGTGCCGCCGGATTACGTGCGTCATACATCGCCTGCATCGTGACGTGAGCCTCATAGGTGGCCGCTTCCAGTGCCGCCTGATAATCCTTCGGCAGCTTGTCCCATTCTTTCTGGCTCACATAGAACGAGAGTTGCGCGCTGGCCTCCCACCAGCCGGGTGCGTAGTAAAACGGTGCCACCTTGTTAAAGCCGAGCTTTTCATCGTCATAAGGACCAATCCATTCGGCGGCATCGATCGTGCCCTTTTCGAGCGCGGGATAAATGTCACCGCCCGCGATTTGCTGGGGTACCACGCCCAGACGCTGCATCACACGCCCTGCGAAGCCACCAACACGCATTTTCAAGCCGTTCAGGTCCTGAGGGGTATTGACCTCCTTCCTGAACCAGCCACCCATCTGACAGCCGGTATTACCGCCCATGAAGTTCACAATGCCGTAGTCATGGAAGAACTCGCGCATCAGCTGACGACCGCCGCCCTGATCCATCCAGGCGGTTTGCTGCCGTGAAGTCATGCCAAAGGGTATCGAGGTATCAAATGCAAAAGTCGCGTCTTTGCCGAAGTAGTAGTAAGAGGCCGAGTGCCCCATTTCGACGGTGCCGTTCTGTACCGCATCGAGCACCTGCAGTGCCGGTACGATTTCGCCGCCCGGGAATACACGAATATTGAATTTGCCATCGGTGAGCTGCGCAACACGCTTGGCCAGAATTTCGGAAGCACCGTAGATTGTGTCCAGCGACTTCGGGAAGCTGGAGGCCAGTCGCCAGTTGATCGTGGGATTAGTCTGGGCAATAGCAGGCGCGGTAACGATTCCCGCTGCTGCGCCGGCAGCAGCTTTTTTAATGAAAGTACGACGTGTCATGAGTGTGTCCCCTTCTCCCAGTCTGAAATAAAGTGCGGGCCGCCGATTGGGATTATTGCGAGTCCGTACCATCGTTGTTAAAACAATGGCAATTCTAGGAGCGTGAGTTCAAAGACAGCAATAGCCAGATCAGTGCAAATACGCATCTGTTGTTTGCGCGCACTATCTGAAACATTTCTGCCCAACTAAGAAAAATTACTTGCAGCCACCATGAATACAAACCTGCGGAAACAGGTGTGGTGAAACTGCATCAGTTCAGAGAAAAAACTTGAGGGAAATGGTGGGTAAGCGAGTTGCTTGGTATTTCCTCGCAGAATAACCACAGAGAAAATTTCGCACGAGATTTTGCGAATACGCAGTTTGGTGCAGAGCAAACAACTGACGATGACAGTTCATCGGTGCGAAAGATGAACTAACCGTGAAACAAAAGGGTGGAAAGCGATGCAGCGCGGCACTTTCGTGCCGATCGCTGCGTGATCTAATGCCGGAGAAACGCGGAAATACTGACTGGTCAGGCGCCAGCGACGGTCATGCTACCTATCAGGATCGAACCCGTCTGCTTGGTGCCACGAATCAGTACATCATCACCAATGGCCGTGATGTCCCTGAACATCTCCTTCAGATTGCCGGCAATCGTGATTTCCTCGACGGGGTACTGAATAACACCACGCTCAACCCAATAGCCCGAAGCGCCGCGCGAGTAGTCACCGGTGACGTAATTCACGCCGTGCCCCATCAGTTCTGTGACCAGCAAACCGGTATCGAGCTTTCTGAGCATCGCTTTGAAATCATCACCAGCGCGGGTGGATGAAGACAGAATTTTCAGGTTGTGCGAACCGCCGGCATTACCCGTCGTCTGCATGCCAAGCTTGCGTGCCGAATAGGTCGAGAGGAAATACCCTTGCACGATGCCATCGCGGACCACCTCTCTGCGCTGTGTGCGTACACCTTCTTCATCGAAAGGAGCTGAACCGACGGCGCCGGGCGCATGCGGATCTTCAATGATCTGGATGTCAGGCCCAAAGACCGCGGTGCCGAGAGAATCAGTCAGGAACGTGGATTTCCGGTACAGTGCGCCGCCCGATACAGCCTGAACAAACGAGCCCAAAAGCCCGGCTGCGAGTGGCGCCTCAAACAGGACCGGACATTTACGCGTATCGAGCTTGCGCGCATTCAGACGCGAGAGCGCGCGTTCAGCAGCATAACGACCGATCGCTTCCGGTCTGGCCAGCTTTGCAGGATCGCGATCGGAGGAATACCAATCATCACGCTGCATATTGTTACCCTTGCCGGCAATCGGCGACACCGACAACGAATGACGCGAGTACGGATAACCGCCGACAAATCCGCGCGTATTAGCCATCACAAAATGCGACTGCTGCGCGTAAGTGTTCGCGCCCTCGCTATTGGTGATGCGCTTGTCGACCGCAAAGGCAGCCGCCTCGGCACGCTGTGCGAGCACCACCGCCTCCTCGGCGGTGAGCGTCCAGGGATGAAACAGCTGGAGATCACGAGGTTGCATCTCGAGCAATTCTGCCTCGGGCAGGCCCGCACACTCATCCTCAGCGGTGAAGCGCGCAATGTTGTACGCAGCCTCCACGGTATCTTTGAGTGATTGTGTTGAAAAATCCGATGTGCTGGCATTACCACGGCGAATCGCGCGATCACGGCCAAGATAGACAGTGACACCGATGCCCTTATCCTTGTTTTGCTCGATGGTTTCGATCTGTCCTTTGCGCACCGTAACGGACAGCCCCTGACCTTCGCTGATCTCGACGGCCGCATCGGACGCGCCCTTCTCTTTGGCAAAACGCAGCACATCCTGCGCGATCTCTTTGAGCTGATCCTGGCTATGGCTGAAAAATGGTGAGGTCATGGGGCGTTTTCCGGGTGTCAGAGGCAAAGCAGGTATCATAGCAGCCGTTCAAGAATGCCATAGGCCGCCCATCATGCCCAACGCCAACCGGGGCGCAGTCGGATTCCAATCCAGTGAATTCGAGCAGCAATACGACCGCCCGTCCAAATCCCAACTCAAGCGCGAAATGACGGCTTTGCAAAAGCTGGGGGAAACCCTGGTAAATGCAGCGCGTGATCGCGTCAAGCGCATCCCCATGCCAGAAGACGTGCTGGAAGCGATACTTTTCTGCCAGCAGATCACTGACCATGAGGGGCGGCGGCGTCAGCTCCAGTACGTGGGCAAAAAAATGCGCACATTGACCGAGGAAGAGGTCAGCGTGATCCAGACTGCCGTCGATGGCTGGCGCGGCACTTCGCGTGCTGAAGCGGCCGCATTGCACGCGATCGAGCGTCAGCGTGAGCGTTTACTGGCCGATGACAACGTGATCACCGAGCTACGCTCGCGGCATCCCGAGCTTGACGTGCAACATTTGCGCACACTGGTGCGTAATGCCCGCAAGGAGCAGGCAGAAAACAAACCGCCCAAAGCCTATCGCGAAATTTTTCAGTTGCTGAAAACACTGCAAGCCGACAGCGCAGCCACTTCCGAACCTGAACCGCAAGACGATGAAGAAAATTCGTAATCATCCCGATGAACTTTTAATTGGTCTGATATCGATCTCAGACCGTGCCTCCAGCGGCGTCTACGAAGACCAGGGCGTACCTGCCCTGCGTGACTGGTTCTCGCAAGCGCTCAGCAGTCCATGGCAAATGGAGACACGACTGATCCCCGATGAGCAGGCCTTGATCGAAAAAACTCTGATCGAACTGGTCGATGAGGTCGGCTGCGACCTCGTACTGACCACCGGCGGCACCGGTCCCGCGCGCCGCGACGTGACCCCGGAGGCGACACTGGCCGTGGCCACGAAAATCATGCCCGGCTTCGGCGAACAAATGCGTCAGATCAGCTTGCGCTTCGTCCCTACTGCCATCCTGTCGCGGCAAGTCGCCGTGATCCGAGAAGCCGACGACCATGCGGCGCTCATCATGAATCTGCCCGGTCAGCCGAAATCCATTCGCGAAACGCTCGAAGGCTTGCGCGACGAGGCGGGTCAGTCCGTGGTGGGCGGTATCTTCGCCGCGGTGCCCTATTGCATTGATCTGATCGGCGGTCCTTACATCGAAACCCACGAGGCCGTGTGCAAGGCTTTCCGGCCAAAATCCGCGATCCGTGCAAAATAAACCTGAATATCCCTCTCTCTGGTAATCACTCACGCGCCATGACCGCTCTGCCATTCCTGGAAACCGTCGAACTCAGTACCGCCGAACAGCCCGAAGCGGCCGTCATCTGGATGCATGGCCTCGGTGCCGATGGCAATGACTTCGTTCCTATCGTGCGAGAGCTCGATCTGTCCGGCTGCCCCGGCATACGCTTCGTCTTTCCTCATGCTGAAACCATGCCCGTGACCATCAATGGCGGTTATGTGATGCGTGCCTGGTATGACATTCTCGGCATGGATCTGGTACGCCGTGAAGATGAAGCCGGTCTGCGTCGGTCCGAAGCTCGGATTGCCCAATTAATCGAACGTGAAATCGCCCGTGGCATCCCGGCTTCGCGCATTGTTCTGGCAGGATTTTCTCAGGGCTGTGCGATGACGCTGCAAACTGGTCTGCGCTATCCGCAGGCACTTGCCGGGCTGCTTTGTTTATCCGGCTACCTGCCTCTGGCAAGCTCCGCCGCTGCTGAGCGTCACGCAGCCAATCATCAGACACCGATTTTTCTCGCCCATGGCCGTGGCGATGGTGTCGTCACCATTGATCGGGCAGAAGCATCACGCGATCTGCTGATCGAGCTGGGCTACACCGTCGAGTGGCACGACTACCTGATGCAGCATTCGGTGTGCGAGGAAGAGATTGTCGACATCGGTCACTGGCTGCGGCGTGTGTTGAATGCACAGACCTCAGCGTAAACCCCGAACGAAACCAGCCAATCCGGAGCACAACGGGCAGGCTAGCGAAACACCACCGTTCTCACCCCATGAATCAGAATGCGGTGTTCGATGAAATATCTCACCGCCCGAGCCAGCACCACTGTCTCCACGTCGCGACCGGTGGCCGCCAGCGCCTCGGGTGCCATCGCATGATCAACCCGCACCACCTCCTGCTCAATGATCGGGCCCTCGTCGAGATCGGCTGTCACGAAATGCGCCGTCGCGCCAATCAGCTTGACGCCCCGCTCATATGCCTGATGATAGGGACGAGCGCCCTTGAAACCCGGCAGGAATGAATGATGGATATTGATCGCCTTGCCGCGCAGTGCATCGCATAAATCGACCGACAGTACCTGCATGTACCGCGCAAGCACGACAAGATCAACATCATTGCTCAAGATATCCATCACCTGCCGCTCCTGATTTTTCTTATCAGTTCCGGATGCGCCAGCAGCCAGAGGAAAATAATGAAACGGGAGTTGATGGCTCTCGACCAGCGGCTTGAAATCCTCATGGTTTGACACGACACCCACGATCTCCACGGGCAGCAACCCACTCCGCCAGCGAAACAACAAATCATTCAGGCAGTGCCCCTGCTTCGATACCATTAGCAGCAAACGTGATTTGCTCTCTACCGGATACCATCCCCACTGCATACCCATAACTGAAGCAATCTTGCCGAACTGTCGACGTAAAACCGAGGCATCTATTCGGATGTCCTCAATAACAAAATGTACTCGCATGAAAAAACAAGCAGCCTGCACATCACTGAACTGCGCAAGGTCAAGAATATTTGCGTAATTTTCCGAGAGAAATTCAGAAACGCATTGAACAATGCCGCGCCGGTCCGCACAAGACAGAGTCAGTATGTATTCGCGATTGCGCATGAATGAATTCTGACGAATCGCTCTATGCTTGTGACGCGCTGGCACAAAAAGAAAGATGATTTTGATAATTTATAGAACGCGATCAATAAGTCGTTCGCTTTCTGTCGGTAATGTCCGGAAAGTCATCATCAGGTTTTTCCGGAGTACGTCATGCAATTTCTTTATCGGCCCGAAATGCTGCCTTTCGAGTTCCTTGATCCGGAAAAGGATAAGGTGCTCGATTTTTGCCTGCGCAATCTGCTCTGGAGCAATCCGGAAAAACTGCGTGCTTTCATGGGCCCCGATCCCACACAAAGCCCTTTTTTTTCCGAGTTCGGCGAGAGCGGTTTCGAGTGTCGCCTGAGGAATGCGGAGGCACAGGAGTTGTCACGCGACTGGCCCAAATGGGCCCAATACAAAGTCACCGCCTATGACTGTTATGGCCAGGACCGGCTGGTCAGCTATTACCCGGCCCGGCTGTTCGAGGAACATATTCGAAATGGCCTCAAAAAATACATCAAAACTTTCCCGGACAGAAGGGATGCTGTCCTGCGTTTGTGTGCTGATCTGGAGCTGGGTACCCTCTGATTCAGGACACCGGTTCTCGCCTGCATCACAACAACATTCCCTTTATGATGGCGCATCGTGATTTATTTTCTGGAGATTCGCCATGCAACATCACCGCTATCACGCTGTCCGCCGCTGGTCTGCTTTGCTTTTGCTGAGTCTGAGTTTGCCCGTCATTGCGGCCACCGATCTGAGCTGTACCATTACCGGCGTCTCTGAAGTCACTGCCGACGGCTCACTGGAGGCTCTGGCCGGACAAAAAAATTACTACGAGACGGCCGCTGGCGCCGAATTCATTGTGCAGCGTGACAAGGGTCTGATGATGGGGCGCTTCGTTAGCAACGCCGGCTGGAAAGTCAGCGTGGTCGATCCCGGCTCTGCACAAAACTCCTATAAGGTGTTCTCCACGCAGTCTCGCGGTCGTGTGCAGAGCCAGTTTTTTGAAGTGAGATTGCAGGAGAAAGGCGAGAAAAAACCTTTTGTCCTGCTGGCCGCAGAGGTACTGCACGGCTATTGCAAGATGTAAAATGTTGGACGAGACGGACGCACCCCCGAAAAGGGTCGCATCAAGATAAAACAAGAATGAACAGTATCCTCACCTCAGGGACCGCAGAGACACCTCAGCCAGCTTTCCGTGTGCTTTTTCTCTGCATGGGGAATATTTGTCGCAGTCCAACCGCGCACGGCGTATTCCGGCAGATGGTCAGCACTGCGCGCCTCGGGCGTCTTATTGAAGTCAGCTCCGCCGGAACCCACAACTATCATCCGGGTGAACCACCTGATCGTAGAAGTCAGCACGCTGCAGCACTGCGCGGTTATGATTTGTCCGACCTGCGGGCACGTCAGATCCTTGAGGCTGATTTCATCCGCCATGATCTGCTGCTGGCCATGGACTGGGATAATCTGGCACTGGCTGAGCACGCCTGCCCGCCCGCCCTGCGTCACAAACTCCGTCGTCTGACCGAATTCTGCCGCCGGCATGATGCAGCTGTCGTGCCCGATCCCTACTATGGCGGCGAGGAGGGCTTCAATCACGTTCTCGATCTGATCGAAGACGCCTGCCAGGGATTGCTGGACCACATACGCGGGCGTTTGCATCATCACACATCGCTGCACGCACACCAGGGAGATCGTCGATGAAAAAAACCACCACCATCCTGCTGATCCTGATCGTGATCGCCGGACTGATCGCGATGGCTCAGGTCAGCGGCCTGATCAGCTTCGGCGCGGATAACAAAAAGCAGACGTATCAAAACAAAGGCAAGCTCGATGTCGTCTGCGATCTGGACGTCGGCAAACCCGGCGACAGTCTTGCACAGCCATTCGACACCGTACGGATGACGATGCCCGCCCAATTTGATTTTGAAGAAAATACCGGTTGGTATACCGGCGAATACACAATATCAATGAATCGCAAGGGCACACTGCAGGTGAAGGATGATCTGCTCAAGGTCAGCCGGCCCGCTTTGTTCAAGCGCCACGGTCTGGTCATCACTGGCGAGCATTTCACGCTCAGCCGCAGAAACGGGGAATTCAGGCAATGGCTTGATCTCGAAGGCGACAAACGCCTGGAGCTCATCACCGGTCGTTGCAAGCGCACCACCAATGCACCTTTCTGAATGACCGGCTTCACCGATCCCGTCAGGGAAACTCGTCCGCTTGTCATTGCGCTGTCGGGTACGCTGTCGCTGGCAGTGGCCATGGGCATCGGCCGGTTTGCTTTCACGCCGCTCATGCCCATGATGCTGCATGACGGTTTACTCGACCTGAACAGCGCCAGCTGGCTGGCCAGCGCCAACTACTTCGGCTATCTGCTGGGCGCCATTCTCTGCACACTACAACCCGCAATATGGTCGCGTCGCGGCTGGTCACCGCTGCCGGTAGCGCCGATGGTGCGCGCGGGTCTGCTGATTACTTGTGCACTTACTGCGCTGATGGCGTTCAATGTCCCGGCAGCCTGGCCCTGGCTGCGCTTCATTGCCGGCGTCATCACCGCGGTCGCTTTCGTCTACACCAGTACCTGGTGCCTGGGTCGCTTGTCACGCATGAACCTGCCCTCGGCCGGCGGCGTGGTTTACGCAGGCCCCGGCGTCGGTATTGCCAGCAGCGGGCTACTGGCCGGCGTGATGGTGCAGCTGGGCTGGAATGCAAGTGCAGGCTGGCTCGCATTTGCTGTACTGGCGACAGTGATGACAGTCATTGTCTGGCCCGTTTTTCACAATGACGCCGGACTGCCCTCACCGGCTGCTGCGCATGAGCTTTCAGCAACCGGCGGCAGCATCACAGAGAAAGCCGCGCTGACGCTGGCCTATGGTCTGGCCGGCTTCGGCTACATCATTACCGCAACATTCCTTCCCGTGATTGCACGCACCGCGATGCCGGGCTCGCCCTGGCCCGATCTGTTCTGGCCGATGCTTGGCATCGCGGTGGCTTTCGGTGCGGTGTTGGCTTCACGCATTCCTGCGCGTATCGATCAGCGCTACCTGCTGCTGGCCTGCTATCTGATACAGGCGGCCGGTGTCGCACTGAGCAACTGGATGCCAACACTGGCGGGATTTGCGCTCGGCAGCATACTGGTCGGTTTGCCTTTCACTGCCATCACTTTTTTTGCGATGCAGTTAGGCAGAAAACTACATCCGCAATCCGCGCCCGCCATCATCGGTTTGTTGTCAGCGTCGTTTGGCTTGTGTCAGATTATCGGCCCGCCCGTCGCAGCGATACTGCTGGCGCGAACCGGTACTCATGCTGAGGGATTTGCATGGTCACTGAATATCGCAGCGACCACACTGGTGATCGGTGGTCTGATTTTCTGGTGGCTGGCGACCGTCTTTCCGGACCACGCCGCTCAGATAAAAAAAGCTGAGACGCTATCGCGTTAAGACGCGATAGCTTTAGAACCTCTTAGTCAGACGGTGGCGGATCGTTGTAAAGCACCGTAATGCTGATGCGCCGGTTGCGCGGATCCCCGGGATTGTCGGGTGCGAAAGGCGCGGTGTCTGCCACACCTTCAACCCGGGCAAAACGTCGATTGGACATACCCGCCTGCTCCAGCATTCGACGCGTGGCTTCAGCACGCTCGATTGACAATGACCAGTTCGTTCGTTCGCTGCCCTCGGGGAAAGGGGTGCTGTCGGTATGACCCTTGACCGCCATTTTGTTCGGCATGCCGGCCAGCGATTTCGCCACTTCATTAATCAGCGCGCGCGCACGTGGGTCCATCGCCGCATTACCATTTCCGAACATCGAAAAATTAGCCTTATCGATGATATCGATGCGCAGGCCATCCTTTTCACGCGTGAAGGTCACCTGGCTCTTGAGATCGGCCAGCTGCTGATTGAGTGAGAGCCGCTCATCAATTTCCTTTTCCAGCTTGTCGAGCTTTTCTTTCTCGGCCTGCGCTGCAATCTGCTGCTTTTGTTCTTCCGTCAGGTTTTTTGCATACTTGGGGTGCGGCTTGTCGTCTGGCGAGGTACCGAAATCTTCATTGGGCCCGGCCTCGGAACGAGGCGTAACACGCTCCATGATGGCCTCCTGCTGGGGCGTATCGGGAATGCCCTCGGGATCGATGATGGAGCGGCCGCCGAACATGCCATTCGAGCCCGCTGTTTCACCCATCGCCGCCTCCCTGCGGTCAGTCGGCTGGAAATATTCGGCGATACCCTGACGCTGCTCTTCGGGCGTTGCACCCAGCAACCACATCAGCAAGAAGAACGCCATCATCGCCGTCATCATGTCGGCCAGCGCGATTTTCCAGGCACCGCCATGCGCACCCGCATGGCCTTCCTCGACGATCTTTTTCCACTTGACCGGAGGTTGCGGGGGCTCGTCCGACGCGGGCGCCTCGGCCGGGGCCTCGGTGGCCGCAGCGGCATCAGCGCCGGGGACTTCCTCTTCGGGCTTTTTGTCTTCGTCTGCCATGGTTGGGGTACGGTCTTTCCGGGAGCGCGATCAGCGCCGATGTTGCACACGTTGGGAAACTGTTTTGTCAGATCACTGACAGGACAGCTTCGTAATCGGCAAATAAGGCCGTAACTGAAGTAATGCTTGGCAGAAATATAAGCGAAAAGCCCGCCCGCTGTCGAACTTTCGCACTTGTCAAAAAACTATGAACTCACCCGGTCTGCGTCACTTCAGGCCCTTGTAAAATCCACCCGTCTGCTGCGGGCCGGGACAATCAACGATTTTGCGCGGCATCGTACGAGATCCGATAAATCGCGCCGGCATAATCATCCGACACCAGCAACGACCCATCGGCCAGTTGCGCAACATCGACAGGCCGCCCGAGAAATTCATTCGCAGGCGTCAGCCAGCCATCGGCAAACACCTCTGTGCGATCGGCCGTGCCATCACTCTTGAGAGCGGTGAACATGACCCGCGCGCCCACCGGCGTAGTGCGATTCCATGAACCGTGCTGGGCAGAGAAAATGCCGTTCTGATACTTGGGCGGGAACATTTTGCCGCGATAAAACATCATGCCCAGATCTGCTGCATGCGGTGTCGTTTCCACTTGCGGAAACACGAGGTTGGCAGGTGGCGTCTCTGATTTATATTCCATCGTGCGGACCTTGCCACCGCCGTACCAGGGAAATCCGAATTGCTGTCCGAATCGCATGGCGCGATTGATTTCGCCCGGCGGCATATCGTCACCCATGCCATCGACCTGATTATCGGTAAACCATAATGTGCGATCCTGAGGACTGAAATCCAGACCCACCGAATTACGCACCCCGCGTGCGACCACCTCACGGTTCTTGCCATCGCGGTCCATACGCACGATACCCATCATTCCGAATTTTTCATACACGGGCAGCTTATCTACCGGCGGTACATTGAACGGTTGTCCCAGCGTGATGTAGAGCTTGTTGTCGGGTCCGATGCGGCAAGTACGCGCACCGTGGTTGAAACTTTCTTCCTCAACCGGTATCAGCTGACCCTGCGGCACGACCTGGCCCACCGCGACATCCGCACCCTCATAAAAAAATTCTGCTGCCGGGAATGTCAGCACCCGATTGTGCTCAACCAGAAACAGAAAACCATCCGGCGAGAAGCAAACGCCATTGGGCACACGAAAATCAAGCGAGGGCGCAAAAGCCTTGACTTCATCCGCAACGCGGCTGCGTGTGCGATCCGTGACTGCCCATACACGGCTCTTACGCGTGCCGACAAACACCACGCCGGTCGACGGGCCCACCGCCATATGCCGCGCATCCGGCACCAGTGCATACAAGTCAATACGAAATCCCTGCGGTAGTCGAATCTTCTGCAAATTCCGACGTATCGCATCGGCTTTGATACCACTCTGAGGAATTTGCTCCATGATCACCGGGCCGCCAGTCGAGCGAAAACTTTCCAGCTTTTCGAGATTTCCCGGCTGATTCTGTGCGCACACCGCCGATGCGGAAAGAATGCCGAAAATTCTCATGCTCATCGCAATTTTCTTTCTGTGCATCTTTGTCTCCTTGAAAAATTTTTATAGCACCGAAGCCGCCTCCGGCGAACCGCAAAGCAGGTGGGATTCATTTCTATGTATAGACCGCACACGTCACCTGACTTTGAACTGACTCAATCAAGTCGGGATCATCGACATTTACTCCGGCCTTTGCGCCACAGCGATTTGAGAAGTCACAAAGAACCTATTGCGCACTCACCTAAGTTGTAGTCTTTAAAACACCGAACGAGGCGAGATCATGAAACCGATCAATCTGAGTCATATGACCCGCAGAAAAATGACGCGTTATGCCAGTGCGCTGGCATCCGCGTTGTTGTTGGCAAGTAGTCCTTTCAGCTGGGCACAATCGGATGCAACGCGTGGCAGCCGCATCACTGGCGGCGCCGAGGGCGCACCCACCTCTGACGTAACGCCGGGTGGTACAGGAGGTGTCGGCGCTTCGGGTGGCTCTGGCAGTTCGGGTTCGGGTTCGGGTGCCGGTACGGGTGCCGGCACGGGTGGCGGTACGGGCGGCGGCGCAGGATTGACTCCGGGTGCAGCAGGTGCGGGCAGCATGTGCAGTTGTCCCTGCCCTTGTGGAGCAGGTGGCCTTGGTGGCAGCAGCGGAGGCAGCGATTCAACATCGCCAACACCGGGCTCATCCGGAGGAAGCGCCGGTACCGGCGGTAGTGCGACGGGAACCGAGAGTGACAGTGGCAGCACCACACCCCCCGGCGGCATGAGCCGCTGAGTTCA
>JACCDH010717352.1_pt1 | contig 22387 bp, 17 predicted proteins | sample 7442481 | NCBI WGS metagenome assembly JACCDH01 (sample SAMN15323433, study PRJNA562643) | freshwater metagenome | isolation source: river surface water | place: USA:Blue River Watershed | collected 2017-08-15
GACAAGTCATTAAATAGTATTCGCCATTCTTGATACCTCTTGAGGAAAAAAATTCCTCCGTAGCCATTGACTCTAAGCGATCTTTTTGGGAAAAATAAAATTCGTTTAATATATCCACAATTGGATTGCGAACAACGACAATATTTCGTGGATTTAAACCTTCCGCTACACCACGTTCCTTGTATTCCTCCTCATATGTATAAATTACATCTGAAAGATGATCAATCATTGTCCTAAATTTTTCCTCCGGCATCCTCCAATCGTATGAATGCCAACAACCCTCAACGTGAATAATTGGAATATTTAGTTGCGCTGCAGCTATACAACCAATAGTAGTATTGGTGTCCCCCAAAAATGCGACGCATTCAGGTTTTATTTCCTCAAGAACTGGATACAATTTAGAAATTAGTTGAGAAGCAATTTCAGCATCAGTTTCCCCACTACACCCTAAATCGATATCCGGTTCAGGCATTTGAAATTCTCTGAAAAAGATACCTTTTAAGTTATCAGAGTAGTGCTGTCCAGACCAAATGAAAATTACCTCAATATCGTCAACCTTTTTAAGGTACTTCATTATCAAAGCTGCGCGAATAATATCAGGTCTTATTCCTAAGATAAATGCGATTTTTTTCTTTTTCATAAATGGATATTGGTTTCTAAATGGTTATTAAATGCGTGGACTAAATATTAGCTTAGCTCTACTAAAATAATTAAAAAAGAAAATTAATCCAATTGTAATTATTTTTGAAATTATCATATTGAATTGCAAAATTTCTATGAAAATATACAATAAAGACTGGTGCATTAAAAAAGCTATGCAACTGATTAAAATCACACCTGATATTTCTTGATATTGCTTATAGCGAACTCCGCTATTGAAGACAAACCAAATTGATATGTAATAGCCTACTAAAGTCGAAACCAATGATGAAACAACGGAGGAAAGAAGCCATGGCAAATTCAGCAGATATGTAGCCGCCGAAAATATTAAAAGATCTACAGAAGCGCCAATAGCCCCAACCGCCAAATATCGCAATATTTTGAATCTAAGAAACGATAATAAATACTTAAAAAGTTTAGTCATACTAGTCCGCAAGCAATCCGATCTGCATTTGCCATAATAGTTAGAGTGTGACTTTTTGCGGTCAAAACGGGCAGGGAAGATCCATCAATGACATATATACCTTTTGCCATTTTAAGCTCTCCATTTTTGGAAATTACTCCAGCTGAAGAAAGGGTGCAACCATAATGAACCTCAGCCCCGGGCATATAAGCTTTAAATGACCCGGGCAAACTATAAGCGCCTAATTTGTAAAAAGCAGACTTTATGTGACGCACAGATTCAGAATATGAATTTTTAAAATTCAAATCGTAATCACCATTTATTTTAAGTTTATTATCAGGCTCTAATTTAACATGCGAATCAGATAATCTTGATGGCATATAGACCATAAGAATAAACAGGCCTGGGATGAGTGCTCTCGTTATATTTATGGCGCCGTATCTAGTAAATGGCATATGCCTCATTAAGTCATAGGCTGGCAGGCTTGCAGCATCAAAAATTAATCCAAATGCATACTCCTGTTTACCCCCCGATAATTGAATCCTAAAACATAACTGTGATCCGCCATACCCCTTGGGGGGAAGTTGTCGACCAATAAAACCCGGGATGACCATCGCGCCAGAAAATGAGGGATTATGAAGTACTCTTAACGATTTCCCTTTTGGAAGAAACTTTTCCATTACCAACCTAGTGGTACCAAATATACCCATGCCTAGAAGTATTTTATTGCCAGAGAAATATTTTCTCCCAGAGGAGGTACGTTCTATACCCCGGACATCCCATTGTCCTGTCTTATTTTGAATTAGGTCATCCACAACTATATTTTGTCGAAATTCAAAATTATCAAAAGAAAGTAGTTGGCGAATTTCTTGCTTAGCACTGTAAATAGCCTCATTAGGACAGCCCCACATACAGCGCATTTCTCCAGTGCATGCTCCTCTTGAATCAATATTTCTACCGATAACAGCAGTAAGGGTTTCGCCCATCAGAAAATTTTTAAAAGATTTATCTCCATATGAGCTTATTAACTTTTTCATTAATGGAGTAAGCTCTAATGAGCCCTGTAAGGGCAACTGATCGCCAATAAATTTTGCAATCGAGCTTGAATTATTGCCAGTCATACCAATTCTATTGGCAACTTTTATATAAGAAGGCAATAAATCTTTAAGCTTAATTTCAGATTCAAATAAATCATCGTCGTCATAGCACGAGCACGCTGCACCCCAAATTCTTGATAAACCTCCAGCACCAATTAAACCCGTCAAAGAAAAATTATTAGCCTCTAACTTATTAAGCTTTAAATATTCACTAAAATTTTCTCCACTGATCCTTATCTTTGGAGAAGAAAATTCCTGATTAAATAATTTTGATAAATTAACTCCTTGAAAAAAATGACTATGAGTACCATTGCGAAGGTCTTTAAGAGATAAAGGATCATTTACAGCATTGGGAAGAATTTCATCTTTACCAGCATCAATCATTAAAACCCTCTTCCCACTCTTTACTAATGGCCAAGCAGCGGAAACAGAGGAGGGGCCTGAACCCACAACAATAAAGTCATATATATTGTTATCATAAGTCATTGCCTGAACCTCCAATAAACCCAACGAATAGGCAAAAGAACTGCCTCAATGATAAAAATAAAAATAAAAAAAACTATATTTGAATTGCCAGATGTATAGTTATAGACCTTATTCGCAGACTCTCCAGATTCAAGAATGCCCAAGGCTAAGTTGAATCTATCTAAAAGCTCACCTGCCTTTGTGTCTTTCATATTCCCAAAAGGAAGAGGCTCTATAAGCCGTAAAAAAAATGGGGTGACAATCCAAAATGGGAACCGATAGGGTGCACCTTTATGAAATTGCTTAATAGCGAGAACATACTTTTCAATAGAGGATACACTGGGTCGCTTATTCGTGATGCTAGTCATTATCAATATAGCTTCATTGATAATTTCCTCTTGAGCTAACTCAATATCATCATATATTTTTATATCACCAATCACAAGATTTAACTCATTTAACTCCTCGCTATTATTTATTTTTGTTATTCCAATCAAACCAAGGATTCTATCTTTTAGGGCAGCAGTATTTACAAAGTATTCAGGAATTAAATTAAGAATATAAAAAACTAATTTACTTGAAATTGGCACTATCAGTAACGGCCTATGAAAAACCTGCTCTGAAATAAGCTTTAAAAAGTCGCCAAAAGATATATCTTTACTGGTCGCCAAAGTATAAATTTTTCTAGGTAATCTATCTCGAATCGCAATACAAATCAGGCCTTCTATGACCTTTTCCACGCATATGGGCTGAACACGGACCCATGGATCAACCATCGGCAACATTCTTGAACTACCAACGAGCTTGTAAAGTAACCCCCATTGACTTAATCTCTTACCACCATATATCAAACCAATTCTAGCGATAACAGTATCAGGAAGAACCAGAGATTTCTCAATTAGAAATTTTACTTTCCCGTATTGATTTAGTGCACCCTCTCTGGCTGAAACAGAAGATGCAAAAATAAATTTTATATTTCTCTCTTTTGCCCACTTGTATAGATTAAGAGTTCCGAATAAATTTATATTTCGGCCTTCTTCATCTAAAGCATTGGACCACGAATGCGCCAAATGAATGAGTGCACTTGGATTCGGGAAATTATTATCGAATTTGAGGTTTTCTAATTCATGATCTTTAAAATATAGGTTCCATTTAACTTTTCTTAACCCATGATGCGCCAGTGCAATTTCAGAGGAAGTCAATAGCGTTACAAAAGAACCTCTTAATAAAAGTTCATCTACCAAATTTTGACCTAAATAGCCACCGCCCCCAGTAACTAGAAAATGCATTCCCCGTATATCATTAGTCATTATTTATTTAAATCGCAAACTCAAAAAGCAAACTAATCATTTCGTTGACTCATTATTTGACGCAATAAATCAGCTAGCAATCCAAGGCTAAAAATTAATATCGAACAAGATATAAGCATTACCGACATAACAAAACCTGTTGCAATATGAAAAATTAATGCCACTAATAGGCTGATAGATGCCCCAACCAAACAGATTCCAGCCAGGAGAATAAATATTTTTAATGGATTGTAATAAGTAACCGCCTGAACTATAAACTGTAGAGTCCTAAGAGAATCCCTCCAAAGTCTTACATGTGATGAACCAATGCGCTCCGCATAATTAATAGGCATATATGCCACAAATCGACCAGTCATCATGTATGCCAGGGTCGCCGAAGTCGTAAAGCTAAATGTATTGCATAGTCTACTAAAGTAATTAGTAATTGTTTTTTTAGAGAATATTCTTAATCCTGAGTTTATATCAGGAATTTTTCTTCCGGCTGTCCATTCAACGAGGAACCTGAGCAATATTCTTAATGGCCATTTAATATACGAACCTTTATAGACGACTCCCTGGCGAGCCCCTACAACCATATCAAAACCTTCAAGATACTTCTTATATAAATTCGGTATTTCAGAAATTGGATAGGTTCCATCAGAATCAGTGATCACTATCGAATCAAATTTCGCCCTTAAAATTCCTGTTTTAAGCGCTGCACCATAACCTAAATTATGTGGATGCCTTATAACTACAGCGCCACTTTGAAGCGCCAAATCACCAGTAGCATCTATTGATCCATCATCAACCACAACAATCTCATTTGGCATCAAGTTCGCGCCTTCCAACACATGGCGGATATTTTCCACTGTCTGTTGAATTGCATTTCCCTCATTAAATGCCGGTATAACAACTGATAACACTTTTACACTCCAATTATTTAAGAAATTTGCTCATCCAGCCACAAGGAAAAGCAGGCCAGGCCAAATAGCTTGTAACTATTGTCAGATTTCAAATTTTCATGATCGTTCCAGAGCTGTTTTATAGACTGGCCGTTAAAGTATTGCCCCAGCTTGACACTATTCGTGGCCTGATACATAACCTTCTTGAGTTCAGCATTCATCCATTTTGCCATGGGAGCATTAAATCCTTTCTTCCTTTGCTGCAAAACGGACTTTGGCAGTATTTTTTTCTGGCTTTTTTTAAGAAGATATTTTTTATTAAAACCACGCATCTTATAATTGACGGGTAAATTCGCGCAAAACTCTACTATTTTCCGATCTAAAAATGGAGCCCTGCTCTCCAAAGAATGCGCCATCGTTGCTCGATCAACCTTAACCAAAATATCATCAGGTAACCATGTCTTTAGATCGAGATACATTACCCGATCTAAATAATGAGCATTAGGCACTTCGGCTAATTTTGAGAAATGGTACTCAAAAGGGTTAGAAAAAGATATTTGTCTTGCAATTTCTGGATTCAATATTTGAAGTTTTTCAGAATCATCAAAAATTGTTCGCCAAAATAAATGCGCCTGATCCGCATCCAATTTTTGCCCTTTTATAAACCTCTTTAATTTATAGTCAAAACTTACTTTGCCATGATTAACTGGCACCAATCTATCAATCAATTGTTGCGATATGTCCCAACCCACATCGGGAAACCAGCTGAGCATCGATTTTAATTTATCGGCCGCATAGGTTTCATACCCAGCCAATAATTCATCTCCACCATCACCAGATAACGCCACTTTTACCGACTGACGAGCAAATTTTGCTAAATAATAAAAAGGTATAAAAGAGGTATCTGCAACCGGTTCATCCATGGAGCAGATTATTTTTTTAAAGTCGGAATTAATTTTTTTCCCAACAATCAATTCATGATGAGAAGCATTTAAAAACTTTGCCACTTGTTCGGACTCGCCAGCCTCACTATAGCCTTGCTCACTAAAGCCAATGCAAAATGTATTAACTAGACCAGGCCCGGTAGCACGCACCATTGATGCAACGATCGAAGATGAATCAATCCCGCCAGACAGGAATGCGCCAATTGGAACATCCGAAACCATTCTTGCCTCGACCGCTTCATTAAGCAATGATCTCAATTGCCCTGCAGCATCGTTTTCGCTCAAGCCACTCTTTTTAGAGTTAAAGAAACTAGCCAAATCCCAGTATGAAAATAATTTAACTTTAGATTTTTTTGAGTAAATTAAAAAATGTCCCGGCAAAAGTTTTGAGACGCCCTTAATCATTGAATAATCGCCCGAAATATAATTGAGCGTTAGATACTGACTAAAAGCATTAAGATCAATATCCGTACCAACATAAGGATTTGATCTTAGTGCTTTTAACTCTGATGCAAAAATTAGACCCCTTCCAGCAATCTGACTATAGTAGAGTGGCTTCTCTCCAAGTCTATCCCTAGCCAAAAATAACTCCTCTTTTTTTACATCCCATAAGGCAAATGCAAACATTCCCTCGAGGCGCTCTAGGCACTCGTATCCCCAAAATTTAAAGGCCTCTAGAATTACCTCTGTATCTCCGTTGGTATTAAATTTTGCCCCCAGAATCTCCAGCTCACTTCTCAAAGCTTTGAAGTTATAAATTTCCCCATTGAAAACGATTACATATCTCTTGCAAATGCTCATCATTGGCTGATTTGCACTCGCCTGCAAATCAATAATTGACAATCGGCGATGTCCAAATGCCATCGGTCCATTAGCAAGAATTGCTCCAGCATCAGGCCCCCTATGAATTAATTGAGAATTCATCTTTTCAATAGTACTAACCTCAGGCGGACTATCCCATGAAACCCATCCAACTATTCCACACATATTCTTAATCCCAATAAGTAAGTTATCACTTTTTATATGAGATCATTCAATAGAAATCTGATTTACGTATTTCAAATACCACTCTACAAAATTTTTAACCCCAACTTTATAGTCAAATTTTGGATCGTACCCATAGGAATTTTTAGCTGGACTTATGTCTGCGTATGTCTCAAACATGTCACCGTCCTGCGGAGGTAGAAACTCTTTAATTGCTTTTTTATTTAAAACAGTCTCAATTTGACTCACAAAATCTACGAGACTTATAGGGGAGCCTCTACCAATATTTAATATTTCGGCTAACCCTTTGCCGTCATATTTTCTGTCATGGCACATAACCTTAAAAACCCCATCCACAATATCATCTATATAAGTAAAATCCCGGGAATGAAAGCCATTGTTGTATAGCTGTATTGGTTTTCCTTGATTAATTGCACGCGTAAATTTGAATAACGCCATATCAGGCCTCCCCCACGGACCATAGACAGTGAAAAACCTAAGCCCAGTTGTTCTCATTTGATACAAATGACTATATGAGTGAGCAATTAATTCATTTGCTTTTTTGGTTGCCGCATATATATTCAATGGACGATCAGTCGCTTGATCTATGCTAAAGGGAATTTTTGCATTCGCGCCATACACACTAGAGCTGCTTGCATAAATAAAGTGCTCCACCTTATGCAATCTAGAGCACTCTATTATATTTGCAAATCCGTTAATATTTGATTGTATGTATGAAAGCGGGCTTTCTACTGAGTATCGTACCCCCGCCAATGCGGCAAGGTTAATTACTATTTTTGGTTTATATTTTATGAAAATATTATTTAGATCGTCATAACTTGAAATATCAACTTTGTGATGTAAATAATTCTCATGCTCGCAAAGGTTTTCTAGTCTTAATTTCTTTAACCCCAAATCATAGAAATGATTATGGTTGTCAATTCCAATAATCGTAAACCCGGATTTGAGAAGAGAATTGACTAAATTGGAACCAATGAACCCTACTGCCCCAGTTATCAGAATCGTTTTATTTTTCAATTTTTGAAGGATCACAATTTAAACTACGGTAAATTCGAAAATATGTCATTAATGGATATTTAATATAATTGAATATCTGAGAGGGTGTATATAAAAATGAAGACTCTCGCCCTTGCGTATTTCTATTACTAAGGGTAACTGGCACATTTTCGTAAGTTAATTTCATGCCCGCTAAATGATATAGTTCCTCCATTATTATTGGAAACCCTTTCTCCTTATAATTAATATTATTTGCTATGCTTGTGCGCAATGCCCTGAAACCATTTGTTGGATCAGTGATAGGCAATCTAAAAAGCGTACGTGAAATAACATTGCCGATCATAGATATTAAGCGTCTTTTGAGTGGGACTCCAACCACTTTGCCGCCATCAGAATAACGCGTAGCTTTTATCACATCAGCACGTAACTCCATTTTTTTAAAAAAATGAATAATATCTGCCGGTTGATTTGTTAAATCGCTGTCCATAAATAATACATATGATAGTCCTAACTCTTGCGCCTTTTTTATACCGGTCTTAAGGGCTCCACCATAACCTTGATTTTGCTTATGAATGAGTACGCACAAATTTTGATTGATTTCCAATAAATCCTTAAGAATCCTTGGGGTATTGTCTGAACTACCATCATCAACTGCGATTATTTTGCTAGTGGCATCAATTTTTTTAAGTGAATGAGATATCTCAGAAATACATTTCGCTGCACCCGACTGCTCATTAAACATTGGGATCACTACAGCAAAGCTTGGTTTCATTTTTGAAGTGGCCCGTATAGATTTGCTTGCGTCATAGGGTCATAAAAATAGGATTTTTCAATCTCCGTTATTTTTACGTTACTATATATTTCTGCTTTGTAGTTTCCGTATTCATTAGATAATGACCGCATAGCCATTTCATGTACGCCATCCTCCATCATGATGCTTGCCCTAAATCCAAGACTGTTAAAAATTTTCTTAAAAGACACCGCATAATTTCTTCGATCAGCAATATCAAGCTCTTTGATATTTATATTTGGATATTTTCCCAACTTATTGGCTACGCGCTTCACAATATTGGCCAACTCTAATATGGTCATATTAAGTCGGACATCACCAACATTAAATACTTGATTCTGAATTTTTTTAGGGTCAGCTTTTAGAGTTAGGGCAATTGCACGTGCTAAATCGTGGACATGAATAAACGGTCTCCACTGGGAAGGCCCCATTACAGTCAAATCCTCACCATTCATCGCCTGAGCCGTAAAGAGATTTGCCACTAGATCGAATCGAGGCCTTAAAGAATCCCCAAAAACAGTTGCAAATCTAAGAATTGTCACGATAAAGTCATCTGAGACAGTTTTAAGTAATTCATGCTCACTATCAATTTTTGTTCTTGCATAAAGTGATACGGGATTTAATTCTCCAGTCTCATCAATTTCGTGGTCGGAAACGCCGTACACAGAGCAACTTGAAGCAAATATGAATCTATGAACACCCATAGATTCAGCAACTTGCTTAACCATCCTTGTCGCAACAATATTAGTATGTCGAGTAAAATTTTCATCTACAGCACATGCAGGGTCACCAACCAAACCGGCAAGATGGACAACAGCAGAAACACCACGCATAGATGTTGTCAATAATGAAATATCTGTTGTGTCGCCCTTAAAAAAACTAAAATTTGAATTTCCAATGAATTTCTCAATAGGCCCAGGACCATACATCAGGCGATCTAGTACCACAACACTTTCGCCTCCTTCTAAAAGCACCTGAATTAAGTGCGTTCCAATATAACCAGCTCCACCAATGATTAAAACTGGACCTCGCTGATTAAGGATATACGATGCAACATTCTTTTGATTTGATAAATTAAGAAAAAAACGGGGAATACAAATTGAGGGAAGGAAAAGACATAGCCATATTAGTAGAAGGAAAATTGAACTAAAAAAGGCAATGAAAACAAAAGAAGAGATGATTGCAGAAAGTAAAATGATAATAAATTTATCCCTTAAACCAGATTTCTTCCTCCTCCCGTAGAGGCCAAAAAAGAAATTTGAAGATATAAAAGATATAGGTATTAAATACGAATAATTATTTGGCTTGATATCAAACCCAATATTTAATACCCAAATAAAAAATAAAAAATAAAGAAAAGTAACAACTAAGTCATAGATAAACCTAGCCTTATTTGGTGTAATTTTTTGTAAAAAAAAGTTCATAAATTATTAATTAGTATAGTCGCGTATTAGAAATATCGCAAGAATGAATTGTTATGTTTATATTTGAACTAACAGGTCTAATATAATCCAACAAAGATTCATTATAAAACCAGAGTCGATTAAGATTTATCCAATAATTGGATTTATTAGCGGAGGGTATAAATTTAACATAAAAGTCTCTTCCTGATTTATAGTGAAATCTTAGAATAACATCTCCTTCAAAATTTGAAGGGTTTAATAAGTAAATATTAGCTACATTACTATCAGACTTTTTATTTCCACATGAATACGGTTTTGAATACATTGGGATATATTTTAAATCGATAGTATCTCCAAGTAATTTTCTCCAATATATATAGTCTGGATTTGTGACTTTAGAATTTATTGCTAGTATATCAAATCTTCCAATGGACAATAAGTAAGAATAATTATTTACGACATAGTTATATATCAAAGGATTTCTAATATTATTTGGAACTAGATCGAAATCAAGTTTCGTGCGATCTAAGACTACATACTTAGGTTTAAAATCGATTAGCCAATTTAAGTTGATTAATTGATCACCTAAAGGTGTCATATTATATGAATTTGAATGATGCGGATGTAACCCATCGTAATATATATATATGTTTGAAGAATCGTTAATAACATATAAATCAGAATTTTTTTCTGAGTGTTTTTTTACATATTGAGCAACAGTGTACTCATCTGAATCAATGTTAAAGCTACTAGTATTAATTTTATTAATTACTTTGAAATCATCTAACAAAAAATTAATAGAGTTAGCAAGTCTAGCAAAGCCATCAGAAAAGTGATTGAAATACCGTTCACTGGAGCCATGTAATACTGTAGTATTAATTAATATAGCAATACATGATCCATAAATAAAAAACATTAGCTTACTTTTAATAATATTACTTGAATAAATGATATATATTGTAAAAAACAGAAAAGGAATTATTAAAAATTGCCAATCCATTGGCCTTATTAGATGCTTTTGTAATACAGTGAGGGAAATAGAAAAAAAACCAATAGTTATATAGGTTAGAGTTAAATCTCTATATTTATAAATAATTCTGATATTTAAAATAACAAATATTAAAAATGTAAAAAAAATAAATAGAGAAGTAAAGTTTAAATTATTGAATAAATCTTTGTAATTAAAAAAAACTTGGCTACCTTGAGACATATCACCAAGAGTTTTGTAGTAATTTAATAAATTGTTCAGCGCATCAAAGTAATAAAGTACAATAATAAATATAGATATAATAAATATTATTGGTATTAATAATTTAGGTATTATATTTTTTACAAGATGATAATTCTTTAATACATAATAATCATATAAAATAATCGCAAGAATTCCAGGGGCAACATATAATACCTGAGGAAGGTCAAATACTAGAGCTATAATAAATGAAATATTGAATATAAGTACACTAATTGATATTCTATAGTTTAAGATTACTGATTTATAAAAATTTATAAACGATAATAATATTATTATGCTTAAAATATAACGATCGAGACCCCAAAATAGGTTAACCTCTCGACCTATAATAATAGTGATTATTAATATTATATTTATATAAATATTCGATGATATAACATTATATATTAAGTATGTAAATATGGAATAAGTAAGTATTTTATATGAACATGAAATTATTGATCCATATGGAAAATTTAAATCCATTAAGAATAATCCGCCGTAAGGATACCAGAAGTCTTTATAAGGTATTTCACCCTTTCCGACCAAATAAGTCCAATAATTTATGTTGGAACCGTCCCAATCATTTGATAAACGAGATGATAATATTAAATTTTTTTCGAAATTAAGATCTATGATAAAAAATAAAAAAACTATTGAGATTAAAAATATAATATTAAAATAATTTCCTTTTTTATTTACATATAAATCTGTATTTACAAATTTTAATTTATTTCTTAAAATTAAAATTAAAATACTAGTTAAGGCCAATGATACGAATATTCTTAGATTAATGTTCGTAATAAAAAATCCATTATTATATGAAGCCCTTCCAATTGAGGTTTGAAAGTTTCCAGATAAATTTAAATTTGGGAAATAATAAAATATTAATATTGGAATTATAAAAATGATAGCAAATTTAAATTTTGAAAATATTCCTGATTTTATGTTAGAAAAAATTAAACAAATAAATAATAATACTGATATGAGGTATAAGTATACAATTCTAGCCTCATTAATATTTAATAATTTTGCAATAAAACTATCTATTTTTTCAGGGTTATAATTATTAAATTTAATATCAATATGATTATAAATAAATGGATCATTTCCTGTGGATTTATACTCTAAATAATTTTTATTTTCTGAAATCAATTCTATGTTATTCAAATTCCATTTTTTCAAATCTTGTAGTGAAATTTCTTTTACTTGATTATTTAGTTTAAATTCCAACCTATATATTTTTATATTATTATCTTTAGAATCGCCAAAATCAATTCTTGTGAAATTAATATTATTATCTAATTTTAATTCATATTTACTTTTATTTGTGTTTGAAATTAATATTCGCTTAGGATTATCTTGTAAATTATTTATGTAAAATTCTAAATATCCAATTTCTTTACTACTGCTAATTTCAATATCTAATACAGGATTAATAATATCTCTAGAATTATTAATTAGTGGTATTGATACAATTAATCCAAATAATATTAAAATTAGATTTGCAAATAATTTGTTATTCATTAGTAGTTTTTTAATTTATACTTTTAGATTGTAAATCCCAGACATGCATTTTGGAGGACTAGTAAAATATGAATGACAACAATGATACCCAAAAAACTATTACTGATTTTGGTGAGCAGTGGGTGCATTTTACACTTAATTCTGGCTACTATGGCTCCCAGGATGTACTCCGAGATATTCTTGGGCCTTTTTATGATTCTAAATTATTTACCAATAAGGTGATTTGTGATATTGGAGCGGGTACTGGCAGAATTACCAATCTTTTAATTCAAGAAAATGCAAAGCAAGTTATTGCAATTGAACCAAGTATTTCATATGATGTCTTACTTAAAAATACCCTACAGTTTAAAGATAAAATTCTCTATCTAAATGTTTCGGGTAATGCTATTCCAGAATCAATTACTTGCGACATAATTTTAAGCATTGGTGTAATACATCATATTCCAGATCCACTATTAGTTTTGAGGAATGCACACTCCGTGCTTAAGGAAGGAGGATTATTAATAATTTGGGTTTACGGCGCAGAAGGCAATGAACTTTATCTTTCATTTACCAAAATTTTAAGAAAAATAACTATCAAACTACCACATAAAATTCTTCTATCCTTATCTAAATTATTACTGTATCCATTAAAATTATATTGTTTACTCTGCAATCACCTTAATCTTCCAATGCGTGATTATATGTCCAATCATATTTCGAGGCTTGATAACGATGCACTTTTAATTACCATTTATGATCAGTTGAATCCTACATATGCTAAATATTACACAAAGAATGAAGCAATACAGCTTCTAAAAGATAGTGGATTTGTAAATATTGAAATTTACCATAGGCATAGTTATAGTTATACTGTAAAGGGAGAAAAACTTAATTCCCTACTTTAGTTTTTTTGAAATTATACTATCTAAATTAATGAAAAACATTATGTAACATGCCAATGCTGGCCAATATAAATATCTAAATTGAGCAGAATTAGCCAATATTAAATAAGGTATCACGTACAGTATTGAGCTATAAGCTAATATCCTAGTATATATTGGTATTTCAATTTTTTTTCTCACCATATATGTAAAAACTATTATATTTATTGCTATATATATCCAGAATCTGTAAAAAATACTATTCGATGATAGAGAAAAATAATTATTAAAATATTCTTTAATATAGAGGTATTTTTTTATCTCGCTGTATTCATTTATTAATTCTACAGTTGTAGTTGATTTTCCCGTTTTTTCAATATTGTCATAAAATCCTGACATATATGGAAAAGACGGATTTCCTTCTTGCAATCCAAAAAAGTATTTTAATGTACTTAATCTATGGCGAACAAATTCGTCGGGATATTCTTGTACCATCCTAAACCATTCATTTAGCACCGGAACAATTTGACTGTAATTTGCCTGCTTTAATCCATCCCAATTTATATATGTACTATCAAATTTTTTATTTATATCCGTTAGATCATATTTATTTATGTACAAAAAGCTTGGGACTAAGTTAACTTGAATTTCTTTGGACACCCCCATCAAATCATACACTGGAGTCATGATTAACTGTATTCCACCACAACATTGTATTTTTATTGTATTCCGATTTATTTCATTATTTATAAAATTTATAAATATGATCAGTAAAACAGCAGGAATAGCTGTTAACTTTAAAAAGTTATTATAATTTAATCTAGATTTAAATAATATTACAGCCCAATATATTATTAATGGAAGCACTGCTGCTGGCGCATTTGCTCTAATTGTATATGCATAAAATAATGGCAGTATTGTCAGAATTAAAAGCAGTGGTCTGTTTTCAATACTTGACTTCATAATTAAGACGCTCGATACCAGCAATGCTATCGCCATTTGACTATCTTTTCCAATATGGGATGCATACACCAAAGAAATCGGCGAAATACATAATACTGCTAGAAATACTAACTTTAATGTGTCATTTTTTATGTATTTTGCTATTTCTCTTAATGCCCACCAATATAAAGCTAACTGAAAAAATAATATGGTTGAAATAGAGTACAGCGGTGTTATGCCTAGCACTCTTCCTATTTCAATTGTTTTGGCACTAAGAAGCATTTGTATTGGGGGGTGCATATCACTTACTTCACCCCTAAAATATTCACCAAGAGTGTATAACTCATCAAAGTTTGTATGGCCTGGAAATCCAGAAATAACGCCGAATATATATCCTAAAATTATGATGTAATCCTGTGCCAAAGAATGCTTTTCTTTTGTATTTCTTATTAAATATACTAATAATGTAATGATTAATATAATTGGTATATATATTATCTTTTCGTTTTTAATTTTTTCAGCATTATAGTTTAATACACCTAATAATTTTGGATCATTTCCAGTTGTATTAAATGCATTATTTTTTATATTCATTTGATCGAAAGTCCAATATCTTAAATTTTCAACCTCCCGTTTTTCATTCTTAGTTCCTATTGTCAAACTATTTATCTTAAATGAAACATTGGGCTTACTCCCAAAGTCAAATCTTATGTTATTTATTTTTCTTGGTAAATTTTTAAAAGTGTATTGCCCGTTTATAGGCATACAATTTATGAACGACTTACTATAATTGTTATTTATATATAGCTCCACACAATCTAGGGTATTTATTTCCTCTGTAATATTCAAGGTTATTTGTGGTAAATTTTCTTCTTCTAAGTATTTAATTGTAGTTATTAGCATTAATGCGAGGATTACTGCTAATATAAATATTATTTTTTTGTCTATTTTTTCACTCATTTGTCGACTCATTTTCATTTCTTTATTTTATGAACCCGATTTTACCTTACATTCTTTCTTGCTCAATCTATAAAGCAAGATATTCAGATTTGATTCATCTTGATCAAGAAAATCTTATTAATCATTTTTTTCTTTATGGCATACATGAGGGCCGCCAACCCAATTCGCTATTAGATAGGTCAAATTTTATAAATCTAATTAACGCTAACCAACGAACTCTTGAAATAGGCCCCTTTGCAAATCCACTTATAAGCGGAATTAATGCCTTTTACTTTGATGTACTTAGTAGTGATGAGTTAGTTTCACGCGCCCTCGAACATGGGTTACCCACATATCGCATTCCCAAAAAAATTCACTACGTATCTAATGACCTTAATTCTATTCCTGATACCTTTGAGAACATTATTAGCAGCCATGTAATCGAGCATCAGCCTGATTTAATAGCTCATTTACAGTCTATTGAAAAACTTCTCTCTAATGAAGGCAGATATTTTTTATGCGTACCAGACAAGCGTTTTTGCTTTGACCATAATCTTAATGAGTCGACTATTGCCGACATTCTTCAAGCATTTCAAGAAAAACGTGTTGTTCATAGCCTGAAAAGTGTTATTGAGCATCGCTGTTTAACTGCTCATAATAACCCACAAATATATTGGGCAAACTCTATGGAGAAAATTTGGCCTGATAAAGCCACGCCCGAATCCCTTTTAAATGCAATCAATGAATTTGAATCATCTTTTGGCTCCTACATTGATGTGCATGCCCTTTATTTCACACCTTCTAGTTTTTTTAAAATTATGAATTTATTACTTGGGCTTAATTTGACAACGCTAAAGGTAGAAAGAATTTATCCAACCAAGTTAAACAACAATGAATTTTGGGTTATTCTCAAAAAAGGCACCGTAGAGGATATTGATCCATATTTATGTCGTCTTATGTAGCATTGTCATTTGAAATGTTATTAACTCCTCCAAGGCATCATCCCATTTCACCTTGTCAATCAATTTATTTAAATTATTATTATTACTTATTAATTGCCTATTAAAACCTATTTCACTTTTCGCCATTTCTATTCTTAAGTCGGGTCTTATTTTTTTGGCAATTAAACATATTAGCTCATACTTAGTAATTGCATCGTTTGAGCATTAGTGATGCAGAGATCCATATTTTTTAATTACCTCAAAAAAGTTCGCTTGATCTAAAAGCGCATTACAAATGCGTGCAAATTGTAGTGTTGTAACACCATTCCAATGGTTGTTTGCATATCCTTGCAGCGTGGCATTTTTCTCTGAATTTACAATCCAATTCCACAATCCACCTTTCTTTGCTCCGCAGGATGGGCCCATCAGTGAGCATCTGATTGTTATCGCATGATTAACACTTAACTCCCCAAGAGCTTTGGTCATACCATACGTAGTATTCGGAGATAAACTCATATCCTCAGAAAAATAGCCTGAATTTGATCCAAAGACAGCGTCTGTTGATATATGTATCAGGCGCATACCCATGCTGGCTGATACCTTGGCAAGTAAATGAGGAAATATAGAGTTAATTTCTATACTTTCCAACAGGAAAGCCTTATCTACACTATCATCTTCACCAAGATCGAGTATTGCCACGCAATTAATTACTAGCGCGCCCGGATTCAATTTTGATAATAGCCGCTGTAGAGAGTCGGGATCTCTATTTACGACGTATTTATAGAATAAACCCGAATCCCCTCTACTTGTCCCCAGTGCTTTAGAATGATTTCGGAGGTAGTTAAAAACAACACTCCCCACCATGCCATCAGCACCAATTACCAAGACATCATACATTTTGAGTCTAGAAGAATTTCATGTCTGGCAATGGAGTAATCCAAACCCCTTCAAACCATGACTCTTTTGCTTTAATAACATCTGCATAATTCCACGCAGTAATAAAAATATAATCCGGTGGATTTTCCCGCATCTCCTTGGGAAATACTATTGGGGTATGAGTTCCAGGCATAAATCTTCCCGCACGCAATGGTGATTCATCAACAATAGCCCCAAGATAATTCATGTTACATGCATTTAGCCACATGGTGGCCTTACCAGCTGCACCATATGCCCATATTTTTTTAGTTTTACTCAACTCAAAAAGTGTATCACCAACAATTTTTATTTTTCTTGCAATTTTTTCGCCAAAATTATTCCATGTGGCAGAATCATTGATCTTAGCATCTCTCTCATAATCAGCTATACGCTGATAATCTGCAGTTTTAGTCCGCGGATTCTTGCTGGCTACAATTCTCAAGGAACCGCCATGCATCGGAACCCTAATCGCATCAAATATGAAAAACCCGAATCTTTTCAAAAGGGTCTCAAGTGTACCCAAGCTATAGAAGGTTAGATGCTCATGATAAAGCGTGTCCCACTGAAGTTGCTCTATCAAATCAACCGCATACATACACTCCAACATAAAAAGACCATCATCTTTAAGCGCCATATTTGAAGCAATTAATATTTTTCTAGGATCCTCATTGTGAGCAAACGCATTGCTCCCAGTTACTAAATCAAACTTTCCATATTTCTCAATTAAAGCAGCTGAAGTTTGATTATTAAAGAAACCAGTTTCAACACTTAATCCACCATCCCTGGCCATCTGCGTAATATTTTCTGAAATATCAATTCCAACAGCCTTTACACCCAGAGCCTCCAAAGGTTTTAGCAAAATTCCGTCATTACAACCAAATTCCAGCACAGATTTTGGGGTATATCTTTGATTTATCCAAGCAGCATAGTTTTCAAAATGCTTTATTAGCGGACCCACCGTACTTGATGAAAATGCGTAATCTTTAAATAGAATGTTTGGGTCGATAGGATTTAGTATTTGAACAAGAGCGCAATCTTCACAAACATAAATAGGAAGTGGATAGGTATTTTCATCCTTAAATTCGGCGGTAGATTTTAAAAAACCTCCTGCGGATGGCATTGATCCTAAATCAAGAAACTTTAAAAGGTTTTTTCCTGCACACCCCCTGCAACATAAACTACCGTTCATTTATACCTCCCTTTTTTATCTTTCAATCACACCCCAAATATCCCAAAATCTACTATCGAATCGATAATCATCACCCACAGACTCTTCTAATGTAGACGTAGAGTAAAAAATTAATTTTGCTCCTTCAGTTAATGACATAAATCCATTTGCATAACCAGGTGGAATGTATAAAACTGAAGGTTGCTTCGAGGATAGAATAAATTTAGAGACATCAGCTTGCAGATTAGGATTTTCCCAATCATCAACTCTGACTGCGCCAATTAGAGCTGCCCCTGAAACCACCGAAACATATTTGGCTTCTTTTTTATGACCATGCCAAGCCCTGATAAATCCTAGCCTGTGATTCTCTACACAGTAAAATCGCTTTACGTTTATGAAGTTAAATTCATTAACAAAAGCGACCTCCCCTCTATCATCAATTGATATACCGCCCTTAATTAATTTTATTTCATCCATATTATTTCAGTCACTGCCTAATAATTTAGAAAACTAATAATCAAAATGATAAGTTGCTTTGCGAATAGTAATGCAATATGCCATTGACCCAGTCATCAATTGTATTATCAACCAGTATCCCTTTGATGCTATCTCCTATGGTACCCCTATAAGGTATTACATTTGATGCAATCACAGGAATTCCAAGAGCCCAATACTCAAGACACTTAATATTGCTTTTTGAGTTATTAAAATCGTTATCAACCAATGGGGCCAATCCCAGATCAAAATTATTTAAAGACTTTAGCCAATATACGAATTGAGGATAAGAATTGCGAGCGAATAAAGGTATTTCAATAAAATTTAAATGGTTATTATTTATACGATCATCCGTAACGCCGATTATATTGAACTGAATATTGTCTTGAATTTGCTTCACTTTTCGCAATGCCTTATCAATCATCTCTAGATCGTTTTTATGGGTTGTAGTGCCCATATATAAAACATTAAACTTTCCATTTCTAGCTTTTAGTTTTAATAAATTAGGCTTCCATATTTCGCTAGAAAGCTGATTCTTTACCACTGAAATATCGCTGCGTATATTTTTTAGCTTTATCTTTAGGTGTTCCGTTGAAACGGTTACCCGACTTGCATTAGAGATTAGCAATGATATTACCTCACGAAAACTCGAATAATGATTCGCCTCAAGATGATTTGAGTGCTCTATACCAAGTAAATCGTCATCCAAATCGTAAGAATAAGGAACTTTAGTTATTTTTACATACTCTAGAAAAAAAGCGATCTTGTCTTGCCCAATTGCAACCCTATGGGTAATTATTTCATCAGGGCAAAAATATTCAAGCTCATCAACATTGATACACTTAATAATAAACGCCTGAAACCTGTATTTTTCAAGAACAGGCAAAATAATTCTTATATATGCACAGGCTGAAAAGTTTGTATTTTTTTCTACTATTAACGCAATGACTCTTTTTTTCTTCAATAATTTTGACTGAAATTGGAGATATTCATAGCTATAAAATGGCGATAATACATTACTCACTTATACCCCCAGTTTTTTAGAAAAATCCAAAGCATGCTGAAGAATAATATTAATATCCTCATCTGCATCAAATAACTCAAAACTAGGATATCCAACCAATCTCTCAATATAAGCGCCCAAGTTGGTTGCAAAAATTGGTCGCCCCGACCTAATCGCCGCACTTAATGTATAGCTAAAAGTTTCAGGCACAGTAGATGGTAGCCACAACATATGGGGATCTACAAAATCAATTAGACCGTCTAATTCCGAATCTTCATATGGACCTAATTCTTTGTAAGCATGACTATCCGCCAATCTCCCCAAGGATGATCCAATTAAAGTAATGCGAATAGGAAGATCTTCCAATTCTATTAATTGAATTGCTTCTTTAACCAAATGCAACCCCTTATGTGGAGCCAGCCATCCAATTACCGCAATATGAAAGTCATCCGTTGTTTGAGGTTTTTGATATTTGATTTTTGAATTAAACGGAATAATTTCATGAGGAACTACGATAATGTTATCCCCGTTGTAATATTTTTTAATTCTTCCAGCAACATCATTGGTTGGACAAATTACCCTTTGTGCACTCTGCAATAGCCATAAATTTTCAAAACGCCATGTAACAATATCCTGAGTCTCCGCAAAAGGCTCAGTCAGCAAACACTTTACACAGTCGTCACTATTGGTGGGTTGGCCACAATATCTACCATTAATAGAAAGATTTGCCCTTGGGCAAATTAGATAATAGTCATGGATTGACAAGTCAAACGGAATGCCGAGCATTATCAAGAGTCTCATCGCAAAACTTCTACCACCCAGCAAATGATGAATATGAATACGCTCAACACCACAACTTCGTAAAAAGTTACACAAAAAACTTAGCGATTCTTTGGTGTCAATTGAAAAGCAGAATTCAATTTTATCTATAGATAAAGTCAGCTCCACTTGTTCTGAGGGCAAAATCTTAAGGCAAATAAAGTGGGCGCTGTCTTTAAGATTCTCAATTAGGTCATCACAATGTCTTTGCGTTCCGCCTCCTAGATTATGAGAGACAAATAATATTTTAGGTTTTGACGACTTTTTTAGTAGGCTCGCTGCTGCAGCAATTCTATATGAATCAGATTCTTTTTGAGAGAAATATTTCTGAATTCGAAGATCATAATCCGGATATCTCTCTAAAATTATTTTTGTAGCCTTTACTTTTGCAGGATTTGCTTGATCGCCAAAACTAACCCCGCCCGAGTGGTATACGTATAAATCCAATGCAAAAAGATTTTTCCAGCCCTTTCTGCTTGCTCGCATACAAAAATCATTTTCCTCTCCATAGCCCTTTTCAAACGCTTTTTGGTCAAAAAAACCCACATCCCTAAGACATTCCCGAGATATATACATACAGAATCCAACAGCGGTAGGCAGCTCAATCGATCGCCCTCTATTAGCCCTCCAGAAAGCATCATTAACTACAACCAGAGACAAATTCAAGGGTAGCAAACTTGTACCATCCACCCCAGGAAAACTACACAGTGTTGCGTTATTTGAAAATGGGGTGACCGTTCCTGTTAATTTATTTTTCTTTGCATGAAATCGCAATCGATCAATCCAGCCATCGCTAACTTCTGTGTCACTATTTAATAAAATTACGTCATTCTTACTGCCTAATCTCATCCCTTTATTTACAGAATAAACAAAGCCTTCATTTTTTTTATTTTTTATATACTTCAGTTTTTTTTGACGATACAGATTTTCCAAATAATCAGAAATTATTTGGCTTGGACTAAAATCATTAACAACAATGAGTCTATATTGAGTAAAATTTCTCGACTCCAAAACTGAATTAATACACTTAACCGTTTCTATTTCACCTTTGTACACAGGTATCACAACATCAACGATACCTTCAAAAAAATTGTCTTCCATTTGAATTTCTGATGGGAGATAATTCTGGTAATTTTTAAAATTTAAAGGTGCAGCGTCATCCGTTACTGCCAGACTACCCAGCATAATCCGCCGCAGCAATCCTTTAAAACTATGAGCCCTAATAAAAGAAAGCAATTTGTTGATTAATCCAATAATTCCATATTTTCTTAGATAAAACTTGCTATCGTTAAAAATTCTTTTAAGAGAAAGAATTTTTTTCTTGCACTTACTTGCAACCCGCCAAAATATTAAGCCCTCAATATAATCAATTCGAGCGCGCAATGCCGATACTAGATCATGGTACTCACCGATTTGCTGATCACGATTCGTTACTAGGGTGTGGTATTCGGAAATTTTTACATCTAAATCACGATTTACTTCCTGTAATTTTGCAAGCTCCTGATCACGATTCGTTACTAGGGTGTGGTATTCGGAAATTTTTACATCTAAATCACGATTTACTTCCTGTAATTTTGCAATCTCCTGATC
>JACCDH010564972.1_pt1 | contig 22384 bp, 20 predicted proteins | sample 7442481 | NCBI WGS metagenome assembly JACCDH01 (sample SAMN15323433, study PRJNA562643) | freshwater metagenome | isolation source: river surface water | place: USA:Blue River Watershed | collected 2017-08-15
AACGCCAGTTCGCGCGCGACGCGCGCGCCGAATTCTGCATGCGTGTTCAGCCCGGTGCCAACCGCCGTGCCGCCTATGGCCAGCGGCAGCGACAGGGGCAGCACGGCCCGTATACCGCGGGCGGCTATGTCAAGCTGCGCGACATGGCCGGACAGCTCCTGCCCCAGCGTGACCGGCGTCGCATCCTGCAAGTGCGTGCGGCCTATCTTCACCAGCGATGCATATTGCCGCGACTTGCCGTCCAGCGATGCGGCCAGCTGCGACAGCGCCGGCAGCAGGCCTTGCTCGACGCCGGTGACGGCAGCCACATGCATCGCCGTAGGAAAGACATCGTTCGAGGACTGGCCAAGGTTCACGTCGTCGTTCGGATGCAGCAGCCGGCGCTGCCCGCGCTCGCCACCAAGCAGCTCGGAGCCACGATTGGCCAGCACCTCGTTCATGTTCATGTTGGTCTGCGTGCCCGAGCCGGTCTGCCACACCGACAACGGAAACTCTGCGGCGTGCATGCCTGCGATCACTTCATCGGCGGCGCTGACGATGGCGGAAGCCTTGTCTGCGGGCAGCAAGCCCAGCTCGCCATTGACGACCGCGCACGCGCGCTTGACCTGCGCGAGCGCAGCCAGCAATTCGACCGGCATGCGCTCGCTCGAGATCGCGAAGTGCTGTAGCGAGCGCTGCGTCTGCGCGCCCCACAGGCGTTCGGCCGGCACCGCGATGTCACCGAAGCTATCCGTTTCGATGCGCTGTTCCATGGTCGCTCTCCCCAGATGAATCAGTCGAGCCGGACCTCGATGCGCAGCGCCGATCCGACCGGCTTGCCGTGCAGCTTGCCCGGAGAAAAGCGCGCGGCAAGGAAACGCGCGCGGATGTCCTCTTCCAGCATAGGCATCAGCGGCTGTTCGTCCAGCAAGACCCGGTCGACGTCGCCGAACTCGTTGATCAACAGCGTGCAGGTTAGCACCGGCAGCTGCATGCCGGGCAGGCGCCATTCGGGATCGATGTCGCGCAGCACTTGCGGACGCTCGGTCAGTTGCGACGCCGGCAGGTAGGCGGCGATTCCGCCCCGGGCTGGCGTGGGATCGTGGTGCGCATCATCGCCACTGAGCGGGTCGGCAATCACAGGCGCGACAGGTTCGACGATATGCGATGCATCAATCCCCCCTGCTTCGCGTTCGTCGAGCAGCGATGCCGCCATCACTTGCCCGCCCGGCTTCGGCCAGCGCGGCGCCTGCAGCAACAGCGCAAACAGCGCGGCGGACAGCAGCGCGGCCAGCGACGCGCAGGCCAGGGTTACTGCTGGTCCAGTTCGCGCCATGCGACCCTGCGCACCGCCGGCGCAGCCCCGGTATTTGCCGGTTGCGAAACGGTGCTGACTTGTCCGCTGTCATCGGTCAGCAGGGACACGACGCGGCTGCCGACGCGCACCAGCCGCGTGCCGGCGATCAGCGACGATGCGCTGACCTTGCGGCCGACGCTCCTGCCGCCGCCGGCAACGGGCACATAATTTCCGTTCAGGTAATTGAACGCATACGCCCAGCTCTGCGCGCCGGGCCGGCAGGCATTGTTGTCGGGTACGTTTGCGACCACGGACAGCGTGCCCAGCTGCTGCTCCGGGTCGAGGGTCACGCGCTCGCCGGAACTCGACACTGCATCGAGATCGACGTACCAGCCGTCATTGGCCAGCCAGTCGACCGATTCGTCGCTGATGCTGCGCTCGTCCGCAGCGCTGCCCGCCGTCAGGCGTTTGCGCACCACCGAAGACAGGCTGCGCACGTCGCCGAGCCCGCTTGCGGTGAGCGAGTCCCGAATCGTGTAGACGGATTGCACCGACTTGTCCTTCACGTCGCTGGCGCCGAGGTAACGTCCGGTGCCGACGCTGACGATAGCTATCGCCTGCGTGCCCACGCGCACCAGCGACAGTTCGGGCCGGGTCGTCACCGATTGCGCTACGCCGTCGCGCACGAAGCTCGCCAGCTTCACGGTGGCCGCGGCACCGTCTGGCAAGGGGTCGCTGATATCGAAGCGCCACAGGTTGCCGAGCAGGTCGCCGCCATACAAACGCTCGGCAGTGTTGTCGAGCAGGTTGTCGACCCAGGCATTGAGCTGCGCAAGGCCTGCAGGCGCAGATTCCGAGCCTGCGCCGGTGGCTATGCGCTTCAACACCGTGCCGGTGGCTGCATTCAGCACGAAGACCACGCCTTGTCCGTCGCCCGGGTTCACGTTGTTGTAGCCGGAGGCGATCACTACCACCCAGGTGCCGTCGCGCCGCTTCGTGATCACCGGCTTGCCCAGCGCGTAGCCAAGCTGGCTCTGGGCGTCGACCGACAGCCGCCACAGCAGCTTCGGCTGGTCCGGTTTGGTGATGTCGAGCGCATAGTATTCGCGGCCTGCCGCGCCGAAGCCGCCGACCAGTATCGTGCGCCAGTCCGATGCGGCGCAGGTCGCAGCAGGCGCGGATGGGCAGATGTCTCCGGCCACCGGCGTGCCATCGAGCAGGTAACGGAAATTCATCGCGAAGGACTGGTCGGCGATGCGCCACAGCTCGGGCAGCACGCCGGCCGGAATGAAGGCCCAGCGTTCCTGCCCGGTAGCGGCATCGAATGCATGCAGCATGCCATCGTTCGCTGCGAGGTAGACGGCGCCGGCGCGATCGGCCGCGATACTGTCGCGATATTCGCCATAGTTCGCATCCGCATAGCGGAAGGCCGGCGCGCCCACATACAGCGGTTGCGCATTGATCGGCGCGCCCAGAACCTGTTCGCGCTTGCGGAACAGCTGCTGCACGTTGTCGGGGCGTTGCTCATGCCGGAATTGCCCGCGCAGATAGTTGACCAGGTTTGCGCCGGACGCCAGCGCCTTCTGCGCGTCGCTGAATTCCGCGCACTGGCTGAAGCGACGCGTGGCCGCGCTGCCGCAGCCGGCGAACTGCGCCTGTTCGTCGGCATCCAGCGTGCTCCACAGGAAATCTTTCAGCCCGTTCGCATTCTGCGCCGCCGGAACATAGATCTTCCTGTCGTCCGCCGCTGCCTGCACGCGCTGCTTCAACAGGCTCGCGGCCGACCATTCTATGTGGCCGGACAGGCTGCCATCGGACAGCTCGATGCGGCGCGCCTCGAGTTCGCCGTCCCAGTACAGGCTGCGGTAGCGGCTGGAGAACAGCAGGTTATCGCCCTCGGCCGGCTCCTGGCTGCTGCTGGCCGAGGCCGACGCTGCACCGGTTGCCGCCCGTATCGCCGACATCGTCGACGACAGCGCGCGCGCCAGCGACTCGGGACTGCGTGCATTGAAATAACGTCCGCCGCCATTGACCGCCGCATGCCACAGGTCGTCGACGCGCTCGCCGCGTGGCGAGTAAATGGGATCGGGCCAGTCCAGCTTTCCGGTGACGATATCGCGGAAGTCGCCGCTGGCCGCCGTCTCGTAGTCCTCCTGGTAGCGCAGCGTACCGTTGGCGCCGAGGCCGAGCGTGTGCGTGACCATGTGCTGCTGCGATCGGCCTCGCTGTCCCGGCGCGATCGGCACATTGTTGTCGCACAGCTTGCCGTCCGTGCCGCAATTGCCCAGCGCCGACGTGCGCAGGTCGTTTTCGAAATACCAGGCGGCGACATCGGCGAGTGTATGGGTCGCTCGGCCGGCGCCGGTCACCTCGACGAACGGCGCCAACGTGTACTGAAATGACCCGAGGGATTCGATCACGGGCGTTCCCGATATCGCGCCGGCACTTTCAGGCGCGATGATGCGCACGAGATTGCTTTCGGAATACGCCCGGTAGCCCTGCTGGGTGATGCGCGCCGCGATCCAGTAGGCGAGTTGGGTCGCCTCTGCCATCAGGTTCGCCGCCGGATCGTGGATGATATGCGCGTAGTCGCTCATCACATTGAGGCCATTGACCTTCAGGTTCAGCAACACGCTGTTGAACGGTTCGGGCTCGGTATGCCGGGGCACGACGGTCAGCGTCGCCATGCGCGCCGCGCGCGCGCTCGCGCCGCCGTCGTACATCGGGCGCGGCAGGCTCGAGTCCGGGCTGCCGACATTGGTGGCGCCGTCGATCTGCTTCGGGCCGTAGCTGCCGGATTCGGTGTCGGCACTCCAGTAACCATCCGTCGACAGCAAGCTGAAGTTTTGCTGGCACGAGTACTGCACCGGATCGTCGCTCCCGCTCAGCAGCTTGCCTGCATACAGACGACCAGCCTTGGCCAGCGCCGCGCGCAGCGGCGTACCGCCGTCCGGCTGTGCCGCATACAATTTTTCATAGAAGCTCTTGCGGTGCTCCCCGACGAAATCCCGGATGAGCAGGAAGCGCGCGCTGCTGCCGCTGACGCCGGGCTCGTTGATCGATGAATAGCCGACCCGGAAATTGCCGTCGAGCTGACTGAACGCGCGCCCGGCCGCAGTCTTCATCGTCAGTATGCGCGTGCGGTGGTAGCTGAACCAGTTGGCGAAGTTCTGCATCTCGTCGCTGCCGCCCGGCCCGGAGCGGCTGCCGACGACGACCTTGCTCCAGTTCGTGCCACCGCCCTGCGCGGTGTCGAACGCAATGTCCCTGCAGTGGTCGTCTGCCGTGCCATCGCCAAGGCGCTCGGGCTTGCTGCCCTTGTAGACGAAGTAGTAGGCCGGCTCGGGCTTGTTCGGCAAACCGCTGTCCGTGGCACGGCAGGATCCGGCCGGCGTGGTGCAGTCCTCGCTGTAGGCCACGGCGTCGGGGCTGGCGGGCGTTGCCAGCTCGCTCTTCGCGGAACGCCATGGCATGAAGCCTGTCGACAGGTCGACCGTGATGGCGCCGCTGCGGAATCCGTCATAGGATGCTGCGGTGAAGCTTTGCTGCGCATAGTCCTTGCCGTCGGGGCCCACCGGCACCGGATAACTGACCTCCGGGTTGTAGTAGATCTTGTTGCACAGGCTGCTGCGGTAACCGACGGCGTTCTGGTACTGGCGGTCGATCACTTCGTCGCCGAGGAAGCTCCAGGCCATGCTGCCGGAATCGTCGAGGATGAAATAGATGTTCGGCTTGACCGGTGAAGCAAGCAAATAATTGATCGGCGCATTCGCAAGGTCGGTCAGCGCGGCAGCCTTCGCGCACAACAGCGCCAGCACAACACCCATCCATCGCCTTCGCATCGATCGCATCGGAATCTCCGTCAGTAGTGCACCAGCGTCTGCACGAACGCGGTCGTGTTGCGCGGGCCGCGCACCTGCACGGTGATCCGGTAGTACACGGTGTCGGCAGTCTGGAAACGCTTCGACGCGCCGTAGCTGAGCTGGCTTCGGTTGCTGCTGCCGCCCTGCGCGGAATGGAACAGCAGGCAGCTGTTGGCCGCCGCATCCGGGCTGCCGTCGGTACGGCACAAACGATGGATCACATAACGAACCACATGGCCGGCCGGATCGGCCGCGAGCGCAGGCGCGGCTTTCACGCAGGTGACGCCCTTGCGCCCGGAGCAATCGTCGACGTCCCAGTCGATGATCGCAGTCGCACTCGCGCCGCGATTGCCGGTCAGGTCCAGTCCGGCCGGCATGCTGGCGTAATAGCCGGCCTTGGGCTGGTCGGTGAAGAGCTCGGTAGTCGCGGCGTGTGCGGACAGCCAGGTGATTGCGGCTTCGCTGCCGGCGTCGGCAGCGAACACGGCCGCCTGCCTGAACGCGAAATTGCCGGCCACCAGCAAGCCGCTGGCAACCGCGCGCACCAGTGCCAGTGCGCCGAGACTCATCACGACCAGCACCACCAGTGCGACGACCAGCCCGGCACCGTCGGTAGCGCGAGTGGGTCGCATGCACATCATTGATCGCTCCATAGCTGATTACGCAACGGCACCTCGGTCTGCAGCACGCGGTAGCGCCAGCAGCGCCAGTCGGCGAGGTGGTCGACCTTGATCGTCGTCGATTCGAGTTCGCCAGTGGTCGCATTGCCCGCCATCCAGCTTGGTGCCTGCGCGTCACAGGCTTCGTCCTTGCGCTGCGCGCTGCGCGTGACGACGGCAATCCGCACAGCCAGCATGCGCTGCCAGTCGCCGGCGTTGCCTGCCGTGCCGTTGCCGTCGGCATCGATCAGGGTGTCGCTCCAGCCCGTGACCTGCGGCGTGGCCTGCGTTCCGGCGCGCGCATCGAAGCCGTACTGCAGCTGCAGGTTCACCACGCCTTCGGCCAGCGTCGCCGCGAGCCAGCTGCCGCTGGCCGCGTCGAAACTTTCCGCTTGCAGGCGCTGGTCCGCGTCGACGCTGTAGCGTCGGTAAGCGAGCGTGCCGACGTTCACCACCGGGCTGCCGGTGCCAAACACGGTGCCCGGAAGAATGCCGCTGGCAGCCATGGGCTGCACCGTGTACGCGCCCATGGCGACCGCTGCGACGGACAGCAACGCGCAATCGGTACTGCCGGCCGAGTGCAGCAGCAACTGCGCGTTCGGCACGATGCCGAGCGTGCTGTCGAGCGCCAGCGCGCCACTGTCCATCGTGTACGGCGAGATCAGGCGCGACGGCGGCAAGGCCTGCTCGCCGGCGGCCAGCACCGTGAGCGTGTCCGGTGCGCCGTTGCTGCCATTGGTGATGACGGCCGGGGCCAGCAGGAAAGTGGCAGCTGCGGTGCCCGCCGCCGCGCGATGCACGCTGCAGCCAAGTCCGGACGGCGGTCCGAGCCCGTGGCCGGCGATGCGCAATTCGCGCGACAGCATGGCGGCGGCGAATACCGCATTGACCTGCGCATCCGAACTGCCGGCGGTCGCCCGGCGGCGCGCATCGAACATCACCATCACGTTCAGGATGACCAGCGTCGCCACCATGCCGATGCCGAGGCCGACCATCAGGTCGACCAGGCTGAGGCCGCGCATGCGGAAGTTCGGGCTCGCGCGCATGCGTCAGTCCGTCACTCGCGTGGCCACCACCAGCTGGTGCGCGGCCGTTTCACCGGGTGACTTCCAGCCGAGCGTGATCGTCACGTTGCGGTCCTTGTCTATCGTCACCTGCGGCAAGTTGGCCGTGGTCGTGACGCCGGGCAGGGTAGCCTGCACGCGCTTGAGCCACTGCTGGTACTCCTTGGTTCCTGTGTCGCCGAATCTTGCCGTCAGGGAGGCGGCCGAGCGATCGCCTGACCACATGCGGCCGACCAGATCGGATGCCAGCAAACTGGCCTCGCTGCGATAGCGCGCATTGCCGCTTTCCACCAGCGCGGCCGACAGCAGCATCAGCAAGCCGATCAGCCCGACCGAGAACACGAGCAGCGCGAGCAAGCCCTCGATGAGCGCGCTTCCGCGCTGAAGACACAAGCATGAATGGTTGCGCATCGCAAGCTAGTGGCAATGCTCGGGATGACCGACGGCCGCTGACGGATCGCAGAGGCGTACCTGCCCCCTGGCCGCGATCAGCACGATGCGCCGCCGGGCATTCGCATCGTTCGCATGCGTGACGTCGATGCGGGCAATGTCGCCGCTGGTGGCAACGGCCGGCGCGGCGCCGATCGCATCGAAGCTGACGGCCGCCGGCATGCGCTTGCCGGCGGCTACCGCCGCGCTGTAGGCCGGCATGCCAGCCAGCGTGGCACCGCCCCAGCGAACGCCGGTGCCCGTATTCACCGTCTCCTGCCGTATCAGCGCCGGGCAGCGCTTCGATACCTGCACGCAGCCCAGCCGCCATCCGGGACGGCCCTGCGCATCGCTCAGGTCCAGCCGCACCGAGGCATTGCGCGACAGCGCTTCCGCGCGCGCCGCCTGCAGCGCCGACAGCAGGCTGCTCGCGCTGCCGCGTATCTCGATGTCGCGCACCCAGTGCCCCATCGCCGGCGCGCCCATCGTCAGCACGATGGCGCTGACCGTCAGGGTGAGCAGCACCTCGGCCAGCGTGACGCCGGCCTGCCGCGCAAGCGCATGCGGCGTCAGCACGTGGCGCCCCGCTTGCTGATCCAGCAATCGACAGGCGCAGTGCCCCAGCCGGTGGGCAGCGCGGTGGTGCGCGGCTGGCCCTGCTGGTCGAGCGTGTACGTGAACCCTGCCATCACATGGGTGCCGGTCGCAGTCAGCACGAAGGACTGTCCGTCGGCGGGTGATGCGCAGGTGAAGCTGAAGCGCTGGCTGGTCGGCAGCGTGACACCGCAGGCCTTGCCATTGAGATAGCTGCGATGGTCCTGGTAGTACTGTTCGAGACGCAGCGCGGCAAGCTGCAAGCCGCTGCTGGCTTCAGGAATGTAGGATCGCAGCGTATGGTCGCGATAGGATGGCAACGCAAATACGGCGATGATCGCCGCGATGGCGACCACTATCATCAGCTCGACAAGGCTGAAGCCAGTCTGGGAAGAAGCATAGGACATCGCGCGCAGTCAGGTGAGTTGAAGCCCGGACTCTGGAACTCAGAATCGACCTACGCAGCATGCGCAATTTGACGTGTTTCGCCAGCAATCGTTAGCAGACTCACTAACAATTGGGATAAAGCTTCATTGATCGACTTGAATCGTCGATTAACGAAATACTCTCTTGGGCGTAGAAAGGATGAAGCGCGGGAACCCGGGGATCAGGCCTGCACGGGATGCACGTCCGGCAGCACGCAGGCGTCGATGGTGCGCAGGTCATTGTCGCGCGCGAAGTCGCGCAGGAACAGGTAGGCGAGCGGCTCGAGTTCGTGCAGGCGGCCGTCGACCAGGACCGAGCGCACGCCTTCGATCAGCGCGGGGGTGACATACGGGGAATAGCGCAGGTGGCGGTCGAAGCCATGCGACTCGTCGGGATGGAAGCGGCTCATGATGCCGCACAGCCGGTCGGCCCAGTCGCTGGGTCGGAACTGCCTTCCGGCGCTGGTCAGGCCCTGAATGATGAAGTCCGTGGCGGGGATGGCGGAATCAGTGTCGGGGCTGGACATCGTCTGGAGGTTCTCGGCGCTCGGCGCATAGGGACGCACCGGCGTTCTGCGGCAGTGCAACAGTCCGCTATCTTACTCAAGACCGGGGCTCAAGCAAAGTGCGGATTGGGGGCTTTTACCGGCAAACGCGACCTTATCCTAGCCAATTGGCAACAGAAACGATCAATAGCAGCAGGATCCACAGCAGCAGCGCGCGCCAGATCAGGCCGACCGCGCTCTGCAGCGCGCGCGCCGAAGGCTCGTCACCGGGCAGGATCTCGATGTCGGGATTCGATTCCAGCGCGGCCACGTCGATGGCCGGCATGTCCGGCGCATACTCGGCCGGTGTGCCGAGCCGCACGCCCATCGCGCCGCCGCCCGACGACAGGATGATGCCGTCGGACTCATTGCGCCAGCGGCGCGCAAAATTGCGCCATGCGTAGACCGCGTCCTCGAAGTTGCCGACGATCGCGAACGCGATCGCGGTCAGCCGTGCCGGCACCCAGTCGATCAGGTAGAAAGCCCTGCGGGCGAAACGGCCGAAAGCTTCTTCCCGCAAATGCTCGGGCTCGTTCCAGCCGCGCGCCAGGTATTCCGCGACGCGGTACAGCACGGCGCCGGCCGGGCCGATCGGCATCAGCAGCCAGAAGAAGACGCCGAACACGTGCCGGTGCGTGGTGATCAGCGCGCTCTCGACGGATACGCGCGCGATCTCGGTCAGGTCGAAGTCGGCCGTGTCGATGCGGGTCCATTCGGCCAGCAGGCGTCTCGCCTCGGGCAGGTCGTTGTCGTTCAGCGCCAGCTGTATCGCCGAAAAATAATGGCTGTAATGGCGGAAGCCCAGGGTCAGGTAGACGATCAGGATGGTCCACAGCAGCTGCGCAAGCGGGCTCAGCAGCGCCAGCAGCCAGTAGATCAGCAGCGTCGGCAGCACCAGCAATGCCATCATCGCCAGCCAGCCCATGCGGCCATGCTCGGCGCGGCCGGCATTGAAGCTGTGCTCGATGCGCGCGGCCAGCGCAATGATCCACCCATACACAGGATTGTCCCTGCGCAGCGGCCTGAACTGCTCAAGCAACAGCACGCACAGGATGGAGAACAGAGTCATGGACGATATCCGGATTTAATTCGCGTCAAGCGATAGCTTAACAGGTGAGCAAAAGCAAACGCCAGCACCTCATCGCCTCTAATCGGCGCGCAGGAAGTGGTAAAGGTTGCGCAGCATCGCCGCCGTTGCGCCCCAGATGAAATAGCGCTCATAGGGCATCGCATAGAAGCTGCGCCGCCCCGGACGATTCGGCAGCACCGCGCTGCGGCGCTGGTGGTTCGCGCCATTCATCAGGAAACCCATCGGTACCTCGAAGATCTCCGCCACTTCGAAAGGATCGGCGGCCAGCTCGAACGGCGGATGCACGAGGGCAGCGACCGGCGTCACCAGGAAGCCGGTGCCGGTCTGGTAGTCGGGCAGCCGGCCGATCACCTCGACATGGCGTCGCGCGAGACCGATCTCTTCCTCGGCTTCGCGCAATGCGGTGGCGACCGCATCGGCATCGTCCGGATCGACGCGACCGCCCGGCAACGCGATCTGTCCTGCATGGTCGTTCAGGTGCGCGGTGCGCAGCGTCAGCAACAGCTGCAGGCCGTCTTCGCGCAGCACCATCGGCATCAGCACGGCAGCGGACACGGGCGGGCGATCGCTCAGGTTCAGCTCGGGCTCGGCGACGAACTCTGGCGACCAGTCGGTGCCGGACGCAAAGCGCGCGCGCAGCCAGTCCGGCGCGAGCCGCGACGGCGGCAGCGCAGGCTCGTCGGCCAGAGCATCAAGAGTGGCACCGGCGGGATCAAACACGACTTTGCTCATCCTGGAATAGGCGGTTTGCCTGCTCTGTGCGGTTCACCGCGAAGGCGCGGTTCACCGGGCATGCACAAGCAATTCAAAATAAAAAAGGGCACACGAGGTGCCCTTTTCCATGTCGTAGCGACGATTACTGCGCAGCCACGGCGACCTTGCGGGCCGGCAGCTTTTCGCGGATACGTGCGGACTTGCCCGAACGCTCGCGCAGGTAGTACAGCTTGGCGCGACGGACGTCACCGCGGCGCTTCACTTCGATCGAAGCGATCAGCGGCGAGTACAGCTGGAACGTACGCTCGACGCCTTCGCCCGACGAGATCTTGCGGACGATGAAGTTCGAGTTCAGGCCACGGTTGCGGCGCGAGATCACGACGCCTTCGTAGGCCTGCACGCGCTTGCGGTTGCCTTCGACGACGTTGACGTTCACGACGACGGTGTCGCCCGGTGCGAATTCAGGAATGTTCTTGCCGAGGCGGGCAATCTCTTCCTGCTCGAGTTGCTGGATCAGATCCATCTTTTTCTCCTTGACCATCTTGCCGGCGCTTCATTCGTGCCCGGTAGAGGATGGGGTTCATCAAAACCGGGCTTCACCCGGACAATGCAACACACTACTTTTGCTGCAATTTCTTCAGCACGGCCTCATCGGCCTTGCTCAATAATCCTTGCTCGCGCGCCTTGTCGATCAGCGCAGGCCGCTTGTTCAGCGTCGCCTCCAGCGACTTCGCCCGTCGCCACTTCGCGATCTCCGCGTGGTGGCCGCCGAGCAGCACCTCGGGCACCGCGACGCCTTCGTACACCTCGGGCCGCGTGTAATGCGGACAATCGAGCAGCCCGTTCACGAAGCTGTCCTCGACCGCCGACGCATCGTCGTTCAGCACGCCCGGCAGCAGCCGGATCACCGCGTCCATCAGCGCCATCGCCGGCAGTTCGCCGCCGGACAGCACGAAGTCGCCGAGGCTGATTTCCTCGTCGACGCAGCGGTCCAGCAGTCGCTGGTCCACCGCCTCGTAGCGGCCGCACAGCAGCACCAAGCCCTGCTCGGCCGACAGTTGCACCACCTTGCGATGGTCCAGCGGCGCGCCTTGCGGCGACAGGTAAATCGTTCGCGGCTTCGGCAAGCCTGACTGCTGCTGCCGCGCTTTCGCCGCATCGATCGCGGCCTCCAAGGGCGCCGCCATCATCACCATCCCGGGGCCGCCGCCATACGGGCGGTCATCCACGGTGCGGTGCTTGTCGCTGGTGTAATCGCGCGGATTCCACAGCGACAGCCCGAATCTCTTCTGCTCGAACGCGCGCCGCGTGATGCCGGAAGCGGTCAGCGCGCCGAACATCTCGGGGAAGAGCGTCACGACATCGAACTGCATCACTCTCCCCTGCTGAGACCGGGATCAGTAATCCTTATCCCAATCGGCGGTAATTACCTTGGCCTGCTGGTCGACCTTGGTGACGAAGCGATCGACGAACGGTATCAGCAATTCCTGCGCCTTCTCCGCACCCTGCGACGCAACGCCTACCCGCAATATCGGGTGCGCGCCATTGTCGATCAGTCCGGTGACCTCGCCCAGCGTTTCGCCGGACAGGTTCACGACCGTGTGGCCGATCAGGTCAACCCAGTAAAACTCGTCGTCTTCCAGCGGCGGGAAATGCGCGCGCCGGATTTGCACCGTCGCGCCCTGCAGGTCTTCCGCCGCATTGCGGCTTTCACAGCCCATGATATGGGCGACGATATCCTCGCCCTGGGTGCGCACCTGCATCACGTCGACGTCACGCAGCTCCGGCTTGTCCAGCCACCAGGTTTTTGCGTGCAGCAGAGCGCTGGCTTCGGACGAGTAAGGCTTGAGCCTGATCCAGCCGGCGATGCCGTAGGCGCCAGACACATGCGCCACCAGCACCAGGTCATCGGGAACCGGAATTCCCGGGGCACTGCCAGAAGACAAATTAAGCGGCCTTCTTGCCAGCCGACTTCACCAGACGCTCGACGGTCGGCGACAGTTGCGCGCCAACGCCGGTCCAGTGCGCCAGACGGTCTTCCTTGATGCTGAAGCCGACGGCTGCACCCGAAGCGATCGGGTTGTAGAAGCCGATGCGCTCGATGAAGCGGCCATCGCGACGGTTACGCGAATCGGTTGCGACGATGTTGTAGAACGGGCGCTTCTTGGAGCCACCGCGGGAAAGACGAATTACGACCATGATTTTCTCGAAAAATTGGGTTCGGAGACGGAAAAGTCCGCGATTATACCGGTTTTCAGGGGGCGGTAACAAGATTCGCGGCTTGAAGCCCCGATCAGGCTACCGTGCAAGCAACGCCCGGCCCTCGCAGATTGCCATTTAATTAAAATAAACGGCCATGAGGGATGGCGCTTCCGGCGCTGAAGTGCGCATCTTTTAACAAGTCGATTGATGCAGTTCCCGAGGCAAACAATGAGAACCGAAGTCGACCTGGATGAATCCCTGATATCAAAAGCGCAGGAATTGAGCGGACAATGACCTCAGCCAGTTGTTGGGGGAAGCCCTGCGCGCCCTGATTCAACGCGAAAGCATCAAGCATCGCAGCCGCCTGACAGGATCGGAACCGCAACCGACCTATATGCCCGAGACCGGCAGGTCGACCGGAATGATCGCCACAGGCGACAAATCAGGGACACACCAAGTCGGGGTCAGCGACGCTCTCAGCATGCATGCTGAAGACTGCATCGAATTTGACGCGCCCCGCCACGATCTCACGATACAGATGGCGAGCTTCGATGAGGACGAAGCTCGCCGCACTCCTGATTAAAACTGATCTTCCGCCAGCGCCAGCACCCCCGCGCTGCCCTCGACGATCGCATCGCGCGACGCCTGCGCGGTCGACAGGTAGTAATCGGCGAAGAAGCGCGCGGTCGCGACCTTGGCCTTGAAGAAGGCGGCATCGCCGTCGCCGGCCGCCAGTTTCTTCTGCGCGACCAGCGCCGCGCGGCCCATCTGCCAGCCGCCGAACACGACGCCGGCCATCTTCAGGTAAGGCACGCTGCCAGCGAACACTGCCTTGATGTCGGATTTCATGTGGCCGGCGACGAAGTCCACCACCTGCTCCAGCGCATCGGCCGCTGCCGACAGGCGGCGCGCGATCGCGCTCAGGTCGGCCGCGTCGCTGGCCTGCAGCTCGGCAGCCGTCGCCCTTACCTGCGCGATGATGCCCTTGGCCACCGCGCCGCCGTCGCGCGCGGTCTTGCGGCCGATCAGGTCGTTGGCCTGGATCGCGGTCGTGCCTTCGTAGATGGTCAGGATGCGCGCGTCGCGGTAGTACTGCGCGGCGCCGGTCTCCTCGATGAAGCCCATGCCGCCATGCACCTGCACGCCGGTCGATGCAACGTCGATCGACAGCTCGGTCGACCAGCCCTTCACGATCGGCACCATGAATTCATAGAAGGCCTGGTTCGCCTTGCGCGTGGCCTCGTCGGCATGATGATGCGCGGCATCGTACGCGGCGGCGGTCACGTAAGACAGCGCGCGCGCCGCCTCGGTCTGCGCGCGCATGCTCATCAGCATGCGCTTGACGTCCGGCTGGTGGATGATCGCCACCGGCCCCGCCGAGCCCGCGAGGTCGCGCGACTGCACGCGATCCTTCGCGTATTGCACCGCCTTCTGGTACGCGCGATCGGCGACCGAGACGCCCTGCATGCCGACCGCGAAGCGCGCCGCGTTCATCATGATGAACATGTACTCGAGGCCGCGGTTCTCCTCGCCCACCAGATAGCCGACCGCGCCGCCATGGTCGCCGAACTGCAGCACCGCGGTCGGGCTGGCCTTGATGCCGAGCTTGTGCTCGATAGACACGCAGTGCACGTCATTGCGAGCGCCGAGCGAGCCGTCGGCGTTGACCATGAACTTCGGCACGATGAACAGCGAGATGCCCTTCACGCCCTCGGGCGCATCCGGCGTGCGCGCCAGCACCAGATGCACGATGTTGTCGGCCATGTCGTGCTCGCCGAAGGTAATGTAGATCTTGGTGCCATGCACCTTGTAGCTGCCGTCGCCCTGCGGCACCGCGCGCGTACGCACCAGCGCGAGGTCAGAGCCGGCCTGCGGCTCGGTCAGGTTCATCGTGCCGGTCCACTCGCCGGACACCATCTTCGGGATGTACAGCGCCTTCTGCTCGTCGCTGCCGGCGGTCAGCAATGCCTCGATCGCGCCGTCGGTCAGCAGCGGACACAGCGCGAACGACAGGTTGGCCGCATTCAGCATCTCGATGCACGGCGTGGCCAAGAGCTTCGGCAAGCCCTGCCCGCCGAATTCCTGCGGATGCTGCAAACCCTGCCAGCCCGCCTCGACAAAACCGCGAAACGCTTCCTTGAAGCCGGGCGTGGTCGTGACCTGGCCGTCATGCCAGTGGCTGGGCTGCTGGTCGCCGGTCCAGTTCAGCGGCGCGACGACTTCGGCACAGAACTTCGCGTTTTCCTCGAGCACCGCCTCGGCCGTGTCCGGCGTCGCGTCTTCGCAACCGGGCAACTGGCTGACGACGTCGAGGCCGGCCAGTTCATTCATCACGAACATCATGTCCTTCAGCGGGGCGGTGTAGCTCATTCGAATCTCCAGGTGTTCTTGTTCGGGGAGTGTGTCTGAAACAAAAACGGCCGTCTGTCACATGGATGACAGACAGCCGCTCGTTAGCTCATGGGACGGGTTGGCGGGGTTCAGCCCAGTTCCCTGACCAGTTCGGGAACGGCGTCGAACAGGTCGGCAACGAGGCCGTAGTCGGCCACGCTGAAAATCGGCGCTTCCGGGTCCTTGTTGATGGCGACGATGGTCTTCGAGTCCTTCATGCCGGCCAGGTGCTGGATCGCGCCGGAGATGCCGACGGCGATGTAGAGCTGCGGCGCGACGATCTTGCCGGTCTGGCCGACCTGCCAGTCGTTGGGCACGTAGCCCGCATCGACGGCCGCGCGCGACGCGCCCATCGCTGCACCCAGCTTGTCGGCCAGCGGCTCGAGGATCTTGAAGCTCTCGGCCGAGCCCATGCCGCGACCGCCGGACACGATGACCTTCGCCGCCGTCAGTTCCGGACGATCGGACTTGGCCAGTTCGCGCGACACGAACGCGGACTTGCCGGAATCGGCGACTGCATCGACCTTCTCGATCGCCGCGCTGCCGCCGGTTGCCGCTGCGTCGAAGCCGGTGGCACGAACGGTAATGACCTTGATGGTGTCGACCGACTGCACGGTCGCAATCGCGTTGCCGGCGTAAATCGGGCGCTCGAAGGTGTCGGGCGAATCGACCTTGGTGATCTCGGAGATCTGGCCGACGTCGAGGGTCGCGGCCACGCGCGGCAGGATGTTCTTGCCGTAGGCGGTGGCCGGCGCGAGCAGGTGGGTGTAGTTCTTCGCGATCGCCAGCGCCTGCGCGGCGACGTTCTCGGCGAGGCCGTCGGCGAACTGCGCGCCGTCGGCGACGAGCACTTTGGCGACGCCGGCGACCTGCGCGGCAGCCGCGGCGGCGGCGTCGCAGTGGTGCCCTGCGACGAGGATATGGACTTCACCGGCGCACTGGGCCGCAGCGGTGACGGTATTCAGGGTGCTTGCCTTCAGCGACGCGTTGTCGTGTTCGGCGATGACGAGTGCGGTCATGTCGTTTCCTGTCAGATGACTTTGGCTTCGTTCTTCAGTTTGCTCACCAGCGTGGCGACGTCCGGCACCATCGCACCGGCCGAGCGCTTGGCCGGCTCGACGACTTTCAGCGTCTTCAGGCGCGGCGACACGTCGACGCCGAGGTCTTCCGGCTTCACTACGTCCAGCGGCTTCTTCTTCGCCTTCATGATGTTCGGCAGCGTCACATAGCGCGGCTCGTTCAGGCGCAGGTCGGTGGTGACGATCGCCGGCAGCTGGATGGCCACGGTCTCGAGACCGCCGTCGACCTCGCGCGTGACGACCGCCTTGCCGTCTTCCACCACCAGCTTCGATGCGAAGGTCGCCTGCGGCCAGCCGAGCAGCGCGGCCAGCATCTGGCCGGTCTGGTTGCAGTCGTCGTCGATCGCCTGCTTGCCGAGGATGACCAGCTGCGGCTGTTCCTTGTCGACCAGCGCCTTCAGCAGCTTGGCCACGGCCAGCGGCTGCAGCTCGGCATCGGTTTCGACCAGCACCGCGCGGTCGGCGCCGATCGCCATCGCGGTGCGCAGGGTTTCCTGGCACTGCGTGACGCCGCACGACACCGCGACCACCTCGGTCGCCTTGCCCGCTTCCTTCACGCGCATCGCTTCCTCGACGGCGATCTCGTCGAACGGGTTCATCGACATTTTCACGTTGGCGATGTCGACGCCGCTGCCATCGGATTTCACGCGCACCTTGACGTTGTAGTCGACCACGCGCTTGACGGGAACCAGTACCTTCATGGGAGTCCTTGAAACTCGGTTGATATCGAATGATTAACAGCCGCAGCAGGCTGCTTTACGTTTACGTAAACGGCGAAATTATAGGGGCGAACGGCCGCGCAGGCAAAATTTCCGCACGACCGTTCTTTATCATGCCAAAAACAAAAGCACTTACTTCCGGCGCAAATAGAAGGTGAATTCCTTGACTTCGGCCTGCGCGTTTTCTTCGTGCGCGAGCAATTCATTGCCGGTCTGGCGCGCAAAGGCATTGAAATCACGGACTGAACCGGGGTCGGTCGCCTGCACGCGCAGCACGTCGCCGCTGGCCATGTCGGCCAGCGCCTTCTTCGCCTTCAGGATGGGCAGCGGGCATTTCAGCCCGCGCGCGTCGAGATCCTTGTGAAAATCCATCGCCTTACCCGCCGACACGCTGGCTGACCCAGCCATTGACCGAAGCGAGTGCCGCCGGCAGCCCGCTCGGGTCGGTGCCGCCGGCCTGCGCCATGTCCGGGCGGCCGCCGCCCTTGCCGCCGACCTGCTGCGCGACATGGTTGACCAGCTCGCCGGCCTTCACTTTCGACGTCGCATCGGCAGTGACGCCGGCGATCAGGCTGACCTTGCCGTCGGACACCGATGCCAGCACGATCGCTGCGGTCTTCAGCTTGTCCTTCATCTTGTCCATCACGCTGCGCAGCGTCGCGACGTCGGCGCCTTCCAGCGTCGCCGCCAGCACCTTGATGCCGTTGATATCGACCGCCTGCGCCAGCAGCTCGTCGCCCTGGCTGGACGCCATCTTCGCCTTCAGCGAGGCCAGTTCCTTCTCGAGCGACTTCACCTGCTCCTGCACCTGCACGATGCGCGCGGTCAGCTCTTCCGGCTGCGCCTTCAGCGCCGACGCCGCCTCGTTCACGCGCGCGGCCAGCGACTGCACCAGCGCCAGCGCGTTCTCGCCGGTGACGGCCTCGACGCGGCGGATGCCGGCCGCAACGCCGCCTTCGGACACGATCTTGAACAGGCCGATGTCACCGGTGCGCGTCACGTGCGTGCCGCCGCACAGCTCGGTCGACGAGCCTATGCCGAGCACGCGCACCGTGTCGCCATACTTCTCGCCGAACAGCGCCATCGCGCCAGCCTTGATCGCGTCGTCGTACGCCATGTGCTGCGCCGAGGTCGCGGCATTCGACAGGATCTCGTGGTTCACCAGCGCCTCGATGCGGCGGATCTCGTCGGCGGTCAGCGGCGCGTTGTGGCTGAAGTCGAAACGCGTCTTGTCCTTGTCGACCAGCGAACCCTTCTGCACCACATGGCCGCCGAGCACGAGGCGCAGCGCCTTGTGCATCAGGTGCGTGGCCGAGTGGTTGCGCATGGTCGCCGCACGCACCTCGCCGTCCACCTTGGTCGCCACCTTGTCGCCGACAGCCAGCGAACCTGCGGTCAGCGTGCCGTGATGGCCGAACACGTCCGGCTGAATCTTTTGCGTATCGGCGACCGAGAACGACGCATTGCCGGCCTCGATCACGCCGATGTCACCGGCCTGTCCGCCCGACTCCGCGTAGAACGGCGTCGTATCCAGCACCACCATCGCCTCCTGCCCGGCGGCAATGCTGTTCACCGACGCGCCATTCACGTACAGCGCCAGCACCTTGCCCTCATCTGCCAGCTTGTCATAGCCGGTGAACGCGGTCTTCGGGCCGCTGTACTCGACGGCCGCAGCCATCTCGAACTTGCCGGCCGCGCGCGCGGTGGACTTCTGCTTTTCCATCGCCTCATTGAAGCCCGCCTCGTCCAGCGTGACGTCGCGCTCGCGGCAAATGTCGGCAGTCAGGTCCAGCGGGAAGCCGTAGGTGTCATACAGCGTGAAGGCGGTCTTGCCGTCGAGGCGGCCCGGGTCTTTTGCCAGCGCGGCCTCGAGGATCTTCATGCCATTGTCCAGCGTCTCGCCGAAGCGCTCTTCTTCCTGCTTCAGCACCATCGCCACGCGGTCGGCCGCGTCGGCCAGTTCCGGGTAGGCTTCGCCCATCTCTTTCACGAGGTCAGGGACCAGCTTGTGGAAGAAAGGCTTCTTCTGGCCCAGCTTGTTGCCGTGACGAAGGGCGCGGCGCACGATACGGCGCAGCACATACGCGCGGCCGTCACTGCCCGGCACCACGCCGTCGGTGACGAGGAAGGCACAGGCGCGGATATGGTCAGCGATCACGCGCAGCGACGCATTGGTCAGGTCCGTCACGCCGGTCTCGCGCGCGGCCGCCTTCACGAGGCGGTCGAACAGGTCGATTTCATAATTGCTGTGCACGTGCTGCAGCACGGCCGCAAGGCGCTCGAGGCCCATGCCGGTGTCGACGCAGGGCGCCGGCAGCGGGGTCAGCGTGTATTCGCCGGTCGCCGGGTCGAGCTGGCGGTCGAACTGCATGAACACGTTGTTCCAGATCTCGATGTAGCGGTCGCCGTCCTGCTCGGCGCTGCCCGGTGGGCCACCCCAGACGTCCGGGCCGTGGTCAAAGAAGATTTCCGAGCACGGACCGCAGGGGCCGGTGTCAGCCATCTGCCAGAAATTGTCCGACGCATAAGGCGCGCCCTTGTTGTCGCCGATGCGCACCACGCGCTCGGCCGGCAGGCCGATCACCTTGGTCCAGATGTCGAACGCCTCGTCATCGGTGTGATAGACAGTCGCCCACAGCTTTTCCGCCGGCAGGCCGTACACCTCGGTCAGCAGTTCCCATGCCCAGACCAGCGACTCTTTCTTGAAGTAGTCGCCGAAGGACCAGTTGCCGAGCATCTCGAAGAAGGTGTGATGGCGCGCGGTATAGCCGACGTTCTCGAGGTCGTTGTGCTTGCCGCCGGCGCGCAGGCAGCGCTGCACGGAGGTCGCGCGCACGTAGTCGCGCTTGTCGGTGCCGAGGAACACGTCCTTGAACTGCACCATGCCGGAGTTCGTGAACAGCAGCGTCGGGTCATTGCCCGGCACGAGGCTGGACGAACGCACGATGGCATGCCCCTTCGACTCGAAGAAGCGGAGGAATTTTTCGCGGATTTCGGAAGCTTTCATGGCAGGCTTTGGCTCGTGTTCGGTTCGACGGCGCGGCCGTCGGCAAACCACGGATTATACCTGCTGAAAATTTGGGGATCGGGGGTTGGATTGGGCGCCGAAGGTGGGTTTCGCTAAAACCCCAGGTTCGGCCAAACCCACCATCTGTTCAACGGAAATCTGGCACGATCAGGTCCAGCCTGTCGGTGCAGATCGCATCGACGCCCATGTCGAACAATTCACGCGCCTGCGCCGGATCGTTGACCGTATAGACCATCAGCCCGAAACCAGCCGCCTTCACCGCTGCGGCCTGCGCGGCCGTCAGCAGGCTGGCCTTTGCATGCAAGGCGATCGCGCCCAGCTCAGCCAGACGCGCGCGCCAATCCGCAGGCACTGCCTCGACCAGCAAGCCGCGCGCCACCTGCGGCGCTGCCAGCTGCGCGGCGCGCAGCGCCTCGACCGAAAACGACGACAGCAGGACGCTGCCGGCAGGAAGCCTTGCGCAAGCCTCGGCCACGCGACGCCCGGTATCGGCTTCCATGCCGGGCACCGGCTTGATCTCGGCATTCATCTGCACACGATGCCGCACGCAGAAATCGGCCGCCTCCTCGAACGAAGGCACACGCTCGCCGGCGAATTCGGCAGAGAACCAGGATCCGGCATCGGAAGCCGCCAATTGCGCCAGCGTGCAATCGGCGACGCTGCCCTCGCCCGCGACCGTACGTCCCAGCACCTCGTCATGCATCAGCACCAGCGAACCGTCGGACAGCCCCATTACGTCAAATTCGACTGCGCGAAAGCCATGCGCGAAGCCGCACCGCAGGGCGGCCAGCGTGTTTTCCGGAGCGAGCGTGCCGCCGCCCCGGTGCGCCAGTATTCGCGGGAAACTCCACATTGCGGCATCCGTTCAAAAGTCGACCGGCGCGCAGGGCAAAGCCCCGCGCTACGGTAAAATGCGGCAAAACCTTCCACTGATTATCTTCCTTATCCATGGGTAATGACAGCAGCAACGGCGCGCCGGTCGCGCCGTCGAATTTCTTGCGCGGCATCATCGAGGCCGACCAGCAAAGCGGCAAGTACGCAGGCCGCACCGATGCGCAGGGCAAACCGCTGCCGACCGTGGTCACGCGCTTCCCGCCGGAGCCCAATGGCTACCTGCACATCGGCCACGCGAAATCGATCTGCCTGAACTTCGGCCTCGCACGCGACTATCAGGGGCGTTGCCACCTTCGTTTCGACGACACCAATCCGACGAAGGAAGAGCAGGAATACGTCGACACCATCATCGACAGCGTCGATTGGCTCGGCTTCTCGTGGAAAGCGGCGGCCGACGAGCACAAGTATTTCGCCAGCGACTATTTCGATCTGCTGTATGAGATGGCCGAGTGGCTCGTCAGCGCCGGCCACGCGTACGTGGACAGCCAGAGCGCCGACGAAATGGCGGCGAACCGCGGCAGCTTCTCCGAACCGGGCAAGAACTCGCCTTTCCGCGACCGCCCTGCCGAAGAATCGCTGGCCCTGCTGCGCCGCATGAAGGCTGGCGAGTTCAAGGATGGCGAGCATATCCTGCGCGCAAAGATCGACATGGCCTCGCCGAACATGAACATGCGCGACCCGGCGATCTACCGCATCCGCCACGCGCATCACCACCGCACCGGCGACAAGTGGTGCATCTACCCGATGTACGACTTCGCGCACCCGATCTCGGATGCGATAGAGAACATCACGCATTCGATCTGCACGCTCGAGTTCCAGGACCATCGCCCGTTCTATGACTGGATACTCGCGCGACTGGCCGAAGGCGGCTTCTTCAAACAGGCGCTGCCGCAGCAATATGAATTCGCGCGACTGAACCTGACCTATGCGATCACCAGCAAGCGCAAGCTGCTGCAACTCGTCGAAGAAAAGATTGTCGATGGCTGGGACGACCCGCGCATGCCGACCATCGTCGGCATCCGTCGTCGCGGCTACACGCCGGAGTCCATCCAGCTGTTTGCGGAACGCATCGGCGTCGCGAAGGCTGACAGCTGGATCGACATGAGCATCCTCGAAGGCGCGCTGCGCGACGACCTCGACGCGAAGGCGCCGCGCATCGTCGGCGTGCTGAAACCGTTGAAGCTGATCATCGACAACTACCCGGAAGGCCAGAGCGAGGAATGCACGGCGCCGGTTCACCCGCACCACCCGGAACGCGGCAACCGCAGCTTCCCGCTGTCGCGCGAGCTGTGGATAGAGGAAGAGGATTTCATGGAAGCGCCGAGCAAGGGCTACTTCCGCCTGTTCCCGGGCAACAAGGTGCGGCTGCGCTACGGCTACGTGGTCGAATGCACCGGCTGCGACAAGGATGC
>JACCDH010846633.1_pt1 | contig 22374 bp, 20 predicted proteins | sample 7442481 | NCBI WGS metagenome assembly JACCDH01 (sample SAMN15323433, study PRJNA562643) | freshwater metagenome | isolation source: river surface water | place: USA:Blue River Watershed | collected 2017-08-15
AAGGTAAAAATAAACGTGGTTAACAACGGCTGAATGAAAAACCACAAGGGACCAAAAATCGTCTGCTTGTAAAAACTTACAAAATCCCGGCGTACCAACAACACCAGCAAATCCCGGAAATGCCAAAGATCTTTGTATTTTAAATCAAACAGCGAAGTTTTTTTCTCAATGACTAAATCCCAGTCTTGCTCCATTATTTCTTAACTCCAAAAAACGCGGCAAACGGTGCGATAATCGCATTCCAGACCATACTGCCAATGGATTTGTTAGACTTTTTATCGGTACCGTAATACCCATAACCGTAGCCGTAACCATAACCATAGCCATAGCCGTAACCATAACCATATTTACCATAACCGTAATTGTAGCCATAACCATAGCCGCTGATCCCCTGCTGCATACCGTTCATCACCAAGCCCATGTGGTGGAACTTGCCTTCTTTGTAATACTTGTTAATTACCTTGGCAATTGCCTCCTTGGGGGTGTAATTGTGTCGAACAATAAACAAGGATCCATCCACCAATCCACTTAATTCCTGGGCATCCGTTACCAAACCAATCGGCGGACAGTCAATCACCACCCGATCAAAGTTGGCTTTAAGATATTCCAGCAATTTGGCATATTTCCCATTCATAATCAATTCCACCGGATTGGGAGGAACCGGACCGGAAGGAATAACAAATAAATTCTCGTATTCGGTGGTTATAATAATGCGTTCTTCGGGTATATCGCCCCCCAAATACATACTCAACCCGATTTTCTTATCAATTTTAAAGTGCTTGGCAATATTGGGTTTGCGCAAGTCGCTTTCAATCAACACCGTACGCAGTCCCGCCAAAGAATAACTGATGGCAATGTTGGTACTTACAAACGACTTTCCCTCACCGGGAATGGACGAACTCACCAACAAACTCTTCAAGCCCGCTGTATTCAAATACTGCAAGTTGGATCGCAGCCCTCTAAACTGCTCGGCAATCAAACTGCGGTTACCATCCTTCATAATCAAAGGACTATCACTTTCTACCTGAATAATTTCGGCCAAAATATTGGCCTGAGTACGCATCTCCACATCGGCCTTGCCCAAAATCTTATTGTTCAAGGAACTCTTAATAAACAATACCCCAACCACCAACAAAACAATGGAACCGATAAATATACCGTAAATATTTCCCCTTTTTGGACTAATGATGGCTCCAGCCTGAGCTGCTTGCACCACCGAAACATCGCTCAAGGTTCCCGCCTGAGAAATCGCGGCTTCTTCCCTGCGCTCCAACAGATAGGTGTACAAGGCATTCTTGATTTCCTGTTGGCGGGTAATATTCAATAACCGCCTTTCTTTTTCGGGGACCGAACGAATGATGGAGGTGTACTCTTGATTGTACTTGGTCTTATCCGCATTCAACTTATTCAATACCACTTTCACCCCATACCGGGCATTGCGAATACTCTCCAAGAACTGCGTTTTCAACTTATTAATGCGAGACTCAACAAACTTTACCTGTTCGCTTTCCGGACCTCCCGATTTCTGGGCTTTCTGCAACTCATCCTCCAACTCCAACAACTGTTCAAAATACTTAGAGATGGCTCCACCACCCATATCCCCAAACGTCAACGGCGTCATGTTGGGTTTGTTGATTTTACCGCTCACGTATTTTTCCAACTCGTCCAACAAATACAACTGAAATTCTTGGTCGTACTGTTTTTGTTCGCTTTGCTGGGCCTTGGAAAACAACAACTCCGCTTCTTTTTCGCTGATCTGAACGTTGTTGGTACTTTTGAAATTCTGAATATTTCGTTCAATGGAATCCAAATCCTCACCTACGTATGCCAAACGATCGTCGATAAAGTTCATGGTAAACTGCGCCGACTTCCGCTTTTCCAATTGCAACTCAGTCTGAAAACTCTCCATGATGGCATTTAACCATTCTTCGCCCCGTTCTGGTTTATCCGTATTAATGGATAAGGCCAATATAGAATTCTGTTTGTTTTTGGCTACCTCAAACGTAGAACGTAATTGACCAGCGGCTTCGTCTTTGGAAATGATTTGGATCCATATTTTCGGGAATTTTAACCAGTTTTTTAGATAACTGTCACTGCATTGATTCGGGGTAACTATCACCTTGTTTCCACCCAATAGTACTTGCTGATGGAATGGATAAAACACCGAATTAACCACTACCCCATTCTTTTCTTTGGCAAAATTGATTTTACCTCGAAAGGGTACGATGGAATCCGGATTAACAACCCGGATTTGAAACGGCATAGTATTTAAATAATCGAAATAATTATTAAATTGACCCTCCCATTCATATCGAAAATACGCGTTCACCTTGTCGGCGGCGCGCTGCATTACCTTGGAACTCTTCAATAACTCAATTTGGTCTTCGATGGTAGTAGATCCCTGACCCAATACCGCTGTTTTCACCAAATTGTCCGTAGACTTAGAATCGTCCTTAATCAATAAACTGGCGTTTACTTCATACACTGGACGCTGATAACGCAAGTACACCTTGGCCGAAATATACCCAATTATGGCGGCAGCTACCACCACCGGCCAATACGGAATATAATCCCGCAATAGGGTCTGCAGCATATTCCCCGATCCACCCGAACCGGCTAACTCGTCGTCAAATTCGTTGTTACCTTCCAAAATCCCTTACTTTAAACTATTAATAAACAAAAAGAAAATACTCACGGTGCTCGTAATACTGGTTACCAAGGATATCAACTGGATATTGGTTTCCAAAAATTTACGCTGATTGGGTTCCACATAGATGATATCATTGGGCTGCATATAAAAATATTCGCTGTCGAAAATATCTTTCTGCGTAAAATCCAAACGCGTTACCGTTCGTTTATTGTCTACCTGACGGATTAACAAAATATTATTTTTTCTATCCGTCCAGTTAATTCCACCCACCATCCCCAAAAATTGGATGATGTTGGTCTTATTATTCATGATTACCACCGTGGTTGCCCTATCTGTGGTTAGATAGGTAACTCGGAAATTCAACAAACGCACATTCACAATCGGGCTATTCACATAGGGTTTTAAACGCTGCTGCAAGGTATCCCGCAATTGTTCTTGGTTATAACCCAATACCTTTAGCGTACCGAGTTTTGGAAATTCAATGGTGCCTTCTTCGCTGACCAAATAACCCATTAATCCTCCACCACCCTGGCCTCCTTGCTGCATCATCATCATACCCCCTTGGCCACCGCCCATGGGCATATTGAAATATTGCACGGATTCTTGATCGTAGCCATACACCATAATGCTCAACTGATCACCCCGCTGTATCACCGGCTTCACCTGCTGCATGCTGGCATGATAACTGGTATCGCTCATACCCCGAAACAACAACTGATTTTTACGGGTAAAACAACCGCTACTGCCCACAACGATTAGGGCCATAATCGCACAATAAATCCCACCCCTGCCCGAAATTCTTGCCAAACTATTTGTACTATTTTTCACGTAATTCTTTTTCATCCTGCAATTGCCATTGCCGCTTACCCCGCAATTATTATGCCTTTTCATCTACTAAACTATTCTCCACTCAAATCAACCGCGCCATCAGAGCCTCTGCGCGAAGAACTTTTCTTTCTATGGGTATCCTCCGCTACTTCAATGCTGGGACCGGTTCCATGGGATCTGCTGGAATGTTTGCGTTTGCTACCGTGACTATGCTTGCTCTTGGAGGATTTCCCGCCAAACCACGACTTTGCCATGGTTTTTCCACTAAACGAACCTCCATTTTTCTTGCCAAAATATCCACCAAAGTATCCACCCCCGTCGCTTCCATAACTATAAGCACTGCCTCCGGCTGTTATTCTCCTACCCATCAACACCAACAAACCGGTAAGTATAAAGAACAACGGCATGTTATCGGAATTGATCACCACTCCTGGCAACACCGTTTCCGCCATAAATCCGCCACCGATTAATCCAAACAACAGGGCTCCAATATTCTTGAATCCACTGCCAATCCACAACACCAACCCACTGCCCATCCAAACAGCCCAGAAAATTGGCCAAAAACTTAATGCTTTCTTAGCCGCTACCTCCACACTTCCACCACCCAACTGCACAAACTTCCAAACTACACCGGCTAAAATCAACGAAGCTGCAAACGAAAATCTACGGAAACCTACCGTCCGTACCTGTCGTTTGATGAACTTAAATACCATAACTAACTTCGTTTATCCCGAAATATGATTCAATATTAGTACAAAACTATTTCTTAGACAACCCCTTAGCATCTCCGCACCAAGGGTAGCAGATAAAGTTTCTTAATGGAAGTTACAATTTAGTAAAACAACTACTGCTGGAACTACTTTGCGCCCAAAGCCTTGCGGATAATACCAACAATGCGATGCAATTGCCCTTCTGTTAAGTCACTTCCGCTAGGTAAACACAAGCCCCTGGCGAACAATTCCTCCGAAACTCCGTTGCCAAAATAGGGTGCAAACGAATATACCGGCTGCAAATGCATGGGCTTCCACAAGGGTCGGGATTCGATGTTCTGTTCTGCCAACACACCGCGCAATTGATCGGCCGTTACCGAAATTTTGGTAGGATCCAATAGGATACACGTCAACCAACGGTTACTCAACGTACCCGATTCCTCCGATTGAAAACTAACTCCCAGAATATCGCCCAAATGCAAACGGTAAAAATCAAAATTACTTCTGCGCGAAGCAATTCTATCGCCCAATACCTCTATCTGGCCGCATCCCATCCCCGCCAAAACGTTGCTCAATCGGTAATTATAACCAATTTCCACGTGTTGGTAATACGGATAATCCTCCCGAGCCTGGGTACCCAAATGCTTGGCATGATCCACCCACTGCTTATTGTTGGAAAGCATAGCGCCTCCCGCGGTAGTGGTAATAATTTTATTGCCGTTAAAACTCACAACCCCGATATCACCAAATGTTCCGCACTGCTGCCCTTTGTAGCTGCTACCCAAGGCTTCCGCAGCATCTTCTATAATAGGTATTCCGTATTTATGGGAAATTGCAATTAACTGATCCATTTTCGCCGGCATGCCGTAAATATGCACCGGGATAATCGCTTTGGGTTTACGCGTAGGAATCACATCGCCGTTCTGGGTGGCTACCAACCGATCGTCCATGCATCGCAAAATCGCCTGCTCCAGCATATCCGGATCCATGTTCCAGGTGTCGCGCTCAGAATCCACAAATACCGGCGTAGCACCCAAATAAACCACAGGATTCGCCGAAGCCGCAAAAGTTAAACTCTGACATAAAACAAAATCCCCGGGACCCACACCCAACACTTGCAAAGCCAAATGAATGGCCGATGTGCCGGAGTTAAAGGCTGCCACCTGTTCTGCACCGGTGACCTCCATGATTTTCGCTTCAAATAAATCTACGTTAGGTCCTAGCGGAGCCAACCAATTGCTTTCGAAAGCTCGTTGTATATACCTTTGCTCCCGACCACTCATGTGGGGAGGACTCAGCCAAATGCGATCCGGAGACGATGATTTCTTCTCCCGCTGCTTGGCACCCGCACCCAAAGAATCCGTACCAACTTCTTGGTTGCTGATGTTTGGGGTTTCATTGGTTCGCTCTTTTTTCAAGTTAAATAAAAATTAAGGCTGTTCACAAAGGGTAATACAAGTTTAACGCCAATTACCTGCGCAGACTGCATGCCAAGAACCCATAACCCCCAAATGTGAGTTATTATTAGGTTTTAATAAGCAGTTTACTACCTTCAAATCTCTACTAAACCCGAAATATGCAAATTATGGCACGGTACATAGCCCGTTGCCCAACTCAAACCAACCCCAAATCCACACAAAACCAAGTTGCCCGAAAAGGGTTTATCGTTAAAAACCTCTGTAGCCATCAACAACGGAATACTCGCACAACTGGTATTGCCGAAATCGCGCAAATTACTTGGCGCTTTCTCCGTTGGAATTCCCAATTTCGATACAATTCGATCGTTCATCATTTTGTTGGCCTGATGAAACAAGAAATAATCCACCGTGCCAAAATCCAAATTCATGGCCGCCGCCAAACTCTTTACCGTTTTCGGCGCTCTGCTGATTCCAAAACCAAACACCTCCATGCCATCCAACCAAGAATGAACCTTGGCCCGAACAATCCCATCCCCATAATCGATCATTTCATACGATTCTGGAGTGGGTCGATTTCGAAATCCGCTGTGGGGGGTATAAATCGCCTGATATCCCGATCCGTCACTTCCCAAATCGAAATGCATCGGAGCAGCGGTTGCATCAAATTGCAGCAACGTGGCCGAACCCCCATCGCCAAACAACAAATTTCTACTTTTATCCAAGGGCGACGACGTTAACGAAGCCGTATCTCCTACTAACAACAAAGCATTGCCGATGCGGCCGGCGGAGACCAAAGAACTTAACACATACAATCCATACACGTAACCGCTACAACCCAAAGCCACATCAAATGCCAAGGTGGTTTTCGGCAATCCCAATTTGTCTTGCAAAATCACCGCCGTTGCAGGATTCCGAAAATCCGGTGTCTGGGTTACCAAAACCAACGCATCGATGCTGGATTTTTCTATGCCCATGTCCGATAACAATCGTTCCGCCGCTGCCTGACACAAATCCGCGGTAGTCATACCCTCTTCCACGCAGCGCCTGCGCTCTATCCCCACCGATTCAAACAACTTATCCAATTCCTCCTTCGTAAACAAAGGACTATCCCGATTTTCAACCACCCGTTTGGGTACCGCCGCCGAAACACCCGCTACTCGAACATGCTCTATTGTGATATTCGCCATGATTTAATTCTTTTATTTATCGCAAGGTAGTTCCGCCATCCACTACCAAGTTTACCCCAGTAATCCAAGCCGCTTGGTCCGATGCCAAAAATACCACCGCTTCCGCTACTTCTTCCGGTTTCCCCAACCTGCCCAACGGCACCTGAGCCCCGAAATCCTCAACCGACTCATCCAACGAATACGCCGATTTCATTCCCGAATCCAACAAACCCGGTGACACCGCATTCACCCTAATTTTCTGACTCGCCAATTCCAAGGCCGCAATGCGTACATACGAATCCACCGCCCCTTTACTGGAGCCGTACATCCCATTCGAAACCGTAGCATAGTTTGCCGAAATAGACGATACAAACACAACGCTGCCACCTTTATTCAACAACTTCTTTTTAATCAATTGTTGCATCAACAACATCGGTGCAAAAGCATTGATACCAAACACCGAATTCAATTTGTCCAACGTAATAAACTTCAACGGAGCTTTGGTATTTACCCCCGCCGAATGCACCACAATATCCACCGATTCCGGCAGCACGTCCACCACCATTTCCACTTCCGACACCAAATCCAACACCACCATCTCGTGCTGCTGCTGTTCCCCGGTGTTCAACGCCAACATTACCTCCGCCAACCGGGATCTATCTCTACCCAACAATACCAACGTACCCCCCAATTCCGCGATTCGCAAAGCCACCGCCTTGCCAATGCCAGAACTAGCGCCCGTTACCAAAACTCGTTTTCCATTAAAATTCATACGTTAAATTTTTATTGTCACTACTTACCACTTTTAATACATTTTCCAACAGCTTCTACCTCCTACAGCAAAAAATCAGATTGTCTTTCAACAACCCCGTTTCAGCGGTTGGGGTATTCCATCAGCTCACTCACCACCATGGGTTTGGTTTCTATTACGGCCGATCCCCAGGATAAACCCACACCGAAACCACATAACAACAATCGCAAAGATTGATTCCTTAACGAGTCTGCTAATTCCGTCACCATCAACAACGGCAAAGTAGCACAGCTGGAATTTCCAAATCGATCCAAGTTCATGGGCACTTTATCTGTAGGCAGACCCAATTTCTTGGCTATTTTGCTAATCATCATCTTATTGGCCTGATGAAAAAGGTAATAGTCCAACGAATCCAATTCTATTCCGAATTCAGCACACAAAGTCCTAACCGATGTGGGTACCGTTGAAACACCAAACGAGTACACCTCCAGTCCGTCCATGGCCTCGTGCAAGCGGGATCGACGAATTCCGTGACCATAATCCCGTACCACAAACGACTCTTCCGTTACCGGATTTCGGCATCCTCCGTCTTCCAACTGGATGGCTTTAGCACCCGAACCATCCGTGCCAAATTCAAAATACATAGCTCCATCCTCTCCCGTATATTCCAAGGCCGTAGCCGTTCCAGCATCGGCAAATAATGGATAAACGCTCTTATCTTCCAGCGAAGCATAGTGGGATTGGGTATTTCCTGCCAACAACAGTCCTTTTTTAATTCTACCACTGCTCATCAACGCCCCAATTACCTGCAGTCCGTGCGTATAACCGGAACAACCCAACGATATATCCAATGTCATGCAGGAATTAGGCAGTCCCAAACGCTCTTGCAATAAACACGAAGTAGCCGGTAATTTATAGTCCGCCGTGTGGGACACAAACACCAAAACACCGATTTCCTCCACGGGCCAAGCTAAATCGCCAATCAACTGCTTCGCCGCAGTAAAACACAAATCCGAAGTACACACCCCGGCCTCGGTAACCCGTTTTTCGGCAATACCCACACTGTCCAAAAATTTTTGGTATTCATCGGCCGTAAACAAAGGATACTCCGAGTTTTTCACCACGTGCTCCGGAACACAGGCCGAAACACCCGCGATCGAAATTCCGTTTAATTGATTTAACGACATCCTTGCACTTTTAACGCAATCCGATACCCCCGTCAATTACCAGGGATGTGCCCGTAATCCAAGCACGGGCATCGGACAATAAATAGAGTATAGCATAGGCCACTTCCTCGGGTTTTCCGTACCGTTTTAACGGATACCGTTGTTTGTCGGCCTCGTATTGTTCTGGGGTAATTAAACCCGATTTTCCTACCATTTCCGTTTCGATCATCGCTGGATTCACGCTGTTTACCCGAATCCGTTTCCCCGCCAGTTCCAGAGCCGCTATCCGCACAAACCCTTGCAATCCCGCCTTGCTGGTGGTATACATGCTGTACGCATACGTAGCTTGTTGAAAGGCGGCAATCGACGAAGTAAACACCACTGACGCGCCTTTATGCAAACGCTTAGCTTTTACCAGTCGGTTCAATAAAAAAATAGGTCCCAACGTATTGGTTTGCAGCACGTCCATAAATTCCGATTCCTGCAAATGACCCAAGGTAGCAAATTTGCTGATCCCAGCGTTATTCACCACACCATCCAACATCGGTAATCCCGCCACCATATTCGCCACGGCATCGCTATCTTGAAGATCACACACCACAATTTGGTGCCCTAATCCTACGGTGTTCCTACTTTCTCTCGCCGATGAAAACCCAGATTCAGCTGCTTCGTTTCCTACGGATGTACTTTCTGCCGATGTGACGCCTGCATGTTTGACGCATGCAGCTGTGGCTCCTTCAAATTTGACGCCTGCATGTTTTACGCCTGCACTACCGGATTCCTCTTTATTGCGTTGTTCCCACCCTTCATTACCCCACAGCATACTTCGGGTTTTCTCCAGTTCTTCCCGATTTCGTCCGGTAAGAATTAACGTAGCTCCCAGCTTACTGGCTTCCACCGCCGTAGCCCTACCAATACCACTGGAGGCACCCGTAACGAAGATGGTTTTACCGCTGAGCTGAAAAGGGTTGTTTAAACTCAAAGTTTTGCTTTTACCGCGTTAAATAGATCTTCAACGGTTTGGGAGTTACGCAAATCCTCACCTTTAAGAATGACATCGTACTCATCATCAATCATGGAAATGATATTCAAAGCCGTTAACGAAGAATAATCATCCAATTGTTTAAACTGAGTCTCCAAAGTAATCAAAGAGGGGTCGGTATCATCAAACTGATCCGCGATTTGCTGTAAAAATAACTGTATATCCATGGTTTAATTCTTATTTCAATAATCAAATTTTCGGGCAGGATTTCCTATATACGTGCTGTTGTCTTTGGTATTATTCATAACCACAGACGACGCACCCACCACCGTCTCTTGCCCAATTCTCACCCCAGGTAAAACCACCGAGTAAATACCAAATAAATTGCTATTGCCGATATGCACATCCCCCGAAATGCGGGTTCCCGGCATAAACACATTGCAATTGCCAACCTTGCTTTCATGGCCGATGCCAATCAAACTATTTAAAACGTTAAAATCCCCCAACTCCACCAAGCAACTCACCGTACACTTCGAAAATACCAAATTTCCTCTTCCTATTCGAAACGTCTCTCCATCCAATACCCGAAAATCCGGGGCGATAAGATTAGGAAAATAAATATGGGGATTGTTAACGGCCGATGCCAATTTCGCGATAATCTTTGGATTTCCGATAGCGAATACCACCGCCAACGACGATGAAACCGCATTCAGCGCATCCATCCCACCTAACACCTGTCCGTGATAAATATCCTCTCCCACGACTTTGCCGTCATCATAATATCCTACAAACTCCCACACGCGTTCCTGCCGATTTATCTCTTCAATCAGACAATAGATTTCTTTGCCAAATCCTCCCGCTCCGTATATCGCAATGTTCTGCATTCGTTTATTTTTTAATCCCTACCGTTATGAAAACCAATCGAATCTCTGTGGTTGCACGCAGTAACCACAAAGCCTTCTATTTTGTCTGTAGTGAATAACCTACAAATTGCTTTTCTTGACGCTCCTATTTCTAATACCATGCCAAAATGTAAAAACTCCCACTCCAGTATTTTAAGAGTTCATAACTCCACCCAATTCTCGAGTACTCACAAACCGCACTTCCGGCCATTGTTGTTTAACCCTTCGTAAAATTTCTTTCAAATCACGGTTGCCACGTTCCCGTACCGCCGGAGAAATTCCGCCTACAAAACTCATTCGGTGCATCGCAATGTTGGCGGGCTTTCCCACTGCAAATGCCGCCGAAATTTGCGCCATCGTGTGATCTACCCAGTCCATGTCCGGATTAAACATCGGCTCGAAAAAACAATTTCTAACCATCGCCCGTAATTGCTTCGCTGAACTGTGAACCAATGTTGGTTCAATCTTTTCATTTATTGCATCACCAGCTTTCCTTGATACTACGTCAGCCTCAGTGTTTTCAATGTTGTCTTTCAACGTGGAAGCAGATCCGCCCGCAGGCATCCCCCATTCAGCAGGTATCTTTCGATCCGACTTCAACCGTTGGTTTAAAAAGTACCAATGTTTTCGAAATTTATTGGCTGTGGGATCCCATTCTTCTGTCTGCATGGATCGATCCAAATAAGCAACGCCAGCTTCCAACAATACTGCATCCAATGCTCTGGGATAGCGCATTACCGGTGGGGTGAAATGCCTTGGTTTATCCCCCCATTCTTGCTCAAACAATTGCAATCCGTCCCATAAGATCGAGGCCAACACCGGTATCTCCTCCTCCGTATCGTAAGCAAACGAAGCGGTATAATCCACCCCTTCGGTCCTTCCATACTCCAACCCGGCTAAGGAATCCACTTCCATGCAGGCCAGCAGTTGAGGATTTTTTTCTCTAAGTCTTCGCATCAACCACCCCACATGCACGTGCTCTCTCCCATGAAACTCCATCACCAAATCCCCGTCCATCCGCATTTGCTGCATCAAGTCCCAAGCGTCCCGTTTACCCAAACGTTCAAACGTCCGAGAAACCGACTCGTTCCGAAACTCCGCAAAGCCTTCCTTGCGCATTCCTGAAAAATCGATATTGGCCGCTAACCCAAATCCCGTCATAACCGCCCCCCTGCCCTGTATATCCTTAACAGACAGCAACGTTTCGCGCAAAGCCTGCAAATCCTCTACACTCTCCAACGTATCGTACCGATCAAATGGAAACAAATCCATCGGCAATCCTTTGCCCACCAAATATTCCCTGGCGGTAACATCGGCCAATCGAACAGCACCAAAATCATCGCAAGACAACAACAAGTACTTTTCCTTGCTTCGCCAACCCGGTAAATTTTTAGCGTACTGTAGCCAACGACGCATCATACAACTCTTTCCAATTTTTCCAAATCAACGACTGTTCGTAGCGCTGTAGAACTCTCGCCCTACCCGCCTTTCCCATGGTTTTCCGCATCGCACCATCCAATACCAATACTTCCACCGCATCCCGCAACTCCTCCGTAGACCGAGGTGTTACCAAGATACCCGACACTCCGTTCTCCACCACTTCGTTGCAGCCTGGGATATCCGTGCTTACTACCGGCAACTCCGAGGCCGAGGCCTCCAGCAAAGCATTGGGCAATCCCTCGCGATACGTGGGATGCACCAAAATATCCATCATGGTGTAATAAGGTGCTACTTCTGGCTGTCGGCCCGCTAATACCACCCCCTCCGTGTTTTTCAACTCTTCCATAAATCCCGAGCCCAACTCACCGTACTCCGTTTCCGGCAATCCCACCACCAATAATAATAACGATGGATACTTGTCCTTCAACGCCGTAAACGCGTCCAACAATTCCCTACTTCCTTTATCTCGGGCAATTCTTCCTACATATCCTAAAACCAACTGATCCTCCAAAATCCCCCATTGCTTTCTCATCGTGCTTCGCAACTCCGCGTTAAACGCAAACCGCTGCAAATCCACTCCGTTGGTGCTTCCATGCCCTAAAAAATATAACTTCTTCCGCTCCGTGTCCCCCATCAACGCACCCAACATATCCCGAATCCCCTCACTATTGGGAACAACACAGGTAGACAATCGAAACGTAATCCACTCCATCAATCCCAAAATACCCCCCGATACTCCGCCCTGCAATCCCCGTAAGGGAATACCCGTCACCGAGTGAATCCGCACCGGAACCCTACAAATCGCACCAGCTATCATACCCAACAACCCCGCTTTGGGTGTTTGCGTATGAATCACCTGCGGTTGCTCTTTCACCAACAACCCCACCAACGAAAACAAGGCCCATACATCATGCCAAATCGATACTTTCCGTTGAATATCAATAGAATACGTTCTTATTCCTTCGCGTTCCGCAATGAAATTATAATGAAAATTATCGTTGGCCGTTACCCCAATAATTTCATAAAATTGCTGCAGATACCCCAACTGATTCCTAAGAATCAAATTCATATAAGCCGGTATGGTTACTACCCTAAATATCTTGGGCTTGACGCTCATACCACTGCTGAAATACAAATAAATTCCACAATTTCCCTTTGTGATTGTGACTGCCAGACAAATGCTCGTTCACCAAACGTTGAACATATTCCCAACGAAACAATCCCTGTTTTTCGATATTTTCTTTACTCAACAATCGATGCAACTCTTGCTTCAACGGGCCGCGAAACCAAAAATCAACCGGAACCCCAAACCCCTTCTTCGAATTATCCAAAATATCGTCCGGAACCATTCCTCGAAACGCCTCTCGCAAGATCCACTTCCTTTCCTTACCGCTTATCTTCCAATCCGATGGCAACGCCAACGCAAATTCCACCAACTCCCGCTCCAAAAACGGAACCCTCGCTTCCAACGAATGCATCATGCACATGCGATCCACCTTTGCCAACATGTCTCCTTCCAAAACCACCTGTACATCCCGCAACATGCTATTATTCAAAAAATCAGAACCATCCTCCCAAGTAGAACCTAAATTTCCACCACCAACCGATGTTCCATCTACTTCAGAAGTTACACCCTGTTTTGTCGTATCCGGCCCCGCCGTTTCTACGCTATCCACCAAAAGTTCCTCTATTTCCTCCGGCTGAAATCCCATGCACATCAATCGGTACGACAATTCCGAGTCCGAAAAACTTCCCAAAGAATCCACCTTCTTGAATTTTCGAACAATAGGATTAAACCTGGGATTCGTAGGCAACGCACTCACCACACGGCGAATCCCTGCCTGCAAAAACCGTGGAACCTTAGCCCAATTGCGGGTGTAATGCGAAAACAAATATTTTTCGTACCCCCCAAACAATTCATCAGCACAATCACCCGTTAATACCACCGACACTTGTTCCCTCGCCAAGGACGCAACCGCCGCCGATGGCAAACAACTTGAATCGCCAAACGGTTCGTCGAAATACCCAATAATATCATTTATCTGCGGTAAAACATCGTCATAATCCAAGGTTTTCAAGTAATGCTCGCTACCCAGAACTGAAGCCATTTTGCCCGATCGCTGCGATTCGTCAAAACTCTTTTCCGCAAAACCAATCGAAAACGTACGCAACGGTTCGTCGCGCTTAATCCGGCTAGTGGCCGAATCCTTATCAGATTCTTCCAACACCGACTTCACCAGATACGACACAATACTCGAATCCACTCCACCACTTAAAAACGTACCAACCGCAACATCGCTCTGCATCTTCTCCGAAACACTGCGTTTCAACATTCGCCGAATCTCAGATTTAATGAATTCTTCCTGTTCCCCTTCCGACTCCCAATCCAACCGCACCATTAACTCCTCGCGCTTCCGTTTCACCGCCTCCCTAACATCGTAATATCGCGTTTGCGAAACAGACTCGCCCACAGTTACATAAGAACCCGCCTCCAATTTGCGCACCTCTTGGTAAATACTAAATGGCGCCGGGATATAACTCAATTGTAGATATAGGCTCAGTGCTTGTTTGTCGATTTTTTTTCCTAGGCCGATGGCTTGCAACGACTTAATTTCCGATCCGAAATAAAAAACACCCCCTAGTTCTCCGTAATACAAGGGTTTTTCACCAAATCGATCCCGGGCAATCAACAATTTACCATTGGAAGTATCGTACAGGGCAAACGCAAACATGCCCTCCAACTTCTGCAACAGTACATCCATTCCCCACTGCCGATATCCCAACAACAAAACCTCCGTATCAGACGAGGTGCCAAAGCGCTGCCCCGCCGCTTCCAGCTCTCGCCGAATCTCCAAAAAATTATAAATCTCTCCGTTAAACACCACCACCAAATCGCCCGAAACCATGGGCTGCTGTCCGGTAGTCAAATCCAAAATACTCAACCTTCTGTGGGCCAATCCCACGCGGTCATCGTTCCAAAAACCCTCCGCATCCGGTCCGCGCTGTTTCAACGCATTGGCCATTGCCGGCAACATCGCCGCCATATCCGCAACAATATCCACCACTTGATCCAGCGCTTTATCAGACGTTCTATCCAGTGCTTGATCCGACACTTTATCCGACGTATTACCCAGCGATTTACCCAGCACGGTGTCCAACACTATGTCCAATACCGTGTCCGAAGCAATCACAGCCGTTGGTCGTTCATTCTTTAATATCGAGTAGCCCGCTATTCCACACATATCCTTTACGGCTGTATTCCTAACCGCATCTTCAACAAATACAACCCATTGCGCCATTTTCGTTTGCCACGACGCTTGGCATATTTCCAAAATCCTTCGCTATAATCCCTAAAATCCTGCAATCTGGGAACCCGATTTGCATCCCATCGCTGAAACCCCGAAGGAAATATTCCGAAACTAGGAATCGAATGAAATTCCATAACGCTATCCGAATTATCACCCAACAAATCTTCAGAAATTGGCATAATTCGCTCTTTTAAGTGCACATACATCACGGGCTCACGCTGCACTAGCTCCCCATTCACCCAAAACCGCGTCAACCCCGAAATTTCGTTCCAAACCAATAAATTATTCTCCAATTCCACACGTCCGCCTTGCTTGGTTTTATCCCAAAACGATCGATTAAAATTGGGCGAACTGGAATACAAATCAGCGATAACTCCGGGATCCTCGTAAATCCTCAAACCTTGATCTTCAAACAACGTGTTGATGTTCACCGTGCCATACCACTCATCAAATAAGGTAGTTCTTGGATTCTGCAACACATTAGCTCTCACTGCCTCAATGTCCGCAGCACCGCGAATTACTCCCAACACCCGCTCCGTATTCGGCATCAAGCAAAAATGACCCAACCCAAATAGTTTATCGTGGCTTTGAAGTACATCGCCAGTTATAAACGAAGCCAACTTGCCAAAAATCACATCCACATCGCAATATCCCCAGTACCGGTAATCAACAAGTAATTCATTGAATATCAAACCATAAAAGACTTTATAATCGCACAATTTATGCGGAACAGGAACCACAACGTCCTTTCCCAAGACCTCTTGAATCCTATGTACAACCGATGCAAAATCCCAAGAAACCACACGAACATTGGCTGGAAATTCGTATTCCGATGAAATATCCGTTACCAACAACCAATCAATTTCTGGATTGATAGCACAGCTGCGCAACCACAAGCCAAAATAGGAAGGAAACTTCCCAAAATACGGAACGATAATCGCCGTTTTTGGAAAAGTAGTGGCACAGATTTCGTCTTGCCTTTCACCCAAAGCTTCCCTATTCAATTCTTCCAACCTGCCTGCTTCCAATCCTTCTGCTTGCAATCCAACTACTTCCAACCCAACTACTTCCAACCCTTCTGCATCCGCCCCAGTATCGTTATTATTTACCCCATTCACTGCCTTATTGCCCCTCGTTAAATTTGAAAATCGCGTTCTATCATAGACAGCGGCATTTTCTCTCCCCAATACAAATCCCAAGAAAACGGTAAGAATTGATCGTAACCTCCACCCTGACATTGGGTGATTTCACCCAAATACAGCCTTCCATCCACATCGTAAAAGTCAACCCGAACATAAGGAAACAACTGAGCAACCTGTTTCGATATCTCCAGCATTCTCCCCAACGTAGAAGGTGCATCAATCTCTTCACCCCGAAATCCCACGTGATCCTTATAATATTTACCCCAAGTAAACGACATAGGATTCCATTGCGGATCGTAAATATTGCGCTTGTTTTTACCCTCTCGATCAACCGCCACATACACAAAACCAACTTCGCCACCCACACAGTTTATCTTGTAATCATTGGGAATACTACCATCGCTGCAAACCAACAATTCCTCCACCAAAATCTCCGGTACTATACCCTTATACTGCCACTCCCGCTCACTCCAATAATAGTTCCAGGCCATTCCAAATCGAAATTTCCTCCTCACTTCCTCCCAATCAACCGCGCTTTTATCTCGAACAATTACAAAACTCCCCGAATCGTGGTTCAACTTGATAATAATCGGTATGTCCGGTAAATTCTCTGGAACCAATTGTCGATAATCCGTAGTTCGAAACAACAGCGGAACCAATAATTCCGAACCCAAATGTTTCTCGATATACGTTCTTACTCCAATTTTATCGGCCAAAACCTGCTGAAAAGACCTACGATCATGCAATTTTATCCATTGCAATTTCTCATTCAAGGTTCTGGGATTGTCTAAATCCAAATCATATCCCTGATACTTTCGAAATTGCCTGCGCAACAGGGTAACATCATCCCACAATTGATTTACAAAAAAGTACTTGAACTTCCGTAAACCTAAATCTATCCTGAAAAGTAAATCGTTTTTAACCAATCCTAGTTACACTCTAACTACTTCACAACCATGAGTTTCGCCCCAATTGTATCTGTCACCATGAATCACCGCTACTTTTCGTTTACACAAATTCAACATCGGCATATCCGATTCGCTATCGCTATATGCTACCGAATATTCTAACCCATCCAATTGCTCACAACTGGCACCTAAATATTGACATATTCTTCGAACCTTTTCTTGTCCATAACAATCGTTGCCTACCCATCTGCCCGAACATATTCCGTTATCAAACTCCAACTCTGTGGCAATAACGGGCACGCCATACAATCCACCCAAAAATTGAAGATACACATCATACCCGGCCGATACCAAAGTAACCTCATACCCTTCCAACATCAGTTGTTGCATGGAATTTACTACCGATTTAATCTCCGTATACCGCAAGATATCCTCTACATAATGCTGTCCCATCGTCAGTAAATACACCTCTTTCAATCCCTCCAACTGCCACAATTTCAGGCGCTTCTCAAGTTTTACACCGGGTAAAATGATATCGCAAATTCGAACTACTTGAATTCTTTTTAAAAACCTCAACCAATTTTCTCTCCGCAGCATTCTACTCCTCACCACCTCATCGTCCGTATTATCCCGAATGTAATCCACGAAAGCATCCGCCGTTTGAAACGAAATCAGCGTCTCACAAACGTCGAAAAATGCAATCTTAGTTTTATTCATAAACTTTTACTGAGTCCAAAGCGATGTAAAGGCAGCCATAACACGCTGCATCTGATCCAAGGTTCCCACCGAAATTCGCAAACAATTATCCAACTTCGTACTGTGGGTTAGATTTCGAACAAAAATCCCGTGCTCGCCTAAATGATTCAAGACCATTTCTTTTATTTCTGCCGATTGAAATCGCATCAATACAAAATTTCCTGTGCTGGAAAACGGTACAACTTTTTCCGTATACCCCATTAAAAATTGTTCAAACACCTTCCTTGCCGAAGTCACCTCCTCCACGTAATTCCGCATGTATTCAATATCCTCCAATGCCATGCACGCCGCCGCTTGCGCAAAAATGGTGATGCTTTTAGAGTTCCGAATCTTGGAAATTCCGGACACCAACCCTGCATCTCCCATCAAATAACCGATGCGAAATCCAGCCAGACAAAAAGCTTTCGAAAATGTTCTGCTTACCAACAAATTCGACAGTCGAGTTACCTCCTTTGATACCGTAACTCCCCCAAATTCAAAATACGCCTCATCGATAAAAAATAATACCTCCGGGAACGACTCGATCAGGCCGAGCAACGCCATTGCCGACATACCACTACCCGTAGGGTTATTGGGATTACACAAATAAACCATTTTCAACCCCTCGGATTCGTTTATTAAACTCGATATCCGCTTCGAAATTTCCTCCGTCTCAAAATCAAACGGAGCATCCATCTCCAAAAAGGTCAAGTTTGCACCCTGCGCTTCCGCACTTAACCGAAAATTATCATACGTTGGACCAACCACCAACACCCGATCCCCTTGATACAATACCGCCCGACTCACATACTCCTGCAAGCTATCCGAACTTCCAAAATATTGAATATTCTCCTCAGGCAATTCCGTATAATCACTCAACAATTGCATCAAACGCTCACTGTAAGTAGGGGGATACAATCGATACAACGATTCATCCGACACCAGTCGTACCAATTCTTCCTTCACCTTGGGAGACGGGGCGATACTGCCCTCATTCCAATCCAATTTTAATAACTCACTGCGTTCACTTTCACCTACTTCCCAAACTTTATGACTTGCAACCTGATAGGGTTTTAGTTGTTCAATAAACGGGTTTAAAAATTTCATTAAATACTATTTTTGTTTCAATACTTAGGTCAAATAACGGGTTCTTCGGTCAGCACAAACAGTAGGCACCATAGTCAACGCAAACAGCATGTTCCATAATTAGCAAAAACAACAGGTACCTTAACTAACACAAATAATGGAGCCTATGATTATCGCTAATAGTCAGGCCCATACAGCATGTTCTATAGTTAGCACAGATAATTTGACAGATACTTGTCACAAATAATTTACAAGTTCTTGCGTTCCTATAAACCGGGCTTCCGGCCATTGTTTGCGTATGGACGCTATGAATCGGGATAATTCTTTTAATCCATGGGCTCGATGATCCGCATCAATACCTCCCATATAATTAAAACGATGGGTATTGACGATAACCGGAACTCGCCAAGAGATAAGCATCTTCATTCGCTGTAAGCACTCACTCACATAATCCCGTGAATAATTTTCCCCCGGCTCGAAATAACAATTTCGCAATGTGTATCGCACCCCTTTTCGGTTCCTACGAATGCTTCGATAGGTTTTTCCAAACTTGCCCCCGCCCTTTGGAACCAATTGGTAGGGGAGTCCTTGAACCGACACCAAACCTTGATCCAACAACATACTTTCCATTTGTTCGGGCCAGATATAAGCCGGTGCTATAAACGACGTGGCCTGCTTTCCCCATACTTCGCCAAAACCATTAAAAGCATGTTTCCACGATTCCAATAATTGCGTATATCCCGGGTCCGTAGTTTGCCAGTCCAAAGCCGCCAAAAAATTGGATCTTCCCAATTTCCGTTTTGCCCAGGTGCTGCTCACACCACAAATTCCCAATTCCGCTCCTTTCAATACCTCCGGAACCTTTTCTCTCATTGCCTGCAACCATGCTCCGTACTGTAAGTGCACCCAAGCATGGAACTGCAAATCAAAAACTCCCTGTTGATTGCCTTCCACCAAGGACGAAAAACCACCCACACCGTCTCCATAGACTTTCTGGTACGATTCCCGAACATCCTCCGCAACAAAATTCGCTCCCCCAACGCGGTTAATTTCTTCAAAGTTAGGATTCGCCATCACCGCATTACACGTAAACACCGCCGCATTCTCCCCCGCACCACGTACACCTCCCTCCGTTAACACCCCCTTCAATAATTGCACATCCTCCTCAGTCTCCAAAGCATCCTTCAACGCCATATTACCCTGCAAGGTTTCAACCCCTCCAACGCAATACTCCTTCAGCGCTGCACGAGATCCCACTCGGTTAAAACCCCAATCATCCGATTGAAACAGCACCACAGGCTCCTTCACCCTCGTCCCAATCAAACTATGCAATAACCCTAACTCCACTAAAACGAAGGAAAAAACGCCTTGAACGCATCAATAATGGGTATATCCTCCGGCATCCATGCCCGTACCACTGGCCCCCCCAACAACGCCGAAAATCCCAGCACATCAAATACCCTGCGTATGTTAACAATGCCAATAACCACAAATACCCAACTATAATATTCAGTCAACACCTTAAAATAATAATTCTGAATTAAATCTTTGTATATGTACATGAAGTACAGAAAAAACATCAAACTAAAAACCGATAAAAACCTAGCACCAGAAATACTGTTCGTTGCCGCCAAATTTGCTATCGCACCAAAAAAGAAAATCATCGACAGCATTTCCATCTTCTCATAAACACGTCCTCGATACCAAATTTCAATCAACAAGATTATTATGGTAAACCAGCTTAAGTAATTCAAGGTTGTAAACGGCCAGTTTACATAACCATTGATGGATTGTCCCGCCTCTTGCTCCTGCACTTGTTGCATATTATCAGAACTCGTGTAATCCTTAGCTTTTGTCTGATACGTTTTAGGCATCACCTCTTTGGGCATATATTGTTCGATACCTATTTTTCCTAAATTTAGTGTGATTACATACATTATGATCGTGAGTATTACCCTACGCCTTAAAGCAATTTCATGAATAATAAATACAACCACATTTAATGAGAAAGAAAAATGCAAGGTAAATGTTAAAAAAATCCAAAATACGCCATAGGCCTTTCGCTCTTTAAGATAATAATTTACAAGCCCATACACAAACATATGACTGGCCGTCCAATACCGAAATCCATTGAACTCTATAATACTAATGATAAATGCAACAGCAAATAATATGAGTGCCGTAACGCGGCCTAAATTCTCTCCCAAAAACTCAATGGCAAAGAATATATTCCTGGAAAAAAAATAACCATAAATAATTCCGTAAACAGTTAAAATTACCATCGTACTACCGGTAATTTTTGATACTAAATAATTAATCAAAGGTTGTAGAAAATCCGGTGAATTGGTTGTAATGTCCTCCCAAAAAGCAGAAAATGAAATACCCGCGGAATAGTAATCCTTAAATTGCTGTATATACCTGCTAATGTCCCATGCGTCATGAATAACCGCTAACGACATAGCAAAAAACACCACAAACATCCATAGTATATTCTTAGCCCATGTAGCTTTGGATTCTTTTAACGCAATAAACAACGATAATATCGGCGATATTAAAAATAAAATAAACGGAAAATATTGGTCGCGAATCGCGCTGCTTTTACTCAAAATTTCCTATCTAAAATGCAATGAATTACTCGGATTCTATCCATTAGAAATCGCTTTCCTCCCCTCCATCAATTCCACAAAACCTTTACAAACATTGGAAATTCGGTAACTATCCATGTTACTAAATACAAACCGATTACCGAAATCTTTATTCAAAAATTCTAATAACACCTCTCGTTCACCCATTCCCAAGGAATCGTCTTCAATGTTCAAAACAGGTCGATCTACTATGTAATAATCAATCAACTTGCTCGGCATCTGAACCTTAGTGCCATTCATCATATTAATCAAAAAATCCGCATTTCTCATTACTTGCATAATTTCCTCCCTAGGAATAATTCCTCGAATAATAAAACGCGAATCCCCTTGCTTGATATGCGGTGTAACCAAATATTGTTGTTGGGTATAGATATAAAATCGAAAATCTACCTCACTGTCACTTAAAACCTGTAACAACGCAGCTGGATTCCTTCCTTTATGCAAAAATGCCCCCGCGTAAACAAACGTTAAAACATCATTCCCCGTATAATCACCCAACTTTGCACGCTCCTCCTCGTAATGAAACCCTTGGGGTAT
>JACCDH010870678.1_pt1 | contig 22365 bp, 11 predicted proteins | sample 7442481 | NCBI WGS metagenome assembly JACCDH01 (sample SAMN15323433, study PRJNA562643) | freshwater metagenome | isolation source: river surface water | place: USA:Blue River Watershed | collected 2017-08-15
AAAGTTTGACCAACGATATTTTAATTGAGTCTGATTTCAAATATGATATTAGAAAAGATTTTCAATATTTGAGTACAGCAAAAAAAATGAATGAATTCAATATTAAAAGATATCAATTAAGCAATTTACCAACAATTGCGCTTGGTGGAAGTTATTCACAAAATGCACAAAGAACTAAGTTTGATTTATTTGAAGGAGGTAATTGGTTTACCACTGCATTGGTTAGTTTAAATATTAGTCTTCCTATTTTCAATGGTTTTGCAACCGATGCGCGCATTAAGCGAACTAAAATTGAATTAAAGCAAACTGAAAATCAAATTGAGTCTCTTAAAAATAACATTGATAACGAAATAACACAAGCAAAATTAAACTACATATCATCCGTAGCAACTGTGAAGTTTCAAAAGTCAAATATGGAATTAGCAGAAACAGTTTTCCAACAAACTAAAAAGAAGTTTGAAGCAGGAATGGGTTCAAATACGGAGATATCAGCTTCACAGGCCGACTTAGTAAGTGCGCAAAACAATTATATGAACGCTTTATACAGTGCCTTAATTGCTAAAGTAGATTTATTAAAAGCAACTGGTAAATTATAAAAAAAATAACACAAATAATAAAATATACAAAATGAAACATAGTTTAAAATTATTTACAATCGCCTTTATCCTATTAGGAACTGCATGTGGTAGTGGCAATAATAGTATTGAAGCAAAAAAAGCAAGTTTAGAAAAACTTAAAAAGCAAGTACTAGATATTAATGCTCAAATTGCGAGCATTGAAAAGGAATTAGGAGACGGTGGTAAGGATCAAGTGCAATCTGTATTGGTTGTGACTGCTCCTATTGTTAGTCAAGATTTTAACCATTACATTGAACTTCAAGGTAAGGTTGAATCTGAAAGCGTATCCTACATCACTCCTCGAGCTGGTGGAGGTCAGGTAAAAGCTTTATTTGTAAAAAGAGGTGACAGGGTTAGAAAAGGTCAAATCATTTTACAATTGGACAATAGCCTTATCAAACAAAGTGCAGCAGCAGCTTCTCAAAACTTGGAAACCGTAAAAGCACAAGCAGCTTTAGCTAAAAGTGTATATGAAAAGCAAAAAAACTTATGGGAGCAAAATATTGGTAGTGAAATTCAATTGATGACTGCAAAAACAAATGCCGATGCAAGTGCTAGTCAATTAAGAGCTGCTACTGAGCAATTGGGTATGATGAAGGATCAACTAGCTTATACAAGTGTTTATAGTGATGTTGACGGAGTTGCCGAGGAAGTAAATGTGAAGGTTGGTGAATTATTTGGTGGACCTGGTCAAATTAAAATAGTTAATACTGAGAAATTAAAACTAACAAGTTTAGTTCCTGAGAATTATGCAGGTAAAATTAAAGTGGGAAGTGAAGTCAATTTATTTTTTCCTGATATCCAAAAAACAATTGATACTAAATTAGCGGTAGTGGGTACCGTGATTGATCCATTAAGCCGTAGTTTTTATGTTGAATCTAAATTACCAATAGACAAAAATTTTCGTCCTAATCAATTGGTGCAAGTAAAAATCAAAGACTATACTAAAAAGAATGCAGTCATTATTCCAATTAACATTGTACAAAACGATGACAAAGGAAAATTCATTTTTGTAGCAGTAAGTGAAAAAGGAAAATTAATCGCGCGTAAAAAAATAATTACGATTGGAGAATTTTATGGCAATAATATTGAGATTTTAGCAGGATTAACTGCTGGAGAACAAATTATTACCGAAGGTTATCAATCATTATATGATGGTTTAAACATCACTACTAAGTAATAGTTTATATTTTAAATTTAATAAAGCACAATCGATCAATATGTCGACAATCAATAAAATAAAAGAGAAATTTAAGGAATTTGGTCCTACCTCTTGGAGTATTACTAATAAAACATCTATTTACTTATTAATGTTGTTTATTAGCTTGGGGGGTATTTATCAATTCTTAACCTTACCGAAAGAAAATTTTCCAGAGGTTATTATTCCAACTATGTTTGTTCAAACAGTTTATGTTGGTAACTCACCAAAGGATATTGAAAACTTAGTAACACGCCCACTAGAAAAGCAAATCAAAAGTATCAGTGGTGTAAAAATTAATAAATTCACTTCGTCCTCACAACAAGACTTTTCATTAATCACTGTTGAGTTTAGTACCGACGTTAAAACAGACGTGGCCTTACAAAAAGTGAAAGACGCCGTTGATAAAGCAAAGGGTGAACTTCCGAATGACTTGACACAGGAACCACGTGTTATGGAATTAAATATTAGTGATCAACCGATCATGTTTATTAATATTAGTGGTAATTACAATACTGTTCAACTTAAAAAATATGCCGACGATTTAAAAGACAAATTAGAAGGCATACCTCAAATAAATAGAATTGATTTAGCGGGTGCGCCAGAAAGGGAGTTTCAAATTAATGTTGACAACTACCGTATGGAAACGGCTGGAATCACTTTTGATGATATTACGTATGCTATTCAAAGAGAAAATTTAGACTTATCGGGTGGTTTGTTGGAAGTGGGTAATATGCAACGTAACCTTCAATTAAAAGGCCAGTTAAAAACAGCTAATGATATTGCTAATATTATTGTTCGCAATACAAGTGGCGCTCCTATATATTTGAAAGATGTAGCTTCTATCAAAGACACTATAAAAAATACGGAAAGCTTTGCGCGCTTAAATGGCAAAAACGTTTTAACCTTAAATATTATTAAACGCAATGGTGAAAATTTAATTGCCACATCGGATGCAGTGAAAGCCATGGTTGAAGACGCAAAAGCGAGTGCATTTCCAAAAGACTTAAACGTAGTCATTTCAGGTGATCAAAGTATTAGAACTAAAAGCTCCTTTAATGAATTAGTTAACTCTATTATTATTGGATTTATTTTGGTATTAATAGTGTTAATGTTTTTCATGGGTGTAACCAACGCCTTTTTCGTAGCCTTATCGGTACCATTAAGTATGTTTGTGGCCTTTGTATTTTTACCAGCTGGTGACTTAGTTGTAGGCACACATATTACACTCAACTTTATGGTGCTTTTTGCATTGTTATTTGGCTTGGGTATTATAGTGGATGATGCCATTGTGGTAATTGAAAATACACACAGAATATTTGTTGCTGGAAAAGGTAAATTAACAGCAACCACTTCGGCTAAAATGGCTGCAGGTGAAGTATTTATTCCAGTATTAGCAGGTACCATTACAACCCTTGCCCCCTTTTTCCCTTTATTATTTTGGCCTGGTATTATTGGTAAATTCATGATTTACTTACCGGCAATGTTGATTTTTACATTAGCAGCTTCTTTAGTAGTAGCCTTTATAATGAACCCGGTATTTGCTGTTGATTTTATGAATCATGACGAAGAAGTTACGGATGAACCAAAATCAGCTATTTTCAAAAAGAAGAATTTCTGGATTCCTGTTGCAATTGGTATTTTATTAGATATCGCAGGATTTACATTCTTAGGAAACTTGTTGATATTCATTATGATCACAGTGGTTGCAAACAAATACTTTATCAACGACATGATTGTGAAGTTCCAAACTTCAACATTACCTAAATTAATGGATTGGTATGAGCAAACATTAAGAAGAGCATTAAGTGGATGGAGACCTGTTAAATTATTAATTGGAACTTTTATTTTACTTATTTTATCTTTTGTTATTTTAGGTATCAGTGTTGCAACAGGTCGAGTGGGTATTGAATTTTTCCCTAAGGGTGATCCAAATCAATTGTATGTATATTTAAAATTGCCTTCTGGTAGTAATGTTAATTATACCGATTCAATTACACGTGTATTGGAAGCTAAGGTTAGCAAGGTTTTAGAAAATGATAAATCACAAAATCCTTTAGTTGAAAGTATCATTAGTAATGTAGCCGTTGGTGCAGGTGACCCAATGCGTGGCGATCGTAGTAATCGTGCTGAGTTAGGTCGTATACAAGTTAACTTTGTAGAGTTTGAAAAGCGTGATGGAAAATCTACAGCACCTTATTTAGATAATTTAAGAAATGAATTGAAAGATGTACCTGGTGCTGAAATTTCAATTGATCAAGAATCAAGTGGACCGCCAACTGAACCGCCAGTAAATATTGAGATTCAGGGTGATGATTTTGATAAATTAGTAAAAACAGCCGTTGGCTTAAAAAACTATTTAGATGCTGCACAAATTCCGGGAATTAATACATTGAAAATGGATGTTGATTTACAAAATCCTGAATTAACATTAACCATTGATCGTGAGCGTGCATTAATTGAAGGTGTGAGTAGTGCTCAAGTAGGTATGCAAATTAGAACGGCTCTTTTTGGTAAGGAAGTATCTAAAATCAAAGAAGGTAAAGAAGAATATAAAATTCAACTTCGAAGTCAAGAATTACAACGAAATAATTTAGTTGACTTATTAAATATGCGTTTATCCTTTAGAGACATGGCTGCTGGTGGTATGGTTAAAAATATTCCTATTAGCAGTTTAGTTAAAGTAGAGCCAACTAGTACCTTTGGAAGTATTAAAAGAAAAGACCAAAAGCGTTTAATTCAATTAAGCTCAAATGTATTGTCAGATAAAGGTTATAATCCAACAGCAGTGAATGCGGTAATTGCTCAGTATATTTCTAATTTTAAGGGTATTTCTGAAGGCGTTACAGTTAAACAAACAGGTGAAAATGAACAACAATTAGAAACAGTTGCCTTTTTAGGAAAGGCTTTAGTTATAGCTTTAATGCTTATTTTATTTACACTAGTATTACAGTTTAATTCTGTTTCAAAATCAGTAATCATCCTAACTGAAATTTTATTTAGTATTATTGGTGTGTTCTTAGGATTCTCAATTTTCGGAATGAAAATTTCAGGTGTAATGACTGGATTGGGTATTGTTGGATTAGCGGGTATCGTTGTGAAAAACGGTATTCTTGTAATTGAGTTTGCCGATGAATTACGATCAAGAGGTATAAAAACAAAAGAAGCCGTAGTGCAAGCTGGTAAAACAAGAATTATTCCAGTTATGTTAACTGCTTTAGCTGCTATACTAGGATTTATTCCAATTGCAATTGGTTTCAATATCAACTTTGTTACTTTATTTAGTGAGTTAAATCCACATATCTTTTTTGGTGGTGATAACGTAGCTTTCTGGAAGCCATTAAGCTGGACCTTAATATTCGGTTTAATATTCGCTTTCTTTATGACATTGTTTATTGTACCTGGAATGTATTTAATTGCGGAAAGACTTCGTCGTCCAATGCGTCGTCACTTTGGCGGTAAATGGATTAGCATGTTGGGTATTCCACCGTTAACAATCATTTTTATTCCATTGGTTTTTGTAACTATGTATTTACACAAAAGAAATGTAAAGCGTCGTTACGCTAATCGCAATGCCAATGGTGATGCTACTATTAATGGTTCATGGTATTAATAATACACTATTCATAAAATAGTGTACCTAAAAAAAGCCCTTCGAAAATCGAAGGGCTTTTTTTTAATCAAATATGGTTCGGAACAAATTTGATTTCCTATTTCCAAAGTAAGTTGTATAAGTTAATTCAAAACTATTTTGTCTTATGGTAGACTGTGTTAATTGGTTACTATAAATATCATAGCTCATTCCCAAAATATGTTCTCCCAACAATAATTTAAAGCTAGGTATTAAAGCATCTCCAAGTCTATAATAACATCCAATATATATTCTTTTGTCATTGTAATCAGTTTTTTGAATGGGTAAACCCAGCGATCCGCCGGCTAATATTTGTCGATTACTATTTTTACCTATAAAGGATGCGTGAAAACTTGCAGAATAGGATTCAAAAAAACCGGTTTCATAGTTTACAAATAAAATGGTTTTAGGACTCATGCTAGGGCTAGTCGTAGTCGATAATAAATCAGGTTGTGATTGAAAAAATAAACTACCCCCTGTCTCTAAATATTCATTTTCCGTATGTCTATTAAATACCACACCTGCATTCATTGAAAAATTAGATGCATTATTTTTAAATAATTCAGCCGTATTTAAATTAATTAAATTAGCACTACCGTCATACTGATCACCAAAAGTTAATTTGGATCTATCAACACTTCTGTTGGTATATGTGGCACCCAAACCAAGTGAAATATTATTATAGTAATTATTATCCGTGAAAATGTGATAAGCTGCATTAAATGTAAGATGGTTTGAATTGATAGCCCCACCCATTATTTGATCTGATAACACGTTAATACCTAAACCTAAATAATTGATGCCATTTAACATTTGAGGAGATGATTTCCAATCAAAACCAGCAAATATAGTTTGATAGGTTTTGTTATTATCAATAAGTTGAGATCTAAAATTTCCATTTAATTTTTGGTCATATATACCTTTACCAACCGATGCAGGACTTAAAAATTGATTGGCACTAAATGGTTGCGAAAAAAATGGATCTTGCGCTACCGCCCCTGATACAAGCGTAATAAACAAAATAATATATAAAATACGTTTTGACATTGTATCAATTATTTAATTAAAACCGATTGGCCCGATGTTTTTATGGTTTCACCATCCGCTGTCGTATATTCTGCAATCCAATAGTAAACATCTGAATCTTGCATTAATCCATTTAATCTTCCATCCCAACCATATTTAATTTCTTTAGTATCATAAACTAAAACGCCATATCTATTAAATATTTTGAAATAATTAATACCCTTCAAACTTGATTTTGCGATAATATTTAAATAATCATTTAATCCATCATTGTTTGGCGAGAAAGCCGACGGAACAACAAACAATGCTGATTGATTAAAAGTCATTTGTAAAACCTCGCTTTCTTTTGAAACACAATTATTGCCGTCAGTAATACGATAGGTAATATCTAGCTTTCCCTTACCAATTGCTTTTAGTAAAACGTCTTTGTTTCCTGAAATAATAATTGCTTTTGTTGGATCAGATAAAGTCCATGTATAAGTTATGGGTTGCTTAGTAACAATTGGATTAGCATTTAATGTAAATTCATTGTCCACCAATACAGTATTGGTCGCTGATGTAATGGGTCCCACTTTGGGTATGGGATTGAAGGTTACCAATGATTCAGCTGTTAAACTTTTACAATTACTAGTTTTATTAATCGCAATAGCACTATACAATCCTGGTGTGAAAACAGTTATATTATTTTCCAAATCAGGTAACCTCACAAAATTCGGAGCAAACCAACTATAATTATAATCTCTAGCTAAGCCACCATTAACAGTTGCAATTAATTGCGAAGGTGCTCCTTCACATACAATTGAATTGCTGATTGTCACCACTGGAATTTTACTTACATTAATATATACGCTATCACTATTTTGACATCCATTTATATCAAATCCACTTACATAATATTTTTGAGTTTGACTTGGGATAAATGAAACACCATCATTTACATTGTCTGACCAAGTATAACCAATTCCTCCTGATGCTGTTAATTTAATGGGCTCTCCCTCGCATGGCGTTAAATTAGTAGCTGTTGCTTTTATATCAGGCTGAGGTAATACTTCAATAGTTCTAACTACTGTGTTTTTACATCCGTTGACACCTGTTCCAACAACAGTATAATTGCCGGTGGTAGTTGGATTAAATGTTTGGCCATTGACAACTCCATTATCCCAGGTATAACTAACTGCACCATTTCCACTTAAAACAACATTTGTGTTAGCACATACAACCGATTCATCAGGGACCATGCTTACCCATACATTTGGCAATGGCAATACCTGAATATTTTTACTAGCCGTGGCTGTACATCCATTGACATCGGTTCCAATAACTGTATATAACCTTGTTGAACTTGGATTAAACACTTGTCCATTCACTACTCCATTATCCCAGGTATAATTTTCAGCTCCAGTTGCTGTTAAAGTAGCATTGTCCTTAAGACAAATAATTCCCGACGCAGGTAGTAAACCAATTGATACAACAGGCAGTGGATTTACTTGAACAGTTGTACTAATGGTATTGGAACATCCATTCACGTCAGTTCCTACAACAGTATAAACGGATGTAGTAGTTGGATTAAATTTTTGTCCATCAATGATTCCTTGACTCCATCGATAATTAATTCCACCATTAGCACTTAATTTAACACTATCATTCAAACAAATGACTCCACTTTCAGGCACCATTGTTATAGATAAGTTGGGTAAATTAGCTACCTCCACCGTTTTGGTAGCAGTATCCTTACAACCATTGGCATCGGTTCCAATTACAGTATAAAGTCTTGTTACTGTTGGATTAAATTTTTGTCCATTTGTAATTCCACGATCCCATATATAATTTACCGAACCTGATGCAAGCAAGGTTACAGTATCATTCGCACAAATGATTCCTGCTGAAGGCGTCATTGCGATGGACACAGTACTTGCATTGTTTACAATAATATTTGCAGTAGCGGTATTAGTACATCCATTTATGTCTGTACCCGTAACAGTAAATGTGCCTGATTGAATAGCAGCAAAAGGAACACCGTCCAAAGCACCACCAGACCAATCATAAGTAACACCACCCGTACCATTTAATGTTAACTCGTCTCCTTTACAAACAATTCCATTAACAGGTAAAGTATTGAATCCAATTGTTGGTAATGGATTTATAGTCACTGTAATACTATTAGTTGAAGTATTAATACAATTATTAATAGTAGTAGTAGTTGATACACTATATACTCCAGCTTGGCTTACTGTAAGTCGTTGACCATTGCCTCCCACTAAAATTGGTTGACCATTTTTATACCATGCATTTCCTGTTGTTGAACTACTAGTTAATTGAACACTACTACCATTACAAATTGCAGTTGTTCCGCTTGTCGTAATAGTGGGATCAGCAGGAACGGTTACCACTATTTGTTCTTGACAACTTGATATGCCATCACTGATAGTTGCAGTATAAGTGGTGGTTTGTGTTGGGTTAACAACAATAACATTTGTTGTTGCACCGGTTGACCAGGTAACTGAAATGTTATTATTGTATAATTGGCGAATTTCTGTTTCAGTGAGTGATCTATTCCATATACCAATATCATCAAGACTTCCATTAAATACTTCACCTGAAGCGCCCAATCCAAATCGCATGTATGCACCAAGCCAACTACTTGGACATGATGATGAAGTAGCAGACATCGTGCCCGACAATGCACCATCAATATAAACCTTACCTAGTGAATTGGTTGCATCGGCTACATAAACCAAATGATGCCACTCGCTAAGGGTTCCAAAAGTTATATTTACAACATTTCGACTTTGGCCATTACTACAATGCCATGCATCTAACTTATTTCCATTATACAATCCTATTCCTGAATTCAAGTAGGTATTTTCATAAATTCTGCCGCCTGTTTGACTTCCATTTGCTTTGAACCAACAGGAAAAAGTTCGATCACCTGTCATTGCTAATTCGGTTGTCATGGGGACTGCTATATTCCCTCCACTAAAAGTATAAGCAGTATTTGCAATACCAAATCGATCAGCACTACTAGTTACACTTGTTATTACACCATTATTATTATTCCCACTTATATCATTTGCATTACCATTAAATGGATAATAAGCAACAAGCCCTGTTTTTAAAGAGGTTGGTAATTGATATAAATTCATAAAACTAGAACCATTCACTAAGCTATCTATTTTTAATGTGGCGGAACTATTTTTACAAATAATCGTATCGTTGTTTAAAATGTTGGCTTGTAATAAACTTACAAAAGTGCTGTCAGAACTTACGCAACCATCTGAATTAACAACCGTAACCTTATAATTACCTGATTTATTAACAGTTGTTGTGGCAGTACTTGATCCTGTTGACCATTGATAACTTGTATATCCATTGCCTGCATTAAGTACTACACTAGATGCACACTGTGAAGTGATTGATGCTAATGGATTAAAAGAAGTTGATGGTTGCGGATTAGTTGCTGTTAAATTATATAATTGTGTCACTTCGCATACATCTAAAGTTCGATCCCAAAATCCAATATCATCCAACTTTCCGTTAAAGCCTCCATATAAACCACCGGGACTAGGGCCGTCACCACTAGCTCCAATTAAAAATTGAACTTGATTCGCATAATCAATTGTAGCAGCCCTTGAGCCAACAAGAACGCCGTCTCTAAACATTTTTAAAGTAGTTCCGTCATAAGTAACCACTGCATGATACCACTGATTAGTTGTAATCGTGCCTGTATTGGTACTTACTCCTTGGAATAGATTTGCACTTGTCCATTGTGAGGCGGTAAGTGTTGTATTATCACCGTTCAGTAATTGTAAATTATATGCAGGGCCCCATGTATAATGCTGTGGTGCATATCCAACAATGGATTGATAATTATAAAAATTACCACCAATTGATGGATAAAATTGACTAGTATAAAACCAAGCCGAAATGGTGTAACTACTTTTTGCAAATGGAGTTGGATTAGTAGCAATCAAATAACTTGTTACATTCGTTTGTGTATTGGAAAAGGAATAAGCACTTGCGCTAGCTCCGAACCTGTCGGTTGTTGCAGTTAATCCAAAAGCTTGTAATGCATTATTATTACCACTTATGTCGTTTGAATTTCCACAAAAAGGATAATAAGCAACTAATCCATTTTTTAAATTATTGGGCAGGTTGACTAATGTACAAGCTTGTCCAAAAATTGGACTAGCATAAAGTGTAAATAAAAAGAAAGTAAATAAAAACAAAATGCCCTTTCCGTCTATAAAACGGAATTTACCAAAGGACTCATTATTATAATTATATAATTTTAGAAGAAATCGTCTTCTCTTCATTATAACATATTGATTATTAATAGTTGGTGGGGGTTAGTAAATGTATGAAAATATGTTTAAATATTAATGTGCCTAAACGATATTAAAGACACCTCAAGGGCTAAGCTTCCCTTTTATGAACAAACTTGCGCACCTGATACAATTTGAACTTCATAATGCTTTAAGTCTTGACCTGTTTGAGCTTTATAAATAGTTGACATTTCATGCACAACTTGTTGAATTTCAGTTTGTTTTATAATATTTATGGTACACCCACCAAATCCACCGCCCATCATTCTGGCACCAAGCACATTGGTATTATCTTTAACAGCATTCACTAAAATATCCAATTCAGAGCAGCTCACTTCATATAATAAGGATAAGCCCTCATGTGTAGCAAACATTTTTTCTCCGAATGATGTTAAATCATTTTGTTTTAAGTTTTTTGTTGCCTCCATTGTACGATGAATTTCCTCAATAACATACTTGCACCTTTTGTAGATGTTCGCGTTTTTTGTTTTGTCAATACAGGCTTCAAGCATTGTTATACTTACCTCTCTAAAATTATTAATGTGTGGGTTTTGATGTTGAATTAATTGTAATCCTTTTTCACACTCAAATTTCCTTGTGTTATATTCGCTATTAGCTAGTGCATGTTTAACGCCCGTATCAAATAAAACAATTTGATAGTCGGTTAATATCAATGGGAAATATTCAAATTCCATGGAAGCACAATCTAATAAAACTACCTGATCACTTTTTCCAAAAATACTAGCAAATTGATCCATGATTCCACATTGCACACCAGCAAATTCATGTTCAGCTTTTTGTGCCATGAAAGCTAATTCCATTTTATCAATACCCAATTCAAATAATTCATTTAGTCCATAAGCTACTGCACATTCAATCGCTGCAGAACTTGACAAGCCTGCTCCTATTGGAACATCACTTGTAATTGCTAAATTAAATCCAACTTCAAAGGAATGTTTTTTTTGCAACTGAGCAATGACTCCAATAATATAATTTGCCCATTTTTTTTCCTGAATCACTAAATCAGAAAATGATTCAATAATTAATTCATCGAGGATATCAATAGCGGTTAAATGAATTTGTTGATCACTCCTTTTTGAAATTGAAACAATAGCCGATTTATTAATTGCCGCAGGTAATACAAACCCATGATTATAATCAATATGTTCTCCAATTAAATTAATTCTGCCAGGAGCCTTAACTGTAATGGATTTCATGATTTATATTTTTAACTTTTGTAAACAAGCAGCGGCCGCTTCCAATGTTTTATTTTGTTTTGCAAAACATAATCGTATCACTTTATGATCAGTGTCATCATGATAAAAGGCACTCATTGGAATAGTTGCAATACCATAGTGGGTTACTAACTTTTCAGCAAATATTTTATCTGACTCATTTGAAATGGACGCATAAGAATATGATTCAAAATACGAGCCCGAGGATGGAATTGGTTTTAATAAAGTGTCTTTTAATAAAGCACGCAAATAGTCTCTTTTTTCTTGAAATAAATTACCTAATGTTAAATAGGCATCCTTGTTGTGCATATAATTTGCAATTCCAATTTGCTTAGGTGTATCACAACTAAATACATTAAACTGATGTACTTTTCTGAACTCTTTACTTAAATTTTCAGGAGCTACACAGTAACCTAATTTCCATCCAGTACAATGATATGTTTTACCAAATGAATAAACTACAAAACTACGCGCATACAATTCAGGATATTTCAATATAGATTCATGTGGCTTATTGTCATAAATCAAATGTTCATACACTTCATCGCTAATTAAATATAGCTGATTGCTTATGACTATTTCTTGCAATTGTAAAACATCTTCCTTAGTCATTACTGTGCCTGTTGGATTATGTGGCGAATTAACCAATATCGCTTTTGTTTTAGGCGTAATGGCTGCTTTCACTTTATCCCAGGGTATCGTATAATTTGGAAAGTCTAAAGCAATAGGAACCACAACACCTCCATTTATAGTAATATTAGGAATATAACTATCATAGGCTGGTTCAAAAATAATAACCTCATCACCAGGTTGAATGATGGTGGTAAAAGCGGTATATAAAGCATAAGTGCCCCCAGGTGTAATAGTAATATTAGTATCAGGATTTATATTTGCACCATATAAGTATTGTATTTTTTCACTAAGGTTCTCTCTTAATAAAGGAACACCATTCGTGTGTGCGTATTGATTGCCCCCATCCTTCATTGCTTTATAAACACATTCAATGAGATCGGCACTCATTGGAAAATCAGGAAAACCTTGTCCTAAATTAATGGCGTTATGCTTTACCGCCAATTGACTCATCACCGTAAAGATGTTCGTGCCAATATTGGGTAACTTTGATTGCATGAATAAAATTCAATAAAAGTGTATTAAAAAGTAAGCTGATTAGATAAACGCTTTAATTCAACCTCAGCAATTTTTGCAGTAAATTTTAAACTTGTTAATCTAAATCCTGCAGTTTCAAAACTTTGTTGTGCTTGTTTTACGTCTACAATTGTTGCTTGTCCTAATTTAAATCGCTCCATTACTAATGTCAATAATGCTTCAGACATTTGATAGTTCTGTATTTCGATAGGAGTTTGCTTTAAACTGTTTTGATAATTTTGATAGGTCTTAAATAATTCAGTTGCTAAATCCTGAGCTGTATTATCAAATTGAAGCTTTGCGCTAACGGTATTGATTTGTGCATTTTTATAAGCACGCTTACTTGTGCTACCCGCATAAATAGGAATACTTAAATTCAATCCTACAAAAGGACCATAGCTTTCATTTAATAAAATGAAACCCGCTGCCGATTTATTGCTATTATAGTTATATCCTCCGTTAGCCCTTAATGTTGGATAAGTCAAGGCTTTCGTTTCCTTTTCTAAAAACTGATTTACATTAATCAATTGCTGAGCAGATTGCAATAGTGGATGATCTTTCATTTTAGATTCCACTTCTGATAAACTAATTTTTTCATCTACCTCGATACTATCGGTAAAAATATAATTTGAATTCGCAGGCACGACCATACTATTGTACAAATCTGCTTTTACTTGATCAAGTATCACTAATTGATTTTGCTTTGCTTGCAACAAAGCGTTTAAGTCTAAATTAGATTGTAATAAATCGGTCTGATTGGCAACACCAACTGCTTCTCTTGTTTTTACAATAGCTACGCGTTGTTCTGATGCTTCAATTGATTTTTCAATGGTCTTTAAAAAGGCAGCCTGTCTAATGACATTATAATATTGTTGCATCACAGTTGAACTCGTATTCAACATTTGTGCTTGCAATGCAGCTGTAGTTTGTTTTTCGATACTCGCTAAACGATCTTTGGTTGCCGCAATTCTGTAACCATTAAATATAATCATGGTTGCAGTCAAGCCTCCATTTAAAGTCATACCATCAACATCGGTTCTTTTGGTATTTCTATTAGGATCTGGAAAAGTTTGATTAATCGATGTAAGCGTATTGTTATTGGTACCATTAGCAGTTACCGTCGGTAATCCACCAGCTACACCATAATTATTATTATTTTTAGCAATAGTAGCATTGTTTTCTACTAGTTTAATATCATAGCTATTTTGAATCGCAATAGTTACCGCGTCCTTTAAACTTAAATTACTTTGTGCAACTAATTTTTCTGTCGAAAAAGCAAGTGCTATGAACAATAAAATAAAAATCTGTTTTTGCATATTATAAATTTAATCCAGCCTTGCTAAAAACAATGATTTCCATATGTTTTTTACATCAGCGGTGAACCAACTAATCCTTGAATACTATTTTACCAAGGTTCCTACTGCTTCCCCTTTTACTAATTTCATTAAATTACCAGGTTGATTCATATCAAAAACAATAATTGGTAATTTATTTTCCATACATAAAGTAAAAGCTGTCATATCCATTACCTTTAAATTATTAGAAATACATTCCTGGAAACTGATGGTTTCATACTTTTTAGCAGTTGGATTTTTTTCAGGATCTGCATCATAAACACCATCAACCCTTGTACCTTTTAAAATGACATCGGCCTTCATTTCAATAGCTCTTAAGGAACCCGCAGTATCGGTTGTGAAATAAGGATTACCTGTTCCTGCACCAAATATCACAACACGTCCTTTTTCTAAATGTCTTAATGCTTTACGGCGTATATAAGGTTCAGCTACCTGCTCCATATTAATAGCAGACTGTAAACGCGTATACACTCCAATTTTTTCTAACATCGCTTGAATCGCCATGGCGTTAATCACCGTTGCAAGCATTCCCATATAATCACCATGCGCTCTTTCAATACCACTATCCGCTTCATTCATTCCTCTATAAATATTGCCACCTCCAATTACAATGGCAACTTGCACGCCTAAGGCAACCACTTCCTTTATTTCATTCGCATACTGCTCAATAATGGCTGGATTGAATGGATCACCGTTTCTTTCATTTCCCAAAAGGGCTTCGCCAGATAATTTTAATAAAACACGTTTGTATTTGGGCTGCATAATCACTTAGATTTATACGTGCAAGATACAAATTTTGAATAAGGAATGAGTTGGTTAAAGCTGCCGTTGGTAATAATTTTATACTTTAAACCTGTTTTGCTAATTTTAAACAAAATATATTTTATGAATGCGAATGAGATAGATTATCAAATATTTGGTGAAGAAATGCAGTATGTAAGCATTGAACTTGACCCCCAAGAGACCGTTATTGCTGAACCAGGCGCCTTTATGATGATGGAGGATGGAATTCAAATGGAAACCCTATTGGGCGATGGCTCGCAAGAAAATACAGGCTTTTTTGGCAAATTATTAAAAGCAGGTACGCGTGTTTTAGCCGGAGAAAGTTTATTTATGACTGCCTTTAGCAATAACCAAAATGGTAAGCGAAAAGTGAGTTTTGCTTCCCCTTATCCTGGAAAAATTATTCCATTAGATTTATCCAAGTTAAATGGCAAAGTAATTTGTCAAAAAGACGCTTTTCTTTGTGCTGCAAAGGGGGTTAGTATTGGAATAGAATTTCAACGCAAATTAGGTACTGGTTTGTTTGGTGGGGAAGGTTTTATAATGGAAAAACTAGAGGGAGATGGTCTTGCATTTTTACACGCTTGTGGTCACATCATTGAAAAAGAGTTGACCGCAGGAGAATTATTAAAAATTGATACCGGTTGCATAGTAGGTTTTACTTCAACAGTAAACTATGATATTCAATTTGTAGGTGGCATAAAAAACACTTTGTTTGGTGGAGAGGGCTTGTTTTATGCAACCTTAACGGGTCCTGGTAAAGTTTGGATTCAAACCTTACCCATTAGTAGATTAGCTGGACGAATTTTAGCATATGCAACAGTTACACGAAAAGAAGAAGGTAGTATTTTAGGAGGAATTGGCAACCTTTTTGATGGTGATGGTGTTAGATAAACTTTCAGAATATAAAAAAGGAGACTATTGTCTCCTTTTTTATATTCTATTACTTAGAGATTGATCCTTAATTATAATTTTATCATCTTAAATTGATAATTCATTTTATTATCAACGGTGGAAATTTTAATATAATAGGTTCCAGCACTTAAATAACCCAAATTTAATTGACCTCCAGATACTAGACCTGTTAAAGAGGCAACCTTATTTCCTGTTGAAATTTCAAAAACGTCCATATTTAACTTTTGGATATCTTTTATTGCAAAGTCTAAGTTTAGTTTATTTATAAATGGATTGGGCACCAATTTAATGAATTCAAAATCACTTAAGTTCATAATATCAGTTATCAAATAATAGTATGCATTACTTTGTACACTATTACAACCATTTTGAGTGGTTCTTACTGAGTATTTTCCAGGAATGGTAGGTTTAAATTTCAGAGAAGTATCAGCTATTGAAACACCGTCTCTATACCAAAGGTTACCCGTATTATAAGAGGATACTAAATAGTTTTCTATATCTCTTTTAATTTCTGGCGCACTTGGAATACCATAAACACTTAATGTGATTTTTGATCTTTCGCTCTCACATCCTGAAGTTGTAGATGATTGGCTAACATAATAATCAAAGTTTCCGATAGAAGTTGTTGAATGTTTAGGTGCAGTATTTGTAGCTGTACCGCCACTTGCAGATGTGCCATACCATTTTAATTCATTTCCTACACCAGCTGCTACTGTTAATGAAATTTCAGGCGATCCTATACATGAATTAATATTACTTACTGTTGGCTTCGAAGGTGTTGGATTTACAAGCATAGTGATTTTTGAACGTTCACTCTCACAACCTGTATTTGTTGCCGCTTGACTTACGTAATATTCAAATGTACCTGCGTTTGAAGAGGAAGGAGTTGGCGCACTATTTGACGCAGTGCCTCCGCTAGCGGATAGCCCATACCATTTTAATTCATTGCCCGTTATAGCGGTGGCTGATAAAGTTGATGTAGTTGCACCTACACAATAAGTTACATCACTCACTGTTGGTTTAGCAGGTGTTGAATTTACAACCAAGGTAATTTTTGATCTATCACTTTCACATCCTGTAGTAGTTGATGCCTGACTTACATAATAATCAAATGTTCCGGTTGATGCAGTTGATGGGAGAGGTGCAGTACTAGTAGCTGTACCTGCGTTAGCCGATGTACCATACCATTTTAATGCATTACCTGAAGTTACTGATGCTGTTAATGCAATAGGCGTTAAACCAACACAAGTATTAATATTGTTTACTGTAGGGTTATTAGGTTTGGGATGGATGGTCACAGTTATTGCAGCTCTTGGACCTTCACATGAATTTTCAATTGTTTTTTGACTCACATAATAAGTTGTTTGACCTGCAGTTGATGATGATGGTGCGATTGAACTTGTGGTAAATGTACCAGCTGTCGCAGCAGTTCCATACCATAATAAAGTATTCGTACTATTTGCTGTTGCACTTAATTGTCCGGTTGTTACACCAATACAGTATGAAGCATTAGAAACAGTTGGTGCTGCTGGTGATGGTGTAACATTTATTGTTATGGATCTTGTAGAATCTACAATACCTTCAACATTATAAATAAAAGCTTTATAAACACCAGATGCATTGATACCAATTTTTGCACCTTCACTACTTATAAATTGTTGATCACGTTTCCATCTTATTCTTGTTGCATCGTTGACTTCAATAATTGCTGAGTCTCCTTGACAAAATGAATTTTTTGAAACAGATAAGATAGTTGTATCAGGGACATTGCCTAGTTCGTTTAAACTAATATAATTACTTAAATAAGTATCAGGTGATAAAATCTCTTTATTAATTACAACATTTTCAGATCCATTAGGTGCTGAATTTTCAACAGTACTTGATGACATTCTAATCATTGAACTCGCATTGGACTTGACTATATTTGGTAAAATTTCTTCTTTATTTATTTGCGCAATTGAAGGACTTGCTGATAACCTAGGACTGAGAATAATTGTTGAATAATTTGGGTCAACCGATCTACTAGTAAAAATTAAACTACTAGTTTGATTAATTAAACCAGCACTATAGGAATCACTTTGAGGAGTTCCTAAATGCTGACCTCCTATAATTGTACCTGTTGAATCATGTTTAATAAACATTAAGTCTGTTCCACCAAAACTCGTGGACTTATAAGTAACATTTTCTAAACCCGTTTTTCCAGAAAACTGCAATGTTTCATATACATTCTTTGTTTTTGAATCAATTAAAATTTTTCTACTGTTTAAATTAAATTGTGATTCAATAGTGGTCGTATCAAATTTTGTAACCTTAGTGATATTTAAAGCCGTGTCTAGTCTTGCAAAGAGTGAAACAAAGTCTATGCCTCGAGCATAGCTATGGGTTGGGATAACATTACTATTATACGTCATGCTATTAGTTCTAGATAGTCCAGTTATATAAATATGATCACCTTGTCCACTGATGTCTCCCAAAAACATATAAGACATGAATTGATTAAATTTAGACATTTCTAAGGTGGAGTCTAATTTTAACAACCCAACTTGGCTTGCCCAGGTATTTGTAAAACTTATTGCATTACTTTGTAAAGAGTAGAGTTCATTGGCCCTATTCACAACACTTGGATTTGTGACACTCGATGTAAATGCAAAGTATAAGTTGCCCTTTTTATCTTCATATGCATTAGAAATAGGAGAACCAATTTGGCTAAAGTTTTCTGATCTTAAAGCAAATCTATTAAAGCGAATAATGTTCCCATTGATTCCATTTAAAACGGCATATACTTGACCAGTTCTATTCCCAAGAGCCTGCACCACCGTGGTACCTATATTAACGCTGTTGTAAGCATATATACCAAGTAATACATTGTCGTTATTTAATGTTTTAATAAGGTTTATGGAAGGCCTTGTTGCATTATTAGCTGGATTGACTGTTGTATAAATTTCTTTGGACCATAGTAAATTACCATTGAAATCCACTTTCATTAAAACATTCATCCCTTGAACAGTAACCGAATCATTAAAATTCCAACTGGTAAAACTAGGATTACCAACTGTAAAATAAATACCAGTTTTTGAAATTGTCATTTGACTTATAAAATCATTTGCGGGTGTCGCAATTTTTTTTATCCAAACAATATTGCCTTCTTTATTGTATTTGGCTATAAAATTATCTTGGCCTAATTCAAATGGTATTTTTATGCTGTCTGCTGCATTACGTAAAGAATTGAAATTGGCTAATCCATGTATAACCCCTGTTGTATATAACTGACCTGCTGTATCTTCTACAATACCCAATATCATATCCTCTCTGTCCCTGTGTTTTCCAATCAAAGCATTTTTTGACCTTAATGTACTATCATATCTAAACATAGTCATATTCATAACAGGATAACTAATAGATGGAATGATATCTCCATTATTTGCAATCCTTAAGGCAAATGAACTTACACCAAAAGCAATTAAGGGATTTACTCTATTTTCTAAATAAAAAGTGTCTAATTTATAAGAAGTGTTGTATCTAAAATAGTATGGAAGTATGGTTCCATTCGTATTAAAGGTGACCGTCCTTGAACTGCTATCGACTGATAATACTTCATTCACAGGGCTTTGATTAAAATTAGCAGGATTTGATGTTCCAAGTGTAATTAATCGATTTTGTTTATCAAATGCATAACTCCTTATTAATTGTTGACCTAGTTTAACAATTTTTACCAAGTTGAAATTCTCATCATAAATACGAGCATAATTAAATGTATTTGAGCCTGCAGTATAATCATAGGTAATGCCGTTGTCCGTGGCTTTTGCTTTTTTATTGATTAATACAATTTCATTATTATTATTTAAAGCAATCTCGGCTACATCTGACAATGCATTGGTAGCTGTTCCAAGGTCTCTAAAATTTCGAACAGTACCGACTGAATCAATTCTTACTAAAATATTATTAATATTTGCGTTTATTGCAGCATATTGACCAAATACATAAATTGGAGTTATATGATCACCATAATGTGAAATCGAAAAAACTAAATGATTATTCTTGTCAATAACCGGTCTAGAAATATTTAAAATTCTAATGCCACTAGCGGAAACTAAAGGATTAGCGATATAATCAAGCCATTTAATATTTCCTGTATTTTCGTCTAACCTTGTTAATAACCACCTTGGTACATTAATATGATTAAAAGTTGGATTTGCAATGACTGAATCTTGAAACTGCCACGAATTTAAAGTACCATTTGCTCTCGTGGTATGTATTAAATAAACTCTTCCGTCGTGGTCATTGATTACTTCAGATTTACTTGCATCACCACCACTTGATGTGGATGCAGAAAATCTTTTTGACCACAAGTTATTTCCACTGCTATTTAATTTTGTAACATATCTTGATTGTGCATAGCCGGTAATTTTTGCAAGCGAATCACTTGCACTTGAGTAAAATGCATTGCCAGAATAAAAACCTGTTATATAAATATTTCCAGCTTTATCACAACTCATAGATGCTAAATTATCTTCGGCACTTGACCCAAATGTCTTTACCCAAACAATCGCATTGTTAACATCATACTTAATAATGAAAATATCAAAATCACCTCTAGTTTGAATGGTCGTATTACCTACCTGATGAAAGCCCTTAAATTGGCCAGCCACAATATGGTTGTTTTGGCTATCTACAATTTGAATTGATGGGGTTAACTCATATTCAAAGTATCCGAATTTTTTATCAAATTTTTTTGCTTGTCCAAATGTATAAGTATAGGCAACTAACAGCAGACAGAAAATAAATAGCCTTCTCATAAATATTATTATTTATAATTAAAGTAATGAGTGGGGGCTCTGTACCAAATTTACAAAATTTATATATATTAAATATAGCATACAGGCTATAGCAAAGAAAAAGGGGGCCTTTTGGACCCCCTTTTCGGTATTTTGATTCTTATTTGTTTTAGCTTCTAGGAATTTGAATCATCTGTATTTTCTGAACTAGGCAATGCCCACTTGCAATTTAGCCAAGTGCCACACGCTTAAACTCAGTAACTTTAATATCTCCTACGCTCTTAACATGTTCGCCCACTGTCTTAGAGCCGTCTTTAACGAAAGACTGTGCTAATAAAGTTTGCTCCTTGAAGAAAGCTGCAATTTTACCTTCAGCAATTTTAGCAATCATATCTTCAGGCTTACCTGCCATTTTAGGATCTGCTTTCATGGTGTCAATGATAATCGCTCTTTCACGATCAACTGTTTCAGTAGGAACTGAATCAGCATCCACTGCAACTGGGTTCATCGCAGCAATTTGCATTGCTAAGTCTTTACCTAATTCAGCAGCCTCAGCAGTTAAAGCAACTAATACACCCATACGGTATGCACCGTGAATATAAGAAGCAACAAATGGAGCATCAACTCTTTCGAATTTAGCTACAGAAATTTTTTCTCCAATCGCAGCTAATTTATCATTGATCATATCTGCAACAGTTGTACCATTGATTGATACAGCATTTAATTCATCAGCAGATTTTACATTGTTTGCAACAGCAGCGTCAGCAATGGTTTGAGCAAATGCTACGAACTCAGCGTTTTTAGAAACGAAGTCAGTTTCACATGCAATACAAACTACAAATCCAGCTTTGTTATCAGCCGAAGTTTTTGCAATGATCACACCTTCTTTTGCTTCACGATCGCTACGCTTAGCAGCAACTTTTTGTCCTTGCTTACGTAACCAATCAATAGCTCCTTCAAAATCACCATTTGTTTCAGTCAAAGCTTTACGACAATCCATCATACCGGCACCGGTAGCTTGACGTAACTTATTAATATCTTGTGCTGTTATAGCGCTCATAAAATTATTTTTTAAGGATAAAATTCTTCAAAATTTCAAATTAATAAATCGAAATAAGATTAATTAATTGTTTTGTTTAAAAAAATACAATTGGGTCATTAGTATCTATTTGCACAGAAACCAACAACCCAATTGGGATATTTAATTATTTTCTAACTGGACCACGAGAACCAGTAGTCGTACGACGCTTAGGAGCACCTGGAGCAGAAGGACCTGCACCCGCACCACGCTTAGCTCTTCCGCCTTCAGCATTTGCTTCAGCTTCCATACGCTTAGCTTTCGCTTCGTTTTCGTTATTACCT
>JACCDH010839135.1_pt1 | contig 22346 bp, 20 predicted proteins | sample 7442481 | NCBI WGS metagenome assembly JACCDH01 (sample SAMN15323433, study PRJNA562643) | freshwater metagenome | isolation source: river surface water | place: USA:Blue River Watershed | collected 2017-08-15
CCGCTCCGTAAGGGGCGGCCCTTATTATTGGAGCAAAAGACATGGCCACCCCTTTGATGCCACATGCGACTGCCGCTTGGTTGGTCGACAATACTGGTTTGAGCTTCTCGCAAATTGCCGAATTCTGTGGCATCCATATTCTTGAAGTTCAGGCTATGGCCGATGACATGACTGGATCGAAATACACCGGTCGCGACCCTGTGCACGCCGGCGAATTGTCGATGGAAGAAATCGAAAAGGGCCAGGCAGATGAAGACTATGTCCTTCAAATGTCCAAGGGCCCGGATCAGGTGCGCCGTACAAAGGGGCCGCGCTACACGCCCGTTTCGAAACGTCAGGATAAGCCAGACGGCATCGCTTGGCTGTTGCGTAACCATCCGGAAATTTCCGATGGTGCCATCTGCAAATTGATCGGAACGACGCGCAACACGATTGCCGCCATTCGCGATCGCAGCCACTGGAACATTGCTGAAATCCAGCCAAAGGATCCCGTGACACTTGGTCTGACTTCGCAACGCGAGCTCGATGCCATCGTCAATCGCGCCGCCAAAAAGGCAGGCATTGATAACACGGCGGCAAATGATGCACGCCTTGGCACGGATCGTGACGCGCTGATCCAAGAATTGCGCGCAGAACGTACCGAAGCGGCGCGCCGCGCGGAAGCTGCTCTCAACGGTGAAGTAGAACCGACTGAAAAGGCAGAGCTGACCGCCGATACATTGTTCAAAAAAGCGGGCGAATAAGGACGACGTCGTCATTGCCTTAATCGCGTGATTAAGGCACGGATGGGCTATGGCTACCAAAGCAACCCCTGATTACGACGCGTCGCTTGCCGACCACGGATTTGAAGCAAAAGAGTTTAAGGGGCTCACATACCCCTTAGGCGACCATGCGCCGGCTTATGGTGAAATCTACCCTATCGCGCCGGACATTGGCTGGACGCGCATGCCCGTGCCCGGCAATTTGGCCCACATCAACCTGTGGTTATTGGACGAGGGCGGGTCTGACTATGCGCTCGTCGACACCGGCCTGTTCATGCCGCCGACCATTGAACAGTGGAAAGCGATGTTCGCGGGCAATTTGGCCGACCGCGAGCTCAAACGGATTTTCGTAACCCATTTCCACCCCGACCATGTTGGCTGCGCGGGATGGCTTTCCAACAAGTTCAAAGTTCCCGTCTGGATGAACCGGACCGAATGGTTGATGGCACGGATGCTCGTCGCAGATCAGGCGGATCAGCCGCCCGAAGACGTGCTAAACAATCGGCGGTTTGCCGGTTTTGACGAAGAACGCATCGAAGCGGTGCGTAAGCGCGGTTGGGGCGGATTTGCGCGGGCGGTGTCAAGGCTACCCACGGGGCATGTGCGCATGGACGACGGGCAAGTCATCCGTGTTGGGCAACGGGATTGGACCGTGATGACCGGTGGCGGACATACACCGGAACATGCCTGCCTTGTCGATTTCAACAATGGCATGATCATCGCCGGTGACCAGATTTTGCCGCGTATCACCTCAAATGTTTCGGTGATGGATAGCGAGCCCAATGCTGATCCGCTGGGTGAATGGCTGGACTCCATTGCAAAATTTCGTGACGCATTGCCTGCGGATATGCTCGTCCTGCCTGCGCATGGGGAGCCGTTTACCGGGGTGCATGTTCGGTTGGACAGACTGGCGTCCGGCCACCATGAACGGCTCGACAAGTTGGAAGCTGCCCTGCGGCACACAGAAATGCGCGCGGTCGATACATTTGCATTGCTGTTCGACCGGGAAATTGATGAAACGGTTTACGGTTTGGCCACCGGCGAGGCGCAGGCGCATTTGCGTTACCTGCACTTTGCCGGTCGGATAAAATGTGAAATCCGCGATGGTGTTGGCTGGTATCACGCGGCATAAAGCGCGCATGACACAAAATGTCTGGAACAGTTGTTACCTGCACCCTCTAAAATGGGACCAACATTTTGCACCGTTGGCCTTGCGCAATATGTTTTTCCAGTCCGCTGAACGGACGGCCTGCGCGGCAATCGCCGTTTTCATGGATAGTAAGCATTCGGTTGCATGGTGACCGACCCCGCAGAGATACGCAAAATCATCCATGTCGACATGGATGCATTCTACGCCAGCGTAGAGCAGCGCGATAATCCTGAGTTGCGCGGTAAACCGGTCGCCGTCGGAGGGTCGTCCAAACGCGGCGTTGTGGCGGCGGCAAGCTATGAAGCACGGGCGTTTGGTGTGCGCTCTGCCATGCCTTCGGTGACTGCATTGCGGCAATGTCCGGACCTCATTTTCGTCAAGCCGCGGTTTGAGGCGTACAAAGCTGTGTCGCATCACATTCGGGAGATATTTGCCCGGCACACCGATGTAATCCAGCCTTTGTCGCTGGATGAGGCGTATCTTGATGTCACGCATGACAAACAGGGCATCGGCTCGGCAGTTAAGATTGCCAAAGCCATTCGCGCGGCCATTCGCGAAGAAACCGGACTGACGGCAAGTGCGGGTGTGAGCTACAACAAATTCATCGCCAAGCTGGCGAGTGACCAGAATAAACCTGATGGCATGTGCGTCATATTGCCCGAACAGGGACCGGAATTCGTCGCCGGCTTACCGGTGCGGCGGTTCCACGGTGTGGGGCCACGTACCGCCGAAAAAATGGCAAAGTTGGGCGTGCATACCGGTGCCGACCTTGCCCAAAAGGACGAGATTTGGCTGTCGCAGCATTTTGGCAGTTGGGGTGCTTATCTTTTTCATGCGGCGCGCGGGATCGACAACCGCCCTGTCAACGCCAATGCCGTGCGTAAATCCATTGGCGCGGAAAGCACCTATTTCGAAGATAAACGCAGCGAGGATGAATTACGCGAAGCCTTAGACGATATCATCGAGATCGTTTGGGATCGTATTGACCGCAATCAGGCTCAAGGAAAGACGTTGGTCTTAAAGGCGCGCTATTCCGATTTCCGGACCGTCACCCGGTCGCGGACGGTTGGGCATATACTCTCTGACCGTTCGGCAATCGCGACGCTGGGTCATGCGCTGTTGGACCAGATTTTGCCCGTCGAAATGGGCGTTCGCCTGCTTGGACTAACATTGTCGGGACTTGTTGATCAAAATGAGATTGCCGCAGAGCCAACAATGCAGGGACAATTCGCATTTGACCACATTGAAAAATGAAACAATCGGCGTTATATCATAAAACTGTTATGCAGTGATAATACAGGAAGCAGAATGGCGCGGCCACAAACTGATATAGAAGCCGGCAGAACTGCGTTGCTTGAAGTGGTTGACAACCTTGTTCGCAAACGCGGGTCGGTCGATATTTCCATGACCGATTTGGCTGCGGCGGCGGGTATGTCACCGTCAAATCTGTATCGGTTCTTCGACAATAAGGAAGCTTTGCTGGAGGCTGTAGCCGAGCGTTTCTTCGAAGAAAAAATCCGCATCATGGTGGAAGTAACCGAGTCCGACTTGCCGGTTCGTGACAAAATGTATCAATATTTTGCCCGGCGATACTTGGCTTCGGTCGAGCAGTTTGAGGCAGAGCCCGAGCTGTTAAAAAGCTATTTGGAAATTGGTCAGCAACATTTCGAAGTGGTGCGCGGTTATGTGGACCTTGGTGACCATTATCTTGCGATCATCGTGGCCGAAGCAATGGATCAAGGCTACTTCCAAGGCCTGTCTATTGATGAGGCAGTATCGCTCATCAACCAAATGCTGCATTGTTATACAAACCCCGACATACTTTTTTACATCGGGACAACGAAGCTGAGCGTTACCAAATTGGCGATGATTGTGGATGCAGTTTTTCAAGGGCTGGGTAAAAAGATGGCGACCCAATCGGCACCCGGTTCGCACATGAAAATCGTGTCTTAACCGCCCGTATTGGCCTTCAAACTTATCGTCATCACGGCAATGTAGCGACCCGCACATATTCGCTTTTACAACACGCCTCCTCTGATTTAAGCAGGTGATTAAATTAGGGGAGAGAATAAGGATGCGCGTCGAAAACGCCGTTTTTCCGGGCACGGAGCAAATCACGTCCTTTTTCGGCGGTCCCGAAAATGGACCCTTTGTGATGCTCAACCTTCTGAAATTTAAAGAGACCGCAGAATATGCGGATGGCAGCGACGCTAGCTTGAGTGGTGCCGACGCGTATGCCCGTTATGGCAAGGGTATTCAGGCATGTCTCGCCGCCGTCGATGGCAAGCAGATTTATGCCGGGCCAGTAACTGGCCTGATGATTGGCGAGGTTGAAGAGCTTTGGGACATGGTTGCGTTGGTCGAATATCCTTCGCTGGCGGCAATGCAGAAAATATTTTCTTCATCGGAATATCAGGCGATCGAAGTGCATCGCAAAGCTGGCCTCGCCGGCCAACTCAACATCCGCACAAGCCAGATTGGACGCTGACATCATGAAACCTATTAAAAACCGCATCACCGAATTGCTTGGTGTTGAATATCCCATCATTCAGGCACCCATGGGCTGGATCGCGCGGGCACAACTGGCTTCGGCTGTGTCAAACGCCGGTGGACTTGGGATTATTGAAACGTCATCCGGCCAATTGGAGGAAGTGCGCGAAGAGATCATCAAGATGCGCGAACTGACGGACAAGCCCTTTGGCGTGAACATTGCGCAAGCCTTTGTCCGCGATCCCGGCATCGTCGATTTCGTCGTCGATCAGGGCGTCAAATTCGTCACCACGTCGGCAGGTGACCCGAACAAATATTGCGGTCCGTTAAAGGCTGCGGGACTAACCGTTTTTCACGTTGTCCCTACGTTGGCCGGCGCGTTGAAGGCGATTGAGGCGGGTGTCGATGGCTTGGTCGTCGAAGGCGGCGAGGGCGGCGGGTTTAAAAATCCCAAAGATGTTGCGCTCATGGTCCTGTTGCCGCTCATCCGGAGCAAGGTGGACGTGCCGATTGTCGCAGCCGGCGGAATGGTCTGTGGGCGGACGATGGCGGCGGCGTTCGCGCTTGGCGCAGAAGCGGTGCAAATGGGCACGCGGATGGTCAGCGCGGCGGAATCCCCAGTCCATCAAAACTGGAAAGACGCAATCATCAACGCAAAGGAGACGGACACGCTGTTCCTGAACCGTCATGGCCCTGGTCCTGCGTTGCGTGCGCTGCGAACCGACCGGACCGAAAAGCTGGATGTGACGCCATCGGACAATATCATGGGCGAAATGCGCGGCGTGCTCGATTTGTATTTTGGCGGTGACATGGAGGCCGCGATCGCGCTGTCGGGACAAGTTGCCGGTCGCATTGATACCGTAAAGCCTGCCAAACAAATCATCGACGAAGTCATGGAAGAATTTCACGACGTTATGAACAATATGCGCAACGACTATTTGTAGGAGCCGCTTTGGACCCTGTCCTTGAAGAATTTCTGAGCGATCCCGCAGCGGATGTTTCCGCGCTGCACGATGTTGCGCGGATTAAGGCAATTCTCGAACAATGCGCGCGCGATGGCCGGGCAATCAGCTATTCTGAGTTGCTGCTGAACCTTGGTTTCCGTTTTACGCGGCCAAAGATGCGCGCGGTCTGCAAGACGTTGGATAAGATTGACCAGATAACACTTGCCGAAGGGCGGCCCGCGCTTGCCGTTCTCGTGGTGCGCGAAGGCGACGGTTTGCCGGGGCAAGGGTGGTGGACCGGGCGCACCGACTATCAGGGCGAATGGACCGGGCCACAGGCGCAAGCCCATATCCGCAAGTTGCACGATGGCGTGTTTGCATATTGGCAGGGGCGACCAGTTTGAGCGACGACATCGCCTTTTTGGTCACGGCCTTTGCGCGGCGGGTGTTGGGTGGAACCGCCGACGCTGAGAACCTTGTCCGGCTGACAGGCGGCGCGAACATGGAAAGCTGGTCGTTTGATTATGCGGGGCAGGGATATGTGCTGCGTCGCTCACCATCGGCGGACATGATGGCAGGGCGAACCTATGGCCATGACGTGGAGGCGGCTGTCGTTCGCGCGGCCTTTGCGGCGGGCGTGAAGGCGCCAGAAATATTGGGTGAGGTAAAAGCTGCTGATAATCTCGGAACCGGCTATGTGATGCGCCGTGTGGGGGCAGAGGTTAACCCTGTAAAAATCTTGCCTAACGCTCCGCCGGGGTTGTTGAATGATTTTGCCCGCGAACTGGCTTCAATTCATGCGGTGCGGTCTGATACGCTGCCGCAGTTACCCGAAACGAGCGCGGAGAGCTTGCTGGCCGAATTGCGGGGACGGTTCATCAACTTTGGCGGGGATCGCCCGGTGATGGCGCTGGCGTTTAAATGGCTTGAGGACCATTTGCCTGCGCCGGTTCCCGCCGTCTTGCTTCATGGCGATTTCCGCATGGGCAATATCATGGTGGATGCCAATGGGCTCGCTGCTGTCCTCGACTGGGAATTGGCGCATCTGGGTGACCGGCATCAGGATCTCGCCTTTGGCTGCATTAACAGCTGGCGGTTCGGATATATTGACCGGCCCGCGTTCGGTATTGGCCCGTTGGAGGAATTTTTCGCCGCCTATGAAAGCGTGAGCGGAACAGCTGTCGAGCCTGAACGTTTCCGGTGGTGGCTCATCTACTCGACATTGTGGTGGGGCGTTTGCTGCCTACAAATGGCTGATATCTGGCGCAGTGGCCTTGATGAAGCGTTAGAGCGTGCTGTCATTGGACGGCGCACTTCGGAAACCGAAATTGATTTGCTGATGCTGTTGGAAGAGGATGCGCCTGAGGCTGAACGCGGCCCCATTACGTTGCCGTCGCCTGCCGTACCGCGACGGCTTGGCGAACCATCCTCGACAGAAATGCTGGAGGCGCTCGCGCGTTGGATTGAGACTGATATTAAACCACAGGCAAAGGGACGTGACCGCTTCATGGCTGCCGTCGCCGTGAACGCACTGGGCATGCTACAGCGCGAAGCGTCCGCGCCATTTAACGTTCACGATAAGTCGCTGTCCGATGCATTATTGGCAGGCCGAAAATCTCTGGCAACGCCGGGGCTGCTAATGCAATTAAAAACGCAATCGCTCGCCAAACTTGCGGATGACCAACCGAAATATTCAGGCTTGGCCGCGGCCAGAGAAAAATGGACAATCTAATGCTCTTCGAAATTCCAACAGAGATCACCGACTATCTGGCCGAACTCGACGCGTTCATTGATCGGGAGATTAAACCGATTGAGGCGCGCGACGACAATATACGTTTCTTTGATCATCGCCGCGAAAACGCGCGGACCGATTGGGATAATGACGGCCATCCGCGCGCCGATTGGTGGGCATTGCTCGCCGAAATGCGGCAGGTGGCGGACAAGGCCGGGCATTATCGCTTTGCTATTCCAGAAGAATTTGGCGGGAAAAATGGCTCCAATCTGGCGATGGCTGTCATCCGGCATCATCTGGCGCATAAGGGCTTAGGGCTGCATAACGACCTGCAGAATGAAAGCAGCATTGTGGGCAATCTTGTGCAGGTGTTGATGCTGCGTGATTTTGGAACACCGCAACAAAAGGCCGCGTTTATTCCGCCGATGCTCGAGGGCAAAATGGGATGGAGTTTCGGCCTGACAGAAGAAGATCATGGTTCTGACGCAACGCATATGGATACGCGCGCCGTGCCTGAAATGCGTGACGGCGTTGCTGGCTATCGCATCAATGGCAACAAGATGTGGACGACCGGACTGCCCTATACATCGCATGTGATGACCTTCGCGCGCACCAGCGGTGAGAATGGCAAAGCGCGCGGCATTACCTGCTTTGTCGTGCCGACGGACGCGCCAGGATTTGAAATTGGCGAATATATGTGGACGTTCAATATGCCCACGGACCACCCCAAGGTCAAATATACCGATGTCTGGGTGCCGGAAAGCGCTATCCTTGGGGAGTTGGACAATGGACTGGCTGTTGCGCAGCATTTTGTGCATGAGAACCGTATTCGCCAAGCGGCAAGTTCGCTCGGCGCGGCCCAATATTGCATCGATGAAGCGGTCAAGTACGCACGTGCGCGTAAGCCATTTGGCAAACCGCTTGCCGTAAATCAGGCCATTCAGTTCCCCTTGGTCGAACTACAAACCGACGCGGAAATGTTGCGCCTTTTGATTTACAAAACGGCCGCCGAAATGGACAGCATGACCAAGCCTGAAGTCGCGGTGCGGTTATCGGACAAAGTCAGCATGTGTAATTACAAAGCGAACCGCTTGGTCTGCAATGCCGCGGATTTCGCGATGCAGGTGCATGGCGGGATTGGCTATTCACGCCATAAGCCGTTCGAGCATATTTACCGACACCATCGGCGCTACCGAATTACTGAAGGCGCAGAAGAGATCCAGATGCGCAAAGTGGCCGGACATTTATTCGGATTTATGGGGTGATGGTCATGCAGCAGGCTACCGACTTTTTGGAAGAGAGCAAAGCATTGGCAGGCCTTCTTTCTGCGCTGTCCGATTTGGATTTCGAAACGCAAACGCAGTTCAAGGGATGGACAATCAACAACATCGTCCGACATTTGCATGTCTGGAATATCGCGGTGGACCTGTCGTTGCAGGATGAAGCGGCATTTGGTGCATTTGTCACCGCGATGATGGAGGGGGTCCGGGGCGGAAAACTGCCTGCTTTTGAGGCGTCCTATCTGGACGGACTTTCCGGACAGGCTTTACTGCAGGCATGGCTGGAACGGGCTGAGGCCGTTGCTGCGGCTTTCGCCAATGCTGACCCCAAACTGCGGCTGAAATGGGTCGGTCCGGATATGAGTGCATTGAGCTCCATAACCGCGCGTCTCATGGAAACATGGGCACATGCGCAGGCGGTGTATGATGTTCTGGGTGTCGCGCGTCAGGATACAGACCGGATTGGCAATATCGTCCGGTTGGGCGTCAATACGTGGGGCTTTACGTGGAAAAACCGGCGGCAAGACCCGCCCGGGCCAATGCCGCAGGTTCATCTCACTGCGCCTTCTGGAGCGATCTGGGAATATGGCGAGGCGTCGGGCAGTGGGCTCATTACGGGCAGCGCAACCGAATTTTGTCAGGTTGTGACGCAATGTCGCAACATTGCTGATACGTCGCTTGCCGTCACTGGCGAAGTCGCGCATCAGTGGATGGCAGTTGCACAATGTTTTGCTGGACCGCCGCAAGATCCGCCGCCAGCGGGATCGCGTTGTATGGCCAATAGGGGAGTTTGATTAAATGAAGATGTTTGCTGTTGTTTCACTGAGTGCCGCTTTGCTGGCAAGCTCTCCCCTCGCGGCCCAGACGGTAGAACAAGTCACCGTCGTCCATGCCGGGCAATTGCTCGACAAGCCTGGAACGCCGCCGCGCGGTCCATCCACCATCATCATTCGCAATGGCAAGGTAGCCGAGATTTTGGCCGGGCACCAGGCCGGACCAGCAGGCGCAAAGTTGATCGATTTGAAGGACAAATTTGTGCTGCCCGGTTTGATCGACAGCCATGTGCATCTTGATAGTGACGCGGGCGGCAATGCCGCGTTGATTGAGGCTGTGACCGATAGTCCTGCCCGGGCTGCATACCGCACCGCCGGAAACGCAAAGAAGACGCTGATGGCGGGCTTCACCACCGTGCGTAACTTAGGCGATGGCAGCGGCGCGACTTTGGCGCTCCGCGATGCTGTTGCCGCCGGTGAACTACCCGGTCCGCGGATCATCGATGCCGGGCGCTCTATTTCGACGACAAGCGGACATATGGATGCCACGCTGTCGGTTTCGGAAGATCTGCATAACAGCATCGATCAAGACAATTTGTGCGATGGCGTTGAAAGCTGTCGTCAGGCTGTGCGCAAACAAATTCGGCGCGGCGTAGATGTTATCAAAATTGCGACAACGGGCGGCGTTAACAGCCGCATTGGCGCGGGCCTCAGCCGGCAAGTGTTTGACGATGAAGTTAAGGCGTTGGTCGATACCGCACATTTGTATGGCAAGAAAATTGCCGTGCACGCCCATGGTGATGACGGCATTGACGCAGCGCTTGCCGTTGGCGCAGACTCTATCGAACACGGGACGATGTTGTCCGATGCGAGCATAAAATTGTTCAAGGCGGCGGGCGCATATTATGTTCCGACGCTATCCACTGTGAATGGGTACATTGAACGGCTTGCCGCGAACCCCAATGCCTATCCACCAGACGTGTTGGCAAAGGTCAAATGGCGCATTGGTGTTACGGGCAAAAGCCTTGCAAAGGCCTATCCCGCAGGCGTGAAAATTGCGTTCGGGACGGATGCCGGTGTCTCAAAGCATGGAAAGAATGCGGACGAGTTCGAGTTGATGGTCAAGCATGGCATGCCCGCCAGCGCGGCCATTCAGGCTGCGACGATGAACGCAGCAACGCTGTTAGGCGTAGAGAAGGAAGTGGGCAGCCTTGAGCCCGGCAAAGCTGCCGATCTTATTGCGGTTGCAGGCGACCCCACATCAGATGTCACCGTTTTGAAGGCGGTGAAGTTCGTGATGAAGGATGGCCGGGTTTTTAAGGACGAATGATAATCCCGATCGCGGGATCTGCCTTGCCCTGAAATGTGTCGGTGAACGCGGCAATTGCTGTCGTTATTCCAGTGCGTTCATCGATTTCCACGACTCCGTCGACGGCGCGAAGGAAGCTTTTCCAGCTTGTGGCAACCGCTTCGCCAAAGCCTTTGGGACCAAGTTCCTGAATGGTAGCGACGGCGTGGTCGGGCGCGAAGAAAAGAATGGGCTTGGGGCCTGGCATTGCGTCGCCATTGCCGCCCGGGCTGTTCGCGCCGCGTGCATCGACATGCGTTGCACCGACAAGGCAGCTATATTTTAGATGCTCGCCAAGCGCGTCATGAATACCACGCAGCAATCCGCTGTTACCGGCAAAATCAACGGCTACCGAGGCAACTGCTGGCAAATTGCCAACGTCATCATAAGCGATAACGTCGTCATAGAGACCTGAATTGGCAACGAATGCGACATTGCCTTTTGATGTCAGGCCAATCCTTTTGATGTGCGGCGACAAGTCCTTTGCAACGCTTGCGAGGCTCATGGATGTTTTCGATGACGCGCTGGTCATGACCAAATTTTGCGCGCCGAACCAATCTTCGCGGCGGAACATGGCTTCAATGAGAAAGCCCGTTTTGAACAAAGGCCCAAATAGCATGCGCTCCGCCTCTTTCGCTGGATCATGCTCGGGGTCCGCATTGATACGGCTATACTGGTTATAGATCGGGCTCATGGGCTGCCGATGGGCCGCGGTGTCGGTGAAGCCGCTAGCGCTCACTTTTCCGGGTAAGACGTCCAAATGCGTGCCCATGGGAAGATAACCGTACACGCGCTCACCAACTGCGATTTCGGGGTGGCGGGATTCTGTGACCACCGCATGTCCCCACATGGGAACGACGCCCCACGCGCCTTCAGCCGGAAAGAAGTTCCAATATCCGAACATATCGCCAATCACGGCATAGGTGATGTTGTTTGCAGTTACCGAGAAACTCTCGATTTTCAGCCGGAGTGCGCCATCTGCCAATATGGGCAGGTCGGCATCATGGACCATATTTTCCGAAAGCTTCGCTTTGTTTACCCATATTGTCTGCGCCATTACCGTCTCTCCAACACATCAATGTGATTCATGCTTTGACAATCACATTGTGGTGTGAAAATAGCGAATCATGTTTCGCTATTCTGCGAATGTTGGAGGTCATATGTCCACCCAGTTAATTGAAAAGCTTCGTAATCTCGTCAACGAAGGCGGCTTGTCGCGTTCGGGGCTTGCGCGTGCAGCGGGTCTTCATGCCAATACCTTGCGTGATCTGGATGATGCAGGCTGGAATCCAACGGCGGAAACGCTGCGTAAGCTGGAAAGCTATCTGTTTTCGAATGATGATACGCCTGCGCTCGTTCCGATTGAGGAAATCATCGAAGAAGCCCGCAATGGGCGCATGTATATCCTTGTTGATGACGAAGACCGCGAAAATGAAGGCGACCTTATCATTCCAGCGCAAATGGCAACGCCGGACGCTATTAACTTCATGGCGACCCATGGCCGTGGCTTGATCTGTCTTTCGATGACAAAGGCGCGCTGCGAGCAGCTTGGCCTGACGCCGATGGCGCGCGAAAACCGCGAAAGCATGCAGACCGCCTTTACGGTGTCCATAGAAGCCCGTGAGGGCGTTACGACTGGCATTAGCGCCGCTGACCGCGCACGCACGATTTCGGTGGCTGTAGATGCCTCCATGGGGCCGGATGACATTGTTTCCCCCGGCCATGTCTTCCCGCTGACTGCGCGCGATGGGGGCGTTCTGGTGCGCGCAGGGCATACCGAGGCGGCGGTCGATATCAGCCGGCTTGCCGGTCTCAACCCGTCGGGCGTGATCTGTGAGATCATGAAGGACGATGGCACCATGGCGCGGATGGATGACCTTGTCGCCTTTGCCCGTATGCACAATTTGAAAATGGGCACGATCCGCGACCTGATCGCCTATCGCCGCAAGCATGACCATTTGGTCGAAAAGCGCGCGGAAATGAAGTTCCAAAGCAAATGGGGCGGTGAATGGACCGCAATGACTTTTTACAACAAAGCCACGGGCGATGAGACAATGGCGCTGGTGAAGGGCCGCATCGATCCCGAAAAGCCGACGCTTGTTCGTATGCACACGATGTCGATGTTTGTGGATGTGTTCGGCGAAGAAAATGAGCGTTCCGGGCTTCTTTCGCGCTCGATGGAGGCCATTGCGGCTGAAGGCGCTGGCGTTATCGTCGTGATCAACAAGCCGATGAAGGGCATGGTTTCGCGTTTCATGCAGCTTCGCGCCGAAGGTAAGCAGGCTGGCGCGCCCGAAATTGAAGAGCTGCGCGATTATGGCGGTGGCGCGCAAATACTCACCGAGCTGGGTGTCCATGACATGATTTTGCTCACCAACACGCATCACACACTGGTTGGCCTTGAAGGCTATGGCCTTTCCATTGTGGGCGAGCGCGCGATCCCCGGTACCGGCGGCGAGTAATCGCGTGTCGGTAAGCGCCGGCCTTGCTCTGGCAGGGGTGTCCGCCTTTACAGCGGCCACCTCGCACGCCTTTTTAAAGGCAGGTGAAGACAAGTTGGCGGTGCGTGTCTGCTCGGCCTTGCTTTGTGCAGCGTTGGCCTTGCCCGTGGCGCTATGGGCTGGAAACCTGTCCCTTAATCTATGGCTGTTACTCGCGGGCTTTGCGCTGCTGAGTTTCATCAACCAACTTACGATGGTTGTGTCGTACGAAATCAGCGATTTTTCCCATGCTTACCCGCTGACGCGCGGGGTGGTGCCGCTCGCGATGGCGATGTTGGGGGTTTTCTATCTCGGCGATACACTCACCGCCCCAGCAATTTTCGGCATTTTTGCGATAACATTCGGAATACTGGCGCTAGCACTGGGTCGGGGCATGAGCCGTCGCGGGTGGGGCGCGGCAGCGTTCACCGGGCTCACGACAATCATTTATAGCTTATTAGCGGCGCAGGGCATGCGCGAAGCGGACAACATCGTTGCTTTTCTGGCTTGGCTATTTGTGACCGACGGCATTTTGCTGCCGTTCTATCTGGCGTGGCGGTTTCGGCGGGACGCCGTGCCCCGTTTGCGGTCGGCATGGCCCATGGGGTGGCAATCGGGTTTGCTGACACTGATTTCTTTTGCGACATGGTCGTTCGCGGTCCGGTTGGCTCCGGTCGGCGTGGTGTCGGCCATTCGCGAATCCAGCGTATTAATTGCGCTTGTTTTGGCGTCGCTGATGCTAAAAGAGCGTTTGGATCAATGGCGCATCGCCTCCGGATTATTGATCGTATCTGGTGCCGTCGCAATCGTTTTGGGAGCAGGATAATAATGGCAAAGTTTTTAATAGTTGAAGCGCGGTTCTACGACCATTTGAACGATATGCTGGTCGCCGGCGCGAAAGCCGCACTGAAAGCCAAGGGGCATGAGGTTGAAGTTATCACCGTTCCTGGTGCGCTGGAAATTCCGGGCACGATTGCCATGGCCGCCGAAGCGCAAACATATGATGGTTTTGTTGCCATCGGCGTGGTTATCCGCGGCGAAACCTATCATTTCGAAATTGTCGCTGGCGAAAGCGCGCGCGGCATCATGGCGTTGACGATGGACGGCATTGCCATCGGTAACGGCATTTTGACGGTCGAGAATGAAGAACAAGCCATTGTCCGCGCTGATCCCAAGCAGAAAGATAAGGGCGGCGAGGCAGCCATCGCAGCGATGGCCTTGCTAAATCTGCAAAATCGTTTCAACTGAAACGATGAGCGCACCGACTTTATCGACCCACATCAACACCGAATCTGACGACTACAAAAAACGTGTCGCGCACAACCGTGCGCTGCGCGATGAACTGTGGGCAAAAGTTGCCGAGGCCGCATTGGGCGGCAATGAAAAGTCACGCGAGCGGCATACCTCGCGCGGCAAATTGCTCCCGCGCGAGCGTGTCGAACGTTTGCTTGATCCAGGCTCGCCATTTTTGGAAATCGGCCAGCTTGCGGCCAATGACCTTTACGATGGCGAGATTCCCGGCGCTGGTTTGATTTGCGGGATCGGTCGTGTCTCCGGGCGCCAGTGCATGATCGTCTGCAACGACGCGACGGTGAAGGGCGGCACTTATTACCCGATGACCGTCAAAAAGCATTTGCGCGCGCAGGAAATTGCCGAGGCTAATCACCTGCCGTGCATCTATCTGGTCGACAGCGGCGGTGCGAACCTGCCGCATCAGGACGAAGTTTTTCCCGACCGTGACCATTTCGGGCGTATCTTCTTCAATCAAGCGAATATGAGCGCCAAGGGCATTCCGCAAATTGCCTGCGTCATGGGCAGTTGCACCGCGGGCGGCGCTTATGTCCCGGCGATGTCCGACGAGAGCGTCATCGTCCGCAATCAGGGCACGATTTTTCTTGCCGGTCCACCTTTGGTGAAGGCAGCGACGGGCGAAGAAATCAGCGCCGAGGATCTTGGCGGCGGCGATCTGCACGGCCGCAAATCAGGCGTGGTCGATCATGTCGCGGAGAATGACGAACATGCGCTGACCATCGTGCGCGATATTATCTCGCACCTTGGTGGAGCGTGTCCCCCAGCGCAGGCTGGGGCCCAGACATCATCAGGCTGGACCCCGGCCTGCGCCGGGGCACGCGAGCCACGGGCCCCCAAATATGACACCGAAGAACTGTATGGCGTCATCCCCGATGACGTCCGCGCGCCTTATGACGTGCACGAAGTCATTGCGCGGTTGGTCGATGGCAGCGAATTTCATGAGTTTAAGGCGCTGTATGGCACGACCTTGGTCTGCGGCTTTGCGCATATCTGGGGCATGCCCGTCGCGATCCTCGCCAATAACGGCGTATTGTTTTCGGAAAGCGCGGTCAAAGGCGCGCATTTCATCGAGCTTGCCTGCCAGCGGCGGATACCGTTGCTGTTCCTGCAAAACATCAGCGGCTTCATGGTCGGCGGCAAATATGAGGCGGAGGGCATCGCCAAGCATGGCGCGAAACTCGTCACTGCCGTCGCCACGGCAAGTGTACCCAAAATCACCGTCTTGATCGGCGGCAGCTTTGGCGCAGGCAATTACGGCATGTGCGGACGGGCTTATAGCCCACGTTTCCTATTCACTTGGCCCAATGCGCGGATTTCGGTCATGGGCGGCGAGCAGGCGGCGAGCGTGCTGGCCACGGTCCACCGCGACGCTGCGACATGGACACCCGAAGAAGCCGAAGCCTTCAAAGCGCCCATCCGGCAGAAATATGAAGACGAGGGCAACCCCTATTACGCGACATCGCGTTTGTGGGATGATGGGATCATCGACCCGGCGCAGACACGCGATGTTCTGGGGCTTGCCTTCGCGGCTGCACTAAACGCACCCGTCGAGGAAGCGCCCCGTTTTGGGGTGTTCCGGATGTAATGGGAGGAACTAATGGCGCAATTTATCCAAAATGAGTATGTTCAAATAGCGGTAGTGATATCTGGATTACTAACTTTGATAACGCTGCTAGTGCAAGGATTCCGTATTATAATAGTGCCGATCGGGTCTGCGGTAAAAAATGGTTTTGCTAAATCCCGAAAATTGGCGACTGAAAAAATCGACGCCGACGTTAATCGCTGCGTTGACGATCCCGCTTACCTAAGCATCTGCTTTTTTGCTTTGTCTGTCAGGTTTTGGAATGCGATTGCCAGCCTTATCTTGGCGACTTCGATGGTAACGATGGCTAATTTTCTGTATGTGCCGGGATATAAAGAGCGAGCATCAAAAATACTGGTGTTCGATATGAATCCAGACGCTGTCACCTCTGTTTCCATGACGATGTTTTTAGTTGCAGGCGTATTTTTGTTGAATGCTCTTACCGCCGCGCTTCAATTCAATCGCCGCTTGCGCACTGCTGTCACGACGAAGGGAAAATCTTGATACAATCCCTCCTCATCGCCAACCGTGGCGAAATTGCCTGCCGGATCATCCGCACGGCGCGCGCGATGGGCATTCGCACCGTTGCGGTCTATTCAGATGCCGATGCCAAGGCGATGCATGTGCGGGAAGCCGACGCGGCGGTGCATATTGGGGCGTCTGCGGCACGCGAGAGCTATTTGGTGGGGGAGAAGATTATCGCCGCTGCGATAAGCACCGGAGCAGACGCGATCCATCCGGGTTATGGCTTTCTGTCCGAAAACGCGGAATTTGCGCAGGCCGTGATCGACGCTGGCCTCATCTGGGTCGGGCCCGCACCTGCCAGCATCACTGCGATGGGTTTGAAGGATGCGGCGAAGAAATTGATGGCAGAGGCGGGCGTGCCCGTCACCCCCGGCTATATGGGCGAGAACCAGGACCCCGTGTTCCTTGGGCAGCAGGCCGCCGAAATCGGCTATCCCGTGCTCATCAAGGCCGTCGCAGGCGGGGGCGGCAAGGGGATGCGCAAGGTCGATGATGCGGCGGACTTTGCTGACGCGCTTGCCTCTTGCCAGCGTGAGGCTACCGCCTCGTTCGGCAACGCGCATGTCTTGATCGAAAAATATATCCAGCGCCCGCGCCATATTGAGGTGCAGGTGTTTGGCGACACGCATGGCAACATCGTCCATTTGTTCGAACGCGATTGTTCGCTGCAACGCCGCCACCAAAAGGTGATCGAGGAAGCCCCTGCGCCGGGCGTAACGCCATATACCCGCGAACGGATATGCAGCGCCGCTGTCCGCGCAGCAAAGGCGGTAAATTACGTCGGAGCAGGCACAATCGAATTCATCGCCGATTCTTCCAAGGGCTTCATCGACCCGGACCTCGTCTGGTTTATGGAAATGAATACGCGGTTGCAGGTCGAGCATCCCGTGACCGAGGAAATCACTGGCGTCGATCTGGTCGAATGGCAGCTGCGCGTGGCGAGTGGTGAGCCGCTTCCGCTTCGGCAGGATGAGTTGGGCATTGATGGTCATGCAATCGAAGCGCGGCTCTATGCCGAAGATCCGGCGAAAGGTTTTTTGCCGAGCATCGGTCGGCTAGAGTTTTTCGAACTCGACGGCAGTGTCCGGATCGATACAGGCGTGTGTCAGGGGTCCGAGGTATCGCCATTTTATGACCCGATGATTGCCAAAATGATCGCCCATGACTTGGACCGCGAAGGCGCGATACAGTCGCTGGCATGGGCGTTGAATGACAGCAAAATATGGCCAGTTAAAAACAATGCGGCATTTCTTATCAACGCGCTTGAACATCCTGATTTTGCGTCCGGCAACGTCGATACTGGCCTGCTACAGCGCGCGGGCGACGATTTGATACCTGACGAGAACGCGGACATTGATGATCTGGCGCGGAGTGCAGAGCAGTATACCAATCAAGCCATTGCGGGTTTCAGGCTCAACGGTGATCGCAATCACAAGGCGGTTCTGTCGGTTGATGGGGTTGCAACCGAAGTCGACATTCCAATTGTTGAATATGTCGACCCGCGGCCGTTCGTTTTTAGCCAGAACGCTCCAAGCGGATTTTTCCAGACTGGAAATGGGCAGACTTGGTGGGTCGAACCTTATCGTTATGCAGGCGGTGCCCATGCTTCGGCGCATGACGGAGACATACTTTCGCCCATGCCGGGCCGGATCATCGCGGTGGATGTCGCAGCGGGCAATGTAGTGACAAAGGGTCAGAAACTCCTCACGCTCGAGGCGATGAAGATGGAGCACAGCCTTACCGCCCCCTTTGATGGAGTGGTTGCCGAGCTAAACGCAGAGGCCGGCGCGCAGGTGCAGGTTGAGGCGTTGTTGGTGCGGATCGAGGCGGTGGAGTGAAACAAGCTCTCACACGCACGTTCGTCACCCTGAACTTGTTTCAGGGTCCATCATGCCTCGCAAACCAATGGTCTAGGCTGATAAATAGACCCTGAAACACGTTCAGGGTGACGATTCATTATAAGGAACAGCGGATGGCGGGACGTTACTTCAACCAATGGCAAATCGGCGACACTATCGTCCATGAAATCCGGCGCACGGTGACCGAGACCGATAATCTGCTGTTCTCGGTCATGACCCATAACCCGCAGCCGCTGCACATCGATGCAGAGGCGGCGAAGGCCAGCGAATTCGGACAAATACTCGTCAACGGCACCTTCACCTTTGCCCTTATGGTCGGGCTGTCGGTGGGGGACACGACCCTCGGCACGCTGGTGGCGAACCTTGGCTATGACAAGCTGATCATGCCTAAACCCGTGTTTATCGGTGATACGCTCCGCGCCGAAACCGAGGTCATTGGGCTAAAGGAAAGCAAGTCGCGTCCTGATGCCGGCGTTGTGACGTTCCTGCACCGCTGTCTCAACCAGCGCAACGAGGTAGTATGCAGTTGCGAGCGGGCGGCGTTGCTAAAGAAAGCGCCGACTGATATCTAGACCGTCGTGCTGAGCCTGTCGAAGCACGCCCCGCCGATAAGCGCCCTTCGACAGGCTCAGGGCTACGGTGAAGTTGAAAGGCGTCGCCTCCATGAAACTGCGTTCACTCCTCTTTGTCCCGGGCGACCGGCCTGATCGTTTCGCCAAGGCATGTGCCAGTGGTGCCGATGCGATTATCATCGATTTGGAAGACTCCGTCGCGGTGGATCGCAAGGTTGCCGCCCGCGAAGCAACTGCGGAGTTTTTGTCAGGCGACCGGTCCGTACCGGTGTTTGTCCGGGTTAATCCGCAGGATAGTCATCTGACCCATGACGATCTGGCGTCGGTTTTGCCCTATATGCCGGATGGCATCGTCCTTCCCAAGGCGGAGGGTGCACGTTCGGTCCATTGGCTCCGCGTAGAAGCGGCAGCGGTGGCGGACAGTCAGGATGGCGAAGCCCCGCCGATCTTGCCGATCGCGACCGAAACCCCCGGTGCGGTATTCGATCTGGGGACTTTGCGCGAAGTTTCGCATTATCTGGCGGGCGTGAGCTGGGGCGCGGAGGATTTGCCCGCAGCAGTTGGCGCAGCGACGGCGCGCGATGACGATGGCCGCTACACCGCGCCATATGAGATGGTGCGCAGCCTGACGCTCTTCGCGGCCCATGCGGCGGGCGTTGCAGCCATCGACACAGTCTTTCCAAATATCAGCGACGAGGCCGCGCTATCGGCCTATGTTGCGCGCGCGGCGCGCGATGGCTTCACCGGAATGCTCGCCATTCACCCATCGCAAGTAAAGTCGATCAACGCCGGCTTCACACCATCGCCCACGCAGATTGCGCATGCGCAATCCATCGTTGATGCCTTCGCCGCCAACCCCGGAGCGGGTGTTTTGCAAATCGACGGAAAAATGATCGACGCGCCGCATTTGAAGGCGGCGCTGTCGATCTTAGCGCGCGTTTAGGCGGCTAGCTTCCGCAGCACATAGTGCAGGATGCCACCGTTCATGAAATATTCGACTTCGTTGGCGGTGTCGATGCGGCACAGCGTGTCGAAATTGAACGTGCTGCCGTCCTTGCGGGTAACCATGACAGTTACCGTCTGGCGCGGCTGAAGCTTTCCGACGCTGGTGATCGTGAAGCTATCGTCGGCGTTTAGGCCCAAGCTTGTCCGGCTTTCGCCTTCCATGAACTGCAATGGCAAAACGCCCATGCCGACCAAGTTCGAACGGTGGATGCGTTCGAAGCTTTCGACGATGACGGCGCGGACGCCGAGGAGGTTGGTGCCTTTTGCGGCCCAATCGCGGGATGAACCGGTGCCATATTCCTTGCCGGCGATGACCACCAGTGGCGTGCCGTCGGCTTTGTGCTTCATGGCGGCGTCGTAGATGGGCATGACTTCGCCATTGTAGCTGCTCATGCCGCCTTCGATGCCGGGGACCATTTCGTTCTTGATGCGGATGTTGGCGAAGGTGCCGCGCATCATGACTTCGTGGTGGCCGCGGCGGGCGCCGTAGCTGTTGAAGTCAGCCTTGCTAACCTGATGTTCCATAAGGAATTTTCCGGCCGGGCTGTCCGCTTTGATCGATCCGGCGGGTGAGATGTGGTCGGTGGTGATGGAATCGCCCAAGATCGCCAGCGGCTTTGCCTCGATGATATCCATCACCGGCGCCGGCGTCATGCTCATCCCTTCAAAATAGGGCGGATTAGCGACATAAGTCGAACCGGCGCGCCATGTGTAGGTGTCCGAACCTTCGACCTGAATCTTCTGCCAATGCGCATCGCCTTCATAGACGGTCGCATAACGCGCGGTGAACATCGAACGGTCGATGTTTGCGGTCATGACATCATGCACTTCCTGATTGGTGGGCCAGATATCGCGCAAGAACACATCCGAACCGTCGGTCGCCTGACCAATGGGCGTGGTGGTGAAGTCTTCGGTCACCGTGCCCTTCAGCGCGTAGGCGACAACCAGGGGCGGCGATGCGAGGAAGTTCGCGCGTACATCGGGCGACACGCGGCCTTCAAAGTTGCGGTTGCCCGAAATGACCGAGGCGGCAACAATGTCATGGCCGTTAATCGCGGCGGAGATAGGCTCTGCCAACGGGCCGGAGTTACCGATGCAGGTCGTGCAGCCATAGCCGACAAGGTTAAAGCCAACCGCGTCCAGATCGGCGGTCAAACCCGCACGGTCGAGATAATCGGTCACAACTTGGCTGCCGGGGGCAAGCGAAGTCTTCACCCATGGCTTGGGTTTCAGGCCAAAGGCATTCGCCTTGCGCGCAACCAATCCGGCGGCGACCAGAACGCTTGGGTTCGATGTGTTGGTGCATGACGTAATCGCCGCAATCACCACGTCGCCGTCGCCAATGTCGTGCGATTTGCCTTCAACCGCGACGCGCTTTGCGCTGTCATGCTTGTACACGTTGATCAGATCGTCGTTGAACACATTGTCGACCTCAGTCAGCACAACCTTGTCCTGCGGACGCTTTGGTCCGGCAAGCGATGGCACAACGCTGCCCATGTCGAGTTCAAGCGTGTCGGTGAAAATTGGGTCGGCCATATCGGCATAGGCCCACAGGCCCTGTTCCTTGGCATAGGCTTCCACCAATGCAATCTGGTCTTCCGCACGGCCGGTCAGACGCAGATAATCGAGCGTCTTTTCATCAATGCCAAAGAAACCACAGGTCGCACCATATTCGGGCGCCATGTTGGCGAGCGTCGCACGGTCGGCAAGCGACAGCGACGCAAGGCCGGGGCCATAATATTCGACAAAGCGGCCAACCACGCCCTTGGCGCGCAGCATTTGGGTTGCGGTCAGCACAAGGTCGGTCGCGGTCACGCCCTCGGCCAGCGCGCCGGTCAGCTTGAAACCAACCACTTCAGGGATCAACATCGATACTGGCTGGCCAAGCATCGCGGCCTCCGCCTCAATCCCGCCAACGCCCCAACCCAGCACGCCCAGGCCGTTGATCATCGTCGTGTGGCTGTCGGTGCCCACGCAGGTGTCGGGATAAGCGATGGTCGTGCCATCTTCGGCTGCGCTGGTCCAAACCGCCTGCGCGATATGTTCAAGGTTTACCTGATGGCAAATGCCGGTTCCAGGAGGGACAGCCTTAAAGTTATTCAGCGACTTTGAACCCCATTTCAGGAAGTCATACCGTTCTGCATTGCGCTGATATTCGATTTCGACATTCTGCTCGGCGGCCTTTGGGTGGCCGAATTCGTCGACCATGACGCTGTGGTCGATAACCAAATGCACAGGGACGAGCGGGTTGATCTTCGAAGGGTCCGCCTTCAACGCGGTCATGGCGTCGCGCATCGCGGCCAAATCAACCACGCACGGTACGCCCGTGAAATCTTGCAGCAACACGCGGGCAGGGCGATATTGAATTTCGCGGGTCGATTTGGGGTCTTTCTGCCAATCGATCAGCGCTTGCACGTCCTGCACCGAAACGGTGAAGCCGCCATCTTCAAAACGCAGCAGGTTTTCGAGCAATACCTTCATCGAAAACGGCAGGCGGGACACATCACCCAATTTTTCCGATACTTTTTTGATCG
>JACCDH010938124.1_pt1 | contig 22343 bp, 22 predicted proteins | sample 7442481 | NCBI WGS metagenome assembly JACCDH01 (sample SAMN15323433, study PRJNA562643) | freshwater metagenome | isolation source: river surface water | place: USA:Blue River Watershed | collected 2017-08-15
AGCGACAAGCGTAACGTCGTTGATGTAGCTAACCCAGATGGCTCAAAGGGCGCACCAACATTCCCAGCATCACAAAAGGGAAATGCGTTCTGGAAGGCAAAGGTATCTTCAGACAAGTACTACGCAGCTGATCCATATCCAGCGATGCTAGAACAGTCAAAGAAGATCTTCTCTGGTGAGAAGCCTGTTTCATATGACACGAACAGCGCAATGGAAGGAGTATTCTCGAACGAACTTAAGAAATCTAAGAACGCTCAGACTGCTCTAGAAGCATTCGCTACATATGCAACAAACCTTGCAAAGCAACTCGGTTACAAGGTAGCTACTTCCTAAGTAGATAAGTAATGGAGGGGCGCGTTGGCCGACTCGTATCGGCCAACGCGCTCCGACTTACTTTCACGAATTATCAGAATTTGTTTTCACGCAATACGATTTTGAGGAGTTTGTCCGACAATGGCTAAGCTGAAGCAAGCAAAGAGGAAGAATAATTTTGCGATGTGGGTGATGTTCTCCCCATATTTATTTCTATTAATTGCATTCGGATTAATTCCGGTCATCATGGCCATTCTGGAAGTTCCCCACGAGTCACGAGTAAACCCTGACGGTGGATGGGATGCATTCAAGATAGTTCTGCAAGATTTCCGATTCTTACCTGCGGTGGGCCACGTTCTTGGCTTTATGGCCATCTTCGTCCCAACAACAATTATCTTTGTAATCGCGATGTCACTCATGCTCGACCTGAATCCATCCAAATGGAAGAAGTGGCTGCGCATGTCCTACATCGTGCCTGCTTCAATTTCAGGAGCGGTTGCCGTTCTTGTCTGGTATGCCATCTTGCAGCCAACGATCTCACCAATCCGCGAGCCGTTGTCGTGGGTTGGCATCACTACAAGTGATCAAATTTGGCAGACAAAGAACCTTGTTTATATCTTCGCAATCATGGCTTTTTTTGCCATTGCTGGTAACTGGATCCTCATTCAGTTCGGATCCCTTCAATCAATTTCTGGAGAAGTCATCGAAGCTGCCCGTGTAGATGGCTGCTCTGCTTTACAGATCGCACTTCGCATTAAGTTGCCTCTGATTAAGAAGTACATCGTTTACATGGGTGTGCTTATCTTCGCCGGCGGCCTGCAGATCTTCGTCGAACCTGAACTGCTCAACAAGGGTATTTACCTCGGTATTGCCGAGTCGTGGTCTCTAGATCAGCTCGCTTTCGAGTTGGCCTTTACTACCGGAGACTTCGGTGGAGCATCTGCACTTTCATTGATGCTCTTGGTTCCAAGTCTTCTCGGTGCACTCGTCGTTATCTTTAAAACTGACATGTTTGAAGAGGCAGAAGTTAATCGCAATAAGAAAGCTGAGGCGTAATCCATGTTGAAAAATATTGATCTAGCCGGTCGCAAAGCAAAATTACGCCAAGAAAACCGTTTCTGGACGTGGGTCGTAAATGCTTGGCTCATCTTCTTCGCAATTGTCAGTATTGTGCCGATGGTCTGGCTTCTTCTTGCCCCAAGTAAGGAAGATGGAGAGCTCACCAATCGCCACCCATTGGCCTTTGGTAACTTCGGTAACTATGTAAAGGCATGGAATAACCTTCAATTCTTTGATAACGGTGTTCTCTTTCAATGGGTTATTAACTCCCTCTGGTACACCGCTGCAATCGTCATCATTGCCACAGTGACTGCATCAATGGCTGGCTTCGTACTTTCTGCCTCAACCATTCGTTTCAAGCGAGCATTTCTAGTCTCGACCTTGATTACGATGCTTGTTCCACCAATGGCTCTAGTCGTTCCAATCTTCGTACTTATGGACGCTATTTCGCTGATGGATAAACCGATTGCAGTAATCCTGGTTTCATCTCTCTACCCATTCGGTGTATTCCTTTCATACATTTACTACTCCACCACGATTCCGAAAGAGCTTTATGAGTCTGCACGTCTTGATGGATGTAACGATTTCCGCTTGTTCACAAAGATCGCTCTGCCATTATCGTGGCCGTTGATCTCACTCCTGGCCTTCTTTGCCTTCATTGGTAACTGGGCCAACTACTTCCTTCCCTACATTCTGCTTCCATCGAGTGAGAACTTCACCTTGCCTATTGGTCTTGGTTTCTTGTTCTACTCGACTCCGGCAATTAACCCAGGAGTTGGTGCAACATCTGTACCAATCTACAAACCTGAAATTGCACTTGCAGGTGTACTGATCGCTCTGCCGATCATGATCGTATTCTTAGTCTCCCAGAAGCGCCTCGTTCGAGGAATGCTCGCTGGCTCAATCAAAGAGTAGGAATCTTCCGATGGACCAAAAGGTCTATCCATTTAGTGCAGGCAATCGCACAATGTCCGACCTTTTGGGCGGCAAAGGAGCCAATCTCGCGGAGATGGCTACATTGGGTATCCCTGTCCCAGACGGATTCACAATTACTACCCGTGCATGTCAGGATTATTTGCGTACGGGTGGTTTGAGCGATGAATTACTGACTCAAGTAGATAGCGCAATCGTCGATCTTGAAAAGAAGATTGGTAAATCATTCGGAGATCCCAAGAATCCACTCTTGGTCTCGGTTCGCTCCGGCGCAAAGTTTTCGATGCCGGGCATGATGGAGACAGTACTGAACGTCGGCATGTCACACGAAGTCGCTGCAACCCTTGAATCAATTACTGGAGATTCACGATTTGCGTGGGATTCATATCGCCGATTTATTGAGATGTTTGGCAAAACTGTCTGCGACATTCCATCTGAAGCTTTCGCGAAGGTAGCCGCGCCACTCATTGCAGCAGCTGGTGGAAAAACTATTGCCGACCTTGATGGCCCGGCACTTCGAAAGGCAGGAGATGCCTTTGTTGAAGTCGTCGAAAAACATACCGGCATGGCATTCCCATTTGACGCTCGCTCACAGTTAACTCGTGCCATCGAAGCTGTTTTCCATTCATGGAACTCTGAACGTGCACAGCTATACCGTCGCCGTGAACGAATCAGCGCTGATCTGGGTACTGCCGTCAACGTGCAGGCGATGGTCTTTGGAAATATCGGCGATACATCTGGCACTGGCGTCTGTTTCACACGAGATCCTGGCAGTGGAGCACCTGGTGCCTACGGTGATTATCTGCCACGTGCACAAGGCGAAGATGTTGTGGCCGGAATACGAAACGCATTTCCGCTTACACATCTGGGCGAAGTTAATCCTGAGGCCTACGCCGAACTCAACCGCATCATGGCTTTACTCGAAGATCACTATCGCGATATGTGCGATATCGAATTTACTGTCGAACAAGGCAAACTCTGGATCCTGCAGACGCGTGTAGGAAAGCGCACAGCAGAGGCAGCGTTCAAAATTGCGACACAGCTTGTCGATGAAGGCTCGATCACAATGGATCAAGCTCTCACTCGCGTCAATGGAGATCAGCTGGTGCAGTTGATGTTCCCGCAATTCGATAAAACAACAGCTCCAAAAGAACTCACTCGCGGAATCGCAGCTTCACCTGGTGCGGCAGTGGGATCTGTTGTCTTTGATCCTCGAGATGCGGCCGACCAAGCCCTTGCTGGCAAGAAAGTTATCCTGGTTCGCAGAGAAACCAACCCAGATGACTTAGTGGGAATGGTTGCAGCACAAGGAATTTTGACAGCACGAGGCGGAAAGACTTCACACGCAGCGGTAGTTGCGCGCGGCATGGGACGACCTGCTGTCTGTGGCACTGAGAGCATCGAAGTTCACATTGAAGAGAAGTTCTTCACGTGTGGCGATGTAACCGTGCGAGAAGGAGATGTAATTTCTATCGACGGCACCACTGGTGCGGTATTTCTTGGGGAAGTCGCTGTTGTACCAAGTGTCGTCACCGAATACGTGCAGGGAATCGTTGATCCCGGTGCTGCTACATCTTCAGCACTGATTCGAAGTATTCATCGCATTATTACTCATGCCGACAGTGTTCGCCGAATGTCTGTCCGCGCAAATGCAGATACTCCTGAAGATGCTGAAATAGCTCGCCAAATGGGTGCTCAAGGTATTGGCTTAACTCGCACGGAACATATGTTCTTGGGCGATCGTCGCGTACTCGTTGAAACTCTCGTACTGGCAACAACTGATGAAGAACGTGCTGAAGTTCTTGCCGAGATGGAGAAATTGCAATTTAGTGATTTCGTTGGAATTTTACGTGCGATGACGGGCTTGCCTGTCACCATCCGATTGCTAGATCCTCCATTGCATGAGTTCCTCACGGATCAAGCGAGTCTTGCAGTCGATATCGCCCTCACCCAAGAGCGCGGTGAAGTTGTCGACGAGAGAAAGCTTGCACTTAATCGCGCGGTCAATCGACTACACGAATCAAATCCAATGATGGGTCTGCGTGGCGTGCGTTTAGGTGTACTCATTCCAGATCTTTTCTCCATGCAGGTTCGCGCACTTACTCGTGCCGCACTTCATGTTCGATCACAGGGCTATGACCCACGTCCTGAAATCATGATTCCACTTGTGGCATCGCAGCGAGAGCTACTTTATTTCCGTTCATCATTAGAGGAAGAAGTTGCTCGCGTACTCACAGGTGCGGGGCAGCAGATGGAGATCAGTATCGGAAGCATGATTGAAACTCCACGCGCTGCAATCACTGCAGCAAAGCTGGCTGACTACTCCGACTTCTTCTCATTTGGTACCAATGATTTGACTCAACTTACTTGGGCCTTTAGCCGCGATGACGTGGAATCATCATTCTTGCCACGCTATCTCGACCTCGAGCTCCTGCCATTTAGCCCTTTTGAATCACTTGATCAAGATGGCGTAGGGCTTCTTGTAAAGATTGCCTGCGATGAAGTGCGCACCGTTAACCCTGAGATGAAACTCGGAGTTTGTGGTGAACACGGTGGAGATCCACGAAGCATTGATTTCTTCCATCATGTTGGCTTGGATTATGTCTCGTGCTCTCCATTTAGAGTGCCGGTGGCTCGTCTTGAAGCTGGACGCGCCGCAGTCAGCGACCAAGCAACGACGGGGAGTGCCTAATGAAGCACAACGATAAGGTCCGACTTCGCACAGGTGTTGAGATATCACGACTCTCTCTAGGAACTGCAGCACTTGGCGGCCTCTACACATCAGTCAGTGATGCAGATTGCACTGAGACGGTCCTGACTGCAATTGATAACGGAATTAACTTTATTGATACAGCACCACATTATGGAAAAGGCACATCTGAAGTTCGAATTGGAAAGGCTATAGCTGGCAGAGATCGTTCCACCTTTGTAATTTCGACCAAGATTGGCCGCTTGTTGGTTCCCTCAACGACCGATATCGACGATTTCTTTATGGACGCTGATAACACGGTAGAGCGAAAGTTTGATTTCAGTGCAAGTGGAGTACGTCAATCATTAGAGGGATCACTCGAACGCCTTGGGATTGATAGCGTAGAAATTCTTTTCATCCATGATCCAGATGCCAATGCTGATGAAGCGATTCTAGAGGCCTATCCAGAGCTAGATCGCATGCGAGCTGAAGGAATCATTAAGGCAATTGGTGTTGGAATGAATCAGTGTGAAACCCCAACACGGGTGATAAAAGAGACTGACATAGACATGGTGCTGATTGCGGGTCGTTATTCACTTCTTGATCAAAAAGCCATGGAGGAGTTACTGCCTACAGCTCTTGAACGTAATGTGGATATCATCGCAGCAGGTGTCTTTAACTCAGGAATTCTTGCAAATCCTGTGAAGGGTGCGACCTATGATTATGTTCCAGCAAGTGATGAACTCCTCGCAAAAGCGATAAGAATTCGTGAAGTACTTGATGGACATCAAGTATCTCTCACAAGTGCGGCCTTGCAATTTCCGCTACGACATCCGGCGGTTAAATCTGTTCTTGTGGGTTGTCGAAGTGCGGCCGAAGTTGCCACAAACATCAAAGAGTTCGACAAAACCATTGAAAATAAGGTCTGGGAAGACCTTGTAAGCGTACTCTAATTATCCTATAGTATTTTCATGGCCTTAGACCCGCAAGCAGCAGCATTCCTTGAAATGGCAAAGGCAGCAAACCTTCCTGACATAAGTGAGCAAGGACCAACGGTTGCTCGCGGATATTCGCACGCACAACCTGACATCAGCGGCCCGTTAGATCCCAGTGTTGCTATCACCTTTGAATTTTTCACTAGCTCGACTGCAGATATTGCAGTAGCAATTTACACACCACCTGCAACAGGTGATTCCAAGCGCGCCGGTCTCGTTTACTACCACGGTGGTGGCTGGGTAATTAATTACATTGGAAAATATCACGCACAGATGGCTGCAATGGCGAAGAAAACAAACTCTGTGATCGTGTCAGTCAATTACCAAAAAGCCCCTGAACATAAATTCCCCATTCCGTTCAATGACTGTTACGAAGGACTCGAGTGGACTGTCGCAAACGCTGATCGCTTGGGTATAGATATCGATCGCTTAGGCGTCGGAGGAGATAGCGCGGGTGGAAACTTGGCTTCTGCTGTGGCTCTCGCCGCCCGAGATCGAGGAAAAATCAAACTTGCCTACCAATGGTTGGTCTATCCATGTAATGGCCCGGAGTTTGTTGATTCACCAAATGTTCCTAATGCTGATGGTTACGGTTTAACTCAACGTGGAATGAAGTGGCTTTGGGAGATGTATCTCAATGGACCAGCAGATCGCAGCAACCCATACGCAGTTCCTCATGCAGCAACATCTTACGAGGGCCTTCCGCCAACAATCATGATTACAGCCGAGTACGACGTCCTGCAATCGGATGGAATTGCGTACTACGAAAAACTAAAGGCCGCCGGAAATGATGTTGTCTATAAAGATTGCCCTGGCATGATCCACGGTTTCTTTAACTTGGGTAAATTCATCGATGAAGGAATCAATGTTCGTGATTGGTTTGCAGAGAACATTCTGCGCGTAGTGGGTAAGTAATGTCGCTCATAGAACTCAAAGGTATGACCTGGGATCACGAGCGCGGTTTGGATTGCCTCGTGCAATCAAATGATCTTCTCATCCAAAAGTGTGGCATCTCAATTCAATGGGATGCACGCTCACTTCTGGCCTTTGGGGATCAGCACATCTCTGAGTTTTATAGTGATTATGACCTCATGGTCATAGATCATCCTCACGTTCCTGATGCTGTTCATGCCGATGCAGTGATCGCCTTTGAAGAGTTGACGACGCCATCACAGCTAGATCATTTAGAGGCCACAAGCGTTGGAGCTTCACACGATTCATATCTTTATAAAGGAAAGCACTGGGCGCTTGCCATTGACACGGCAGCACAAGTAAGTGCTTTCCGACCTGACAAAGCAGAGCGATCACCAGTTTTTTGGTATGAAGTCTTTGAACTGGCAAAGAAGAAAGAGTTGCTCTGGGCTCACAAACCTGTTGATGCATTTAGTACCTTCGCAACTCTGATGGCTCAAAAAGGCCGGCCGCTACAAGGAAGTGTTGCCTACATTGATCAAGAGATGGCCTTAGAAGTTCTGGAGTTTATGGTCGAACTAGCAACGCTGGTTCCGGATTTTTGTGCCTCAAGCAATCCCATTGAAATCGCCGAAGTTCTTAGCGGTACTGATGACTTTGCCTACGGCATTTGTATGTATGGATATAGCAATTACTCACGCGAAGGTTTCCGCAAAAATATCTTGATCTACGACGATCTGCCTTCATTTGATGGTCGCGCCACCGGTTCACAATTAGGCGGAGCAGGTATTGCTGTTTCCACCCGGAGTAAGAACCCTAAGGCTGCTGCGGAGGCAGCACTTCTACTTTCTATGCCCGAGATTCAAGCAACGACGTATGGCCTTGGTGGGGGACAGCCAGGCAATCTCATCGCTTGGAAAGATAATTTACTTAATGGTGTGAGCCATAACTTTTTTAGAAATACTTTGCGCACACTTGAAAATGCTTGGGTTCGCCCCCGCGTTCTAGGGTGGCCAGATGTTCAATTCCAGAGTTCGCTAGTAATTCACAAATGTTTAGTTGAAAAGAAGGTTACGAAAAAAGATGTCGAAGAGATCGCATCTATGTATCAGAAACATGTGAAGGAATAGTCGATGCAACAACTCTTTGATCAGTACATCCTTGAGTCCTCGCGAACCAGTACTGGGCGCACGATTACTGAAGCCGACATTGTTTTGCATGCGGGACAGACAGGTGATTTCTACCCACATCATATGGATGCCGAATGGTGCAAGACGCAAGAATTCGGACAACGAGTGGCACATGGCACTCTCATTCTTTCGGTCGCCGTAGGAATGCTTGCGGGAGAGATTAATGAGGCGGCATTTAGTTATGGGTATGACCGAGTTCGCTTTATCGGGCCAGTTTTTATTGGTGACACAATTACCTCGAAGGCGACCATCGTGGCTAAGAAAGATCACGCAAAGAAGCCAGATGAGTACGGGATAGTGGACGAGCAAGTCACTGTGACAAATCAACGTGGTGAGACAGTAATTGCATTTATTCACGTCTACATGGTGAGGAAGAAATAATGCCTTGGAATCTAGACCCTCGCGTTCGTAGCGCAATGATCTCTGACTCCTTGGATGTTGTTGGCGTTCGCAATAACGCCATGGATGTTCGCGTAAGAGCGCTACGTCCAGGAATGAGGGCAGTTGGTCTTGCTGCCACTGTGAAATTTGTGCCAGATAGTCACTATGACTTGAAAGATCCATATGGTGCTGGAATAGATTTCCTCGATACCTTGCAAGCAGGTGAGATCGCAGTTGTCAGTACCGGTGGAGAATGCCTTTCAGCTTTTTGGGGGGAACTATTTTCTGCAGCAGCAAAAGGTCGTGGCGCTACAGGTGTTGTGGCAGATGGCCCATTGCGCGATACCGAACAAGTTGTCGGTTTAGATTTTCCGGCTTTTGGCCAAGGATCTCGCCCATATGATTACAAGGGACGTATGCGCATAGAGGCGATCCGGATTCCCGTCATCTGCGGTGGCGTTGAAGTGCACCCTGGTGATGGTGTAATTGCAGATAGCGATGGCATCGTTGTTGTTCCTGCCGAACATTTAGCCAAAGTCAGCGAGCTTGCTAATTCACGCGCTGCGACAGAGAAGACAGTGTTAAAAGATTTATTGTCAGGTAAAAGCGTACGAGAGGTATGGGACGCCTACGGCGTTCTGTAAGAAAAGGAGAGCACCATGGCAAGAGAACTCATCGATACACATCAGCACCTTTGGGTAATGAGTGAGCGTGCATATAGCTGGATTGAGCCAGCTTATGGTCCACTCTATGACGACTTCACACCTGAACGACTGGCTCCAGAAATTCCAGCTTCCGGCGTAACCAGCTCTGTATTGGTACAGGCTGCCGATACCTACGATGACACGTTCTATATGCTCGATGTCGCTGCTCACTCAGATTTTGTTCAAGGCGTTGTTGGTTGGGTTCCATTGGAACGCCCAAATGAATCTCGCACTGCTCTCGAGACACTTGCCAAGAACAAATATTTCAAAGGTGTTCGAAATCTGACTCACGATTATTCCAATCCAAAGTATGAATCCGATGATGCCTGGATTACCCGCCCTGCAGTTTTGGAAACTTTGGCTCACGTGGAGAAAATGGGACTAAGTTTTGATTATGTCTCAATCAAGCCAGAGCACACTAAAAACATTGTCACTTTAGCTAAGAAGTTTCCCAATCTAAAGATCGTCGTCGATCACTTCGCCAAGCCACCCATTGCAGCAAAAGAGATGGAACCATGGGCATCATCTATGGCTGAGATTGCAGCGTTTCCAAATGTTTACGCAAAGCTCTCAGGTCTAAATACTGCATCCGATCTTGCAAACTGGAGTGTTTCTGATTGGCAGCCTTATGTTGATTTCATGGTCAAGACCTACGGTGCAAATCGCGTGATGATGGGCGGAGATTGGCCAGTAATCGTGCTTGGAAATACTTATGTTGAGATTTGGAAGGCCCAGGTCGAAGTCATAAGCGGCTATAGCGATGAAGATCAGGACTGGATTACACATAAGACTGCAAAGGCTTTCTACAACCTCTAAAGAATTTTCAACCGAAAGGAAAAATCATGCAACGGTATGCATCAGTAATCGGAATGCCTTACGAAAATCGTGAGGAGTATGAGCGTTTACACGCAGCAGTGTGGCCTGAAGTGCTAGCAAAGATCGCTGAAGTAAATATTCAAAACTATTCCATCTATCGTTACGGCGAACTTCTTTTCTCTTACTTCGAGTATGTAGGTAATGATTTCGATGCCGATATGGCAAAGATGGCCGCTGATCCAAAGACTCAAGAGTGGTGGGATGTCTGCATGCCTTTACAGCGTCCGGTAAGTGATCGCGCCGAAGGCGAATGGTGGGCTTCAATTCCCGAGGTATTCCATGTCGACTAGTTCGCTAGATCGATCGCAATTACCTCTCAACGGGATTCTTGTCCTCGATTTCTCACAATTCCTTGCAGGTCCAGTTTCGGCTATGCGTCTTGCAGATCTCGGAGCTCGAGTGATAAAAATTGAACGTCCAGGTACTGGAGATATCGGACGCACTCTTGCATTTGCTGGATTGGAAAAAGATGGAGATACGCTCTCTTTTCACATAATGAACCGAAACAAAGAGAGTTTTGCCGCAGACCTCAAGAATTCAGATAGCTTGAAGGAAGTGTGGGAGTTAGTAAAAAAAGCTGATGTCATCATTCAGAATTTTCGCCCCGGTGTCATAGAGCGTCTTGGACTTGGATATGAAGATGTAAAGAAAGTAAACCCTGGAATCATCTACGGCAGCGCAACTGGTTACGGTGCAGAAGGCCCATTTAAGGATCGTCCCGGACAAGATTTACTTGCGCAATCAATCTCAGGTCTGCCATGGCTTAATGGTCGCGCTGGAGATCCTCCGATCCCAGTCGGATTGGCAGTTGCAGATATCTTCACATCGACTCATTTAGCGACCGGAGTGATTGCACTCCTTTTGCGTCGCGAACGTACTGGCGTTGGTGGAATGGTTGAGTCAAGCCTTCTGGAATCAATGCTCGATCTGCAATTTGAATTGATCTCAGCAAATCTCTTTGACCCAAGCGTTGTAGTCAATCGTGGAGCTGGAAACTCTGCACACGCATTCTTACCCGCACCGTATGGTCTCTACAAGACGAGCGATGGCTATCTTGCAATCGCGATGACTCCAATCCCAGCACTGGGCGCACTTCTTGGCCTAAACCTGGATGAGTACGAGGATCCAAAATCTTGGTGGAGCCATCAAGAAGAGATTATGAAAAAGTTGAGTGCAAAACTTGAAACCAATAGCACTGAGCACTGGTTAGCGATTTTGGATGCTGCAGACATATGGTGCGCACCGGTATTGACCCTGCCAGAGCTTGTTGCACATGAAGGTTTCGCTGCTATCGACATGACTCAAAAGACAACTCGCACAGGGCGAGATGGGTCCGAAATCTCGATTCCAACTACGCGCTCACCTGTGCGCATCGATGGAAAGACCATTAAGCATTCAAAGGGTGCACCACATGTCGGTGAAGATACCGAGAAGATTCGTAAAGAGTTCGGGATATAGACGGGGGAGCCAGATGAAGAATCCAAATCCAGATCAAGGTAAACGATATGAGGTTCCAGTATGGAATCAGGATGTCAAACTTTATGAGGATTACCAGGTAGGAGAAGTTGACCGTTCTCTTCGTCGCACAATCTCTGAAGGCGAAGTGATGCTCTTTAACTCTCTGGTTTTGGATATGCATCCTTACGTTGGAGATGACATCTGGGCGCGTGAACACGGGCTCTTCAAAAAGCGTTTAGTGCCAGGTGCGATGGTCTTTAGCTATGGACTTGGTCTCTTTGCTCATAACAATGTCAACACATTTAGCTATGGCTATGACAAGTTGCGTTTCATTAAGCCAACATTTATCGGTGACACTATCTATGGCATGCGTACGCTGCTTGAAAAGAGCCCTAAGTACGAAACCATGGGTCTCTTTAAAGTGAGCTATGAAATCTTCCGTGCGGACAATGAAGAACTAGTGCTCTATACCGAACACTTGCAGACGGTGCTCTACCGCACCTCACAGGCAGAAAATCTCAAAGCAGAAGGCAAGGAGTAGTAATGATTGAACAATTTCAAGTAATTGCCGATGCAGTACGTCTTGAAGTAAAGCCTGAGCATCGCAAGAAGATCGGAATCTGTGGCGCTGGCGGCATCGTAGATGGCGCTCATCTTCCAGCATATAAAAAGGCGGGACTTGAAGTCGTTGCAATTTTTGATACCGATAACGCAAAGGCAAAGGATGTTGCAGCGCGTCACGGGATTCCTCAAGTTTATGGAACTTTGGCTGAGTTACTTGCCGATCCTCACGTTGAAATTGTTGATATTGCAGTTCCTGCAGCAGCGCAGCCAGAAATTTTTGCCCAGGTTGCCGCCGCTAAGAAGCACATTCTTGCTCAGAAGCCATTTGCCACAACAGTTGCAGCAGGTGAGCTCATGGTCAAACAAGCAAAGGATGCTGGAATTGTGGCTGCCGTTAATCAACAACTTCGCTTTGAAGAAGGCGTGGCAGCTGCACATAAAATGGTTGAACTTGGGTGGATTGGTACTGTCAGTAACTTTTCAATAAATGTAAACCTCATGACTCCGTGGGAACTTTGGCCGTGGGCGAAGGATCTCGAACGACTTGAGGTCATGTTGCACTCGATTCACTATCACGATCTCATTCGTTGGTTCTTAGGCGATGCCAAGACTGTCTTCTGTGCTGCAGGACGAACAGCAGGACAATTTCCAATCGGTGAAACTCGTACGATATCCACCGCACTTTATTCAAGTGGCGTGACATCAGTAGTACATGCAAATCACGTAAATCGTGGTGGCGATAACTATGCCGAATATCGTATTGATGGAGATAAGGGATCTATTCGCGGAACTCTTGGTCTGCTCTATGACTATCCAAATGGTCGAGTAGATACGATCGAGATTAATTCATCCGTTCTTCCAACCGATGGTTGGCTTCCATATCCGGTTACAACTCGTTGGTTCCCAGATGCATTTATCGGAACGATGGGTTCAGTAATGGAGAGTATTTCAACGGGTGCAGTACCTCGTTCATCTGTAGCGGAGAATGTAGGAACTTTAAAAATGGTTGAAGCGCTTTACAAATCCATGGATTCAGGAAAATCAGTTGACCTCTAACTCGCCTCTTCCTCTCTTCAATCTTGAGGGAAAGGTCGCAGTAATTACAGGGGGCAATGGAGGAATCGGATTAGGTTGTGCCAGAGGGCTGGCATGCGCTGGTGCAACGATTGTTATATGGGCCAGAGATGCGTCTAAAAACCTGGCGGCAAAGAATGAATTAGAGGCACTCGGTGCCACCGTTGTGACACTAGAGGTCGATGTTACCGACCGCTCTGCAGTAGAGAATGCAACTGCCCGCACTGTCGAACTCTGCGGTGGAATCGATATTCTCTTTGCCAATGCAGGTGTCAATATCCGCATGCGACCTGAGGAATACACCGAAGATATTGTTGATCAAATCATCGATGTAAATCTCAAGGCGGTCTTCCACTGTTGCCAAAGTGTTTATCCTTCAATGACCGCTCGCGGCGGCGGCAAAATCATCTTGATTGGCTCACTCACCAGTGTGCAAGGACTTGGTGTTGCACCTGTCTATTCAGCGACCAAGGGAGCAGTTGTTCAATTGGCAAAAAGCCTAGCTGCAGCTTGGGGCGCTGCGAACATTCAGGTCAACACAATATTGCCGGGCTGGATTGTTACTGAAATGACGTCGGTAACGCGATCTGTTCCTGGTTTACCAGAACACGTCTTATCTCGTACACCAGCAGGGCGATGGGGAAGTCCTGCTGACTTTGAGGGAATTGCAACATTCTTTGCGTCGCAGGCGAGTGATTTTGTGACAGGAACTGACATTCAAATCGATGGTGGATTTACAAGCACGCTTGCAATCTTTGATTTACCTAAGAATTAAGGTCGGTAGGCAACGCAGTTATTTGAGATTTCGCCAATACCTTCGATACCAGTTTTGATCTTATCTCCTGCAGCCAGATAAACAGGTGGCTTAAAGCCAAGTCCTACACCAAAAGGAGTTCCAGTGTTAATGACATCGCCTGGAAACAGCTCCATGAACTGGCTGATGTACCAAACGATGTGATCGATTCCAAAGAGAAGATCATCTGTATTGGAATCCTGCTTCATTACATCATTGACGCTGCACCATAAACGAAGGTTGCTGGGATTTATTTCATCGCCTGTAACGATCTCTGGCCCGATTGGATTAAATGTTGGAAATGACTTTCCCTTAACCCATTGACCAGATCGCTCAATCTGCCAGTGACGCTCTGAGACATCCTGCGAAATTGTGTAACCGAGGATGTGAGCCTTTGAATCAGCTGGAGAATTCAAATAAAGCGCACGCCTACCAATCACAATCGCAAGCTCTACTTCATAATCAGTAGCGAGACTGTTTGGTGGAATGACCACGTCATCATTAGGTCCGACAACGCTATCGGGGGCTTTCATAAAGATCACTGGCTCTGCCGGAGTATCGGCATTAGTCTCTTTGATGTGACCAAGATAGTTAAGACCAACGCAAATGACCTTTGTCGGACGATTAATCGGAGAACCAATTCGAGTAGAACCTTTTGCAACTCGAGGAAGTGTAGAGAGATCTGCGCCAGCAACTGTTGCCATCGCACCAGCTTCTAAACTTGCACGCGACCAGTCATCAATCAAAGAGTCAACAAGAATGTATTCGTTGCCTGCAACAACTGCTGGTTTTTCCTGACCAGCGCTTCCAATTCGGGCAATACGCATTGGATTATCGACCTTCCGGTAGGCGGCCAAGGCCGGCGTGTGTTTGCAGAATTTGCACATGCTTGGGTTCTAGCTCTTTCAACGAATTCACACCAAGTAACTTCATAGTGCGCACCATTTCAGATTGCATGATGGTGAGCATCCGCTCAACACCTTCTTGTCCGCCAGCCATAAGTCCATAGAGGTAGGCACGGCCGACATAGGCAAAGTCAGCACCGAGTGCCAACGCCGCCAAAACATCTGCTCCATGCATGATTCCAGTGTCGATATGAATCTCGAGGTCGTTCTTAAGTTCCTTCTTTACCTCTGCCAGCATGTGTAGCGGCACTGGCGCGCGATCGAGTTGGCGACCGCCGTGATTACTCAAGATGATTGCATCAGCGCCATATTTGGCAGCGATCTTGGCATCTTCAACAGTCTGGATTCCCTTGATTGAAAGCTTCCCATCCCATTGTTCGCGGATCCACTCCAGATCATCAAATGTCATGGTTGGATCAAACATAAAGTCGAGTAACTCAGCGACTGTGCCTTCCCAATTAGACATTGAGGCAAATGTGATCGCAGGAGTAGTGAGAAAGTTAATCCACCATTCAGGTCGAGGTGCTGCATCTAAAAGTGTTTTGATTGTCAGGCGAGGAGGCACGGTAAGACCATTGCGAGCATCGCGCAGACGGGCACCAGCTGCAGGCACATCAACAGTGAGCATTAAATGCTTCACACCAGAATCCTGAGCGCGCTTGACCAGAGCCATACTCGCCTCGCGGTCTTTCCACATATACAACTGGAACCAATTAACTCCGTTTGGTGAGGATTTAACAACATCTTCAATCGTTGTGGTTCCTAATGTGGAGAGAGTAAAGGGAATTCCAAATTTCTCGGCAGCACGTGCTCCGGCAATCTCGCCCTCTGTATGCATCATGCGAGTAAAGCCAGTTGGCGCAATTCCAAATGGCATAGCAAATTTCTCGCCTAAGATTTCACAACTTGTGTCAACGTTCTTAACATCGTGCAAAATGTTTGGTCTGAATTCAAGATCAAGATATGAGCGACGAGCTCTCGCTAGAGTTACTTCAGATTCGGCGCTGCCATCGGTGTAATCAAAGGGACCTTTAGGTGTGCGGCGCTTTGCAATCAGGCGCAGATCCCACACGGTAAGGGCTTTTGCCAGCCGGTTCTTACGAGTAGGAAATTTGGGAAGGGTAAAGCGCAGCAGCGGAGCTAATTCGCCCACTTTGGGGAATTGGCGCTTCACATTCTTCATCCCATGGCTCCGTTCGTCTCATGCTCGGTTTATCGTCTATTCGCGGAAATCCTATACGATTCGTCGCCCACATTCCACAGTAATCAGTGGCAAACCTTCGCTAAGGTGCGAACATGAGTGATCTGGCGGCAAAAACACGAGCAGCACTTGATGCAGCCGTCGCCGCGATTGGGGGAGCGCCTCGCAAAGGTCAGATCGAGATGGCAGAGGCAGTCTCTAGCGCACTCACCGATCGACATCACTTGATGGTGCAAGCAGGCACCGGTACCGGAAAATCTCTCGCGTACTTGATTCCTGCTTTAGTTCACGGACGCAAGGTATTGGTTGCAACCGCAACACTTGCACTTCAGCGACAACTGGTCGAACGAGATTTACCTGCAGTCGTTCCAGCTCTGGAAAAGGAGCTTGGACGGGAGATCACTTACGCGATATATAAAGGCGTGGGCAATTACATTTGCTTGCAAAAAATGAATAGCGAAGAAGTTGATCCTGATGCTGAACTTGTTTTAGAGACTTCTTACTTGGAGAAAGATGCGCAGCGACTTATCGCTTGGGCTAAATCTAAGGGAGCCACTGGCGATCGCGATGACGCACCTGATGTAGATCGTCGAGTCTGGCTGGCAAATTCAACGTCCGGGCGTGAATGTGTTGGCGCCGATAACTGCGCATACGGTTCACAATGCTTTGCAGTTAATGCAAAAGCAAAGGCACAACTTGCTGATGTCGTCGTCACAAATCACACACTTCTTGCAATTGAGATTGTTGATTCACACCCAATTTTGCCCGAGCGTGATGCTGTTATCTTGGATGAAGCACATGAGTTTATGGATCGAACTACTCAAGCCGTCACAGAAGAGCTCACTTCTGGTCGCGTGCAGCGGGCTGCTGCGATGGCGCGAAAACATATGCCGGGCAAACTCAGCGATGCATTTACAAAGGCCGCTGATGATTTCCACGATGCGATGGCTGATTATGGCGATACCGTTAAAGGCGATTTTGCAGCACTCGGTCGCTTAGAAGAGATTCCAAGCATTCTAGAAGCCCCAGTGCGCAAGGTTCGTGAAGCAGGTGCTGCAATAACTGATGCATTACGTGCCGATGAAGAGATTATTGATCCAGATGCAATTGCAGAGCGTGCGCGCGTTAAAGGTGCCGTCACAGAGATCACGACGACTGTTGGTAAATTGTTAAAGATGGGCTCTTCACATGTGCTCTGGTATGAACCAACGTTCTCTTCTCTATATCTGGCACCACTTTCAGTCTCTGAGGTGTTGCGCGAGAATCTGCTGACAAAGACTCCCGTGATTGCAACATCTGCCACTCTTACAGTCGGCAACGGGTTTGATGCGATGGCTCGCTCACTCGGTTTTATGGCGCCCGGGGTCTCCAGCGAAGATGAAAGCGAAGACGAGGAAGCAGAGATTGATCCCTCTAACTTTCAAACTCTTGATGTTGGCTCGCCCTTTGATTTTGCAGCACAGGGAGTTCTATATCTTCCCAAACATCTTCCTGAACCTGGACGAGATGGTCCAAGCAAAGAGGTGCTCACCGAGCTCGGTGAATTGATTGATGCAGCTGGCGGTCGCACCTTGGCTCTCTTTAGTTCATGGCGAGGGGTAGAGGCAGCCGATGCTCATCTGCGCGATGTATTGAAAGAACTTCCCATAACAATCATCACTCAAAAACGTGGAGATGCCGTAGGCCCACTAGTAGAACGTTTTGCTAAAGATGAAACTTCAATCTTGCTCGGAACAATGTCGCTCTGGCAGGGCGTGGATGTCCCCGGTAATTCATGCATCTTGGTTGCCATTGATCGAATTCCATTTCCACGCCCCGATGAACCCGTAATGGCAGCTCGCTCATCGCAAGCAGATGCTGCAGGTGGAAGCGGATTTATGCAGGTCTCAATGCCACGGGCAGCGCTCTTACTTGCACAAGGCACTGGCCGCTTGATTAGAAGTATTGATGATCGAGGAGTAGTTGCAATACTCGACTCGCGCATTGTCACTAAGCGCTATGGAAGCGTCTTACTGAATTCAATGCCACCTCTATGGCGTACATCGGATAAAAGTGTGGTGCGGGACTCACTTCGTAGATTAAGTCAGGGCCTAACGGATTAAGTTCTGCGCCTGCCCGAACTTTGTTGTAGCCTCCAACTGAAGGAACTGTTAATCCAGCAAGAGGGGAACGAACTCATGCCAAAGATCTCTGCGCCAACCTTGGTCGAACAGCGGGCATGGCGACGTTCACAATTGTTAGATGCTGCTTCAGCTATCGCCCTTGAAAATGGCCCCACTTCAATTACTGTTTCAACAGTTGCTGCGCGAGCTGGATTATCACGCACATCATTTTATGAATATTTTTCGAGCAGTAGCGAGATTGTCGCCGAACTCATCACCGATGAACTCAACGAGTTCACCGAATTTTTAGCCCAGAAAGTGGCAGCGGCAAGTGTTCCGGAAGAGGCGATTACCGCATGGATAGAAGGTTCATTGGAATATGTGGCAGATGGTCGCCATTTACTCGCTCGCGCTCTGAGCACTCTAGAACTTTCAACCGAGAGATCGACCCAGATTGGTATCGCACATAGAAAGATGTTGGCACCACTTTCAACGCCACTGAACCAGTTAGGCGTGACAGATGTGCGACAAGCCCTAGCGCTGATTCACGCCGCGACAGAAAGTGCAACGCGCAGAATTGAAGCAGGGCTGGATTCTGCACGTGAAATTGAATCTACTCGCGAATTTCTCATCGCTGGATTGCGCGCGCTGCGAAAGTAAAGTTATTGCTTGACTGGGATCGAAATATTGCGAACCAGTGGCTTCCAGAGATTGACTTTGCCAGCTGCCGTTGCAGTAACCACACAAGAACCCTTCTTGATTCCTCTGAGTACACCCTTACTCACTTGGCAATTCTTACTTGATGTTTTATAGAGGATTTTCTCTCCGAAAGTGGTTTCAACTGGAAGCGTAACTCGCTTTCCGACTTTAACTGACGCTGCAGTCGTCGGGATCGACTGCTCGCCTAGACCAAGAAAGAATGGATAGGTCGCAGTCGTTGGAGCAAATGTTGCATTGCCAGGAGTTCTCACTGTGATGGCGCAGTCTCCGCTTCCCTTGAGGGCGGTGAAAACGCCAGCGACATAAGTGCAATTGGGATTAGCCGACGTTACTTCAGCAGTGAGTCCTGACTGAGTAGTTACAGCTATGGTCATTGATTTTCGGTATGAAATATTCGATCCGACATTCTCTTTTAGTTGTTCTTCCTCTGCGGTTACGGTGAAAACATCAGATGCGAGTGTCGGTGCTGCAGTACCAGCGGCAAAGGTTATTGGAAAGAATTTATCTTCACTAAAATCCGTCGGCCCAAATCGGTCAACTCTGAAGAAGAGTCCGCAGGTTACTTTTGTGCAATCTGCGCTCCCACCATTTCCAACAATCGTGACTGTCGGATTGAGTGTGATTACTGATGTGGAGACAACTGTTCCAGGAGAACCTGAATCCGAGACCCAAGCCTGAACGCTGCTGCTGCAAATTGTTGGACGCGCCCCTGCTACTGGTTCATTGCATTGCTGAATATAGAGACCTTTACCTGCAGGAAATTTTGTGAAACTGCCAGTAATAGCTGCCCCCGCTGGATTGAGATTGGACAGTGAGCTACTAGTGAAGGCGAAAGTCTCGGCTTGGGCGCTCGGTGCGGTGATAAACCCAAAGACCAAAGAGACAAGAGTGATCGAAACAAGTGATGTTCTGAACTGCTTTTTCATAACTCTCTTCATTCTGATGTCGTGTTTACTTTGAAATTGTTATTGGAATAAATAGATCCTGGGTTCGATCATTGGATCGCAGATGATCAGCACGTACGGTTATAGCGCACTTAACTTTGCGGCAATCTGTTTTACCAATGAATCGTGAGATTTTTACTGAGTGTGTAAATCGTCCACCTGGGAGAAACTCATCGGTCAAGCCAACGGCATACGGTGGAGGATTAGAAGATATCCAGTATGACGCTTCACCCATTCCCGCCTTATTTACTCCGCCACCACATGGAGTAGGTGCGCTACCTTTTTTAGGAAGTACACAGAATGCGAGATAAATACCAACTGTTTCATCAAATCCTCTTCCGTTTACTGTGACCACGGATCCAGCGCGGACAGTGGCTTTATCTATGGAGAGAGTCTGACCGAAAGCGCCTTTACTGCTCACTGGAGGCGCTGCAGTCGCTGGACCTACTGGAGATTGCATGGCAAAGATCGCTGCGGCTGCAAGAATAAAAAGACGAGTTCTCACGGAGAAAAATATATTGCCCTGGCTTAGCTTTTTTAGCCGACAGCTGGGAGAGATCTGTCGACAAAGTTCTGAGAGGCTTCTCCTATGAAATACAGAGGCATGGCACTTATCGCTGCCTCTTTACTGCTCGTTACCGGGTGCGCTGGCCAACCTTCGGCTGTAGAAAAAATTAATAGTGTTGAGGCGATCAATGTGAGCGCTGTACAAACTCCAGAGTTCACTCGGGTTATTGCCCTTGCAAATGGAAGTGCGGAAATTATTGCATCCATGGGGCACTTAAATATTTTGGTTGGACGAGATATAGCTAGCGATGCGCCCGCTCTGGAATCGGTTGAGGTCGTTACATCCGGACATCAAATCGTTGCCGAAAAAATTCTCTCTCTTGAACCCGACCTAGTACTTATCGATGCTTCATCTGGGCCATCATCGGCAATTCAAGTTTTAGAGTCAGCTGGAATTCGCATTGTGAAGATTTCTGAAGCATGGCAACTCTCTGAGATCAATCGCAAGATCAGCGAGGTTGCTCAAGCTATCGGCGCAGCAGAAGACGGCAACGCGCTTACGGCAGCGCTCCAGAAGAGCACGAAGATGTTGACGCAGATTGCACCTGGAAAGACCATCGCATTCTTGTATTTGCGTGGCGGTAGCGCCGTTTATCTCATTGGTGGAAAAGGTTCCGGAACCGATTCGTTGATTTCAGCCATCGGGGGAGTCGATGCCGGTGCTCAGAAATTTGAGAATCCATTCACGCCAATGACTGCAGAAGCAGTTGCCACTCTCAATCCAGATGTTTTCTTAGTCATGAGCAAGGGCTTGGAATCTGTTGGTGGTGTTGAGGGTTTCATCGAGTTACCTGGAATTGCTCAAACGAAAGCCGGCAAGAATCGAGCGATTGTCGCCGTCGATGATTCACTTCTGCTTTCCTTTGGACCTCGCTCATACTCACTCCTTGAAGAGCTGTCGCAATCAGTAGAACGAGTACTTTCATCATGAAGAAAATCTCGCTACTAGCTTTGGCCATTGCTGTATTGGCTTTCTTCGCCCTCTCTTTAGGAGCAACCACGGTAAGTGATGTATGGGCTTCGGTAATTCAATTCGATTTTCAATCAACTGATGTGAATGATCAGATTATTTGGCAGATTAGGGCACCGCGCATTATTGGAGCAATACTGCTCGGTCTCATTTTGGCTATCGCAGGTGTGCTTGCGCAAGGATCTACTAATAACCCATTGGCTGATCCAGCATTCCTCGGCACTACAGCAGGAGCAGCACTCGGCGTTGTTATTGGTGTTCTTGTAAATGCTGTGAATATTGCTTCAGTTGGTTCAATCATCTGGGCTACTTGTGGAGCGCTTCTAGCTACCTTGCTTACATTCTGGCTCGCACGTAACGCGCTGCAATTGATCATTATCGGAATTGCAGTTTCGGCCACACTAACTGCCATAGTAGGAATCGCAATCTCTATTGCAGATCGCAGTGATGTTCGATCGGTAACCTTTTGGTCTTTAGGGTCACTCTCATTACTGACGTGGTCAAACGTCGTCGTTCTTGCATTTGTGGCATTGATTGTCGTCGTGAGTGCTCGAATTATCGCTCCGCAGTTGGATCTGCTTGCTCTTGGTGATTCGCCAGTACGTCATAGTGGAAAAGACCCACAAAGAATCCGTTTGCTGGCTTTTCTTATTCTCTCTATTGCAATTGCGACATCTGTGAGTCAAGTCGGAACTATCTCCTTCTTAGCGTTAGCTGCACCACATATTGCTCGCTTCTTAGTGGGTCCAAGTCATCGCTATCTTGTAAGTGCGGCAGCAGTTATCGGTGCCTTGATATTGCTCATTGCCGATACCGCAGCCAGAAGTGTTGCTCCACCGCAAGATCTTCCGATCGGATTACTCATCTCTCTCATCGGTGCGCCGGTATTAATTGTGGCGCTCAAGCGTGGAGGCGTGCAATGGCGCTAATCGAGATTCGCAATCTGGTGGTTTCACGCGGAAAGCAACAAGTCATTAACGATCTCTCACTCGAC
>JACCDH010519077.1_pt1 | contig 22328 bp, 12 predicted proteins | sample 7442481 | NCBI WGS metagenome assembly JACCDH01 (sample SAMN15323433, study PRJNA562643) | freshwater metagenome | isolation source: river surface water | place: USA:Blue River Watershed | collected 2017-08-15
CAACCGGAACAATCACTGTTAAGGCTGACACACAAGTTGCATTAACTTCATCACCAACTACGAACGCACAGTCTCTTTGTATAAATACTTTATTAACCAATATTCAATATACCACTCAGAATGCAAATTTTGTGTCAATAACTGGATTGCCTGGTGGTTTATCTTATACATTTAGTGCAACAACGCAATTAATAACAATCAGTGGTGTGCCAACTGTTTCAGGAACATTTACATACACCATTATTGCTTCTGGTGATTGTGCTAGTTCAACAACATTAGGAACGGTTAGAGTAAACGAAAACTTCATTAATTTAATTTCAGCAAATCCTATTCCAATAACTTGTATCAATACAAGCATGACGCCTATTGTATATGATATTGTATTTGCAAATGCAGCAGTACTAAATGGAACTTTACCAACTTGTGTATCATGGAATTATAACTCCGGTACAAAACAATTAAGGATTACAGGTACACCAACTGTTGCTGGAACTTTTAGTTATACGATTAATACAGTGGATGGTTGTGCTACTAAAACTGTTACAGCTTCCATGACGGTTCAGCCAGACAATACGATAACATTAGTTTCTTCTCCAACAACAAATTTACAAGTAATTGGTATTGATACGGACATTCAAGAAATTGTATACGTTACCACTGGTGCAACAAATGTTGTCGCTACAAACCTGCCTGTAGGAATTCAACAATCATGGAATCCTGCAACGAATACCTTTAGATTATTCGGTACAGGAAGAGCTGTTAAAACAGCAACTTATACCGTTAGTTTAACAGGTGGTTGTGGAATTATTACAGCTATTGGATTAATTGATGTAAAACCAAATAATACCATAACACTTTCGTCCACTACCGGGCCAGCTGTTTGTATCAATACGCCAAGTGTAAACATTGTATATAAAACCACTTTAGCAACAGGTGCAACAATTGTGGGACTGCCAAATGGATTAGCTGGTGCTTGGTCACAAAATGGAACGGATAGTTTATTTACCATTAGTGGTATAGCTAGGCAGGCGGGCAACTTTAATTACACCATTCAATTAACAGGAGGATTCGGAAATATTAGCACCACTGGTTCCATCAGAGTGGATGCGACCACTGTACCTGGAACAATTTCGGCAAGTGAGAATTTAATATGTAACAATAGTCCTAATCCAACAATTAGCTTAACGGGTAATACAGGTGATAATATTATATGGCAGTATTCAACAAATAATGGGGCTACTTATTCAAGCACAGTTCCGTTAGAAACGGGTACGAGTATTACAAGTGCAGTAAATAATGCTGCACCAGGAAGCGTACAAGTGACTACTTATTATAAAGCAATTGTTCAAAGTGGGGTATGTCCAGCACTTGTTACTAATGCAGTATCAGTAAGTGTTGATCCGACTTCACAAGTGGGTCCAATCATACCTGCTCAAAAAGTTCAACAAGTTTGTATAGGAAGTCCAGCTACTAATATTATTTTACCAAGTAATGTTGGTACCATCATATGGCAAACTTCTAACAGTTCGAATAGTGGTTATTTAAACATTGCAGGTGAGACAACTGCTACCTTACCAATTGCATCTATACCAACTAATATAGCGGGTACAATGTATTATAAAGCAGTTGTCACAAGTGGTGTTTGTCCATCTATTGAGTCAGATGTCGCAAGTGTTCAAGTAGATGCAGCTTCAGTAGCAGGAAATATATTCTTCCTAAATGGAGGTTCACCAATTTGTAATCAAGGAGTTAAGCCAACGATCAGCATCGCAAATTATACCGGTAACAGTATTATTTGGCAAACGAGTCCAGCTTCAACGTCTGCTTTATCTGGAGCAGCATTAGCGGCAATTGATTACACAAATGCAAATCAGTCAGGTACTATTTTAAATAGTGCTATTGATAATACAACATCTGTTTTAAATTCATCCTTTAAATACTACCGCGCTGAAGTGAAAAATGGGGTATGTCCAGCAGTCAATTCTACACCCATTGAAATTGAAGTAATACCAACTCCATTAGTTACAAGCTTTGTGCCTGCTGAACGTTGTGGACCTGGTTCGGTTCAATTAAGTGCAACAAGTAATTTAGGTAATGTAACTTGGTTTGAAAATAGTACAGGTGGAAGTTCATTAAGTACCGGTAATAATTATCTAACACCAAGTATCAGTGCCAATACTAATTTTTATGCTAGTGGTTTATTTAGAGGTTGTTACTCATTGAACAGAACTGCTGTCTTAGGTACGATTAAAGAAGTACCTACAATTACAAGCGTAGCTGATTCTGCAGTATGTGGACCAGCTGTGTTAGGACTTTCTGCCACTGCTAGCAGTGGATTAATTAATTGGTACACAAGTCCAAAAGGCGGCACTTCATTATTAGGAGCTAATCAATTTACTACACCATTAATTAGAAATACAACAATCTATTATGTTGATGCTACTTTGAATGGATGTACAACAGTTACCAGGTCTCCGGTGGTAGCCACTATACATGTGATACCAAACGTAAGTCCAATTGCGGATACTGCGCAGCTTTGTGTTGGTAATGAACTTTCATTCAATAATAATGCTTCACTAGGCTTACCTCCTTATGTGTATACTATTTATTTGGATAACGATAATGTAATGCGTAAGACAAATGAGACAGTAAAAGGAATAAGGAGTGGATATACGACTGTTTACTTTAATGTAAAAGACATGAATGGTTGCGTATCTGTAAATTCAGATGCATTTAAGATAAAAGTAACTGATCCAGTTGTAGCTCAGAAGTTTAATTATCAAGCATATTATCAAGAGGACTTTGTAATACCTACTAAAAAAGATACTTTTTATGTGACATACAATTGGACCCCTCCAAATAATTTAAATTTTATAAATAAGCCTGATCCAACATTTAATGGCGAAGATCCTGCTGATTATGTATTAGTAAGAACGGACACCATCACTAAGTGTGCTGTCGCAGACAACTACCATATTGATGTTACTAGGGACTTTATATTAGAATTACCAAACGCATTCACGCCAAATAATGACGGATTGAATGATGAAATAAAAGTAGTCGCTAATGCAGGTATTAAGGATGAACTGATTGTTAATATTTATAATCGATCTGGAAAGCTGATTCATCAGTTGTTGCGTAAGACTGATGCATGGGATGGTAAATTAAATCAGGTAATTCAAGATGCTGATGTGTATTATTGGATTGCAGACTATGAAACTAAAACTGGACAAAAACGTAAAAAAACAGGATCATTCTTGTTGATAAAATAGAAAAATTTTGATAAAGTATTTATACATATTATTCCTTACTATTTTCATTAGCAATAATGTATTCTGTCAAGAAGTTACATTGTCTCAGCCTTTTGCGGCTAGCCAATACCAGAATCCATCAGGGGTAGGAGGAAGTGGATTTGATAATCGATTCCAGGCCCTTAATAAATCACAGTTGATTGATGGAAATAGTTTGTACCGAACTTTTCTTGTGTCTTTTGATACAAGATTGAAAAAAGATATTGAAAATAGTAAAAACTATCCAGGAATAGGTGCACAAATAATATCCGATCAATTAATGGCGGGTATCATGCAAAATAATTATCTGTCTGTTAATTTAGCATACCATCTTTTTTTAGACGACGAATTAAATAGTAACTTATCATTAGGTTTTGGTACCACATTTACCTCTATTTATTTAGATAGATCTAAATTGAAATTTAATGACCAATACGATTATAGAGCTATTTTAGTAAGCCCGTCCCTCGAAAACCTAGTACCTAATCCATTCTCATTTACGACTAATGCAGGGGCCATGTATACACGTCATAGCGAAAACAGTTTTTTCCAAACTGGATTCATGACCTATTTGAATAACAAACCTAATGTTACTTATTCACCATACATTACAGCAGAAAATTTAAGATATAGAGCGTTTTTAAATACTGAAATTCCAGTATTTAATGACAATTCAATTTTACTTTATTTTAATTATTTAAGTAAAGGCACAACAACTCAAATGTACTTTGGGGGAATGATGGGTTTACCTATTGAGAAGGATGATGATTATTTATTCAAAATGTATCTTGGCTGTTTTTATAAGTTAAATGAAGCTTATATACCAACCATTTCGTTTATTTCTAAGAAAAGCACATTTGGTATTAGTTACGATGTATATAGCAATAAAATTTCTGGCGCTGACTTAAGGCAAAATGGTTTTGAATTAACTTACTCTCAGAAATTCGGTCAGTTAAGAAAATACAGATACCGTACTGTTTTTGATTAAAAATCAATCGAGCAGTTTACCCATTCAGGATCAAAACTGCTATTATATTTTCTATAAAAATGCAGGGCAGGCTCATTCCAATCTAATGCTTGCCAGTTCATACCAACAAACTTTTTTGATTTAGCTTCCTCAATTAAGGCGTCGAATAACAAGCCACCAATTTTATGGCCACGCATATTTTCAGCAACCACTAAGTCCTCTAAATACATTCTTTGACCCTTCCAGGTTGAGTATCTTATATAATATAGTGCCATGCCTTCAACTTTCCCATTTACTTCAGCCACCAACGCCCACCAAACAGGGCTGGCACCAAATCCACTGTCCACAAAATGTTCAAATGGAACCACCACTTGCTCGGGTGCTTTTTCATAAACAGCGAGTTCGTGTACCAACTCCATCATGCGTTGACAATCTTCTTTTTTTGCGGAACGAATGGTAATATTCATGTAAATAGGATGCGTTAAAAAGTAGTATGTTTATTTTTAAAATTATGCAATTGCCTTAGCAAGCGCTTGATTTAAATCATCAAATAAGTCCTCGATATTTTCAATCCCTACACTCATTCTAATTAAACCGTCAGTGATACCATATTTTTCTCTTTCAATTTTTGGGATAGACATATGCGTCATACTTGCAGGATGTGAAACTAGTGTGTCAACAGTTCCTAATGAAACCGCTCTTGTGCATATTTCCACAGCATTAATAAACTTTTTGCCTGCTTCTATTCCTCCTTTTAATTCAAAACTAATTAAAGGAGCATGTTGCTTCATTTGCTTTTTTGCAATTGCGTGATGAGGGTGAGATGATAGTCCTGTATAGTTCACATGTTCAATCGCTGGATGGCTTTGTAAATAATTAGCAACCTGCTCAGCATTGCTACAATGTTTTTCCATTCTTAATTCTAAAGTTTTCATTCCTTGAATTAATAAGTAGGCATCAAAAGCATTGCTATTACCACCTAATAATACATGCCATTTCCATGCTTTTGTATGCATGAATGTTAAATCTTTACCAAGTAAAACACCATGTAAAGCACTACCATGTCCATTTAAAAATTTAGTAGCTGAATGAAAAACAAAATCAGCACCTAATGCAAAGGGTTGTTGTAAATAGGGTGTTGCAACCGTATTGTCTACTGATACTTTTACACCATGTACATGAGCTATTTTACAAATGGCTTCAATATCAACACACTGTAATGTAGGATTGGCTGGGGTTTCTAAGTGTATTAATTTAGTTGACGGGTTTTCTTTTAATGTTTTTAATAACAAGGCTTCATCATGAATGTCAATCAACAAAATTTTAATCCCAGCTTCAGTCAATACTTTTTGCATTAACTCCTGTGATCCACCATATAATGAATAATGTGAAATCAAGGTATCTCCTGCACTCAGGTTGCTAAAAAATAAAGTACTCATTGCTGCCTGTCCACTCGAATGCAAAAAAGCTTTTAATTTTAAATCTGTTCCATCATCATTTTTTATACCACGAGCCTCCAATGCTTCAATAGTTTGTTCTGCTGCAGTGAAAGTAGGATTACCCCACCTTGAATATAATTTAGTTTTATCATCTCCCTTAAATCGCTCCATACCTTCTTCAGCTGAACCAAAGGTAAATGTAGAGGTTGCATAAATAGGCGTGGTATGAGAAAAATTATCATTTTCATGGCTAGCGGTATGTAATGTAATAGTGCTAATGCCTTTAAATTTTTTATGGCTCATAATGTTCCTTATTTAATGTAATGTATGTAATTTATTAGTATGCCCATTTAACCCATGCTGCTCCCCATGTGAAGCCTCCGCCAAAAGCAGCTAAAATTAAATTGTCACCTTTTTTTAATTGCGACTCCCATTCCCACAAACAAAGTGGAATAGTAGCAGCTGTTGTGTTTCCATATTTTTGAATATTAATCATCACTTTTTCCATAGGAATACCTGCTCGATTAGCAGTGGCATCAATGATTCTCAAATTGGCTTGATGAGGAACTAACCATGTTATATCGTCGCCTTTTAAATTATTCTTCTCCATTAAATCAGCTGTAATGTCTGCCATTCCTTTTACTGCAAATTTGAAAACGGGTTGTCCGTCTTGAAACGCATAATGTTCTTTTGCTAAAACAGTTTCAACACTCGCTGGTTTTAAACTTCCTCCTGCTTTAATATGCAAATATTCACGACCACTTCCATCGCTTTTTAATAAAGCGTCTTGGAAACCATTGTCGTCCGTGCTTGGTTCTAATAAAACAGCACCCGCACCATCGCCAAAAATGATACAAGTTGCTCTGTCGGTATAATCAATAATGGAACTCATTTTATCAACCCCAACGACGATAATTTTTTTGTATCTGCCACATTCAATAAATGCAGCACCGGTATTTAAAGCAAATAAAAATCCACTGCATGCTGCACCTAAATCAAATCCAAAAGCATTTTTTGCACCCACTTTATCTCCAATAATATTTGCCGTGGCAGGAAAAACCATATCAGGTGTCACCGTTGCACAAATAATACAATCAATTTCCAACGGATCTAGGTTCTTTTTGCGACAAATTTCCTCAATCGCTTTAACGGCCATGTCTGAACTGGCTAAACCTGGTTCTTTTAGGATTCTTCTTTCTGAAATTCCAGTTCTGGACTTTATCCATTCGTCATTGGTATCTACCATTTTCTCAAGGTCAAAATTGGTCAATTTGGTCTCTGGAACGTACCCTCCAACCGAGGTTATAGCTGCTCTAAGCGTTTGTGACATAGTTTCTGTATTGATTTGGGTTACAAATATCTTAAATTTTGGCCAAGAATAGGCCTAAAAGGACATTTTTAGTATCTTATACGTTAATTTTGAAGCAATTATGATCGCATTTTTAAGAGGCCAATTCGTTCAAGTCACCCCAGCAAGATTGATCGTTGATGTAAGTGGGGTTGGGTATGAAGTAAATATTAGTTTACATACCTATGAATCCATATCAAAAAAGGATAGTGGGCAGTTGCATACCTATTTGCATATTACTGAAAATGCGCAGGTTCTTTTTGGATTTTATACCCTTCCTGAAAAGGAGTTGTTTATGCACTTAATTAGTGTATCGGGTGTTGGGGCCAGTACCGCGAGAATGATGTTATCGGGGATGCAACCCGAGGAAATTATTAGGGCAATCGTACAAGGTGATGCAAGACAGCTAGAAGCAATAAAGGGTATTGGTAAAAAATCGGCGGAAAGACTAGTGTTAGAATTGAAAGATAAATTAGCTAAGTTAAACACAAATATTAATACTATAGAAGGATTTGCAACTGCACAAGCAAATCCACATCAAGATGCAATACAAGCACTCATCGCCTTGGGTATACAAAAAGCAGTGGCTGAGAAAGCGGTTGACAAAACAATTAAGACGGAAGGAGCTAGCTCAAGTTTAGAAGTACTTATTAAACTAGCACTTAAGAATTGTTAATCAGTAATAATAAGTAATTGAAACTTAATCTAGTTTTTATTTTATCATTTTTCATGTCCTTGTCAAGGACACCTATATGCGCGCAACAAAAGGTAAATTTGAAGAATACTGATACTGCAAATAAAAGTGCAAAAAAGGATACTGTATACTACCCAATCAAGGACAGACGAGGTGATTATCTTTCTCAGCCCAGTAACAACCCTTTTGATTTAAGGGACACAAGCGTCGTTAAAAAAAATATCCAATACGACCCGGTTACCAAACAATATTATATTAGAGAGTTCATCAATGGAAGAATGGTAAAAGTACCCGCCACTTTAAACTTTAATGAATTTTGGAAATTAAAATCCGATCGCGATGAACGCGCCTATTTTTCACAAAGAGCCAATTCATTGGGTGTTTTAAATCGAAGTATCAGTAGGCCCAAAGTGAAAATTTTTGATAGTTATTTTGATCGATTATTTGGTAAGACAGGTTCTGATTTAAAGTTAGATTTTAAGCCCGTTGGTGAAATCAATATTAGGGCAGGCTATCAAGGTCAAAAAGTGAATAATCCTATATTGCCCGAGCGCGCACGTTCAAATGGCGGTTTTGATTTTGATGCGAGTACGAATTTTAGTATGAATGCAAGTATTGGCGACAAGCTTAAATTTCCAGTTAATTTTAATACTTTATCGAATTTAGGATTTGACAATCAAATAAAATTAAATTATAAAGGGAAGAAAGATGAAATCGTAAAAAGCATTGAAGCGGGTAATATCAATTATATTTCTAGAAGTGCGCTGATACCAAGTACTCAAAATTTATTTGGTATTAAAACACAATTACAATTCGGAAGACTATTTGTAACAGCTGCCATTGCCAATCAAAAATCTCAAAGACAATCCATGAATTTGCAGGGTGGAGCAGCAACCCAAAAATTTCAAAAACGTTTAGATGATTATGAGGAAAATAGACACTTTTTATTAGCACAGTTTTTTAGGAATAATTACAATAAGGCGATGTCAAGTTTGCCATTGATTAATTCACAAACGCAAATTAAACGAATTGAGGTTTGGGTGACCAATAGAAATGGACAAACTACCAACGCAAGAGACATCATAGGTTTAGCTGATTTGGGGGAACCGAGTCCGCATAATAAAAAATGGCAGGGGAATGGAAGTAGTTATCCTGATAATGCTGTCAATAATTTATATTCAACACTTATTAATAATGCAGAAACAAGAAATCCGTCAACCATTGCCTCCATTTTATCATCCCAGGGGCTTCGATCGGCTGAGGATTATGAACGAACATTTGCAAGAAAGTTAACTGAAAACGATTATTTCTTTAATCCTCAAATTGGATTTCTTTCATTGAATATTCCATTACAGCCAGATGAAGTTTTGGGTGTTGCCTTTCAATATACTTATAATGGAAAAGTTTTTCAAGTGGGGGAGTTCTCTGATAATATTGCCTTAAATCCTGAGAATGGAGTACAACAGGTAATGTTTTTAAAACTCTTAAAAGCAACCACACAACGAACCGATTTGCCTATTTGGAACTTGATGATGAAAAACGTTTATTCATTGGATTTATTTGGTTCCATACAACAGCAGGACTTTCAGTTAAATGTTTTATATGAAGCACCCGGAGCAGGTTTAAAAAGATATTTACCTGCCACTAATGCGGCTGTTGATGGTATGTCATTAATTAAAATTTTACAATTAGATCGTTTAAATAATCAAAATGATCCGCAGCCAGATGGCATGTTCGATTATGTTGAAGGATATACTGTGCTTTCCAAAATGGGAAGAATTGTTTTCCCTTTATTAGAACCTTTTGGAGAAGACTTAAAAAAAATTGCATACAATGGTTTGGATAGTAGTGTTGCCAATAAGTATATATTTCCTCAACTATATCGGTTGATAAAAGCGGAAGCACAAACCTACAATAACTTGAATCGATTTATTATGGAAGGACAAGTTAAAGGGAGTAGTGGGGGTGCGGAAATTAGTTTGAATGCATTTAATGTGCCTCCTGGTTCAGTAAGTGTCAGAGCAGGAGGACAAATTTTGAAGGAAGGCGTTGATTACATTGTGGATTATGGTTCAGGTACAGTACGAATTATTAATCCTGGTATTTTAAGCTCCAATATTCCTGTTAGTGTATCCTTTGAAAATAATTTAGGTTTTGGATTTCAAGAACGTGGTTTTAGGGCGTTCAGATTAGACTATATAGCTAGTAAGAATTTTAATTTTGGATTTTCATCGCAAAGATTAAGTGAGCGTCCATTTTTTACAAAAACTAATTTTGGTTCCGACCCCATTAAAAATGCGATGTATGGTTTTGACTTTAATTACAAAGCAGAAATTCCTATTGTAACAAGGTTGATAAATAAGTTGCCATTTTATAAAACAAAAGCTAAATCCTATATTACTGCAAATGGTGAAGCTGCCTATTTAAAACCTGGGCATGCTCAACAAATTGGTCGAGGAGGTAATGGTTTAGTTTATTTAGATGATTTTGAAGCAACAAGAACGGATATAGATTTACGTTTTCCATTTACATCTTGGGCTTTAGCATCCACTCCAATGGATCGGTTTGTAGAAGGTAACTTATCGGATAATATTGATTATAATAAAAACAGAGCTAGGTTGGCATGGTATACGATTGAGCCAACCTTACAAGATAAAAATAGTCCCAATAATCCAATTAGTAATGATTTAGCATTATTAAGTGATCCAAGGGTAAGGCAGGTATTTACAAATGAGTTGTTCCCTAATAGAACGACCAATTTAACAGATGTTCAATTACCTACTTTTGATTTATCATATTATCCCAAAGATAGAGGCCCTTATAATTACAATTATAAAGATTTAGATGGTACAGGTAAAATCAAAAATCCATCAGATAAATGGGGCGGGGTGATGCGTGCTTTAGATCAAACGGATTTTGAAACGAGTATCATAGAGTATGTTGAATTTTGGGTACAAGATCCTTTTTTAAAATCACCAGCTAATAGAGGTAATTTAGTATTAAACCTGGGAAATGTAAGTGAGGATATCTTAAGAGACGGGCGAAGATTTTATGAAAATGGTATGCCAACACCAACTATTCCTGCACAAATTGATAGTTCCTCATGGGGTAAGGTACCAGTGAATCCTATCCAAGTAACTAATGCCTTTAGTAATAACGAAGAGGATAGAAAATTTCAAGACTTAGGACTTGATGGATTGAATGATGATGAAGAGCGGTTAAAGCGAAGTACTTTAATTAGTCAAATTACGAATCCTGTAATCAATCAACAATTTACAAAGGACCCTTCCGCCGATAACTATGTATGGTATCGAGATCCTAAATATGATGCTGGCAATGTTGGATTGCTAGGAAGGTATAAGTTTTATAATAACCCACAAGGCAACTCATCTGTTGCAGGGAGCAGTCAGTTTAGTAGTGCAGCTACTTTGCTTCCTGATAATGAAGATTTAAATAGAGATAATACCTTAAACGAAACGGAGTCTTATTTTGAATATGATATTCCTTTACAAAAAAATGGAATGGGGGTGGGTACTACAAAATATGTAACCGATGAGAAAACGGTAACTGTAACATTAGCTGACGGAAGTAAGAGTGTTGAAAACTGGTATTTATTTAGAGTGCCCATCAGATCTTATTCAAATGCAGTGGGCGGCATAAGAGACTTTAAATCTATTCGTTTTTTGAGAATGTATTTAACCGGTTTTGAAGATTCAATTACTTTGCGTTTTGCAAAATTAGGTTTAGTGCGCAATCAATGGAGGCAATATATGTATGAGATAGATAGTTCAGGAAACTATACACCCTTAGCTGCAAATAATAAATCAACAGTTAATACTTTAGCCGTAAGCATTGAGGAAAATTCGAGTAGAACACCTGTAAATTATTTAATTCCACCCGGTATTGAGCGTGTTCAGCTATTGAGTAACAATGGTGTTAATTTGTTACAAAATGAGCAAGCGTTAAGTGTTCAATTACAAAATTTAGAAAAAGGCAAATCACCAAGAGGGGTTTTTAAAACCATGAATATTGACATTCGACGTTATGGTAAACTATCAATGTTTATGCATGCGGAAAATAAAAATAATATCACACAAAAAGAAAATGGGGTTATCACTGCTGTGATTAGACTTGGTCAAGATTTTCAAAACAACTATTATGAAATCAGGATTCCTTTAACGACAACCCCTCAAAAAACTTACTCGAATAGTGAAGTAAATTTGGTATGGCCTTCACAAAACGAATTGAATTTAAATTTAATAGATTTAATTAATTTAAAATTATTAAGAGATAAGCAACGTTACTCCTATACCTCTAAATTTTCGCAGTATCAATCGGATATCAATCAAAGTTATGCGGTCATGGGAAATCCCAATTTAGGAGAAATTAGAGGTATCATGATTGCGTTTGAAAATACATCACAGCAACTACAAATGAACGCCGAAGTATGGATAAATGAGTTAAGGTTATCTAATATGGATGAACGCGGGTCATGGGCTGCTATTGGAAGGATGGATTTAAACTTAGCGGATTTAGGAACACTTGCAGTTTCAGCTAATAACCGAACTGCCGGATTTGGTACCATTGAGCAAAGCATGAATCAACGTTCTATTACCGGGCTATCTCAAATTGATATTGCAACGAATATTGATGCGGGTAAATTATTGCCAAAAGAAACAAGGCTTTCCTTACCCATTTTTGCAAGCATCAATAAATCAACTGAAACACCTTTGTTTGATCCATTCGATAAAGACATTTTATATCAAGACAAGGTTAATTCCTTGTCAGGGGCAAAAAAAGATTCGGTGATTAATGCGTCAGCAGACCAAACAACTATCAAGACTTTGAATTTTACCAACGTTCGATTTATGCCTGGTAAAAATACGAGTTTGGTAAGCTTGAGTAATTTGGATTTTAGTTATTCTTATTCTCAACTATCACAAACAAGTCCATTAATTCAGGAAAATAAAATGGTTAAGCAAAGGGGCGCCATTGGGTATACTTATAATCATAATGCAAAATCGATTGAGCCATTTAAGAAACTTTTAAAAAATGCATCTCCCTGGCTTACATGGGCGAAAGAATTGAATTTAAATCCTTCGCCAAATCTGATTAGTTTTAGAACTGTGTTGGATAGGCAATATGGCGAGTTTACACCAAGGGTGGTTAGTTCCTATGATGGTACAACCGAAAAAGTAGAGACTACTTATAATAAATACTTTACCATGGTGAGGTTATTTAATTTACGATGGCCTTTGACGCGTTCCTTGAATATGGATTTTAATGCAACCATGAATTCAAGGATTGATGAGCCGGACGGTCCTATCAATACAAAAATAAAACGAGATTCGGTCAATAGAATGTTATTTGGCGGAGGGCGTAATACTTTATACAATCAAAGATTAACCCTGCGCTATGATTTACCATTTAGTAAAATACCACTTACCAATTGGATAACCTCAAGTTATAATTTCTCCACGAACTATAATTGGGTGGGGGCGAGTCTTTTAGCTCAATCACTTGGAAATACAATTGAGAATATGATGACGCAACAAATTACGACTCAATTTAGTTTTAACAATTTTTATAAGAAATCCAAGTATTTAAATGCTGCTATTAATGATGCATACAATACCGGGAAACAAAATATTACCAATCCATTAACCTCTAGTATATTATTGACTAAAAAAGAAGTATTGGATGGGAAGGTAGGTAAAGCAAGAGACAGTGCACTAAAACAATGGAGAGCAGAAAGAAAACAAGAAAGAATTGCAAAAAGAATAATTAGACAAAATGAACCAGTTAACGTTCCTGACTTTGTAAAATCTTTTGCGAAATTTGTTACCATGGCACAAACAGCTAATGTCGACTATGCCGAAAATTTCAATAGCCGACTTCCTGGTTATATGTCAGGGGTACAATTTTTAGATAAATCATTTACTGGGCTGTCTCCCAATATTGATTATATGTTTGGTAGACAACCTGATACCACTTGGTTGAATGTACAAGAGAAAAGGGGAAACTTAACTAGAGACCCTGCCTTTAATATGTTATTTAGGCAATCTTTTGATCAAAAACTATCTGCTAGAATTATGTTAGAACCGGTCAAAGCTTTTGTTATTGATATCAACTTTACGAAATCATTTTCAAAAGAATATTCGGAATTGTATAAAGACACGAGTTCATCATTTAATGGTATTCGAACACATGCTAATCCATTATCGGCGGGGGGCTTTAATATAAGTTATATGGCATTGAATACTTTTTTCAAGGACCATGACCCTAATGTTATTTCATTGCAGTTTAAAACGTTTCAAAATTATCGAACAACTATCTCGCAAAGACTAGGTACAAATATTGATGCAAATGGGTATGCATTTGGATATGGAAGATATGCACAGGATGTTTTGATACCTGCATTTATCGCAGCCTATACAGGGCAGGATCCTAAAAAAGTTTCCTTAATTAATCAAAATAATAGTTCGATTAGGTCTAATCCATTTACAGGTATGATGCCTAAACCTAACTGGACAGTCATGTATAGTGGACTTTCTAAAATTCCAGCTTTAGCGGAGTATTTCACTAATATTACAATAACCAATGGCTATAATGGTAGCCTTTCAATGAATAGTTTTGTAAGTTCATTGAATTTTGTGGACGATGTTACAAGGCGAGGAACGCCAACTTTTTTAAATCCAATAAGTGGTAATTATATCCCGTATTATTTAATTCCAAACGTCACCATTAGTGAAAGAATGGATCCCTTGATTGGGCTTAATGTTACTACTAAAAATCAGTGGTCATTACGATTTGAATATAAAAAAAGTAGGATGTTGTCCTTAAGTTTAGTTGATTATCAGTTGAGTGAAAATAATAGTAAGGAATGGGTAATAGGAACAAGTTGGAAGAAAAAAGGATTAAAGCTACCATTTAATATACCTGGATTAAATAATGCAAAATTAAGCAATGAATTAACATTCCGATTTGACATGTCAATGCGTGATGTATATAATAGCAATAGTCGATTAGATCAAACCAATGCATATGGTACGGGTGGTCAAAAAGAAATTACCATTCAGCCTTCGATTGATTATGTGTTAAACGCTAAAATTAATTTAAGGTTTTTCTTTGATCAACGAAGAGCAACACCATATATTTCATCTTCACCGCCAATTATTAATACTAGGGCAGGAATCAATGTTAGAATTGCTTTGTAAAAGCCCACTTCATCATTGTTTTCCAATTTACTTTTTTGCCATACATTAATATACCCGTTCTGTAAATTTTGCCACTTAGCCAAGTTGTAAATAAGAATCCCAGGATTAATAAAGACATGCTTAAAGCTAATTCCCAATAGGTAACTGCTGACGGGACGCCATATGAAATTCGCGCCATCATAACCATAGGAGAACTAAATGGTATTATACTAGCCCAAAATGCCAATGGGGTATTTGGATTTTGTGTAACCATATTGGTAATTAAATAGGAGAATATAATGGGCATGGTTATGGGGAATGTTAAACTTTGCGCATCCTGTGGGTCTTCGTTTACAACGCTACCAACAGCAGCAAATAAAGCAGAATAAAATAAGTAACCACCTAAAAAATAAAAAATAAAACAGCCAATAATTAATGGCCAGTTGGCAGTTGCAATAGTATGTTGCATATTATAAATTTGCATCGCAGACTCACTAGCTTTTGTCATACCTGATGCGCTTATTTGGCCATTACTTTGCTGAAGGGCAGTAACTTGTTGTTGTAAATCATCAGGTAGCATGCTCATACCAACACTGGTTAAACTTGTGATGAGGATAATCCACATTGCAAATTGAGTCAAACCTACTGCACCAATACCAATAATTTTACCTAACATTAATTCAAAAGGCTTGACACTACTAATAATTACTTCCGCAATTCGATTTGTTTTTTCTTCCATCACGCCGCGCATTACCATCGTGCCATAAATAAATAGGGTGATGTAAATTAAAAAGCCACTTGCATAACCAATTCCCATTGCGAGTCCAGCATTACTTTCTTTACTTGTATTTCCTTTATCCTCGTATGCTTTTAGTTCAGCGTATTGGGATGCTTTATGAATGGAGTCTAAAATATTTTGACGAATTCCAGCGTCTTGTAACATTTGGTCTTCAATGGCACTGTTAATTTTATTACTAATACTATTTTGCATCATTAACCCCATTGACTTTTTAGATCTCAAAATGTAGTCAGCCTTTTTGGTACTATCAAAGTTTGGTAGGATTAATATATCGGTATATCCCATACTAGTATAATTGCTAGTATCTACATTAGTAGGAAACGCAAATTCAATTTGATCAGTATTTTTCAATGACGATTTTATATATCCGTTGGGGTCAATCACCGCAATTTTACGATTCTCAACGCCCTTAGTCATTAAAAAAGCACTGCCAAAAATAAGGCCTATAATCAATAGTGGCATTAAGAAGGTCACTAGTAAAAAACGTTTATTTCTTACTCTTGTTAAGTATTCCCTTTGTATGATGATCCAAATTTTATGCATAAGTAATGTTTGAAGTTAACTGTTTTGAAAAGCCCTTGTTGTTGCGTGTGTGGATTCAACCAATTTTATAAATATATCATTTAAGGAAGGAAGTAATTCATTGTAGGATTCAATGTTTACCTGTTCCTTTATCAATTGACTCAGAACTTGATTGGTGCTGAAGCCAGCATTAATTTTCACCAAAACTTTTTCATCATCCCTGCGAACAACTGTGAAAATATCATTATCCTGAATGTTTTCATTATTGGAAGATGTTACGGTAAAAATATTTTCCTTGAATTGTTGCTTAATTTCTTTCACCGTTCCGTCTAAGATTTTTTTTCCTAGATTTACCAATACAATATGGTCACAAATTTCTTCAACCTGTTCCATTCGGTGGGTGCTAAATATAATGGTGGCTCCTTTTTTCGCTAAGTCATAAATTTCATCCTTAATTAAATTGGCATTTAAGGGGTCTAGTCCACTAAAAGGTTCATCCAAAATAATCAATTTGGGTTCGTGTAAAACCGTAATTACAAACTGTAATTTTTGGCTCATTCCCTTGCTCAAATCCTCCACTTTCTTATTCCACCAACTTTCCATTTCTAATTTTCTGAACCAATATTTAATGCGCTCAGTAGCCTCAGCTTTTGATAAACCTTTTAATTGAGCCAAATAAATAGCCTGCTCTCCAATTTTCATTTTTTTATACATACCTCTTTCCTCGGGCATGTAACCAATTTTACTAATATCTTCAATAGGGTTAAATGGATGACCATTTAATATTATTTGTCCTTCATCGGGATAAAATATACCCGTTATCATTCTAAGTAGGGTAGTTTTGCCAGCGCCATTTGGGCCAAGCAGTCCAAAAATACTTCCAGCTTGAATGTCAAAGCTAATATCGTCGACAGCCTTTTGGGAGGCATAATACTTTTGCAAATTTTTAAGGCTTAGTAATGGGTCCATTTTTGAGCATTTTATAGCTAAATATAGACATTAAATTAAAATTGGTATGCCTCAATTATTCAAAGGTTAAATTTCAGGAAAGGCGTTTTGAAAATGGGATAATAGGCTATATTCGTACAAATTTTAGATTATGTTCACAAAGAAAATAGGAATAAATGTGCTTTTAATAGCCATATTAATTGGTCTGAGTAGTTGGGGATTTATGGTACATCGAACCATCCATCAATTAGCAGTTTATAAATTACCTGCGCCATTGCAGTCCTATTTTTATGATAACATGAAAAATTTAGTGGAGAATGCACCAAGGCCAGATCAAAGAAGAAATTCAGACAAAACAGAGGCAACAAAGCACTTTATAGATATTGAAATGTATGGTCCCAATGCCATTAATGATATGCCATTAGACTGGGAAACTGCTGTAAAAAAGTACACAGCTGATAGCTTAAAGAAATATGGTTGGGGGCCTTATAATGCAATGGTGCAACTGGATAATTTAACCAAGGCATTTAAAGCAAAAAATAAGGACAGTATTTTGTTTTATGCAGCCGATTTGGGTCATTATATTGGGGATTTACACGTGCCTTTACATACAACTATCAATTATGATGGCCAATTAACAGGCCAAAAAGGGCTTCATAGTTTATGGGAGTCGTTTATTCCGGACCTTTCAATTGATCAATACCAATTATATAGTAGTCATAAGGCCACCTATTTAAAAAATCCAGCACAAGCTTTGTGGAAGGATATAAGACATGCCAATGCTTTGCTTCCTGATATGTTAGCAAAGGAAAAGCAAGTTTCTGCTCAGTTTACCCCTGAAACAAAGTATAAAATGCAAATGTATTATGGTAGAGAGACTAAAATGTACACTAAGGAATTTGCTTTAGCATATGCAAAAGAATTAGGGCCAACCGTAAATGCGCAACTTATAGAAGCCTCCAATATGATTGCTGATTTTTGGTATACAGCATGGATAAATGCAGGTAAGCCAGACTTAGAAACCACAAGAGGCATGTCAAATCAACTTAAAGTAGAATTAGATTCATACATGAATAATCAATTGATTAAGAATAAGTTATTGATTTCAAAACAAATTAAAGATCAGGACTAAATACTTAGCTTAAAATTAATTGAGCAATTTTTTGACCATCCATTGCGGCGCTCACAATACCTCCTGCATAACCTGCACCTTCACCGCAAGGATATAGGTTGCTAATTTGAGGATGTTGTAAACTGTCGGGATCGCGGGGTATTCTAACTGGAGAGGAAGTGCGACTTTCAGTTGCCACCACTATAGCATCATTTGTATAATATCCTTTCATTTTTTTGCCAAAAGCTTTAAAGCCTTCTTGTAAGGTGTTGGCAACAAAGGGGGGTAAAACGTCATCGAGGTTTGCTGGCTGAAGTCCCGGAAGGTAGCTTGCGTCAGGTAGGTTGGCAGATGTTTTGTGGTTGCAAAAATCGACTAGTCTAGCCGCCGGTGCTATTTGTTTACCGCCACCCATTTCGTATGATTTTTTTTCGATTAATCGCTGAAAATCAAGTAATAATAAAGGGTCATTTAAATATTTACTTGAATTTTGAATGATCCCCGTTTTTATTAAATATTCAGCTGCCGTAGTCAAATCTATTTGCACAACCATGCCACTGTTTGCATAGGCATTGTCTCTTTTACTCGGGCTCCAGCCGTTCACTACAATCTCGCCAGGAGCGGTTGCCGCTGGTGCGATAATCCCACCAGGACACATGCAAAAACTAAATACGCCACGTTCGCTTACCTGCTCCACCAAGCTATAGGATGCCGGAGGTAAATGGGGTCCCCGAACCGAACAATGGTATTGTATGCCATCAATGATGGATTGGGGGTGTTCAACCCTTACGCCAAGAGCAAAAGGCTTTGCTTCTATTAAAATGTTCTTTTTTTTGAATAGGGTGAAAATATCACGAGCCGAATGACCTGTTGCAAGAATCATTGCTTGGGTAGGAAAACGATCACCATCCTCGGTAATGGTTTCTTTAATTAAACCATTTTCAATGATGAGGTCAACCAATTTTTTTTCAAAAAGGACCTTCCCTCCACTAAGCTCGATTTGCTCCCGCATGGCAGTAATAATATGCGGTAGTTTGTTTGTCCCAATATGGGGGTGTGCTTCATATAAAATACGCTCGTCGGCTCCAAACTGGTAAAATAGCCTTAATATTTTGTCAATACTACCACGCTTATTGCTTCTAGTATATAATTTGCCGTCACTATACGTTCCTGCACCTCCTTCCCCAAAACAATAGTTGCTTTCAGGGTTAACGATACCTTCTTTATTTAATTTGGCTAAATCACGTCTCCTTGATCTTACATCTTTGCCTCTTTCTAAAATTATGGGCCTTAGACCTCTTTGTATACATTCAAGTGCAGCAAATAAACCTGCAGGTCCAGCGCCTATAATGATAACTTCCTTGGCATTAGGGGGTAGTGTGGGGAATTCAATTTTATCAATAAAACGACCTGAAGGGGGTTCATTAATAAAAACCAGTAAACTTATGTTGATCCATACTTGTTGACGACTTCTTGCATCAATGGATTGTTTCAATATATGATAACCTGAAATAGTTGAAGACTCAATGCTTATTGCTTGGGCAATGATGCTAATTAAAAGCAACGAATTAGCTGCTTCCTCGGGTTTGACGCGAACTTGTATAGATTTTTGCAAGGGTTAGGTTTTTATCCTAAAAAAATGCCAGCCTAAATATGATTAAAATGGTAAATCGTCACCAGATTCACCTGGAGGCATATCAAAGTAACTATTGTCAGTAGGGGCAGTATCTCCACCCAATGAAACAGCTTCCATACGCCATGCATCTAAATTAGTAATATAGTTGTCTTTTCCGTCCTTATTCCACTTGGAACCTTTAATATTAAATAACACTTTCACTGTATCTCCTAGGTTAAATCGGTCAGGTAAAGCTGTCTTGTCTTGAACACATTGAAACTTCACATAATTAACGATAAGCTTACCATTAATATCGTCGGATTTTTCAATTACAAATTCTCTTGTTTTGAATGTTTCTTTACGTTGAACGGTGTCGTATTTGGCAATTAATTTACCGGTTAATTCGTAGCTCATATAGTTATTTAAGTGCATAAAGGTACAATTTATCAAGCACATGTACCTGTGCTAAATTGAAAATTAAATGGTTAGGTATTTATTTAAAAAAAATGCAAGAAAAAAATGTGGATAAAATCAATTTTTATTAAAATTAACACTATCTTGAACGCCTGAACAATCGGGATTAATCATATCAAAATTGAGGTTATTGGGACATGTAAAAAAAATGAAATAAAAAAATTTTTTTTATAACAATTGTTTCTAATATTCGCAGACTGATTAACGATTTCGAATCAGGCAAAAGGACTAGAATTTACTTATTTCACTATATAAAGGGTTCGACACAAAATGGCTAAGAGCGCAGAATTAATTTGGAGTAATTGTTTAAAGATCATTAAAGATATTGTCGAATGGCAGCATTTTAAAACATGGTTCGAACCAATTCAACCCGTTGATTTAAAAGAGAACATTTTAATGATACAGGTTCCTAGCCAATTCTTTTATGAATATATCGAGGAACACTATGTTAATTTATTAGCAAAAACCCTAAAGCGTGAATTAGGAAAAGAGGCTAGACTAGAGTACCGTATCATGGTGGACAGCGGTAACAATAAAAAAGGATCAATGGACTTGCCAGCAAGTGGCATGAAAACATATAATAACAACGAGATGAATTTCCCGTTGGTGATTGATAATCCAGTTAAGAATCCATTTGTGATTCCTGGATTAAAGAAAATGCAAATTGATCCTCAGTTAAACCATAACTATACTTTTGATGCCTTTATTGAAGGCGATTGTAATAGGGTGGCTCGTCGTGCCGGTAAAACTGTTGCAGAAAAGCCAGGGGCCAATTCATTTAATCCATTAGTCATTTATGGTGGGGTAGGATTAGGAAAAACTCACTTAGCACAAGCTATTGGAAATGATGTAAAACGCATTCATCCAAATAAGGTGGTTTTATATGTAAGCTCTGAAAAATTCATTAATCAATTCCAGGATCATAGTCGCAATAATGCCATTAATGATTTCATACATTTCTATCAATTAATCGATGTGTTGATAATTGATGATGTTCAGTTCTTTAATAGAGCTGAAAAATCTCAGGATGCCTTTTTTGCCATCTTCAATCACTTACATCAAAGTGGTAAGCAGCTGGTGTTGACATCTGATAAAGCACCAAAGGATTTGGAAGGTTTACAAGAGCGTTTATTGAGTCGTTTCCGTTGGGGTTTGAGTGCTGACATTCAAGTGCCAGATTACGAAACGCGTATCGAGATATTAGAAAAGAAAATGAAGGCAGACGGTTTAGAAATGCCAAAGGAAGTAGTGAAGTATGTAGCTTATAATATCAATACAAATGTTAGAGAATTAGAAGGTGCATTAATATCCTTATTAGCGCAGTCTTCTTTGAATAAGAAAGAGATTGATGTAGAATTAGCGAAAAAGGTATTACGCAACTTTGTTAAAACAAGTAGTAAGGAAATTACCATTGACGCGATACAAAAAATGGTATGTGAATTCTTTGAAGTGCCTTATGACAAGCTTTTACAAAAAACACGTAAGCGTGAAATAGTTCAGGCAAGACAAATCACTATGTATTTGGCAAAAGCCTTTACTAAGAACTCATTAAAAACAATAGGCGAGCATTTTGGAGGACGTGACCATACTACCGTAATTCACTCATGTCAAACAGTAAAGGATTTGATGGATACGGATTCAATGTTCAGAGAGAATGTAATGGAGTTAACACAAAAAGTACAATTAGCAGCAATGTAGTAGGTCAAAAGCCTTCTGCACTAATAACTGATAAAATAGATATTAGACCGGAATGAACTTTATTTAGTTTATTCCGGTCTTTTTTTAGGAATTTAAAGAATCAGTGCTTATTTTTGCACCCCTCGAAAGAGGTTCGGAGGAGAGGTGGATGAGTGGCTGAAATCAGTAGTTTGCTAAACTGCCGTACGGGTTAAACTGTACCAAGGGTTCGAATCCCTTCCTCTCCG